>JAEEGL010330665.1_pt1 | contig 26447 bp, 18 predicted proteins | sample 9134231 | NCBI WGS metagenome assembly JAEEGL01 (sample SAMN16246548, study PRJNA631951) | gut metagenome | biome: gut microbiome; feature: rumen; material: fiber-attached | host: Bos | place: Iran: Karaj | collected 2018-10
CCCAATCCCCAATCCCCAATCCCCAATCCCCCATCCCCAATCCCCAATCCCCCATTATATAAATACTAAATTTAATATTTTTTTTTATTATTTTTATATATATAATTATTTTTTTCGAAACCAAATTTAAAAATTAAATAACCCAAAGAAAATTAAAAAGAAGAAGAATCAAATTTATAAAATTCAATAATTTTATCCCAATTAAATGCATATTTATCATTATTATTATTTTTAGTAAATAAATTACTTCTTTCTAAATGAGTATTTTCATTAGAAAAAAAATTAGAGTCAGAACTAAGTAAATAATTAACATAAAGATTATTTTGAGGTAAATATGAATAATTTTCAAATATATTTTTTTTATTTTCTGAACTATAATATCTTTTTAAATCTATATTTTCACTTTCATTTGTACTTAAACTATTTTTCCTATTATTTTCTATTATTATTTCTTCATTTTTATCTTCTAATTCTATTTCTCTTTCTTTATATTGATTATTTTTTTTTTTATTTTTTTTTTTATTTTTTTTTGAAAAATTTTTATATCTTGAATTATTAATTATTTTTTTTGAGTGATTTTTTTTATGATTTGTTTTATGATATAAATAATTATTTAATTTCTCAATAATATAACAATCATTATAATTACATTCTTCGAAAATTTTAATAAGTTCATTTTCTTTAATATTTAAATTATGATATTTTCTCAGAAAAATTAATTGAATAGCTTCATTAATTAATTTTTCTTCTTTAACATTATTAAATGAATATTCACTTTCTAAATTATCATATTCACCCCAATTACTCATTTATAAAAAAATAATTATTTAAATATTTAAAAAAATAAATTAATTATATATTATTAATGTTTATATCAAATCAAACTATTATAAATAATAAATAATCAAAGAAAAATTAAATTAAAAGAATCTGTAAAAAGCATATATTAAACCAATAAAAAGAAACAGTATAATAATTTTATTTCTTATACTTTGACATCTTAAATTTAATTGGATTTCATTTTCACTCTTTTGAATTTGATAATTATTATTATTAGAATTTTCTTTATTTTTAATATTTATTATCATATTTTTAACATTTTCAACAATATTATTTTTTGAAGTAATATTATCTTCATTTATTAATTGATTATTATCTTCTTCATCATTTTCATTTGGAATCATTGGTTCAAAAAAAGAATTAATGAAAATTTTACTTTCTTTTTTCTTTTTGAATTCTTGATAATTTTCAATTGAAAATTTTAAATTTTGTTTTCCTACAATTGTTAATTCTCCGTTTTTATCTACTAATTTTTTTATTCCTTGATGATCAATATCTTCTATTAATTCAAATATTAAATTTTCTTTATATTTTCTATTCTTTTTCACTACTGCTAAATATAATATATCTAAATTTGTTATTTTATAATAGAAATTGTATTCTTCAAATACTACTTTATTTGTTTTTTCTTTCTTTTTATCATTTGATAATACAATTTCTTTGGCTGATGATTTTATTTTTGATAAATTTATATTGTTTTCTTCACTTTCTTCATAATATTCTCCTATTTCTTTCTTTGTGTTATAATTTGCAATTAAAAAATAATATATAAGATTATTAGACATATATTTAATATAAAAATAATTAATTAATATTTTTTAAATTATAAATAATCTTTAAAGACAATATATAATTATTTAACATTTAAATAAAAGAAAAATAATTAGAAGATATTATAATTGAATAAAAAATTAATGTTTTTAAATTAAATATTTATATGGCAAATGTAATTCTAAACAAAGACTTTGAAAAAATATCAGATGAAAATGATAATGAAATAGATATAAACAATAATATATTTAATTATAAAGGATATTTTCTAGAAAATAAAATTAATGAAGAAGAAGGACCAAAATATTATGAATATGGAGCTCATTTTCCATATTTAGTTTTATACCAAAAATTAGAAATTTTAGCAGAAAAAGAAAAAGAAGAAAAAAATAAAAAAAATAATTTGCTTGATAATAAAGAATTAAATGAAGAAACTGATATTTTTGCTTATTTTAGTCATAATACTAAAAAATCTAGAAATAAAAATAATAACAATGATAATTTCACTAAACAACCTTTTTTAAATTATAATTTTAATAATAATGATATTAATGAAAAAAATGAAATTAAAGAATATTGTCAAAAAATAAGAACTTATGTTGAATCAAATAAAAAAATAAATGAAGATAATTTTTTAAGTGAAAAAAATAAGAAAAATAAAATAAAAAGAGAAAAAAATAACACAAAAAAAAAATATAATAATATATCAGCATTAATATCTCATAATAAATATAAAGAAAAAGCATTTAATTTTTTTGAAAAGAATTTAATTGAAAATATGAATTTATATACTTCATTTGCAAAAAAATTAAAAATGAATCGTCATTTTAATTTTAGTAAAAAAGATTCTAACAATGGAGAAAATTCTAAAAACTCAAATTCAAATAAAAAAATAAAATCAATTCAAATAAGTAAAGAAAAAATAAATATTAATTCATCAAATGAATCAAAAAATAAAATAGAAAAAAAAATCAAAACAGATAATAATACTTTTAAAAAAAGTATTTCAAAAAGTAAAGAACATTCATCTTCAAATAATAATAATAACAATATAAATAAAACAAGAAATAAAAAAATAAATCAAAATCAATTAATTGTAAATTCATTAAATAATATATTAAATTGTTATAAAAATAAAAGAAATTTTAAAATAAGTCCAAGTTCTTCAAAGCCAACAAAAATAAATAATAATACTAAAAAAAATTATAAGAATATTTCAGAAAATAAAAAAATAGGAAAAGTGAATAATAAAAAAATATACAAAGAAAATTCTTCTTCAAATTCAAAAAAAAAATTAACTATTTCAACAGATAATAATAATAATTTTTATAATAATACTCAAGAAATAAAAAATAAAAATAATTTAGTTTTTAATAAAAATAAAATAAGTGAATTTCATAATAAATTACTTCAAGAAATAATTGATTCAATTACTTCTTTTTCATATAATAATAAAAGTAGAAATAAAAATAATATATATAATAATTTAACAAATACAAAAAGTAATTTATTAACAGAAAGAGAAAAAAAAAATTTTAGTGTTCAAAATAAAAAAAATTTAATGTTAAATACTCAACCATTTTATTCTAAGAAAAATAATTTAGAAAAAGAAAAAAACATTAATAGAAAAACTTCTGAAAATTCTTCAACTAAAAAAAATATAAATAATAAGAATAACAATAATAATAAATTTAAAACTTACATTGATATTAAATTACATAATTATCAAAAAATTACCAATAATTTATTAAATGAATTAAAAAAAAATATTGGGTTAAATTCCTTATCTATTAATCAAATAAATAATAATCAATCACATACTAAAAAGCATAGTTCTTCAAAAACAAAAAAAAATAATAATGAAAAAATTATTAGAAATATCAATAGTGGAATAAAAAATAATAAAATTAATGGAGATAAAGTTTATAATAAAAAATATAATATTATTATTAAAAACAGAGATTTATCAAATAATAAAAAAAGACAAAATTCAACTAATAAAAAGAGAGAAAATAAAAAATAGAAAATTTAATTTAATTTTTTAACTGTAATTATTATATATCAAAGATGATTTTTTTACTTATTTTAAATAATTTAAATTTAAAATAAATGGAAATAAAATCATGTTTTAAATGTAAAGACACATATCAAAACCAAATTCAATTATCATGTAAGCATTTATTATGTCAAAAATGCATAATGCGTCAAATATTAAAGAAAAATTTATTAGAATTACCAGAAAAAGAAACAATAATGTTTCAATGTAAATGTAAAATAGGTTTTGTAAGTTTAAGTTTATATAAAATAGAAGAAATAATAAAAAAAAATACAGATAAATCTCCTCCTTCATGTAAAAATCATAATGGAGAATCAATAAAATTTTGTAAAGATTGTAAAAGTTATTTATGTCAAAAATGTTTAGAAGCACATAAAGAATTATTTAAACAACATAATATAATACATATAACTGAAACTAAAAAACTTCCTTTAAATACTTTAAGTTCAATTTGTCAAATTCATGGAAAAGACTATACTCATTATTGTAAAAATGATAAAATTTCTTTTTGTAATTCTTGTTTAAATAGCGATGAAATTATTTCTCCGCATAAAGCACATGAGATAGTTACTTATAAATCATTAATTAATATTGTTGATGACAAAGTAAATAAATTACAATTTAAAACTTATGATAATTTTATTGATTATTTTGATAAAATTGAATATAATTTTGATAATAAATATAATGACAATTATAATAAAACTATTAAAATTCTAGAAAGTATGATTGAAACAATTAATAAAACTTTAGAAGGTTATCAGAAAAAAATGGAAATTAAATTTGCTAAAAAGAATTTAATAATGGGAATAATAAAAAGAGTATACCAAAATTATTATGATGATATAAAAATATTAAAAGGAGGGAATAAAAATATAAATTTAATAAAATTTCTTTCAAAAGATTATAATGAATTTGCAGATATAAAATTTAAATCAGATTTAGATTCAATAATCTCAAAATTAGAGAAAGTAAAAAATAATATTGAAAAAGAGGATATATCTCAAATAATAAAAATATCATATTCATATTTTTCAAAGAAAGAAATAAAATTACATAATTCATTAAAAGAACAATTTAAATCTCAAATAACAGATATAATAGAAATAAAAGATGGAAAAATAGTAGTTTCATCAGAAGATAGTGAAATTAAAATTTTTGATAAAAGTGGAAATGTATTTTATATATTAAAAGGACATTCTCATTCAGTTAGAGCTTTATGTTATATTAGAGATGACATTTTTGCTTCTGGCTCTAATGATAAAACAATTAGAATTTGGGATTTACAACAAAATAAAAGTATTGAAATTTTAAAGGAACCAAATAATCAAATTATTAGTTTAAATTTATTAAATAATCAAAAACTTGCTTCTTGTTCTTTTAAAGAAATTTATATTTATGATGATAAATTTAAATTACAATATTTATTAAAAGAACATTTAAATTGGGTTAGAAATATTATTCAAATTGATAAAAATAAAATTTGTTCTTGTTCTGATGATGGAACTATTAAAATTTATGATAAACATTTTCAAGTTTTAAATACTTTAAATGAACATAATAATTCTGTTTTTTCAATTTGTTTATTAAGAGATGGAAGATTTATTTCAGGAGATAAAAAAGGAAAACTTTTTTGTTGGTTTAAAAACTTTAGTACTAATAAAGAATATAAATTTCATAATTCTGGAATTTTAAAAATTATTCAAATAAAAGATGGAAGAATTGTATCTTCTTCCTTAGATAAAACTATTAAAGTTTGGGATCTTGATTTTAGAAATGTTAATACTTTCAAAAATCATAATAATGTTCAAGCTCTTTGTCCTTTAAAAGATGGAGGATTTTGTTCTGGAGGAAATGATATTGTTCTTAATTTCTGGAAATAAAATTTATTTTTATTGGTTTTTTATATATATTTAATATTTATTTTTTAAATGGTTCAATAAAATAGAATTATCATAAGAAAAATTATTAATACGTTATTTTGAAATTAATTTCAGATATTATAATTATTTATTATTTTAAATTAATGAATATTAAAAGTAGTTTTTCTATTTTTATATTTTTTAATTTATTTCATTTTTAATTGAATTTTTTTTTAAATAAATTTTCTATGATGAATAAATACTCAAACCAAACAACAAATGAAGATTCAATAGAAAATGGAAAAATAAATCATTTAATAAAAGAAGGATATGAAACAATATTAAATGATTATTCTCAAATAGAAAAATTATGTAATATTTTAATAAAAAATATTCCTGTAAAATATAAAGATTCCTTTTCAAATTTATTTAATCAAATTGAATTAATGAAAAAGCATTTTAAATCTTATATAAATTCAATAAATATAACAATAAATAAATTTATTAATAATGAAAATTTAGAATTAAATAACACTTTAAATCCTTCAATTAAAGATTCTTATAAAAAAATAGGAGATGAATTTAATAAAATAGAAATAATAACAAAAGAAGTAATTGAAAGTAAAAAAAAAATAAAAGAAAGAAGAAAAAATAGAATTAAATTATTAGAAAAAAGATTACAATCTTATTGTGATGAAATTGACAATTTTAATTTTTCTAAAATAAATAATATTTATGAATTAAATATAAAAGACAATGAAAATGTTTCAAACTATATTTTAAAAAATAAAAATATTGAACATTATAAATTAATGGATTATAATGATGATTATTTTGATAATCATAAAAATAACTCTAAATTAAATAATAAAAATTCCTCTACTGAATCTGATAGTAATAATGATAATTTATTAATCAAAGAATTAATTAAAATGAATTATAATAATAAAGAAGAAGTTTTTGAATTAATTCAATCTTTTGAACAAAAAAAAAAAAGAAACAATTAAAAAAAATATCAATAATTAAAAAATTTTATTTTATTATTAAATTTTATTTTTGTATTTAAAAGTGTTTTAAATGATTAAATATAATATTTGAATAAAATTGAACTTTTTTTTTTAGAAATTAACAATAATTAATTTTCTTTTCATTTAATTTATATAAATTTAATTTATTTAATAAAAATTTTTAAATTTATTTAGTTAACCAAAGAACAATTAAAATTTTAGGAATCAATAAAGAATATTTAGTTAAAATATAATATTTTTTATCAAAAGACAATAAAATATAATTAGAAACTTTATTAAATAAATAATGATAAATAATATAAACAATCCATCTTTTTAAGCATTTTTTTCCTCTTTTAAATAATCTTTCTTCTCTTTCATATTCAGAATCAGAATCACTTTCATTTAAATCTTCACTATCAGAAAAATCTAATTTATTTTCTTTTCTTTCTTTCATTTTTAAAAATTTTCCTAAAATAATAAAACTTTCATTTATTAATAAAACAACTATAAAAAAATTTTCAAATTCAAAAAAAAAAATTGCAACAAAATGAATTACTATCATTATTAAAAAATTGGATATTATTCTTATCATATTTAAAAAAAAATTTTCCCTATCTTTTTCATCTGTTTCTGTTATTATATTTTTCATTATTTTTATATAATTTAAGAATAAAGGCTTTTTAAATTTTTTTTTTATCCATTTGAATATTTTTTTTAAAGTTTTACATTTACAATTAAATTTTTTAAACCAAGATTTAAAATTTGGAAGTTTAATATTTTTAATCCAATGAATAATTTTAACAAAAAATTCTTTAATAGAAATTCCAATTTGAATAATTTTATTTTTTAAATAAATATATCCTTCTTTAATCTTTTTAAAAGGCCAAATGATAATAGAATAAATAGTGAAAATAATACTTAAATGTAATTTAACATATAAAAAAAATCCAAATCTATATAATAAACTTCTTTTTTTTGAATAAGAAATAATATTTTCTTTGATAATTTCTTTTTTAAATTCTCTATCTTTAAAAATAAATAAAAAATTTTACTTCTTTCACTTCTTGTTTTATTATATCCTGAATATTGTTTAATTAAATCAATTAATATTTCATTCCTTGAAAGAGAATCAATATGATTTTTATGAATTAACTCATCAAAAGGACATTTTATTTTTTTCTGTTTTTCCCATATTTTTTCTATACAATTTCTACATAATGTATGTCCACATGGAAGTAAATATGGAATTTTATTTCCTAAATTAAATGTTTCTTTACAATTTTCACACATATTTTTTTTAATTTTAATTTAATGTTTTTTTTAAAGTTTAATTTATTTATAAATTTTTTTTATATTTTTTTTATTATTTTTTTATTGATTATTATTGTTATTTTTACTGTTTTCTTTTGAAAGATATTTTAATATTTTCTTTTTTTCATTTATTTTATTTTCATTGTTGATTAAATTATTTTCTAACTCTTCTTTTCTTTTATTTAATTCGTTTAATTTTTTTATTTGTTCTAAATCTAAACTCCTATTTTTTTTATTATATTTTTTTTTTGATTTTTTATCATTTCTAACTATTTGAATGTTTCTTCTACTTTTTCTACTTTCATTAAATTCTTGAATCTCTTTATCAAAAAAAATATTATTTTCATTCAAATTATTATCAAATATATTATTTTTATAATTCTTATTATTTTCATTATTAAAATTATCCTTTTCACAACTATTAAAAATCCTTTTGAATTTATTAGGAATAACATCATTGTTTTTTTTTAATCTATTATAATTTTCTAAATAATTTCCAATTTCTTTTTGAATTTTATGATAATTTCTAAAAATATCAGAAGAAATTTTGTTAGAATGTTTATTTATATTATTAATACTTTTTGGGGAATTTAATCTCTTATATTCTTTAATAATATTATTTTCAAATTTATTTTTAGAATTAGGAATTAATCTTTTCAAAACTAAATTATTATTATTATTTTTTTTAGGAAAAAAAACTTCATTTTCATAAACATTTTTTGATTTAGGAGATAAGCTAAAATTACCTCTAAAAGTTTTATTATTATTATTATTTTTTTTAAAATGATAATATTCATTAGAACCAATGTTATTATTATCAATAACTTTAATGTTTAAATTTTTATTTTTTTGAAAAAAAGAATGTATTTCATCTATATTATAGTCAATTGCATATTTTTGAAAATCATTTGAAAATTTTAACAATCTATTTCTTTGAACTAAATTAAATCCTAAATCAATCATATCATTTTTTGAAAGAATTAACATATCTTTAAATAATATATTGTTTGTTATAAAAATTTCATTTAATTCATTTAAGTCTAAATAATTTAAAGTTATTTCTAATTTTCTATCAATGTCATTAATAAAAAAGTCTTTTTTTATGTTTATGTTATTATTATTCTTATCTATTTTATTATTAAAATTTTGATTATTAGAATTTCCAAAAGAATCATTTTGAAATATTTCATATTGAGAATTTTGTTCTTTATTTATATGATTATTTTCATTTACTTTTTTCATATAATTAATAAATTTAATTATTTAATATTTTTACATTCGATTTATGAAAAATAATTGATATTCTTTGATAAAAGTAAAATTGAATTTATGATGAAATGGACTAAATCTATTTTATTCAATCTTTTTTTTATAATAAATAAATTTTATATTAATATTATTTTCAAAATTCAAAAGAAAATACTTTTCTTTTAAAAAAAGAAATAAGGTAATTATCAAGATAATTAATAATCAATTTATCTTTAATAGGAAAGTATAAATTGAAAAGCTTTTTAAAGATTCAATTGTAATTATTAAAAGGAAATTAATTATATGCAATATAAAATATTAATTAATAAATGAATAATTTAAAAGAAAACACAAATATTGTTTAACCTAAAATAAAAAGGTAATATAATATATACTTTAAAAAAATCAAAAAAATGAGAAATCCCAAACAACAAAAAATATTTTTCTTCTCTAAAACAATAATTTTCTATTTAAAAAATAACATAAATTTAAACAATAGAAAATATAAGAAAAAAAATTTTAATAAAAATAAAGTTTATCTAAATTTATTTCATAGAAAAAAGCTAATCTTAAAAACTCAAAATTTATTTAGTGTTATTTTTAGTTTTATTTTTATTAAAGATTTTTCTTCTGATGACTTGTGCAATTTCGCTTCTCATTTTTAATTCAACCATACTTCTAACTTCAGATTCAGAGATTCTAACAGGAATAGTAACATTATGGCATTTTCTTTTTTTTCCAACACCATGGCATCTTTTAACAACATCAGGACGAAGTGGTTTTAATTGAGCGACAGCAGTTCCATAATTAAATTCAACTTGAGTTCTATTTCTGAAATTTCTTTTTCTATAAATATATAATTCTCCTGTTGCTGAACCACCTTCAGTAACATTATATTTAACATCAATTTTTTTATCTGAATTTGTTTTATTTAAATTGGCTTTTTTTACCCAATCTTTTATTTTTTGAGGAATGTCAAGTTTATTTATATGTTCAACGTGATTATCTGACAAATTATTTGAACGATAGTATTCTGCTTTAGTAACATTAACAGCTCCTACTGGATTTTTGTTTTTTCTTCCACGTTGTGATACAGCGAATATTAATAAGAGGGATAAGATTAATACTCTCATTATTTTTTTATGGATTTTTATTTTTTTTTTTTTGGTTTTATATGATTTTTTTATAAAGATTTATTTTTTTTTTTTCAAGAGTACTTCTTTTTTTTTATTTTCAAAAATTTTTGGAATTTCTTTACTTTTTAAACTTATTTGGCTAAGAATTTTTTTTTTTTTTTCTCAATTTTTTCAAATATGTTTAAAAAAGGAGAAATTAGTTTTTTTAAGGGATTTTGGTATTTTTTATGTATTTTATTTTTGTATTTTTTTTATTTTTTTTTATAATTGGAAGATTGCATTTATTAAATATAATTATTTTCTTTACAGTTAAAATAAATAAATTTATTAAAATTAATATGAATAATTTGTAAAAATAAAAAGTATATTTCACATTATGAAAAAAACCAATGAAAAAAAATAAAAAAATGATAAAAAAAACATAAACAAAATAAAAATAAATAAATAAATCAAGATTTCTAAAATATAAATTTAAAATGTCAAACATAAACAATTCATACAATTGTTCTCAATATATTTATCCTCATGTGACATATGAAACATATGAATTAGATCCATGTGAGAAATATAAAAATATTGATTATTCTCCATTAACAAATAAATATGAAACATATAATTATCCTTTTCAAAATTATTCAAATCCAATTGATATTTCAACTTCATTTTCAAATTCAAAAAATTTAGAAAATAATTCTTTAGAAAGAAAATGTAATTGTGAATGTCATAATAGATGTTTTTGTCATTGCCATTGTTGTCATATAAATTTAAATTCTAATGTTAATGAATTATTAGATGAATTAACTGAATTAAGAGCTTTATATAAACAACTAATGGATGATTTTAATAAAGCTAAAAATGAAAAAAATATTGCTGATTGTTATATTAAAGAATTAGAAAAAGAAAATCAGAAATTTAAAAATTTAAATGATTTGAATAATAATAATTTAATTAATGATAATTTAAATAATTATAATTTGAATAATAATAATGTTAATGATAAAGAAAAATTAAATAAAGATTTTGGAAGATATGCTCAAATGGTTTATTTAAATTTTGATAATATATTAAATCCAATAAGTAATTTAGTTAATTTTGATGAAGGGAAATTAAAAGGAAATGTTGAATTTTATTTAGATAATCCTTTAGAATATGAAAAATTAATTAATGGGCAAAAAAAATTTTTAGATAGTATAAAAAATAATTTAAAAGAAGGCAATTTTAATGATGATATTGCAATGATGAGAACTGGATTTGATTCTAATAATAATAGTTTAAAGAGAAACCCTTTATCTAATAATCAAACAGAAAAAGATTTAAATAATCAATACTTTAATGACAATTTAAACAATAAAAATTATCCAAATAATCAATTTAGAAATAATTTAAATGATTATCCAAATAATAATTTATTTAATGAAAATCCAATGAATCAAAATTTAGAAAACAAACCAAAAAATCAATTAAAACCAAACAATGAAATTCCAAAAAGAAACCAAAGAAATCAATTAGATAATGTTGATTCAAATACTTATCCAAATAATAATTTAAATAAAAATAATACTTTTGGAAATAATGACAATAATTTTAATAATCAATATAATAATAGAAATGGTATTCCAAATACTTTTAATACTAATCCAAATGATAAATTTGGAAATAATACTTTAAGCAGTAATTTAAGTGGACCAGATGATTATAATAATTTTAATAAAGATTTCAGAAATACTTTTCAAAGTGGATATCCAGAAAATAATTTATCAGGAACTTTTAATAATAATGAAGCTTTTAATAATTCAAATAATTTTGAAAGAAGACCAAATGATAATTATGATAATAGTAATTATCCAAACGATAAATTAAATAATTCGAAATTACCTAATAGAAATAATATGAATATTCCAAATAATATTTCTGGTCAAAATTATGGGAATAATAATATTCCTAACAATCAGAAATTTCCCAATAATGATAATATCCAAAGAAGTAAATCTCCTGATAATATTTATCCTAATAATTTACCTGAAAATTTCCCTGGAAGTAATAAAGATATTTCAAGTAATAAATATCCAAATAAGAATATGAATTATCCAAATAATATGTATCCTAATAATAATGTTCCAAAAGGTGATGTTAATGATTTTAAATTTCCTAATAAGATGATTCCAAGAGATGGGCAAAATATAGATAATAAAGGGGGACCAAATCAATCAATGAATAAACCTAATGATAGAATGAATAGACCTAAAGATAACATTAGCAGTCCAAAAGATGGGAGAATGAATGACCTAAATAATATTAGACCTAATGGTCCTAATGATAGTAAAATGAATAAACCTAATGATGATAGAATGAATAGACCAAATGATGGAAGAATGAATAGACCAAATGATGGAAGAATGAATGGTCCTAGTGATAATAAAATGAATAGACCAAATGATAGAAAAATGGGTGGTCCAAATGAAGGAAGAATGAATAGACCAAATGATGATAGAATGAATAGACCAAATGATGGAAGAATGAATAGACCTATTGATGATAGAATGAATGGACCCAACGATGATAGAATGAATAGACCAAATGATAGAAAAATGAATAGACCTATTGATGATAGAATGAATGGACCAAATGATGGAAGAATGAATAGACCTATTAATGATAGAATGAATGGACCAAATGATGGAAGAATGAATAGACCTATTGATGATAGAATGAATGGACCAAATGATGGAAGAATGAAAAGACCTATTGATGATAGAATGAATGGACCAAATGATGGAAGAATGAATAGACCTATTGATGGTAATAGACCTAATGAGAGAATAACCAATGATGATAGAATTCCCAGTGGAAATAATAGAATGAAGAAACCAAGTGATAATAATAATCAACCCTTAGACAACAATAGAAAATATAAGCCTAACGATAATAATAATAATAATCAACCATTTGATAATAGAAAATATAGACCAAATGATAATAATAATCAACCATTTGAAAATAATAGAAAATATAGACCAAATGATAATAATAATCAACCATTTGATAATAATAGTAAAAATATTCCAAATGATAATAATAGAAATAGAATACCAAACGACAAAAATAATATTATACGAGATCCTCAAAATTTAGATAGTAATTATTATCCAGATGATAATTTAAATTCTCCTAAATTTGAAGAAAATATTCCAAATCAAAATTTTGAAAATGAACCTTCATTAGAAAAAGGAAGAAAAACTCCTCAGGAAGAAAATAATAATAATATAAATAAAATACCTAATAAAAATATTCCAAACAATGAAAATAATAATTTAATTAATGAACCAAATAATAATAAAATACCTCAGAATAATAAAAATAAAGGGAAATATATTCCTCAATATGATAAAAATTTGCCTCAAAATAATTTAGATAATTTCAATGATTTAAATCCTGAAGATATGGGAACATTTAAAAAATATATCCCAAATATACAAAATGATAACCCAGAAAATGTCGAAAATCCAAATGAAATGAGTAATGGATTTAAAAATCCTAATTTTGATGAACCTGATGATAATGTAAATATGCCTTTTAAACCTGATAATTATGATAATTTTGCAGGAACTGATACTTTTAATCATCCTGGAACTAATTCTACTGGACAACCTTTCAACCAAACTTTTAATTCAAATAATATGAAAGATCCTAATTATCCTAATAATATAAAATATCCTGATTATACTAATAACCTAAAAGACCCAAATTATCCAAATAATAATATGAAAGACCCAAATTATCCCAATAATTTTAAAGATCCTAATTATCCAAATAATAATATGAAAGACCCTAATTATCCTAATAATTTTAAAGATCCTAATTATCAAAATTATCTGAAAGACCCAAATTATCCTAATAATGTAACAGACCCGTTTACAAAGTATCCAAAGAACAACATAAAAAATCCGTCTCAAAATTATCCATCAAAAGACTCAAATAACCCAAATTACAAAAGAGAACCCAATTCAATTAAAAACCCAAATTCTATTTCTCCTGATGAACAATCAGAAGAGAAATATGATAATTTACAATATCCAAATTCCTATCCAGAAGAATCCCAAAATAAAAAGCCAAGAAATTTAAATAATAATACATTTCCACAAGAAATTCCAAATGATTATATAAATACAGAATCTGAGCCAATTGATTCAGAAGAAAGTTCAAAAATGAAAAATAGAGGTATAAAAAATCCTATAAATAAAAAATACCCAAATGACCAAAATATTAATTCAAATTATCCTGAATTACAAGAACCATATAATAATAATAAATATCCAAAAGGAAAAAATCCAAATAAATATTATCCAAATGAAAATATAATAAACAAAAATAAAAATGGTCCAAAGAATAATATAAATAATATCTTTCCTCAAATTCCTGAAAATGAAAAAGTAATCCCTAAAAAAACATATAATTCATTAAGTAAAAGTCCAAAAATGAAAGAAAGAAAAGACCAATTATACCCAATAAATGAAAATAATTATTCAAAAGATTTTTTAAATCATTCCTTAAATAAGAAAAATAAAAAGAGATTGAATACATTAAATAAAGAAAAATCTTTTAGTCAAACAAGTTATTTTCCAGATGGAACTTGTTGGGCTTGTGATTTAGGTTGTTCTATTTCAACAACTGGATATTCTCCTATGACTTTTTCTCCTTATAAAAATAATTTTAGAAGAAGAGATGTTACTCCTGTTAAAGAAGGTACTAAGTATGAACAATATACTAGACATAAAAAAAGTGGAAGAAGTCATTCTTTTTATAATTAATTTTTTCTTTTTTTAATTTTTTTTGATAGGATAATTTAAAGTTTTTTTTGAAAAATATAATTTTTTATTTAAAATAAAAACTTTTAAAAATATAAACATTGTTAAATATTTACTTCCGCTTCAATATGTGACTTTCAATTTGATATTTCATATAGATGAAGAAAACCTCAAAATTATATTTTTAAAATGATTTATAATAATGAAAAAAAGATATATTATTCGGATTATGAATTAATTCATAATTCCTTGATATTACAAATCTATTTATACTTAAATAAATTTCGTATTTATCTTTATTTTAAAAATTTAATTTAAAAAAACAATTTAATTTTTTAAATAATCAGTTATATATTATTTCGTTTAAAGAATTAATCATCGTATTATTTTTAATGTGTAGATTATTCATTTTAAGTTTTAAATTAGTATTAATTTCTTTAATTTTAATTAACTCATTCATTAAACTTTTATTTTCTTCTTTTTTTCTTTTAACTTCAATATTAATTTTAGTTAAATCTTTACATTCTAAATTATTTTCAGTAGTTAATTTATACATATATAAATTTAATTTATTATTTTCTTCATTAACTTTATATAATTCTCTTTTTAAAGAATCAATCTCTAATTTTAAATTTGGAATATCTTTATCATAATAAATTTGTTTATGTTTTATTCCTTCTGATTTAAAACATAAATTTATATTTTCTTCGTTTAAATTTGTATTGTTTATTATATTTTTCTCTAATTCATCTTTTATTTGTAAAATTTTTTTTTGTAAAGTATTTATATTTAATAATATTTGTTCTTTTTTCTTTTCTAAATTTTTCTTTTTATCTTCAAATTCATTTATATTTCCTAAAATCTTTTGAAAAGTAAGAACATTAGAATAATTTATTAAATTATCACTTTTTAATCTATGTTCATTAGAAATATTTCTAGAATGTTTAAATATATCATTCTTATTATTATTATTATCATTTAATAAATTTTCATTAGAAATTTGAATTAATTTAACATGTGGATTTTGAATATCAATATTTTTAGTTTGATTTTCAACAAAATCTTTTAAATTAGATAGTAATAAATTTTTATTTTCTGAATTTCTTTCTTTTCTACTTGAAAAATAACGGATTGAAGAATCTATAGTTTCTTTATAAGAAGGAGAAGTTAATTTTGAAGGTAAAGTATCAACAACTCCTTTTTTATATAATGGGAAAGATAATTGATTATTTTTATTTTCTTCTTCATTTAATTTCTTTCTATTTGATTTTTTAAAACTACTTAAATTTATATTCATTTGTTCAAGCATTTTTAAATTTTAAAAAAATTAATTTTTACATATTTTAAAATACAACAATAATAAAATATAATAATAAAATAATTTTTATTTCTTATTTGGATTTATAATGATTTTACTTGAATTTCCTTTATTTAAATTATTTAATATTATAGGATTATTTTTTTGACTTTTTATTATTATTGGTTTATTAGAAAATTCTTTTTTAGTAATAACAGGATTTAATTTTTCACTGTGAATTTTAACAGCATTATTATTAATATTCATTATATGAGGATTACTATTTTGATTAATCATTATTTTTGGTTTAGTTATATTATTATTAATATTTATTTTAGGTTGATTTAATATTTGATTGTTATTATTTTCTGATTCTTTTTTTAATTTTTCTAAATCTTTATTTATTTGAGCAAAATCTTGATAACTTTTTCTTAATAATTCATCATAATCTATTTCATCTTCACTTTCTTCTTCTTCTTCATTTTTATAATTTTGACTATTATTTGTTTTATTTGTTGAATTATTTGAACTTATTGTTTTATTTAATAAATCATTATATTCTTTTTTTATATTTATTATTTCTTCTTTTAATTTCTTTTTTTCTTCATCTTCATTTTCATTATTATTTTGTAATGTTTTAATTATCTTTTTTAAATTTTCTATTTCTTCATTTTGTGAATTAATTATATCAAAAAATTCTTTATTTTGTTTTTTCAATATTTCAAGATCATTAATTTTATCATTAAAAACTATTGGCATTTTATTTTCTACATTTCCATTATTTTTTTTAAAGCCAATTTGAGTATGAAAATAAAGATCCTTTTCATTTTCTTCTTCAAAAATATCATTTATTTCTTTATTATAATTATTATTTTTGATTAATACATTATGATTGTTTTTAATATTAATTCTACTTGATAAAGGTCTATTAATTGTATTTTTATAAATAGGATTATTTTCAAAAACAAATTTTTCTGCTTCTTCTCTTTCTTTATCACTTATTTTTTCATTATCTAAAATTTGAATATTTTTATATTTACTAATAAATAAATTTCTATAAGAAAATATTTCTTCAATAAATGGATTATTATTAATACTTAATTCAATTAAATTATTTAAATTTTGTAAAGTTTTCATTGTACTATTTTGATATTGGATTTTATTTAAAGAAATTTTTAAAATTTTAATTTGAGTACATTTATTTAAAGAAGTAATAGAATTAATTTGATTATTTTCTACATTTAAATATTCTAAATTAGGTAAAAATTCAACAAATGAAATTTCATTAATAACATTATCATTTAATTCTATAATTTTTAAACTTTTAAAAAAACGTAAATCAAAAGAATAGCTTATCCAATTATAAGATAAATTTATTTTAGTTAATTCTTCTAAACTTTCAAAAGATATTTTTCTATTATTCATAAAAGAAGCAATATTTTTTCTTGAAAAATCTATTTCTTTTATTTCATCATAATTTTCTGTTTTTTGATTTTCAAAAATCATTTCTTCTGTTATTTCTATTATTTTATTATCTTTTGTTCTTATTTCTTCTTTATTATTTAATTTATTATCAATTGAATTATTTGGACTTTCACTTTCTTTTTTTTCTTCTTTTGAATAATTTAAATTTTCTTCTTCTTCTAAATTATTATTTACATTTATTTTTTCTTGTGAATGATTTAAATCATCATTTCCTTCTTTTTCTTCTTCTTCTTCAATGGAATTTATTAAATCTTCATAATTTGGAATTTCCAAATTTAATTCTTTATGAAAATTTTCTTCTTCTGTTTCTGCATATTTTTCTAAAGAATTAATCTCTGAAAATAAATTATCTAATAACTTTTTTTCCTTTCTTACATTATTTGTTAATTCTGGATGACGACTTTTAATATGAGTTTCTAATTCTTTTTCAGTAGAAAACCTTCTTCCACATTCTTCTCCATTTTCATCGATCTTTGGACACTTAAAATTTAAAGTTGACATTTAATTCTTAAATTATTTATTTCAATTAATTTAATTATTTAAATAATTTTATTGTCATTAAAATAAATACATAATTATTTTTTCTTTTTATTAAATTTTGTTTTATTATTAAATAAGTGATTTTAGAGATTGTCTTAATTAAATTTAAGTATTAAATAAGGAAAAATAAGATATTTTATATATTATATTTTTTTATAAATTTTATTTTGGGTTAAAAAAAAATAAAATCCACTTTGTAAAGGTTCATAATATTAATTTAATTATATTATATTTTCATATTATTTGCAATAAGTTTTTTCAAAGAAAAATTTCTTTGTAAATTACAATTATTACTTAAAAAAAGATTTTGAATTTCCTTATCACCAAATAAATAATTTCTTTTTTTAAAAGAAATATGATTATAATTCCAATCAATCAATTTAGTACTAATCATTCCTTTTTCAATTTTAATTTTATGTAATTTATTTGTTTTTCCTCTTAAATTTTTATTATAAATTAAATTTCCAATTTCTTGATTTAAATCTTCTTTATTTAAATTTTTAACATAACTTATCTTTGGATGAGGAGCTGAATAAACATTATTTCTTTCTTTTATATTTTTATTTTCAATAAAAACATTATTTCTATTAATTACTTTATTTTTATTATTTTTAACATTGATTTCAAAATTAAAATTACTTGAAGGTCTTTTTAAAGGTATCATTGGAATAATAATATTATTATTTGTATTTTGAAAAATTAAGTTTGTACTATTTTTCCCAGTAAATAAATTTTTTTTCTCTTTGCTTAATTCAAATGTGTTATTTGAATTTATTAATTTTTTATTTGAATCATATGTTAATTCACTTGTTGAAGGAGTGTCTATATTTCTTTCTAATTTTTTTTTCAATGTCTTATTTAAATTATTATTTAGTTTTATTGGATTTGAAACTGAAAAATGTAATTTAGATATATTATTTTTCTCTTTTTCATTCATCAAATTTTTCTTTAAATTAATTTGATATTTCTTATTTAATTTGTGTTCTTCTTCTTTTTTTATATTATTTAATATCATTCTATTATTTTTTTTCTGATGAGAACTGACTAAAATTTGTTTAATTATATTTATTTAGATTTACTTTTTCCATTTAATAAATCTATTATCTCTTTATCTTCATCATATTCTTTTTGTAAATCTATTATTTTAATTTGAGAATCTTTTGTAAATTTAAAAGAATTATTTTCTTTTTTTTTCCAAAAAAATCTGAAGGAAGAACTTTAGAATTTGAAATTTTACTATTTTTATTTATATTTCTTATTTTACTTTGTAAGTTTTGAATTTAAAGGAGTTAATACTATTTTTCCTATATTTAAATTTTGTAGAGAATATGATTCTTTTAAACCATTCATTTTATCAATAAAAAAATAAAAAATAGATTTTATTTATTTTCAAAAAAAAATGATACGAAAAAAATTAAATTTTTTTATTTTTTTTATTTAAAGTTTTGCTTTTTTTAAATTCTTTAATTTTTTTTTTTTCAAAATTTATTTTTTCATAATCATTAACAACATTTTTATATTTTTCAACTAAATATTTTGCATAATTTGAAGGTCTTTTAGTAAATTCTTCATAAGCTTTAATTCCTAATTTTTCATTATTTATTAATATAATTTCATTATATTTTCCTTTTAAATTACTTTTACTTCTGTATTCACTTTTATTATTTTCTTTTGTTGAAATTCTAATTTTATCTGAACTGTTATTTAAGCTTAATTTCATTTTTTTGTTTTTTTTATCATCTGAATTAGTTAAATAATTTAAAACACTGTTATTTTTTAATTTTTCTGATTCTAATTTAGGATGTTTTTTAATTTTTATTGTTTTTTCAATCGAATAATTATCTTTTCTATTTACCCTTAATGTATTATTATTATTATTATTATTGTCATTAAAGTTATTTACAATATAATTATTATTTAATGATTTTCCATTTGAATTAGTTATAGTTTTGTTTAATGAAATATTATTTTCTTTATTTTGAAGAGTAATATTTTTATTTATATTTATTTGATTTTGGTAATTGTTATTTAATTTTGTGTTTGAAAATTTCCTTTTTGAAGATTTTATTGTGAAATTTATTATATTATTGAACATTAATAAATTATACTCTTTTTCTTTTATAAATATTAAAAGCTTTGATAATTCTTTTGATAAATTAAATATATTATCTTGAATTAAATTTTCTTTATTTGATATTAAATATGAAGAATATGATTTAATTTGATTTGTCAATATATTTATAAATAAATCTAAAAAATTCTGTTTTTTTTCTGAGAAATTAGGTTTTAAAATTTCTTTAAGAGTAATATAACCTTTTAAAAAATCATCTGATTTATTTCCTTCATTATTCATATTTCAATTTAAAAATATAAATTTATTATAAAATATAAAAAAAACAAATAATTAAAGCAAAATATCCTTTTAAAATATATCAATTAAAAAATTATAAAATATCAATCATTTTCAAAAAAGTAGGAAAATGAATAAAATTATTTAAAACAATTTGACAAATAATTTGTATAGAAATAGAATAAGCGACAAATTTACAATTAATATCTTCAACTTGAACAATAGACATAATATCAATAGAAGTGGGAATTACCCATTGAATAAAACAAGTGAAAAGTAAAACTTTATTATCATCAATGAATTTTTTTTTAACAATAAAACAAAATAAAATACCTAAAAAAGGTAAAATAATAACTTTTAAAATAGAATGGAAAATATAATCAGATATTCTAATTTTAGCATTTGAATTTTTTTTATTAATAGTATTTTTATAATATAAATTAGAGCCAATCATTAAAAAACCTAATAAAATATTACAATTTCCAATTGTATTAAAAGTATCAAAAAATAAATATACAGGAGTTGTTGTATCATAAATCCATTCTCTAATTACTCTTATAAATCCTATTATAAAAGCTATTATTAATGCTATAAAAGGTGAACGAAATATTAATTTTAATAATTCCATTTTTAAATTGCTTGATTCAAAGAATTTTTTTTTCTGATATTTACTTATTTTAGTATAGAAACTTTGTCTTCCTGAAAACATTATCATTTCTTCTATATCTTCATTACTATTATTTTCTTTATTATTTTCTTCATTATTATTTATTGCATAATTATTATATATTTCTTTTACTTCATCTTTTTCTCTTTCTGATAATTTATTATCATTTAAATAATCTTCATTTTCATTTTCATTTTTATTTTCTTCTTTATTTTCTTCTTTATTTTCTTCTTTTTTTTCTTCTTCTTTGTTCTCTTCTTCTTTGTTTTCTTCTTTTAAATTTTGTTCTTCTTCAGATTTTTTTTTTTATGTATTTCATCCCAAACTTGAATGGCTTGATTTTCATATGATTTATCTAATTTAATTAAATTATAAGCACAGAACCAAATAATTAAACCTTGGTAAAAAACATGTATATAACTATAAACTAAAATATTTTTACAGAATTCTTGTTCTTTACTTAATTTATTTTTTAAAAAATAGCAAAAAGAATTAATATATAAATAATGAATTCTTTTAATATCAATAATTCCAGTTAAAAAAATAAAAGTAAATCTATATCTTAAATCCATTTTAGTAAAAAAAGAATATAAAAAACAAATAATAAAGGAAAAAATAAAATAAAAAATAAAAGAGATTATAATAACTCCGTTTTCTTCATAATTATAAGTAAAATTACTTCTACAAACTTGAATAAATAAATATATTGGAAGAAAAATTTCTATATTCATTTTTGAAAAAGCATAAATTCCTTCTTTTTGAATTAAACCAACTTTTCCAAAAAAAAAACCACAAAATACCATAAATGCATAAGGTAATTGAGCAGTTATTAATGCTCCAATAAATTTTCCATAATTGAAATTTACACTCATTTTTTAAAATACATTTATTTATTTTTCATATTATTTAAAAAAATGTATTTTTTCTTGTTTTAATATTAAAAAAAATTAGTTAATTGTTTTTCATATAATATTTAATATACTAAGACAATAAAAAAAAATAAATAACTTTATTTTAATTACCTAAAAAAATCTTACTTAAGGATTAAAATATTTTATTATTGCAGAATATTTATCATTATAAGTATTGTTAGCAAGAACCTCTTTTTGATTGCTATTATTATTAATATTATGAAAATGATATCCATAATTAAATCTCATAGAATCTAATTTTGCTTTTTCAAATTCATTTAAATTAATATTTCCATTTTCTTCATTCCTACTTTTTAAAGGGAAATGTTTTTTAGTAATTTTTTTTTTTTTAAAAGTAAAAACTCCTTTTTGAGGAGTTAAATAATTATTCCTAATTAAAGAAATATTATTTAAATTAGGATATAATGGATTTTTCTTATTGTAAGCTTGACAAATAGGACATTTATCTATATTTCCAAAATGTTTTATATATTTATGCTCTTCTATATGATTGTTTTCTAAATTATTTTCATTAGCACTAAAAAGTATTTGATTTTTTTTTTTCTTTTTTAAATTGAATGTTCTATTTCTACTTGAATCATCATTATTATCTTTAAAAGAATTATTTAAATTTATATCATTTTTATTATTTATTTTTTTTAAAACACAATTTTTTAAACTTCTTGAACTCCTTGATTTTGCTTTTTTTGGTTTTTCTATTTTTTTATACATTTCTATATTTGTTTTTTTTTCAGATGATCTTGAAGAAAGAGAACTTTTAAATTGTATATTATTCAATTTATGAAAATCACTTAAAGAATTATTTTTTATTGGCTTTAAATTTTTTTTATTTTTTTTTAAAGTATAAGTAAATATATCTTTATTATTTACATTAAAGATATTTTTTGCACTTAATTCTTTTTTTATTATTTTTGGAATTTTTTGTTTTATTTTTTTTATTTTTATTGATGGTGAATTGTTTTTATTTGATGTTACACTTGAAACTCTTTCTTTATTTATTTCTTTATTTTCAGATAAATTTGATTTTAATAATTTTATTTTTTCATTTTCACTAATTGATTTATTTAATTCATTTTCTGTTTCTTTTTCTACTGAATTTTCTTTATTTTTATTTATTTTTTTTTTATGATTTTTTGAATTTTCACTATTTTTTAATTTGATATCTTCTTTTTCTTTATTATTTAAATTATTATTTTCTATATTTTCTTTTTTCTTTTTTTTGGTTTTCTCTTTTTCTTTATTTATTTGCATTTTAATTAATTCATTTTCAATTTTGACATTACTTTCGTTTATTTCATTATTAAAATTCATTTTACTTTTATTAATTTCATTATCTATTTCAATTTGACTTTTATTTATATTATTGTCTATTATTTTACTTTTACTTGATTCATTTTCATCTTTTAATTTCATTTTCATTAATTCTAAGTTAATTTTACTTTTACTTATTTCATTATCACTTTTAATTTTACTTAATTCATTATCAAGTTTACTTTTACTAATTTCATTATCAATTTTAATATTATCATTTTCACTAATATTTTTACTTATTTCATTACTATCTATATCATTTTTACTTATATTATTATCAATTGTCTTATTTTTAATTATTTCATTCTTATTATTATTTTCATCTAAATTACTTTTACTTATTTCATTATCATTCTTATTTTCATTATTAATTAAAATACTTTTTCTTAATTCACTTTCATTATTTTGTTCCTTTTCATTATTATTTATCTTAGTGTTGTTTATTTCATTTTCATTATTTTGCTCGTTATTATTTAAGTTATTTTTACTTATTTCATTATTATTAGTTTCATTATTTTCGTTATTATTTAAGTTATTTTTACTTATTTCATTATTATTAGTTTCATTATTTTCGTTATTATTTAAGTTATTTTTACTTATTTCATTATTATTAGTTTCATTTTTTGCATTATCATTTGTATTATTTTTACTGATTTCATTATCATCATTCTTATTTTCATTATCATTCAAATTACTTTTACTTAATTCATTATCATCGTTCTTAATTAGATTTTTTTCATTATTATTTACATCATTTTTGTTAATTTCATTATCATTCTCTTTTTCATTTTTTTTATTATTATTTAAATTATTTTTACTAATTTCATTATCATTCTTATTTTCATTTTTTTCATCATTGTTTTCATTACTTTTGTTTAATTCATTTTCGTTCTCTGTGTTATTTGAATTGTTTTTACTTAATTCATTATCATTCTTATTTTCATTGTTATTATTACTTTCATTATTATTTAAATTATTTTTACTTATTTCATTTTTATTCTTAATATAACTCATTTCATTATCTAATTTACTTTTATTTAATACAATTTCCTTTTCTTGATTTTCTATAATTTCTGATTTTTGTTTATTTTCCTCAATTGTATTACTTTTCTCATTTTCAGTTAAATGTTTTTCGTTATTTATATCATCATTATTCAATATTTTTATGTTTTCTTTTATTGAAATATCTTTATTCTCTTCTTTTTTTTTTAAATTATCATCTTTTATTTCATTATCATTTTCTTTTTTATCATTAATTGTATTTTCTTCTTTTTTTTTTTTTTTAATTAAATTATCATTATTTAAAAGACTTTTATCTTCTTTTTCATTCATATTTTCTTTGTTAATATCATTTAATTCTTCATTTTTTTTTTCTTTATTATTATTTTCCAAAAAATCTTCTTCTTCATCATATTTAGGAGGAATAAATTTATTTTCTTCTTTATTGCCATCATTATCTTTAATATAATTTGGAATATTATTACTTGAAGTTAAAAAATTTTCAGAATTATTTGCAATACTATTAATTAAACTTGCATCAAATTTTGAATCTTTTAAATTTTCTTTTTTTTGACCTTCATAATTTATTTGAGATTCTTTTATTTGAATAAAATTAGTTTTTTCTTTTTTATTTTTAGATATTATTTGAAATTCTGAATTTTTACTGGCTTCTATTAAATTTTGATTACCTTTTTTTATGGTTAATGTTTCTTTATTCATAGAATCGTTTATTTTATTTTCATTTAATTTTGTGTCATTTTCTTTTTCATCAATATTTTTATTTTCTGTTTTTTCAAAATTAGTATTTTCTTTTTCTTTTTCTTTTTCAATATTTTTATTGCTTTGTTTACTTAGATTACATTCATTTTCTTTTTTTTTTTCCAAATTAGTTTTATCTTCAAAATTCTCTTTAACATCATCTTTAACAATTTCTTTTTTAGCATTATCAACTAATTTAAATTTATTTTTAATTAAATTTATTTTAGAATTATTACTATTCTGCTCAACAATTTTGAAATTAATATGAAATTTTTCTTTTGGTTTTTGTTTTTTATCATGATAAATTCCATTAATTCCTTTATCATAAATTAAATCTTCAATGTTATCAACAATAATATTACCATCTTTATCAAATTTATATGAATGATCACTTAAAGAAGTATAACTTATATTATGAGTATTATGACTATGATCCATTAAATCTTTAACAGATTATTTTAATAGAATTAATTATAATTCATATAATAATTAAATTTATTTTAAAATAAAAAAAAAGATAAAAAATTATTCATTTTTCAATAAGTTTTAAATGATTTTTAGCAATTAAGAGTGATCATAATGGTTGAATATAAATAATTTTTGAGATTCCTAAAAACACTTTTTAAATTTTTATAAAAAAGACACAAAAGAAACAAAAAAAATTAAAAAAAACAAAAATTGAAAAAAAAATTATTAAAGATAAAGTTTTACCCCATCAAGATATCATACTTATAATTGAATCAAAAAATAGAAATTATCTCAATCTATTTGTTTGATTAGTCCAACGAATTTGTGAAAAAATATAATTAATTGTCATTTTGAAAAATTGAATAGAAAAAAATAATAAGACTATTACTCTGGAAAAAGTAAGTAAAGAAGACACTAGAAGAGATTATATGTAAGGTCAAGAGCAAAGATTTTAGAGAAATTTTGATTTTCCTTTACTTCATTCTATATGATGAAAAGGAAAACTTTAGGAAGATGATGAAACTCTTAAAGGAAGTGAGCTACTTGATTCACATATTTTGGTATAAAAATTCAGATGAGAAACGAGGAAAAAAGAAAAGA
>JAEEGL015638649.1_pt1 | contig 26447 bp, 14 predicted proteins | sample 9134231 | NCBI WGS metagenome assembly JAEEGL01 (sample SAMN16246548, study PRJNA631951) | gut metagenome | biome: gut microbiome; feature: rumen; material: fiber-attached | host: Bos | place: Iran: Karaj | collected 2018-10
AGGAAAGGTATTGCCAAATTCGGTATATCGCGCTATAATAGATATATCGAATTTGGTTCTGCTTGCACGGAAAGGAGTTTATTTATGGCAAAGCAGACCGAAAACAATGTGGGAATTTATCTTCGCCTTTCAAAGGAAGATATGCTGGAGGGCGAATCACTCTCTATCGAAAATCAGAAAATGATCCTGACTAAATTCGTGCATGACAAGGGTTGGAATCTCGTTTCTGAGTATGTGGACGATGGGTACAGCGGCACTGATTTCGACAGACCAGGCATACAGAAATTGCTTGCTGACGCTCAGCTCGGAAAGATCAATATCGTGGTTGTAAAAGACCTCTCCCGTTTCGGCAGAAATTACATCGAAGTGGGCCGCTATATCGACTATATTTTTCCGATGAACAATATTCGTTTTATCGCCCTGAACGATAATGTGGATACCGCTGACCGCAGCAGTGCGGCGCTTGACATGATGCCGATCATCAACCTGTTCAATGAATGGCACAGCAGTTCCACAAGCAAAAAAATCAAGGCTGTATTTGAAGCAAGTGCAAAGGCAGGCAAGTATCTCGGCGGTCGTGTCCCTTACGGATATGACCGTAGTGATGATCCGAATCATTTGCCTGTTATCAATCCCGAAACTGCACCTGTGGTGAAACACATCTTTGAGCTGCGGTTGCAGGGACTGAGCCAAAGGAAAATCTCTGACAGGCTCAACGAGGAGCAAATCCTTTGTCCGTCCGAATATTACTATCAGAGACAGGGCAAGGAGAATCCGGTAAACAGCCGCAAACTGTGGAGCAGACCTGTTGTCGATCGTATTCTTCATAATCCCATGTATCTCGGAAACTTGGTTCAGCTCAAAACGACAACCGTGTCGCACAAGAATCACAAGCTGGTCAGGAAAGATGAAGCCGAATGGGTTGTTGTTCCGAACACACATGAAGCAATTATCACACAAGAGGTATGGGATAGATGCCGTGAGATCGACGAGGAGCATTCTATCGGCAGACGCACAAAGACTGGCGATACAAAGCCGCTGTGTGCTTTAATGTACTGTGCTGACTGCGGTTTCAGAATGAAGTTCTCTCGCAATCAGAAAATGCGTGGCACTACAACAGGCAATCCGCATCAGATTGTTGTCGGCTCTTACAACTGCGGTACATACTCGCTGTACGGCAAGACAGTCTGCTCCACACACTACATCAGCCAGAAAACGATAGAGGAGATCGTGCTGAATGATATTCGCTCAATGATGCAGCTTGTTGAGGAAGATGAAGCAAAGGCGAGAAAACAGTTCCTTGCAAGAAAGCAGAAACAGGAGAGCCAACAGATTTCCTCGGACAAAGAAAAGCTCCGCAAGGCAAAGGAGCGCATTGCAGAGCTTGACGGCTTGATGCAGTCGGTGTATGAGGATAAGGTATCGGGCGAGATTCCTGCGAGTATGTGTACGAAGCTCCTGAGCAAATATGAAGCGGAACAGAATGCTCTCTCCGCTGAGGTGCAGGAGATCGAATCAAGACAGCTCATGCAGAAACAGGACGAGCATGATGTGGACGAATACATCTCCCGCCTGAAGAAGTTCAGGAATGCAGAATATCTCACTCGGCAGATGTGTCTTGAGCTGATCGACTCCGTTACGGTTGACGAGTTCGAGAGAGGCAAGCAGGAGCGTGAGATTCACATCTATTACAAGTTTATTGATAAGGGCTATACTGGTAAGTCCGATGATTAACAGATCGGGTTACTTTATGGCTGGTTGACAAATGTCAACGTGAACATTAATGCAATGACAGAGATAGGCAAATATGCATTTCGTGGGACAGCGCTGAAAACCTTTACGATGCCAATAAATGTTACGCATATTCAAGAAGGAACATTTATGAACTGCACCGCTCTTGAAAAGGTCGATATTGTTTCCGACTCCACTATTGATATATACGCGTTTACAAATACAGGTTTGACAAGTATTGATTTAAATGATGTGACGGTGAAACAGGCCGCATTTACAAAATGCAGCAAATTAAAAACTATAAATTTTAATGAAAATGTTGTCCTGGAGTATAATTCCTTTTTGAATTGCCAGAATTTGGTGAGTATCAATGTACCGGAAGTCCGTGCTAATGTCTTAAGCACCAATTATAACTGGACCAGCAATGCGTTTAATGATTGTCCGAATCTCATACAAATAAATGGAAAAGCTATCATTCACCCATTTTTACAGCCACCAATGTTTTACAACAGAAGCTATGACAAGTTTTTCAAGAAGTATTTCAATGCATGCCAAAACGTCGGTTTTGTGACGCAGTATGAGGACGATTACTGTGATTATATCGTTGAAACCAAGATCACACCTGACATGACTGACCTGATGAAAGCACGTATCCTGCATGACTGGATCATAAATAAAGTGACATATGATTCTGACGAAAAGAGTGCCAGAAAGAATCATGTAACCAGTTCTGTCTTCATGAATGATTCAACTGTGTGTGACGGCTACGCCCGTGGATACGCCAGGCTGATGAATGCAGCAGGCATGGAAGCATATTATCTAAACGGCACAGATTTTATGGATGGCGTTACCCATGCGTGGAATCTCGTAAATATTAATGGCAACTATTTTCATGTGGATGTTTGCTGGGATGATGGTGGCAACAAGCCTAGATATTCATATTTCCTATTGACTGACAGCGAAGTAAAACAATATGGTGCTCATGCATCATGGAATGTCGAAGTTATTATTAATGATAGACCGGTGAGTTACACGGGTGGTTCAACTGATGCAGTTAACCTCATTGGCGATCTGAATGGTGACGGAAATATCGAATGGACAGACCTTGATCTGATAAAAAAATGGCTGAAAGGAAAAGTATCCTTGACAAATGAGCAGCTCGGCCGTGCGGATCTCAATCTTGACGGTAACATCACTGCAGCAGATGAAGATATTATTCAACAGTACTATGAATCAAATATGGATCAGACATTCCGGCAGTTTTTAAAAAGCACTATTTTCCCTAATCTCGCACCTCTTCCGAGCTGGCTGTGATCTTGCGGAATCGTATGATAGCATCCAGATCATAAAATTGATTATTGTAAAAGCAGCCGCCGATGTGTTCAAACACACCGGCGGCTGCTTCTTTTGATCGTAAGCAAGAGTAAAACTGCCTTGCACATTGTCTTTTCAGATAAACATCGCTCGGATCACAAGCAGCACCAGCATGTGAGCCGGATAGTAGATATAAAAAGAACTATCGATTCAGATTCTTATGTCTATTAAAAACGCTTGACAATCTGAACGCTGAAAGGATACAGCGAATGGTATACTTCATGTCCTCAACAATGCAACGAAAGACGCTCGGTAGGTTCCCGGGATTTGTAAACATTTTGTGAATTGTGTGATATTGCAGCCATTTTTTCCGTCACTCATAATGAAAGAGCATGGCAATCAATAATTGCTTGACAATGCTCTGTGGCTGTGATAAAATAGAAAAGCTGTCGGAATTTCCCGGCGGGATTTTGTGGGAAGGAGGATTCACAGGCTGCAAATCATTATATCAGACAGGCGGTGATAACAACATTATTCAAGCATACCATTTTTGCAAATAACGAATTGAAAAGGAGAATTTTACATGAAAAACAATGTAAAAAAATTGTTTGCATCTTTACAGGCAGCAATGCTTCTGTCCGGCCTGACCGGCGGGCTGACCGTACAAGCCGACAGCGTTTCTATCAACGATCCGTATGCCTACGCGCAGCATTATTTAAGGGATACCGGTGTCGTGAATGTCTGGAACAATCCTTTCAGAACACCGAGTACGGAGAAGGTCAAGGTTGCAATATATGACAATTGGTTTGATTTGGAACAGGAAGATCTGAAATCTCAATGGTGCGAGGATAGATATATAACAGATCCGATTCGGCAAAACACAAACGGAAACAATTATCATGGTACAGATGTTGCAAGTGTGATTGCCATGAAACGGGATAATGGTATCGGCGGAAGCGGAGTTTGCTCTAATGTCGAAATATATCCCTTTTGTACGAGTGATCCTCAGTGGAGTTTGGATAAAGTTATTGAATATTGTTATAATAACGGTATTGACCTTATAAACGTTAGCTGGGGAGGGATTTCTTGTTCTTCGTATTGGCTGAATGAATACGAGAAGGCGGGCGGCTTGCTTATATGCAGTGCCGGAAATGATGAATCCATTCCTGGTGAATCCAATAATGATATTCATCCGTATCATCCTGCAAATTATTCTTTAGACCATAACAATGTAATTGCTGTAACAGGATCAAAAAGCGGGGTTTTCCCAGTGAAATATGATAATCCGGCGTTAGCGAAATTTCATTACGGTCAAAAAACCGTTACATTAGCAGCTCCTGCAATGGATATGTTGGTACCCAAAACAGGAAATAGTTATCATGCTGTATCCGGTACATCGTATAGTGCACCATTTGTCACAGGCGTTATTGCACTTCTGAAAAGCTATTTCCCTACTGCTTCCATGATGGATATCAAGGATGCAATTCTGAACACTGTGGATGTGAACAGCAGCTTTGAGAATCGCTGTGTCACATCCGGCACGATCAATGCTGAACGAGCCTTCTACTATCTGGAAAAGAAGTTATATCCGGATGATCTGCATATTGCAGAGGGTGTTTACTATATCAAAAACTGCAATGCCGAAAAGTACATCACTGCTGAAAATACAAACCTGTCCGGTGACGTTAAACTCGATGATTTGAGCGGAAACAGTAATCAGATGTGGCGCGTGAGATATGAGGACAATCATTATGTGATCAGCCCGTTTGATAACTTGAATTCTTCGCTCGATATTATGAATGCATCCATGCGTAACGATAAAAAGGTCTGGCGGTATAACTATACCGGTGCAAACTGCCAGAAGTGGAAACTCGCAAAAGGCGATTACGGTTATCAGCTGATTTCAAAGGCGAATTATAATTTTGCACTGAATTATTCAAATGACGGGAATACAGTTATTTATGAAAGATCTTCTTCTGAAAAGAAACAGAATTGGGTGTTTGAAAAAGTTGCGCTGCTGCAAGACGAATATCCATATTATATCAAAAACAATTACAGTAATTCCTATATTATCAGCCCCGGCAGCGGCAGCGGTCAGTTTACCACACTGAATCCTTACTGCGATTCGTCTGCATCAAAATGGAAAATTATTCCGCTGAACAACGGCTATTATAAAATTGTCGCGGCAGACAATCCGTCGAAGTGCCTCGAAGTCTACTATGCAAAAACAAAAGATTTTTCTGCTGTCTGGCAGCTCAGATATAGTGGGCAGAATTGCCAGCAATGGAAGATTACACAGAATGCAGACGGATCTTACAGAATTGCGTCCAGGCTGAATGACGATCTGCTCCTGACTTTTAACCGCAACCCCAAAACAAATGATACCTATAATAATACGTTGTGCATTTCAAACAGCGAATCTGGAAAAACCACATCCGCATGGACACTTGAAAATGTCAATACTGTCCTTGACGGAAAACTGCTCCAAAATGTCAAGGTGGGCGGCAGCTGGATCAACTGCACAGTCAAATACTTCGGAAACGGTATGTACCGGCTGGTATCCGGCAATAAATATCTGGAAATAAATAATAATGCAAATACTGATATCGGACGCACAGTCCGGCTTGCTTCGCCCAGCTCCACTTCTGAGTTTCAAGTCTGGCGGATCAGAAAGATCAACGAGAATTATAATTATTATGTAATTCCGCATAGATTTCAATGCGTTTCGCTCAATCCGCAGACCGGCAAAAGTGAGTGGCTGACGTCGCAGAGTACTGCTGCATCCATCTACTGATGATTGATTGAAAACACGATGAAAAAGGAGAGCTGATCGGTTCAGCTCTCCTTTTTGTAATATAGGCTGCATTAGCGTCAACAAAAACGCACCCTGCTGAAGAAAGAATGCTAATTTAGTTCCCTAGATAAGCGATTTTTTGTAGTCTTCCAGCTCGGTGAGGAAGGTTTCTTTTTTGGTGATGAGCGCGTCGATTTCGGCGCATTTTTTGTCGAGATATGCGGCGATTTCTTGTTGTTCATCTATGGGCATAATCATTATAGGTGAATTTTTAATCGCATCTGCACTCATACCTTCACGGTTCCCGCCTGTTTGATACAAAGCGATTGACATTTTTCCAATAGTTGAGTTCCAGTAATGGTGCATATACTCAGGAGTAAAAACAGTATTGATAACGCGAATTATACTAACATGCTGATTAACATTAGCGGTTTTTAATTCAGGCGGGAAAATACAGCATCTACCGATAGAACCGCCGGTAATGTTCAGCAAGACATCATTCGGCTGAACACGAGTGTTTTTCATTTCTTCGTCAATTTCTTCGGTGATAAAAGTGGGCTCATCAAGATTCAATCCAGTATCATATACATTCTGACTACGGAGAAAAAGAATTCCCTCGCTTGCGTAGGTTTGGAAAACCTGATATAATACCCATTGTGAAACGAAACGGAACACGCACAGATTTTTTTGAAAAAACATGGAAAGGGCTGTAGGGATTCTGAATGCCGTGCTGTCATATAGGGTGAAAGGAGTTGACACCATGAAGGAAAGCGAGATCATCCGCATGCTGGAGCAGCGGGAAGAATCCGCACTCGGTGCAATCACAACTGCATACGGCAATCTCGGAAAACAGATTGCGCTGCGCATTCTTGGCAATGTTCTGGATACGGAAGAATGCCTGAATGACGCACTGCTCAGGCTTTGGAACAGCATCCCGCCTGCCAAGCCGAAATATCTGAGGGCGTATTATTTGGCGGTGGTCCGGCACACCGCTCTGAACCGGAAGTCCTACAATCAGGCAGAAAAACGCAGCGCATCGGAATTTGCACTCGTGCTGGACGAACTGGCCGAGGTGCTGGCGGACGAGCAGGACGTAGCTGCACAGGCAGAGGCGTCCGAGCTTGCGGAATGCGTCCGGCAATTCCTGAACAGACAGAATACCATGCAGCAGAAGATCTTTATGCAGCGGTATTTCTATATGATGACCGGTCCGGAGATCGCTGCAGGACTCGGCATCACCGAAAGCCGCGTCACCGTTACGCTGACGCGGCTACGCAAAAAACTTCACGAATATTTGAAAAAGGAGGGCTTCTTATGAAGCTTACGAAAGAACAGCTGTTTCAGGCAATCGGAGAAGCAGATGAGGAACTCATTCACAAGACGGTACCCGCGGGAAACCAGGAAAAACGGTCTGTTATGCTCACCAGACGCATCGCAGAGTTGATTGCGGTTGCGGCAGCGGTGTGCATCTTTGCAAGCGGCGGCCTGCTGATCCGGCGGCTGCATACGGCGGGAAATCCCGTCGGCAGCAGCATGGTCGCAGAAACGAAAACGGAAACGGCAGAAGATGTGATGAAACGGTTCCTTGAAGCCTGCAAACAGGGCGATACGGAAACGATCCGCAAAACCTCGCTGATCGAGCAGAACTGTTATGTATACTTTTCAGCAGAGGATGATCAGGAGATTGCCGAGAAAGAGATCGAGCGCAGTGTTGCCATACTGGCAGAATCCAAGGATGAGATTGTGGATCTCAGCTGCGGAGCAGGCACGGAATGCTACGGCGAATTTGAGGAGATCCAGCAGATGCAGGCCGATCTGCTTGAACTGCGCTCCTACCAGATTAAGGAACTCAGTCCGGAAGATGCCGCGCGCTTGCGCAACGGCAATGCCGTGACAGAATGGGGCGACCGCATTGACGGCGCGTACAAATTCCCTGTAACGGCCGTGACCCAAAGCCAAAACGGCAGCACGGAGAAGAATATCGAAATGGTGTATGTGTTCCGGTTTGACGGCGAATGGCGCGTGGGTACCTACCAGATGTCGCTGCACAGCCTGACGGATGAGGAACGCAATAAACTTGAACTCTACCGTGCAGCAGAGAAGGCTATTTCGGCTCTTGACGAGGAAGACAAACAGACTACTTCATCGACAACAGACAGCAAGAAAGAGATTCCTGTTCCGGATTTCGTCGGCATGAAGTATGATCTTGCTGAGAGCATGGCAAAAAGCATCGGGTTAGTGCTTGAAAAGCAGGAAGTTGACGATGAAGCCGCAGAAGGCACTGTGCTTTCTCAGGATGTTGCAGCCAGCGATATGATTGCTGCGGGCTCCGTCATTGCGGTGAAGGTTTCCCGCAGTCATCTCAATGCAAATACAGTACGCGTTATATTCAGCATTCCCGCAGGTGTGAAAGGCAAATTCCATATCGTGCTGTATCAGAACGACATGCCGGCTTTTACCGGCGCCAGCTTTGATCCGGAATATGCGGCAGGCGTAACATCCCTGACTGTCGAGGGAACCGGTTCCGCAGATATGATGGCGGTGCTGGAGAATGACGAAGTCGGTGTTTCTGCTAATATCGGAATGATTCACATTGACTTTGACAAGCAGACAGTGGAGATGCTGAACGTGGATACGGATGAGGCATTCCGGCTGACTGACAGCCGCCGCACCGGTCCCCAGGGTGCTGCAAACTGATACGACAGCAAAAGCCGTTTCCGATTTCGGATACGGCTTTTGTTTTGCACGATCCTGCTCGTTTCACAGTAATGGTATCATAAACCGCGCCTCAGAATAAGCATTTTTCCGGCACAGTTCCCGTGTGGCAATCCCGGAATTTGTTATTTAGTAACTCTGGTTTATCAGCATTTTCAGAGTTACTCGATCCGTTCAGTCTTCTTTGATACAGCACAGCGCGGTATCCTCAGATAAGGACACCGCGCTGATTTATTATAATAGTATACCGGGTGCGTCATCCAGCAATCCGCGCACCTCAGAAACGTTGCAGCAGTGTGCATGGGCAAGATGATTTCTGCATTTGTGCAGGAAGAAAATCCGGTCCCGCAGATCCTGATCCCGGATGCAGTCAAATTTGCGCATCACATAGCACAGCGTACCGAGCTCCAGTGCAACCGGGTTTGTGATCCGTTCACTGAACTGCTCGATATACCGTTCCTCCAGAATCGACCGCAGTTCATATTCATAGAACGTAATAATGCGGATCCGTTCCATTTCAATCAGCGGAAACAGTGTCTTGACCTGTGCCTTCCACAGCCGCTGCTCCAGTTCCTGAAGATCCTGCCGACGCCAATAGGCAAACACATGCTCTGAATCCGACGCTGCGCCTCTTGCCGCATATGCATCCTCACCGGCCAGCTCTCCCAGCATAGTCAGCGGTGACTGCTTCTTGATGTCAATCTGTTCCAGAAGATGCGCCGAAACCTCTGCATCGGTATCACAGATACTTGCGGCAGCCGTGGAAAGATACCGCCGCCATTCCATAGAGTATCCGGCCTTTTCCGCTGCTATAAAACTGTTGAACAGCTGCACATCGTCACTGGAAATGCAGTCCAGGAGCCGGACGGAACACATCCTGCCGCTGTCCAGCTTCTGCGTGCTGCCCTGCACCTCAAGCACAAAGCTGCCGCTGTCAACTGCACTGCGTCCGTAATCTCTGCAAAATGTGATCCATTTTGCGGCCTGTGCCCGTGAAAGACCCTTTACCCATATCACGCGGCTTTTGAGCACATCGTTTTCACGGATATAATCCTGTATAGATTTCTGTGAACGCTCGCGGTACCCGTTTCGCACCTCTTTATTCGGTGCGAAACGGTCCAGCAGAAATCTGCCCGGTTCGGTATCCTCCGAAACCTCATCCGCCGCGTCAATGATCTCGATGATCCTGTCTGAATCGCCGGTTTTCCTGCGGAATTCATCCTCAATGACACTTCGCATCTGCTGCCGCCACGGCAGATCCGGGGGAATATCGACAATGACTGCGGTATGATCCGCCAGTGCATCCACGACTTTTGTTACCACGAGATGTGCACCCGTGATATTGGTCCACCAGAATTCGCTCCAATCCTGTCCGTTCATGATGCTGCCTCCTGATTGTTTTTGGTGATATCGGCATCTACAGCGTCAAAATCAGAACCAATGATATTGATAAACGAACTGCGGCGCAGGCGATAGAGAGTCTTCTGCGCGTCGGGCTTGCTGAGAATGCCCATTTCGACCATTTCGTCAAGCAGATTGCGGTAATCGTTTTCGCGTTCGGCGCTGAGGCAGTGAATGTCATAGCTCTGCGCGATCTCCATGATCTGTCCGATCGAGAAGCCGAGCCAGGTGTTCGTTTCCTCGTCGCTCAGATAATACAGGACGGCAATGCATCTTGCAATCATAAAATACCGCGGATCCAGCTCCAGCGACCAGCGGAACTTATCCCGGATGCTGCGGTTCAGGTCAGCGGAGTTCATGACCGCACCGAGCTGATCGTCCTGCAATGTGTACGGCGGATTGCCGTCAACAGCGCGATAGTACTTCCCGTAATGCGTGGAAAGCGTTTCCACAAGCATATAGCCGAAGAACTGCAAAATACCCGGATAATAGTTCGTATTCGTCAAGATCGTTTCCAGATGCGGGTATCTGTCAATCTGGAAGCCGAGATATTTCAGCGGACGGGACAAAAGCTGCAAGGCATCGGTCGGGGACAGCGGCTTGACACAGAGCGGCGTGCCCAGCTGTCCGAATACACCGTTGCGTTCCGTCGCATTCTTCGCACGGCAGACATTGTGCAGACCCGCAAGTACAAACTTGAATGCATTTTTGGTACTGCGCTTCAGGTCAATCAAAGGCTGAAGCGGGGCATAGTCCTGATCCGCGATGGCGCCCAGGAATTTATCTGTTTCATCCAGAAGCAGAAGCAGCGCCTCTGCCTTTCCGGAACGGAACAGCTGCTCGATCTCATCGCACAGTCCGCGGATCGAATCACATGCACCAAGCTCCAGTGCGGTCTTTTTCCGGATATCCTCCGTGATTTTCTGTACCAGATCGATTTCAGTCACACAGTTCAGAATGTTGCTGTAAACGGCAAATGCCCTGTTTTCCGGCTTGCAGAACAGACTTTCCGCACGTTCCAGCAGCGCTGTTTTTCCAAGCTGACGACCGCCGTAAACAATACATGCACCGTTCGGATTCAGAATGTCCGCAAGCTCCTTGCTGCGTCCGAAGAACATCTCATCCGCAGTGGAGCCGCCGTCGCGGACAAACGGCTGATAGGTCGTGAACGGCAGCGTGCATTTCAGCAGAACCGGCAGACGCTCCGTGACCTGATGCAGCGCCAGATAAATCGCCAGCACCTGATCAATCAGGATAAACGGATTCTGTCCGGAGGTCTTGTGGAACTCCTCTGCGATCTGTCTGCGCACGGCAAGGCTGATTGGATAATTCAGAATCACAATCGACATGCCGCCAAGGCCAAGCCCCGTGACCTTGTCAACCAGCTGCTTTGCCGGAATATTTCCGTGCAGCACGATCACATTCATCTGCCGCTTGGCCTGCGTGCCGAACGCAGAGATCGGATGCCGATAATCCGCCATGCTGCGGGGTGAGGGGACAACCTCAATCCGGAACATTTCCTCAGTGCGGCTGCATTTTTCGGCGCGCTTCACAGTCATTCCGAGCCAGTTGAACAGATCCGCGATCTGCTGTTCGGTGGTACGGTCCTTTCTGGCCGGCCAGTATTTTTCCGAGCGGATATCTCCGCCGCCGACAAAGCGCAGGCTGTCTTCCTTCAGACGGGCAGTCCATTCTTTCGGAAAATGCCGCGGCAGATAGTCTTTTGCAACATGATAGAAGCTGCCATCCTTGCGCCGGAAGCACTCATCATAAATCGGCCTGTACACCGAATCGGAGATGAATTCCGCAAAATGATCCGCCTCATGCAGCACGGCCTGCAAATCCGCCGAGAAATCCTCCTCGCCGTTGTCAAACCGGTTGATGTATTCTTCCGTGACGGCAAAATTCAGATCCTCGTTAAGCAAGGTCTGTGCAGCAGCCAGAATCGGGGAGTTCTTCCCGGTGTCCATCGCCAAACGCATATCCAGCATTCCCTGGAGCTCTGTTTTCCGTTCCGCGGTCAGCTCCTCGATCCGCCGGTACAGCGCTTTCAGGAACTGCCGCCAGACACCGAAATCCATTCTGCTCATCAGCGCGTGCTCGTGCTGCCGCTTCATCGCTGCAAGGTTTTCCTTTTCGGTTTCGGTGATGCGGTTATAGGTGAACGCCAGCTCCAGTGCATCATCGAAATCTTTGGAAGCATCCGCTGCGGACTGCCTTGCCGTTTCGATCTGCGCAACAGAAGATTCCAGGGATTCGCCGGTCAGCGTTCCGATCAGCTCCAGCTGATGCAGATTGTCAAACAGGTCAGAGGACACCGTACCGTCAAGGATCTCATGCTTTGCATCCTCCAGACTGCGTACCGGAGAAAGCATATGCCGCAGAACCCTTCTCCACGGTTCGTAATACTTGACAGAATCTGTTTCCTCGCGCAGAACCGGAAGCCATGCATCATCCAGTGTGATCACGCCGGTCCAGACCAGCTCAGAAAACAACCTTGTCCCTGTGCCGGTCGGCGTATTCAGATAATGCCGGATCTCTTTCAGCGCCCGGAGCATCACGCTCTTATGTTCGATCTGCTCTCCGGCCACTGCGCTGATTGCCTGACCGGCAAGGTCAGTGATTTCCTGTTTCAGTGTTTTCAGGCGGGAAATATCATACTTTCCGCCCGGCAGAATGCTGACATGCTCCGACCAGTCCCGGATCACCTGCAACCGGGAATAGATCTGCTTCAGCGCCTGCTGACGGGCAGCATATTCCAGTACGTATGCGGAAACATGGCCGTTGACCTCATACCATTTCCGGTCAAGGAAGACTTCGACCTTCTGGCTGCTGATGGTCAGCGTTCCGGCTGTTTCGTCGCAGAACTCTGAAAGCACGATCGAAACAAGCTCCGTTCCGCTCAGGTCATTGTTCGCAACATATTCCAGGCACTGATACAGATCGCCCGACTTTCCGAAGCAGGAGCTGTACAGTACGGGAAGCGCCTTCATTCTGGCCTTCGGGGCAGAATATTGCAGCAGATTTCCTGCCTGTGTCTGGAGCAAACGGATATATGCTTCCTGCTCCGAGTTATTTCCGAGCCTTGCAAGAACCGAGCCGGAAAATCCGGAGGGGACGACATCCTGCACCGTCCGGAGCTTGGCGTACAGCGGCTTGATTACGGCCAGCTTCGGAAAATAACTGTCGTAATCCCGCAGGAATTCGTCAGCCTGCGCTTTCAGGCTGTAATCATATGCCATGCCGGGAATCAGCAGCGCAAACAGATATGCCGACAACAGCAGCGTATCGGAAAACGGCACTCCGAATGCATCGGACAGATTTTCCGACGTATAGGCTAAATCCGTAAGCGGCGACTTTGCCGCATAGGAAAGCTGACGGTACAGGGCGCGGCATTTCACGTTGCCCGCTGCATAGCCGGCAGCTTTGGCGAGCAGCAGCGCCTGCGCAATCGCCGAATCCTCCTGAAACGCGGTTCCGGCCTTCTCCTCCAGAATCAGATTGATCAGGTCATAGAATTCATCATCCGTCGGCGCTGCTGCCGCATTGACCATTCTGTGCAGCATGTCCGTTTCCTCGCAGGGCGGAACAGTATTCGCCGCAGGCACAGCAGACGGCGCAGCATCCGGTGCCTGCACAGGTTCAGCCGGCTCATCCGGCGTCACTTCACGTTCCAAAGAAACAATTTCTGTTTCAGGCAGAACAGGCTTCTCGGGTATATCCGCAGCAGTTTCAGCTGCAGATGCTGTCAGTTCCTCCGCCGGATCCGGTTCTGCGGCAGGGGAGGGGGTGTCCGGTTCTTCGGAACTGCCTTCCACGTCTGAATGCTGCATTTTCAAATCACCGCCGTCAACCGGCGTCAGATCCGGATAGGAATAATATGCGTTTTCCGAAAGAACATACAGCCGGATCGGACATTCCGGCATTTCGTCCCCGAGGGCAGCAGGCAGACAGTCAACAATGTTCTTTGCACGGGCAAGATCCCACGCCGCAAAACAGAATGTACGCGGCTTTCCGTTCCGTGAAAACATTTCCCGGATCATATCAGCGGTTTCCGCACACTCCGCATCCGATTTCCAGAACGCACCGGCGCAGCATTCACCGTCCGACGAATCATCCGAATTATACACATAAAAGCAGAATGCATTTGTCATGACCCAGGTGTCATCAGAATAGGACTTCGCACCACGTGCAAAGATGCCGGCAGCCGCCTCCGCAAACAGATGGCTCAGCGCAACTCTGGCTGCAATGCTGGTAGCAGCATCCTCAACCGTTTCTCCCCATTCCTTCAGCTTATGCTGCTTTGCATCCATGAGCTTGCACGCTTCCTGATACGTCAGTGCTTTCTGAAGGCGCACGGATGCGCAGTAAAATTCTCCGCCGGGCGTCATGCTGTAGTGGTACAAAAAGCCTCTGTTGACCAGATACGCCAGACAGCTTCTGACATTCTTTTCCGAAAGCTCGAGTGCCTTTGTCAGATACTGCACAGAGATGAAATTCCGTCTGCTGAGTCCCCGGATGATGAACCGCTCCACCGGGAACAGCGGGCTCCGCATCTCCTTGCAAAAGATGCTTGCCGTGATCTTTTTGCTCTCGTTCGGGCTCTTCTCACATTCCCATGTTCCGAGCGCATCATCCGATTCGATGAAACAGTTTGCCGCATGAAGCTGTTCCGTGAATTCAGAATAATCCACAGAGGAATCCGGCTCTGCATCCGGCTCTGCCGCATCATCGGATACGGCAGCATCAGGTTCAGGCTCTGCGGCGATCGGCACCGGTTCGGCTTCCTGTACAGGCGGTTTCGCAGAAGTAAACACGGATTCCGGTTCGATTTCAGAAGAAACAGCAGGCTCTGCAGGACATTCCGCCGCAGCCGGTTCGGGTTGTGTATCCGCCTTCTTTTCCAGATAGTATTTATTTGCCACAACACCGCCGTAGATCCGGCCGGGATAAAACGCCGCAACCCGGTCGCAAAGTTCCATGCCTTCTTCTGTGTCCTTATCCGCACATGCAATCGCCGCAAGCAGTGCCTGCGGTCCGGATGCTGCCTCTTGCAGCGCCTCAGAATCAAGATTCCGGTTTTCCTCCAGCGATTGCAGAACAGACTGCGCCTGCTCCTGATACGGGCGCAGAGCATTGGCATATGCATCAACCAGCGAACGAACGGACAGAAATTGCTGCAAACAGCTTTTTGCCTGTTCCATCAGCGCTCTCAGCCGAACCGTTTTGCTGTTCCGGACTGCCTCCGCAATTGCGGCAGCCGGTGCGTCATCTGACGGCATCTCATCAGCAGACAGCTGCTCGGATGCCGATTGATAAATGCAGTCATACTTCGCACGCAAGCTGGCAATCGACAGATCCAGCTGACTGACATCCTTTCGGGAAGGAACCCTTCCGGTAGAAATCGTCGCAAGCATCTCTGTCAGATGACCCTGCGATTCCTTTGCGTACCGGTCAAAATCCTGTAACAGCTCTTCAATCATCATTTTGGTTTCCTCCGTTTTCAACGATTCACAGAATTGCGGTCTTTGTCACGAACATCCTGTGTCCGTCTTACTGTATTTATTATAACATATGTAATCTGCAAATGCAATCATTTTGTCAGTTTCCCAGCGTTTTTTCGGATGGCGCTCTCCGGATGCAGTAAAAGCCTTCGGAGCCTAAAAATCGTTCTTTACTCCCTTTTTTAATTTCACCAAAGTTGTATTAGGCGCAATTAGAAAACAGAAATGCCAGCAGAATATTGTTATCCCCTCGCTTTCTACTCAGAACAAGATCCCAATGATTCCGTAAGCCCCGGTTCTCCATGGGAAATGCAATCTCTGCGTAAACGGTCTGGACACTGAGCAGTACCTGACTGGGCTGTTCTCAGTGATTATTATAGAAGCAGCCGCCGATATGAAATGGTCACATCGGCGGCTGCTTTCATCAATAAATTGTCATGAAGAATCTGCATATCAATCGAGTTTTCCGAAGTGCTACTTCTCCTTCACCTTCACGGAATACATGCCGTTGAACCGGATCTTACCCTCGCTTGTCATGAGTTCCGCACTTACGGTGACGTATTTCATCCCATCACTGACCGACGAGCTGATGGATACGGTTCCTGTGACCGGTCTGAGAATCTCCGCCGTGACGGTTTGCTGCGTTCCATCCGGTGACGTGACAGTCAGCGTGAATTCGTGCTGATTGCAGAACATCACCGGGACCGTCCAGCTGCCGCTGTTTTTAACAGCCGGCGCATAGCCCGAAATCCGCAGCCTGCTCCATTCGATCTTCTCTTTCAGCCAATTTCCTTCCTCATCTTTTTCCCCGGTTTCCCGTTCCAGACTGCCCGGATTGAAAGCAAGCATGAATGCATCGTCTGAGATACCGAAATCTGTTCCGCAGCCGGATTTCAGATCAATCGCGTCCTGAACCGGCCCGAAATCCATTGTCATCAGATAATCCGGATGTCCGATTTCAAAATCCTGATAATGCCACCCCTCATACGGATCAAAGAAGCTGCATTCCGCCCAGACATCTCCGCCGGTCGTGTTCATGCACATGGTCACACACGGGCGCCCCTTGTATTCACTGCTGCCCATGTTCAGCTCATCAAACTGCAGATAGCCGTAAATCGGCGGCAGTTCTATGTCTGGATACTCCTCCGCGTACATATCATAATCGTCATCATCCGGTGTCAGTGCCTTGGGCGTTCCGGTGAACGTATCAATTTGATACGTTTCCGTATTCATATCATATTCCTTATATTCCGCTGAAAGCGAAGCCGCGGTGCAGTGTGTGATAATGCCCTCCCAGCAATCTTTTCCGGTTATATCCTCCAGTACCTGACCGTACACCGTAAAGCCGTCGTACTTCCACTCATAATCATCCCAGAGCTCAAGTTCGCCGGTTTCCTCGCCCCATTCCGTCACGCGCCAGTATCCGGTATCCCTGCCGTTGTGCGGATACACGGTCAGCGAAAATGTACCGTCAGCATACAGATGAAAGACCGGAGCCTTGTCAAACTGCATGACATATTTGTTTTCAGATGTATGATAGGGATCGGCATTCGTATGTTCACCGCCGATATCCGCATCCTCGTAGTAGCCGTCCACATAGTCAAATGCAATATTGCGCGGCGTCAGATGCAGGTCAAGCGGAACTGCAGCAGTCATGGTCGTGACAGTCGTAACAGCGGTCGTGGTGCCCGTCAAGGCGGAAGTTGAAACTGTTGAGCCGCTGACCGTTGTAATGGCCGTGACAGTTGTCGAACCGGACGGCGTTGTCTGCGTGCCGGTACCAATGGTGCTCGTCTGCGTCTGTCCTGAAGATGTGGTTGTTCCGGATGCTCCGGTACCCGGATCGGTGCTGCCGCTTCCGCTGCTCTGCGCAGAAACCGTCATCTGTACTGTTGTGCTGAGCGGTGTCGTTACCTCAGACGTGACCACAGTCGTTTCCGCCTTAGTGATGAGAAGTACTGTCGCATCAGAGGCAGGGAACGCATACGAAACGGAATTCTCATCGCCTTGCGTATACTCGCAGACCCGCACGCGAACTGCAGGCATCAGCGTATAATCCGGAATCATATCCTCCGGTCTGATGACGATTTCCGCGCTCTGCGATTCATACGGAACCTCCCGCGAATAGAACACCGTTCCGTCCTCGGTACTGAGCATCAGCAGGAAGCAGTCCGTGCCGCCGTTCTTTGCCGCCTCCCCTGGCTGCGATTGCAGCCGTACCTTGATTTCCTTCGTTTCTTCGTCATATTCCGCGGTGGGTGCCTTCGGCGGCTGCATCAGGAACACGGTATAGCCGGTCCGGTTCTTTCCGCCGAAGCCTTGTCGTTCCAGATAATAATAGGTATCCTCAATGCCATGAAGCGCATAACCGGTGCGGGTCACGCTGTAGCCGGTCAGCCCACTCTGACTGAACGGGAACACGAAATCCAGCTCCGGAATTGCAGTTTTTGCAGATTTCTCCGGCATCAGCAGCAATGTCCATCTGTCAAGACCGGTCAGCTTTACCTCAGCGATCCGGGCGGAAATATCGGCAGGCTGCACCGTAAGCGACTGCACCGGCGACGCTGCAGAAATACTGTACCGCTGCATCTGTGACGGCAGATAGGCGCCGTCCTTAGCATCCGTTTTCTGTGACTTTATCGCCTTGCCGCGATCGATAAAATTCAACGCATCGAACCGAACATAGCTGTTCCAGCATTCTGCCAGCAATTCGGGGTCAAGGTCAGGGTAATTGCCGAGCTGGAAGCAGCGGCAGAATGTTTTGGTGAGCTGCTTGTCTGTCATCGCATACATCTGAACGGCATCCCACGCCTTGAAGTCCCAGTCGGTTTTGCGCTCCATATATTCAAAGAAATTTGCCAGCGTATAGCCGTCAGCGGTCAGCAGCTTTCCGTCACGGCTGTTGTCGTCCATTGCGACAGCCATTGCTTCACGTTTTGTACTGTTCTGGTCTGTGTATTCGGTTGTAAGCATTCCGAGCCGTCTGAAATACTGCTCCGCTTCGTGCTCACAGAGGATCGCAGTCATTTCGGAACATTTCAGATGCCGGATATCCTTGCCCGGGAAGCATTTGTTCTGCATCAGATGGAAAAGCTCATGCGTGACGGTCAGCAGCATGCTGTCTGCAAGCGCCGCATTCACAACTTTTCCGTAGATCTTATCCATATCCACGCCTTTTTTCATCGGCATTGCATCCTGAACCATGGCAGGATCGCGCTTGACAAGGATAAACGGATTGGTCAGACCGAGCTGCGTGGTGACTGCATTGCCGTCATCCGTGATCTTCGGGCAAAACAGCACATCCGGCTTATAGGATAATTCTCCTGTCCCCTGTTCATAGGCATTATAACGGTACGCCTCCTCCAGATATTCCATCAGCAGAATGACATCCGCAGGAATCGCCTTACGGTCAGCAAGATCCGCCTGATACACGGGGTCAGCATCCAGATATTCCTTTTGCAGAACCGGAATCAGCCGGTTGACATATTCCCGGAAGCCAAAACCGTATTTCTCGATCCGGATCGCTGCTTCCGTTTCGGCTTCTTTTCGTGCTTTATCCAGTGCAGCCTTTTCTTTCAGCTTGATGCGCGTTTCACGCTGCCGGACACTGTCATCCGCTCTGGAATACCAGACCGTAAAATGGTCGGTTTCTTCATAGCAGAGCGATTTCAGCTCCTCGGAATCCCAGACATCCTTCTGCATGGTGTCCAGCTTATAGGTAACCACACCGGCAAGACACGCAGCCCCGATCCAGCAGATCACGGACGATGCCAGCAGATGTCCGCCGATCATAACGCCAACCGACGTGAGAATTCCCAGCACGATCAGACTGTTCTGATTGCTGTTCCAGCTCAGAATGTTGCCGTCAAGCTTTGTGGCAAAACGCTGCACAGCACCGTTGTCATCGATGCGGAACGCCGTCATATTCGGATACAGCTCCTCCGGCATTTCCAGCACGGAGAGGTCAAACTCCGAACGGAACGTCCCAGGGAGATATTCGTCCGGCTCCAGTCCCGCCTCCACCTTCCAGCTGCGGAGCATCAGAACATTGGTGTTTTCATCCGCGCTCATTTTATCCATGAGCGCCATGCCCTCCTCTTCCGTTAACTCGCTGACGGTGAGCTGTCCGTCATAGGAGAATGCATTCGCCTCCGCGGAAAGTGTCAGGCCCGGAATCGTTTCCTCCGAGAACGGCGCACTGTTGCCCGAGGGTTTCGGCACCTCCGGTCTGTCCTGAGATGAAACCGCCGGAAATGCGTCTGTTTCATTCGTGAACGTGTAGCCGACGCCGAGCTTTTTTAACAGCACCGTGAGGTCGATCAGCGTCAGCATACCGTCCCCGTCGGCATCAGCAGCCAGAACCGTCGCTTCGGAAACTTGCAGATCTCCGTCCTCTGTCAGCAGCCGGACAAGCAAAACGGCATCCGCAATGCTGAGCGCACCGTCTCCGTTCAGATCGCCGTTCATCACGGATACGGCAGCAGACACTGAAACCGCATCAAACAGACCGTTTTGCAAAAATATTCCCGTCACGAGCAGAATTGTCAGCAGTAAGGATGTGATCTTTCGTATCATACGCATATTCGGACCTCCTTTATCAGTTGCAGTTCGTTCGGAAAATACCGTTTTGTCAAATTTCTCAATTGGTGTATAGAAATATTATACTATATTTAATTGAAAATGTCAATGATTTTGTGCATGAATATGTGCAGTATCCTCGACCATCGATTGTCCTCAGCATGATTGCAATGAACATCGACATCCTTTCGGCGATGCTTTTGCGCTTCTTTCAAATTCTTACTGAATTACGGGATGTCATATGGTCTAACAGAGAACTCATGAAAATATGCAGCTTGTTGAGTAGAAAACTAAATAGATTCTTTCCAATATTCGTTACTGTTTGAAACTTACATCTCAGAAGCAAGTTTCAAACAGCAACCTAAATATACAAAAACGCTCTGCGGGGCGCTTTCTGAGTAACCGCTTCCAAAATCTCATACTCATCCCCTATTGACAAATACGCAGAAAGATTGTATAATGATAACTGTTCTTCGGGGTATGTGTAATTCATAACCGACGGTAACGGATGCTTGCACATCCGAAGTCCGTGAACCTGCTGACGCAGGCCGAGCCGGTGAAATTCCGGCACCGACGGTAAAGTCCGGATGGGAGAAGAACGGGCATACATATAATGACCCGCGTCCCCGAAGTCTGATCTTCGGGGACTTCTTATTTGGAAGGGAGTTCTGACATGACAGATTCAGAATGGATGCTGCGTGCAGTCAGCCTTGCAGAACGCGGCATCGGGTTTGTGAATCCGAATCCGCTTGTAGGCTGTGTGATCGTGCGGGACAGCAACGTGATCGGGGAAGGCTGGCATGAGCACTACGGCGGACTTCATGCCGAACGGAATGCGCTGAAAAACTGCACAGATAATCCGTGCGGCGCTGTTATGTATGTGACACTGGAGCCTTGCTGTCATTACGGCAAGAATCCACCGTGCACAGAAGCTGTAATCGCTGCTGGCATATCATGTGTAGTCGTCGGATCAGACGATCCGAATCCGCTTGTCGCCGGAAAAGGGCTTCAGCAGCTCCGTGAGTCCGGTATCACAGTAAAGACAGGTATTTGCAAAGCGGAGTGCGACAAACTGAACCGTATCTTTTTTCATTATATCACGACCGGAATGCCTTACTGCATTTTGAAGACTGCAATGACCGCAGACGGCAAAATTGCAACAAGAACCGGCAAATCCCAATGGATCACGTGTGAAGCGTCGCGCAGGCATGTACATGAAACACGGAAGCGTGTTTCGGCAATCATGTGCGGCATCGGCACTGTACTTGCCGATGATCCGATGCTGAATTGCCGGACAGAGCTTCCGAGTCACCCGGTTCGGATTGTCTGTGACAGCCGTCTTCGCCTGCCGCTGAATTCCAGAATTGTGCAGACGGCAAGAGATATTCCCGTAATTGTCGCTGCCTGCGAACCGAATCCGGAAAAGCAAGCACAGCTGGAAAAGGCAGGGGTTCAAGTACTAATGCTTCCATCTGAAAACGGACATGTCAGTCTGAACGCACTGATGCATGTACTCGGTGAAATGCATCTTGACAGCGTGCTGATCGAGGGCGGCGCGGAATTGCATGAAGCTGCGCTGCGTGCCGGAATCGTTCAGCAGATACAGATCTATATTGCTCCGACGATTTTCGGCGGAAGAAAAGCAAAAACTGCAATTGCCGGAACCGGCATTGATGAGATCTCAGAGGCATATCATCTTTCGGCACCGGAGATCACGCGTATCGGTGATGATATTCTGCTGGATTATATGGTAAAGGGGGCAGCGGCTTGTTCACAGGGATCATAGAAGAAATCGGTACAGTAAAACAGGTGCAGAACAGTACAGCTGCCTGCATTCTGACAGTTTCAGCAAAGGCTGTGCTTTCAGATGTACATATCGGAGACAGTATTGCAGTCAACGGAACCTGCCTGACAGTCTGCTGGACAGACGGAAGCAGCTTTTCTGCCGATGTCATGCCGGAAACGATGCGGCGGACAAATCTCGGCAGGCTTTATCCCGGCAGCAAGGTAAATCTGGAACGCGCGATGCCTGCAAACGGACGCCTCGGCGGACATATCGTTTCCGGACATATTGACGGGACAGGTACGATCAAAAAGCTGCAGCGTGAAGAGAATGCGGTTTGGGTCACGGTTTCAGCAGATGCATCTCTTCTGCGCTATATCATTGAAAAAGGATCTGTGGCAATCGACGGGATCAGTCTGACCGTTGCCCGGGTCACGCGGCAGGATTTCTCTGTATCTGTGATTCCGCATACAGCGCAGGAAACAACATTGCTTTCACGCAGTCCGGGAGATGCTGTCAATCTGGAATGTGATATCATTGCAAAGTATACGGAAAAGCTGCTCTGCCCGCAGCAGCAAAGCAACATTTCTGCGGAGTTTCTTTCGCAGCACGGGTTTCTATGAGAGATAATCGAAGAAAAGAGGATGAGAATGGATACAGAACAGGATATCCGATTTCAGTCTGTTGAAAATGCGCTTCAGGCACTGCGTGAAGGGAAGCTGATTCTTGTGACGGATGATCCCGAACGCGAAAACGAAGGTGATCTGATCTGCGCGGCAGAATTTGCGACGACGGAAAATGTGAATTTTATGGCCACACATGCACGCGGTCTGATTTGTATGCCGATGGACAGAGCACATGCAGCCAAACTAGGGTTGCGGCAGATGGTCGTGAACAACACAGATAACCACTGCACCGCTTTTACAGAGTCGATCGATCATGTCCGCACAACAACAGGTATTTCAGCGGAAGAGCGCGGTTTTACTGCAAGAATGTGCGTGCAGCCGGAAGCAGCACCGGCAGATTTTCGCCGTCCCGGTCACATGTTTCCGCTGGAAGCACGTCCGGGCGGCGTGCTCGAACGCTGCGGTCACACAGAAGCAACAGTTGACCTCATGCGCCTTGCAGGGCTTGCGCCTTGCGGACTCTGCTGTGAAATCATGGCAGATGACGGGCAGATGATGCGGATGCCGGAGCTTGCAGATTTTGCTGAAAAGCATGGATTGGTTATGACATCTGTCAAAGAACTGCAATGCTACCGCAGAATGCATGATGTATTCATGGAGCACATCTCTGCGGCACATCTGCCGACAAAATACGGCACGTTCATGCTGCACGGCTACCGCAACCAGATCACAGGGAGAGAGCATGTTGCACTGGTCATGGGCGATGTCGCAAACGGAAAGCCGGTGCTTTGCAGAGTGCATTCGGAATGTCTGACCGGTGATGTATTCGGCTCTTTCCGGTGTGACTGCGGACAACAGCTTGATCAGGCGATGCAGTGCATTTCAAAGGAAGGACGCGGCATCATCGTCTATTTACGGCAGGAAGGCAGGGGCATCGGTCTGCTGAATAAGATCAAAGCCTATGATTTACAGGAGCAAGGTCTGGATACGGTTGAAGCAAATATTCAGCTCGGGTTTGCGCCGGACCTGCGCGACTACAGTGAGGGTGCGCAGATCCTGAAAAATCTTGGCGCTGTGCAGCTGCGGATTATGACCAATAATCCGGAGAAGATTACGGATCTATCTGAATACGGTATTACAATCATTTCCCGTGAACCGATTGCAATACCGCCGAAAAAGGAAAACCGCTTTTATCTGCGGACAAAACAGGAAAAAATGGGGCATCTGCTGGATGTGCCGGCAGATGCTCCGAATGATATGAATTAAAAAGGAGTCTTTGTTATGAAACTTTTAGAAGGCATTTATGCGGGAAAAGGCGTTAAAATCGCGATCGTTGCATCGCGGTTCAATGAGTTTATCACGTCAAAACTTGTCAGCGGTGCGGCAGACTGTCTGCGCCGGCATGACGTTGCAGATGATGATATCACGCTGGCATGGGTTCCCGGAGCATTTGAGATTCCGCTGCTTGCAAAGAAGCTGGCAAAAAGCGGAAATTATGATGCCGTGATCTGTGTCGGTGCAGTCATCCGCGGCTCGACATCGCACTATGATTATGTCTGTGCGGAGGTATCAAAAGGCATCGCATCCGTATCACTGGAAACCGGTGTACCGGTCATGTTCGGCGTCCTGACGACGGATACAATCGAACAGGCCATCGAACGGGCAGGCACAAAAGCCGGCAACAAGGGATATGACTGTGCACTCGGTGCACTGGAGCTTGTCAGTCTGTTGAAGAAGGCGTAATCCCGTGCAGAAGATTATGTTTTTTGACATTGACGGCACCCTGATGGAAGATTCTCCGACGCATTTTGTGCCGGAGAGTACACCCGCAGCACTGCGGCGGGCAAGAGATGCAGGTCATCTTTTGTTTGTCAATACGGGAAGGCCGGTCATCAATGTCGATGCGGATGTGCGTGTACTGGGATTTGACGGATATATCTGCGGCTGCGGTACTTATATTGAATGCAGCGGAAAAGAACTGTTCTATCATACCAATCCACAGGCGTTATGCAGAGAAACGGCTGCACTGATCCGAAGCTGCGGCGCTTCTCCGCTTTACGAGCGGCGGGATGCTTTTTTCTTTGATCCTGAAGCACGGGATCTTCCGTTTATTACAGATATACGGGATATGTTCCAGATGCAGAAAAAAAATGTCTGGCGCAAAGTATCTGATGCCGATTTCAGTTTTGATAAATTCGTCATTGCCTATGATGAACAAACGGATCTGGAACGGTTTCGCACCGGAATCATACCGCATTTTACGTTCATTGACAGAGGATGGGGCTTTGCAGAAATGGTGCCGCTGCCGTTCAGCAAACGGACCGGCATAGAGTATGTTCTGAAACATTATGGTCTGCGGCGCGAGGATGCATATGCGATCGGTGACAGCCTGAACGATCTGCCGATGTTTGAAGGCTGCGGTACATCCATTGCGATGGGAAACGGTGAAAAGCTGATTCCGTATGCAGATTATGTGACAGCCGATCTTTGGCATGACGGTGTTGCACAGGCGCTGGAGCACTTTGGATTCTTTGCGCCATAACTTCATCATTGGGGAAGTTTTTCATTGGTTCGCCAGGCTTTTTCGACAAGATGTCACATGGTCTGACAGAAACCTCTTGAAAATATGGGGCTCGTTGAGGAGCGATTATGTATTAATTTTTTCTTTCTGTCGATATATGATTGACTTATACACGGCGATGATGTATAATTACTGTTAAGTGGCGGCGTTCGGTTTGCTCATATAAAACGGCTGTTATAGGAGTATGTAATGAAACAGTCTTTCAAAATTCTCTTTAAGATAGTAAAGTGGATATTCATTATCCTTATTTCAATCATTGTCTTGTTTTTCCTTGTCCGCTTCATAGGGCAAAAAATAAACAACAGAACACCGGAAGGCGGAATTAACGAAACGATGTATGTTGACATAAACGGTACGAAACAATGGATCAATATCTACGGGCAGGACAAGAACAATCCCGTTCTGCTGTATCTGCACGGCGGTCCGGGCAGTGCCACAAGTGATATGGATTATCCTGTGCTGAGAAAGCTAAGTGATATTTACACGGTTGTAAATTGGGATCAGCGTGCCTGCGGTCACAGTTGGACAAAGGAGCAGACCAATCAGCCTATTACATTTGAGATGCTTTACAGTGATGGTGAGGAAATGACAAAATTTCTGCTGGATTATCTGCATAAGGAGAAGATAACGATCATGGGCATCTCATGGGGCGCGGCATTCGGTGCGAATCTGGTGCTGGATCATCCCGAATACTATGACCGTCTGATCGCAATGAGCTGGCCGGTCGATGGGATTGAGATGCAAAAAGCATTTCAAGAGCAGGCACTTGAATGGACAAAAGATGATCCCGAACTGCATAAGGTAGCTGAAAACATCATCACGGATCAGGCTAAGTATGACAGTATGTCACTTGACGAGCAGCGACTTGCATCATTAGAACAGTACGCTATCAATGATAAATATTGTGAACCCGATTCCCTGTTTGCAGGGGACGTTTCACTTGTTTCTGCCATGATATTCAACCCTTATTGTTCATTGAAAAATTATTACAATACCTACATCGGCATCAGCAAATACATTGATTACGATAATCTTTCCACCTTCTGCTATTTTCAATGTATGCAGATCGGTTCGTTTAAAGGTCTTTCTGTATTTGACCGAACGGATTACGAGGTTCCGGTTTATGTGATAATGGGAGATAAGGATTATACGGTCATGACTTCGGTGACGAAGGCTTACTATGAAAAGATCAACGCTCCAGATAAGAATTATTACGAGGTCGAAGGCGGTCACTATATGCCGATGCTGCATTCAGAAAGGCTGTCCGAGATAGTACATGAAATACATGCAAAGACCCCATGATATTCAAACTATCAGCAAGGAGAAAATGCTCTCCTTGCTCAGCCTGTCCACAAAGCCCCTCTGCGAGCATGACCCGCCCCCTGTCAAGTAGACAGCGCAAAAAACAAAAATAATCTAT
>JAEEGL014144181.1_pt1 | contig 26445 bp, 16 predicted proteins | sample 9134231 | NCBI WGS metagenome assembly JAEEGL01 (sample SAMN16246548, study PRJNA631951) | gut metagenome | biome: gut microbiome; feature: rumen; material: fiber-attached | host: Bos | place: Iran: Karaj | collected 2018-10
CTTTTTCTTGAAACTCTGGGGATGTCCGTCAGGGACATTACATTCCCTTCGAATTGTAAAATCGATGAACGTACACCCGATAGAAGCTCCCTTTTGGCATTAAGAAAATCTATAATCTTAGCTAAATTGTCAGCAGGTCACCCTGAGGCTGGCGGGGGTGGAGCCGCGGTGAGTGGTGCTGGGGGCTGGCAGTGTGCACCCGGTGGCATGGCGAGCCAGGGGCTCGGGATGTAAGGTGGTGGAGGGCGCGGTTTGCTAAATTTTTGTGAATATTGTTGTGTATTATTTGACACTGTATTTGCGCAATTTTATAATTAGAATATAGATAAAATATGGGTATTGTGCCCATCAAGGAGAGTTACGTGGAGCCAATTACTATCGCTAAAGGCAAAAATTTAATTAATGAGGGTGATCCAGTAGATTGCTTGTATGTTGTTGTCAAGGGAAGTATTGATCAGGAGTGGAAAGGTCAGCATATATCCCTTGGGCCAGGTACTGTTGCAGGGCTTTCAGATGCGTTGAATCATGAATATGAAGCATCATATGTTGCTGCGGAGGATTCAGCGGTTATCAAGTGTCCTTATAAGACAATGGCAGATTTTGACGCAATATTTAAGGCGCAGCCTGTTTATATATTTGGCTTTGCCAAGGGCGCGTTTAGACAGTGCCGAGACGTATTTGCAATTTATGATAAATACAAAAAAAGCGTGGATGATTTTTCTGATTATTGCCGAGGCATCAATTCAGAATATCGTAAGATTTGTCGAGCTGTGGGAGCTACTCCTGGCGAGATTCCTATGCTTGAAGAGATGGAGCCAATTCAGTTAAAAGGTGAAATTCTTAAGTGGGAGCACGACTACATTACGTCGCTCAATTCCGTTGATAACGCAGAAATAGAAAACATATATGGTAAGAAAACCGAGATAGTTGATGGTGTTATCGGTATCAGTTGTGGCTACATGAAGCGTGCGATAGAGTGCGCTGAGACAATGGGCTTTTATCTCGAAGAGTTTTCTCCAATTCTGCTGTCTCCTGAAAGAGGAGATATGTTTGAGCTGATTTTCAATCTTAGAATATACGCGGCTGAGCGAGGCGCCAATCAAGACAATATTGTTAAGCTTATGAAGATGCTGTACAAGTATCTTTCTCAGTGTGGTCTCTATGACAAGAAATTAATAAAAGAACGTTGGGAAGAGTACGACAGTCACGATTTTGCAGCTACAGCGGCAGCCTTTGACGAGGCAAAGATGCAAAAGCAGGCTGAGTTTACACAGACCTTCGAGCATATCTGTGAGTTCGCTGAAATCGATGAGGACAAGCAGGCACAGTATCGCAAGGAATTGGATGATTATCTTGCTTTGTCAGATCGTGAAGGCAAAGAGGACAACGATCGTCGAGCTAGAAAGAAGGCTATTGATTTATTCTACGAGATTTATCAAAAGACCTTCTTTAGAGCCTTGGAATTCGAGTCAATGGGCGGCGAGTTAGATACTATCATCTGCATGTTTCTGAACTTTGGTTACATAGATTATGAGGCTGTTGGCGAGGAGCTTACCAACGAGCTGGCTGACTTGGCTGATAGATTAGATTCACTGTGTTCAAGCGAGCACTTCTACACTATATACAAGTGGTTGAGAGCAATTTATGCTGGGGAGCGTGAGCCTAGCAAGAATGAACTAGATTTGGATTATAGAGGCTTCATCCTTGAAGAGCGCAAATCAGGTAACATCCCAGAGGCTGACATGCAGAAGTGGATGAATGACCAAGAGCAAAAGATTATCTTCGAGATAAATAATTTCTTCAAATCGTCAAATAGAACTACATCTGGTAAGATGACAGCGTTTTGCCCGGTTCTCACCAAAGAAGATTTTCTTGCTGAGCCAATGCGTATGCTTCTTACTCAGGCTAAGCTTACCGAGGCCATGGGCAAGATAGAAGATGTGGACTATGGTATATTCCTTAGAGAGGGATACTACACCGACATGGAAGCTAACGTTAAGAGCGAGGCTTATTTAAAGCGAGTTGAGCCGGACATCATTCTTCTTCCAAACTGTGGAATGAGGGCTATGATGTGGCAGGAATGCGGTGGAATCAAGACAGATAGTCCTGGCAGATTCGTATTTCCGATGTTCACTTTAGATGACATAGACAAGCTGATGATGTATTGTTGTGGAGCATTCAGATGGGAAATCTGCCGCAAGGAGCAGGGCGCTAGATGGAACGATATCGCAAGCGAGAGTTTGACATCCGCTTTCTACGACTACTTTACTTTCTATCGCAAGAACAAAGAGCTGTCACCAGAGAACAAAGAAAAGGTTAAGACTTTGCTCAAGTCGTCTCGCAACAGCATGCGTGAGGCATTTACAAAGCAATACACCATATGGATCAACTTCGAAGCACAGGGAAGCATTCGTCTCAACAAAGCCGAGAGAAATATCCTAAACAAGTATTGCACCTTCTCAAAGGCATATCGTTCTAGAGTGGCTAGCCATCCTATGTTTGAGCAAGCTTTATCTAGGCACGAAATCAAAACAGCCCAAGTGCTTAACCACCTTAAAACTGTCGTCGACAAGGTAGAAAAAAACGGTGGCGAAGTACCTGAAGAAGTAAAGCAGGGCATGGAATATTTGAAGTTGTAATTATTATTACATATACTAGATTTCTCCGAAGTGTTGGGGAATAAAAGGCTTTTTGAAGCTAAGTCTTGGAGAATATACTAAAGCTAGGTTTAGCTTAGGATAATATATTAAAGCCGGGTTTAGCTTAGGATTATATTTTTGAATTTCATATTGTATTTTTAAGGTTGTACTTATGTATAGATATATAAAGTACAACCTTATTTTTCTTTATAGTAAATTGCTTTACAATTTCCTTTAAAGAAAAAACACACTTCGTTTGAAAGATGTGTCTAGGCGATAGAAAGATTATTGGAAGTATTACTTTTACTGATTTTGTATGGTCAGTAATACTTGAGGTGAGTAAAAACTCCTGAAATTGGATGAATTATTAACTGAAAAGTATTAGTATGCCCTGATTTTGCAGGTGACTAATACTTGGTTTTCACATTTAGACGGAAATATGAAGGAAAAAGTATTACTTTATTGCAAAATTGATGAAAGTAATACTTTTTCTTAAGCGCTCACAATAAGTCGTCCCAGGCTGGAATCTTATTTTTCTGATGAAAAACAAGAATCTAAATAAAAAATAAACAACATAGAGGAAATGGGCATAGCAAATATAAGGAATATAAAAAAACATATAGAATACAAAGCGAATTTCACAACAAAAGTACATATTAAGTATTTACATACTACTTAATATGTGTTTTAATATAGTTGAATAAATTCAAATTAGTACAGCGGAAATGACAATTTTAGGGAGAATAAAATGAATAGTATTTTTAAAAAGAATAACAAATGTGTTCTAGTTGCATATGTCTATATACTTCTTAATTTTATAGGTGCATGTCTTCATATCTTTTCATCGTTCAAGCCTTATATTACTTTGGGCGTCGATGTGTTTTTCTATGTTATTACAATTTCTATTTTAATGTTTTTTTATAGTGTGTTGAAAAAAGAATCCAATGATTGTTTTAATTCAATTTCAAGAGTTATCTGCGGGACGATAGCGGTAGATATTATTGAAGTGTTTATTTGTATTTTTTCTACAGGCTATGAAGATATACCTAAGTTAATTTTTGTTCTTACTTTTATTGCTAAAGCACTTTTGAATTTTGATATTGTAAATTTAATACTGAATATTGCTTATGAAGCATGCATGAAGATAGAGAATTTAGAATATAAGACTGATGATTTTAATAAATTTAAGATTGCTTGGAAAATATGTAATGGCATCATTGTTGCGGTGGTTTTGCCTATTTGTTATGCGATAACGAAGCCATTATGGTTGGTAGTTTTAGCTTTTGTTTTTATGACCCTATATTCAACCAGCCTAATTTCAAAAGCTAATAAAGTTATAACCAATAAAGAATTTGAAAATATTGAATATAAAGAAAGAAGAATTATTCCAACTAAGGTAAAAAAACTAATTTTTATCGGTGGCCTTGCAGTATTAATGGTGTTTGTGCCAATGTTTTTGGCACGGTATTATTCCGATGCAAAGGGGAAATTCTATCTTGTGAATTCTGAAGGAAAGCTTTTGACGGAGCAGGAATCATCTACAGAATTTAAACAAGTTACAGATGAAATATATCAATATACTGTTACTAATAGAATGCCAGAGTGGTCTGGTTTTAATATTAAAAAATATGGTCTAGTAAATATTAAAACTAAAGATAATACAGGGGCTATATACGATGGAGAAATATTTTTTGATGATGAAGGAATAGCTTGGGATTATGATAGCCATTTTATTAATAAATCTGGAAAGCAATTATTTAGAGCTCCTAAAATAGTAAATAGAAAAATCAGTACGAAACAAGATTTTTATAATAGTATTTTGAAAACAAAAGATGAAAAAGAAAACAAATCTGTTAGGTCATCCTTTTTAGATAATTGTTGTCGAACAGAGTGCGAACTTAACGGAGCACTTCTTTCATATTTCTTTGTGAGCGAGAATAGTGGATGGAAATATTTCGTCAATGGAATAGGAGTATATCATTGTGATTATAACGATTCTTATGGACTATGCAATGACAAAGGAGAAACTATAACTTCACCTATTTACAAGAATATAGTTCCAATAAAAGATAATATTTTGTTTGCGGTTGAGACAAAAGATGGAATGTATAATTTTATTAATCCAAAGGGAGATACAGTTTTTAAAGAGGATTTCGATTGGATAGTAGACATCGATCTTTCAAAACAGATGATAGCAGCTTGCCGTAGAACTGATGAACTGCGTGGAAATGAAGATAATCATATTGATTATAGTGATTGCTATGTTTACAAATATAGTTTTGATGGAACCAAATATACGGGGGTGTATTACGTAGAAGATTTTATTTTCAAAGAAAATTGTCTGCGCAAGATAACAGATGGAAAGGAAGTGGCGGTAGCTGTCTATAAAGGCGAGGAAATCTTCGAGTCTGAAAAATATATAAACTATGATTTTATTCGAGATGAAGACAACTCAGTAAAATATTTGATCGCTTATTTGGGAGAGGAAAAATCTGATGGGAAAGCTGCAGAATTGATTGATTTAGAAGGTAATATTATTACATCTGAAGGATATTATTACATAGCAAGCGATAAAGATTATGTGGCCAGCAGAAACGACGCTGGAAATATAGCGATAACAGATTTAAATGGAGATACTGTTTATACAGATTATAAATACTCTTCATATGAAGGTGACAATATAATAAAAGTAGTGAAGGATAAACAGTATAATTGTATTGATGTGCAGGGAAATTTGCTATTAGATGAATACTGTGATTCAATTTATTATTATGAGGATTGCGAAATCATAGTAGCTGCAAATGCGGATAAAATATATTATGTTGACCTACAGGGAAACATATTATTGCAAAGTTCAAATTTAGATTCTATTTATAGAGTTTCGATTTGTGAGCCGATTCTTTGTAATGATTCAATATACGTGGGAACAATAACTAACAGCGACAAGGAAGGTTATTGTCTCATACATTGGCTTAAAGATTGGAAAGAGATATTTTCAACTGAAGTTGAGCTTTCAATCGTAGAGGGATGGTATAATTGGAGCGGCTGTTATGGTGTTGATACAATTGATAATTCTAAGGACAGAGCTGAAGTCTTTTTCTATTATAGCGATAGTGCTTCTAAATATCGTATATACAATGAGGATGGGAAATTTGTTGGGGCTTATAGCGAATACCACAATTATTTAGCAGAAGATGATGCTATTCAAAAAGATAAAAATAGTGTGCAAGAAAAACCTGCGGACTTAAAAGAAAAATATAAATATATAGACCAGTTTTATGCACATAATGATTATGACAAAAGAATAGATGTATTTTGTGTTTCTGAAATGCATGTCTTAGGTGAGGAAGTAGAATCGTGGGAATTAACCAACGAGAAAAATCATCCTGAGATTAAAGCTTATCAAAATGTGATAAAAGGATATCTAGACAAAGGCAAATCAAATATCGGAGTATGTTTATTTAGACTAAATAATGATAAAACATATGAACTAGCAGTATTTGAAGGTATGAAGTCTGATGATAAAGTATATTTATATACATGTCAAAATGACAAAGCCGTTCAAATAGAGAGTGGGAATCAAAAGTCCTTTGGAAAAGATGGAAAATTGAAATATAGTACAATGCGAAACGAAGTATATCTAGACAGGAAAAAATATTTGTTCAACTATACCTATATGGGAGTTCAAATGGGGTCAGAGGATAATTATAATTACTTCGAAAATGAGGATGCAGAAGGGAATACTATTCAAAATATTAACTATGAAGAATGCGAGATAGTTTCATCAAAGAAAGACCTAGATGATGCTTTTTATAAAGTATATATAGACGAATAATATAACAAAGAAAGAGCAACTGAAGCAGGTAGATTTTTGTAGGAGTATTCTGTGTTTGACATGCAAAAAGATAGGACTTCTTGAGAGCTACTTAAGAAAAAGCTCACAAGAAATCCCAAACCTTAGAATTAAAAACAATTTATTTAATTTCTACTGTGGCACGTCATAGTAGATTGTTGAATCTGGTGGAACAGAATCCGTTATGAAGGTTGAGCCTCCAATGATTGAGTCGTGTCCGATGACAGTGTCGCCTCCAAGGACAGAAGCGTTGGCGTAAATAGTGACGTTGTCTTCGATTGTAGGGTGGCGTCGTGTGCCACGAAGGTTTTGTCCTCCGCGAGTTGATAGAGCACCTAAAGTAACACCCTGATAAATTTTGACATTGTCACCTATGATAGTGGTTTCACCAATTACAATACCGGTGCCGTGGTCGATGAAGAAGTATTCTCCGATTGTTGCGCCTGGGTGAATATCGATACCTGTCTTTGAGTGAGCATACTCTGTCATTATTCTTGGGATGATAGGTACTCCAAGAAGATGAAGCTCGTGAGCCAAGCGATAGATTGTGATTGCCATGATGCCAGGGTATGCAAAGATGATTTCATCGATGCTAGTGGCAGCTGGATCACCATCGTAGGCTGCAGCTAAATCTGTATCCAAAAGAGCGCGAATGCTAGGTATAGTCTTTAGAAAAGCAAGTGAAAGCTCTTCTGCCTTTGCGCTGCACACATCGTCACCGCAGCTGCAGTATTCCTCGCTGTAGCAAAGGATAAGAGATATTTGCTTGTTGAGATTGTAGACTACATCTTCCATAAGTGTGTTCAAGTTGGTTTCCACGTTGTAAACCTTGTATACGTGGTCGCGATAGTAGCCAGGATAAACAATCCTAAGAAGCTTCTTAGTGATGTCGATAATGGCATCCTTGTTAGGTTGATGAAAGGTGTCCATCTTGTCGATTGCCCTATCGGACTTGTAGTCTTTGATAAGCTCTTCAGTTATTTCTAAGATTTCTTGTTCGATTTTTTTGCCGTCCATATTGTTTCTCCAAACATTTAAGAATCTAAGAGATTTTGCAGGGGAATTTAATATTCGACCCACAAAAAGTCAACGTATTCATATGGACTATATTATCACAAAAGCAACTCTGTAGCCATAAATCACCTATACATGATGAAAATAATCAAATATTTTGTGAGAAAGCCCATATATTCACAGCTATTTCACATATTTACACGAAAAAAATAGTATGATTAACAATACACTAACACGAAGTGTGGTTTCTAAAATAAAAAGCTACGTTTAAGGGGATAAAGGGAGTACTGAAATGAATTTGCAGCAATTAAGGGGAGTCTTTTCTAAAGCAGTGAAGATGCCCTTCCCAGAACATAGAGAGCTAGTACGACAGATAGGCGCAGACAGCATGGTACTGCTTAAAAATAACGACCTTCTTCCGATTAACAGGGGTAAGGTTGCTTTGTTTGGCGCAGGTGCGGTGGATACTGTTTGTTGCGGTATCTTCTACAACTATGTTTACACAGATCACAATATAAATGTTAAAGAAGGTCTTGAAAACAATGGCTTTACTCTCACAACCACCAGCTGGCTGGCAAAGATGGAAAAAGAGGCAAAGCGTCTAGATAAGATCAACAAATCTTCCAGAGAAGAAAAAATCTTTTTCGGAGAAAGCATCCAAATCTCAGAGGTTCCTATTTCAGTTGCAGATATGGCCGAGGCAATTTTAGGTACAGATACATGTATCTATGTTGTTCGTCGACATCCATCTAACGAGCCAGGTGGAGCCAGTGAGTACCAGCTCACAGAGGAGGAGCAGGAGAATCTAAAGCTTATTTCTGGTTCATTCAAAAACATAATTCTTGTATTGAATAGTGGAATGCTAGAGCTTGCAGCAGTTGCTAGAATGAAGGCTGTAAAAGGCATTATTCTAATGGGCTATCCAGGAATGGAAGCTGGAAATTCCCTTGTTGATATTCTAGCTGGCGCAGTTAATCCAAGCGGACGACTTGGTAACACGTGGGCAAAGAAATACAAGGATTATTCTACTTGTTATAGCTCCACAAGACACAAAGCGGTTAAAGAGATTGATTATAAAGAGGGTATCTATGTAGGATATCGTTATTTTGATGCCTTTGATGTTACACCGCTATTTCCATTTGGCTATGGATTGAGTTACACCAGCTTTGATATCAAGCTAGAATATTTTGAAGCTACTTGGATTGGACTTAGTTTCAGAATTAAAGTGACAAACACAGGTGATTGTGCAGGTCGTGAAGTAGTTCAGATTTATTGTTCTCACCCAAATGGTAAATTAGAAAAGCCCTATCAGGCATTATGCGGATTTGCCAAGACAGGCAAATTAAAGCCAGGAGATTCAGAGGAAATCACAATAAAGATTCCAATCATATCTTTATGCTCATTTGATGATGAGGTAAATTCATGGGTAATGGAAAAGGGAGACTATCTTTTTAGAGTTGGAAACAATTCTAGAGATACAGTTGTGAGTGGCAAGATGAATTTGGACAAGCTTACAACGATCAAAAAGGTTTCAAATGTGATGCCATCAATTAAGAAGCTGGATTTTTTGATTCCACCACCTCGTGCCAAGGAGGAGGTGGGAGATGTTTTGGTTTCATCTCTTTCAAGTGCAGATTTCAACTCTGAAAATCGAATTGTAAGGCCAAAGAGTGAGTTTAAAACCTATGTGACTGAGGGGAGCAATTACTCATCTTATGTAAATAACAACAAATACGAAATACCTTATAGAGCAAAGGAAGTAATTGAGTACATTAAGCCTTGTGGCTCTACAACATTTGTAGATGTAATCAAAGGCAACATTTCTATTGAGGCATTTGTTTCTTCTCTGTCGCCAGAGATTTTGGCGAGAATTGTATGTGGTAACATAAATGAGTCTAAGATAGAAAACGAGAATAGATTTAACTTTGATATAAATCTGGAACGTAGCAAGTTTGTGGTTACAGCTAAAACAACTTCTCAGTTTGCCAATACTCTTGGAATTCCAGAGGTGGCGATAGCTGATGGGCCATCGGGCTTGCACATCAAAAACACATACTGTACCTGCTTCCCATCGCCTATGAATATGGGACAGACTTGGGATATGAGCGCTATGGTTCGCATGGGAAGGGCCTTCGGTCGCGAGATGGAGTACTTTGATGTAGATTATTGTTTGGCGCCAGCAGTCAATATCAACAGAAATCCAATGAAGAGTAGCGGATACGAGTTTTACTCAGAGGACCCGGCTTTAGCAGGCATCTTGGCATCGGGCTTCGTATCAGGGGTAAAGCGGTATGAAGGACGCAATGTTGTTCTCAAGGATCTACCAACCTTCAATCAGGAGAATGGTATTCGCGAGATGAATATTAACGTTTCAAAGCGTGCCTTTGCAGAGCTTTATCTCAGGTCATTCTCTGCATGTCAATATACATCTGCGCCGGCAGGAATTCTTTGCTCAGGAAATAGAATCAACGGAGATTATGTTTCATCTCAAAGAGGAATACTCACTGAGGTCATACGAGATGATTGGGGATTCAATGGATTCGTAATGACGGATTGGGGTTCAAAATCTGAAAAGGCATATGATTTGCACGCAGGCTGTGATTTGATTATGCCAGGCTACGACCCAGACAAAATCCTTGAGGCCATGATGGAAGTTCCGCCAATCTTTGGAGATGATGGCTATGTCACCACAGTTGAAGAAGCCTTCTTCTGCGGTACGCCGATGATAAGATTCGAAAACTGGGGCTCATTCTTGCCAGATAAGAAGGGAAAGGATTTGGTGGTGACTAGAGTGGCTGCTGATGTAGAACTAAACCCTAACGTCCTTGAAAAGCAAAAGGAAGGGTGCTGCAAAATCGAAACCCAGATAGATGGTTCTAGAACAATTACATATAGAGGAATTAATCGTGGGTCATATTTTGCCCTTGGTGAATTGCAACAAGCGGTTATTCACTTGCTATCAGAGCTTAAGAACTCTGCTGCGATGAAAAAATTACTAAAGCAAGCAAACATTTAGTGAAAAATGCGTATTCCCAAAACAACCTCCCTCGTATACAATATAGTAAGTCTTTTGTAAAAATAGTTTTTACAACCTATCGGCTTAATCAGACTTGAATATTGTATACGGAGGGATTTTTTATGTTCGCCGAAATTATGGCTATAGTTATTTTCGTGGCTATGTTCATTATGATTGTTTGGGATAGATTTCCTAAGCATTACGTTACACTTATATGCGGTGCCTTAGCCAGCATTTTTGTTTTTGGTATAGGTATGCGCAGTTCTGAAGCTTTCCTTGAGACAATTGCCGTTCAGGGGATTTTCAAACCTAGCTTTTGGTATGCTGCAGGGGAGTCTGCCGAGCAGACATCTGGCGTCAACTGGGCTACTATCATCTTCCTTTGGGGAATGATGGTTATGGTTGAGGGCATGGCAGAGGCAGGATTCTTTGATTGGCTTTGCTTAAAGATTGCCAAGCTTGCTCACTACGAGCCAACTAGAATCTTTGTGGCATTTATGGTTCTTGCAGCCGTATTGTCTATGTTTATCGATTCAATCACTGTTATTTTGTTCCTTGCAGCAGTTACAATCCGCCTTGCACGAACACTTAAATTCAATCCGATTCCAGTTATTATGGCGGAGATTTTCTGCGCCAACTTAGGTGGAAGTGCCACTATGTGCGGCGATCCACCAAACATCATCATCGGTACATCACTTGGATACTCATTCTCAGACTTCGTTGTTAACACAGGTGTGATTGGTGCCATATCACTTGTCATCATCATTGTTTATTTCTATTTTACAATGCGTGGCAAGCTTCAGAACCCTAACGACAAGGTAGACCCAAGCACCATAGATGTAGATATCAAGATAGATAATTTACGTGAGTTTTTAATTAGCACATTTATTTTTGCCCTTGCTGTAGTACTCTTGGTTACTCATGCGATGACAGGACTTACGGTTGCATTTATCGGAGTGGCGATAGCGGCCGTTACGCTTATTGCATCAGGTCGCAAGGCTCTCAAGCTACTAAAGCGAGTGGATTACTTTACACTTTTGTTCTTTATCGGTTTGTTTATCGTTGTTGGTGGTCTGGAGCAGACAGGAGTTTTGGTTGTTATCGCCAACTTCATTGCTAAGGTTTCCGGAGGCAATGTTCACGTTATGTTAGCAATCATTCTTTGGATAAGTGCCATAGCATCAGCATTTATCGATAACATTCCTTTCTCCGCAACGATGATTCCAGTTATCAAATCACTTGCAGCAACAACAGGACTTGACCTTTCAACAATGGCATGGACACTTGCTATCGGTACCGACATCGGCGGAAGCATGACTCCAATCGGTGCTAGCGCCAATGTAGTTGGTATATCCACAGCCGGTAAGGAAGGTTATCCAATCAGTTGGGCCACATACTGTAAAGAGCTTGTGCCAGGCACAATAATCGTTCTTATAGTATCAATGATTTCAATTTACGTTCGTTACTTGTAAAGCGTATTCATTATATGTTCATAAAATAGTCGAGGTTCACCCCTCGACTATTTTTTACTAATGAATTACAATAAAAATAGGAAATTGATAATTAAATGTCATAGGGTTCTGATTTTCCTAATAAAATCGAAAACCGGCATACTTTTATTTAGGGGAGGAAATACTGAAAGGGGGCAGCTTATGGGACAGTTTATAATTTCAGTAGGTAGAGAATATGGAAGTGGTGGGCACGAAATAGCCACCATTTTGGCTGAAAAGTTCAACGTACCTATGTATGACAGAAATATGCTAGACCAGATGGCTGAAAGAAACGGCATAGATGCCGAGGATCTTCACAAGCATGAAGAGATGAAACATAGGGGGCTTGTCCGTACTGTTAGAGGACACTCTTCTAGCGTCCAGGACACAATAGCTGAGTTACAATTCAATTTTATTAGAGATAAGGCGGCTAGTGGCGAAAGTTTTGTGGTGGTTGGTCGATGCGCTGAAAACGTTCTTCGGGACAATCCGGCATTGATATCTATCTTCGTTAGGGGTGACGAGGGAGCCAAGGTAGAACGTGTCAGCAGGCTTTACAAGCTAAACGATTTAGAGGCCAAGGCAAAGATGTTCCGTCACGACAAAAAGCGTAAGGCTTATCACAACTACTACTCAAAGATGAAATGGGGTGACAGCAGAGGCTATGATTTCTGTGTCAACAGCTCGTTGATGGGAGTAGAGGCAACTGCAGAGGCTTTGTATGAGATGCTATCAAAGTTCCTAAAGGAAAAGGGACAGCTATAGCAAATAAAGGTGTTAATTGAAATGGTTTCTAGAAGGATTAAAGGGGAATAATGTATAGTGTTTTTTTAGTCGAGGACGAAATAGTTATCCGAGACGGATTAAAGGCCACCTTCCCATGGGAGCAATATGGTTTTTCTTATGTGGGAGACGTCGCAGATGGAGAGATGGCTTTGCCACTTATCAGACAGGCCAAGCCGGATGTTTTAATTACTGATATCAAAATGCCATTCATGGATGGTATCGATTTGTCTAAAATTATTAAAAAGGAACTTCCTAATACCAGAATCATTATCATTAGTGGATTCGATGATTTTTCTTACGCTCAGGAGGCAATCAGTATTGGAGTTGACAATTACTTGCTCAAGCCTATCACCAAGGAAAAGCTTGCAGAGGTAATGACCGATGCCAAGGAAAAGCTAGACAAGGTAAACGAAAAGGATAGATACCTTGAGCAATTCAAGGCTGAGAGCCAAGAGTACGAGCAATTCGCAAGAGTTAGGTTCTTTAATCAGTTGGTTGGAGGCACCATGTCTGTTTCAGATGTTTATGAGAAGTCTGAAGAGTTGGGGCTTTCTCTTGATGCGACTCATTACAATCTATTGCTCTTGGCATTTACACCAATTTCAGGTAATAGCTCAGCACCAGTCTATTCCAAATACATGGCAAGATTATCAGACCAGCTGATGCAGTATCTAAAGTGTTGTCCAGAGTACATCGTCTTCCATTGGAACATGGATACCTATGCAATCATAGTAAAGGGTGATGAATCATCAATAGAGGTCAACACCAAAACTTTATTTGAAAACATCGAGCGCAGATGCGTAGTTTTCGAGGATGAGCTTAATTGGTACTTGGCCGAAAGTGGAGTTATTACCAGATTTTCCGAATTTCCAAAGGCATGCCAACTGGCAAATAAGCGTCTTAGCTGCAGATATATCAATCCAAAGGGACACATTTTCACAGACGAAGATATCGAGGCAATCGAGAATAGAGAGGATGATAGCAACTCAGCCTCAGTGGATCAGCGATTGGTATCGCTGTTCTTGGAGAGTGCCGAAGATTCAGAAATCGACAATTTCCTTAGCAATCTAGTGAGCAACCAAACCAAGAGCGCACTTCAGTCCATGCTCTTTTGCAAATATTTTGCCATGACAATGTACATGTGTGTGTGCGATTTCCTAAAGCGACTTTCATACGAGCCGGATGCGGTTCTTTCGTCCGACGTTCGTAATCAAATAGAAAAAGTAGATAGCGAGTCGGTTATTCCGCTCGTCAGAGAGATGCTTGCAGTGGCCATTTCAAAACGTAAAAACGAAGTGGGCAAGCAGTCTCGTTCACAGCTATCGGCTGCGATGAAATATGTGGACGAGCATTATTCAGATTCCAACCTCACACTCAATCAGGTGGCAAAGGAGGTCAATATTTCTCCTAGCTATCTTAGTGCCATGTTCTCCCGTGAAAACAAAACGACTTTTGTTGAGTATATGACAGCAAAGAGGATGGAAGCTGCCAAGGCGATGCTTCGCAATACAGGAGACAAAACGCAGGATATTGCTGACAAGGTGGGGTACAAGGATTCCCATTACTTCAGCTATATCTTCAAAAAGACATATGGCATAAGCCCTAAAGAGTTTAGGGCAAAGGGACAAGATTTATGAAAAATTTAATAGCGAAACTTAAAAAGAGAACTATGAGCGCCAAGCTCAAAAGGCTCATAGCAGTAATATTAGTACCTATGGTTGTTGTGATTGCAATACTCATAGGTATTTTGGCATGGTATTCTTTACAATATCGCACTATTCTTCACAACGTAACTGCAGCATCCGCCTTCAACCAGGATTTCAAAAGCGAAGTAGATTTAAAGATGTTTTACTATGTTAGTGATAGTGCTTACGCAGATGGCAAGCCAATGGACGAGGTTGAAAACGCCCGCAAGCTTGCGGAGGAGCTACTTGATCAAACAACAGAAAAAAAGAGTATCGAAGCTGTAGGGTCAGTTCGTGATTTGTGTGTCACCCTCGAAATGAGAATGGATGAGATAGATGATGCCAAATCCTACGACGAGCGCATGACTCAGCTAGAGAGTAATATCTACATTCTGACAGATTTGATTCAGACGTATATGTATGATTATCTCTACTATGAATCAGTTCATCTGTCACAGCTTCAGGATGTAATCACTTCACAGGTGAGGGTACTTATAGTGGCAACAGTCTTTGCCATGATTGTTTTGATTGTCACCATCGGCGTTTATGCATCTAGGATGGCCCATGGAATATCAGGTCCACTTACCAGTCTTACCAAGCGAGTTGAGGATATTAAGAGCGGAGATTTTTCAGTTCACGAACCGGTAAGGGCATCAGAACTAGAAATCCAAACCTTGTCAGACGGATTTGAAGAGATGGTTGGAATGCTTAATTCTTTGATTCAGGAAAACAAAAAGGCTGAGCGAAGAAAGCGTCATGCAGAGCTTGAACTTATACAGGCTCAGGTCAACCCTCATTTCTTGTACAACACCTTGGATACTATCATCTGGCTAGTTGAGGCAGATCAAAAGGCAGAGAGCATCAAGATGGTTAGTGCACTTTCGGATTTCTTTAGATTTGGTCTAAGCCGTGGTCAAGATGTAATATCCTTAGAAGAAGAACAAAAACACGTGCTCAGCTATCTTTCTATTCAAAAGATTCGCTATCAGGATAGAATGGATTACAAGGTTAATATACCTGAGAGCTTATATAAATATTCTGTTCCAAAGCTGACATTGCAGCCATTGGTGGAAAACAGTATTTACCATGGTATCAAGCTTCAGCGCGAAAAGGGTTCTATTCGCGTAGATGCAGTAGAGGTTGGAGATAAAATTGAGCTGACTGTTAAGGATAACGGCGCAGGAATGACAACCGAAAGGTTGGAGGAGCTTAGAAAAGCAATCAAGACCGGAGAGAAGATAGGCTTTGGACTTAGAACAGTTCATGAGAGAATGCAACTGTTGTTTGGCGAAGAATATGGTTTGACTATTTCTAGCGCTGAAGGAGTAGGAACAACCATCACGGCTGTGATACCAAAGATTGAAAGGGATCAAGAGGGGTTATTAAATGTTTAAGTTGAGAAATACCTTTTGTTTATTGATGGCATTGATAGTGATTGCTGCTTTGTGTGCCTGCAACAGTCAGAAGGTGCAGGTGGATGATGTGGATGAGGACACAAGTCTGATTGTGGTTGGGTTCTCCCAGCCAGGTGCTGAATCCGCTTGGCGAGTGGCACTAACTGATTCTGTGAAGGAGGCATTCACCGAGGATGCTGGCTTCAAGCTGATTTATAAGGATGGTCAATCCAAGCAGGACAACCAGATTCGAGATATTCGAACCTTTATCCAGCAGGGTGTGGATTACATCATTCTAAGCCCAATTGTGGAGACCGGCTGGGATACGGTTTTAGAGGAAGCCGAGGAGGCTAATATCCCAGTGATTATCTGCGACCGTAATGTGGTAGTTTCCAACGAAAAGCTATACACTACCTTCGTTGGTTCCGACTTTTCCGAGGAAGGAAAAAAGGCGGTTGATTACTTGGAAAAAGAATTTCCACCAGACAGCGAGGGGAATGAACCGGAGGTCAACATTGTCCATATTCAAGGAACCTTAGGTTCATCTGCTCAAATCGGAAGATCCAAGGCTTTAGAGCTTGCGTTGGAAAAACATGAAAACTGGAACGTGGTTGCTGAGGATTGTGGCGAGTTCACCAAGGCCAAGGCGAAAGAAATAATGAAACAGGTTCTCAGAGAGGTCAGAAGCTCTGATATAGATGTTATTTATTGTGAGAATGATGATGAGGCGGCGGGAGTGATTGCGGCATTAGACGATGCGGGAATCCCACATGGCGAAGGTACGGGAATGACGATTATTTCCTTTGATGCCACAAGAAAGGCTCTTGAGTTTTGTTTGAACGGTGATATCAATTTTGAAGTGGAGTGCAATCCCCTTCAAGGTCCATATTTGGTTGATATGGTAAAACTTCTTGAGAGAGGGGAGTCTGCGCCAAAGCATACTTATATAGATGAGGGCGAGTTCACCAAGGATGATTTGACGCCGGAATTTATTGAAAAACGCAAGTACTAAAAATACATTAAACACAAGCTTATTTAAAAGGGATGGTAACTGATCTGCAGCTGCCATTCTTTTTTAATGATAAAAAGCAGTGTGTGATTTCTTTCCCGAGAGATTTGCCGTGGGAGAGAGTGCAGTAGTACACAGGGTAAGTGCCGTCGGTGGCGATAAAGTCATCGTCTAGGTACACAGCGGTAACTGTAGAGCTGGCATGTTTGAAAAAACGGTTGAGGCTGCCAACACTTTCTTTGCTGCTACACCACAGGAAGCAATCGTCATAAATTTCTAGATTGGCATCACGAAGGGCATCTACAAATCCTGAATAGGATGACACAGAAGCAAGGTCGTCATATATAAACACTCCACCAATTTTCTTGTGGCCAGAGTTGATGAGTTGGCGCGCCATTTGGTAGCCTTTGGAATAGTTGTCTAGTTGAATTAAAGGGGCGCTGCCTATTCCGTTCATCAAACTGTTTATAAAGATGATAGGAGTCTGTCGCTTTAGTAAGGTTTGAATAATATCTTTGTTAATAGAAGGGAAAGCCGACTGGGTAGGGATGATAAAAAGTCCGCCGTAAACCTCGTTTAGCATTTGAGATAGAATCTGCCTCTCCTTAGAGAATTGATTTAAAGTCTCGTGGAATTCAACCTGATAGCCATTTTTTAAAAGCACAGATGATATATCTTCTATATAGTTGCATATTGGCTCGCGTTTTAGATCGGGTACCACAACAAGGACAGTTTTCTTTTTTGAATTGTCGCTTTTAGAGATTACGGTATTTCCGCTACCCCATCTTTTAGATATGATCCCATCGGCCTCTAGAAGCTCAAGTGCCTGTCTGATGGTTGAGCGACTGACATTATAAAGCTTTGCCAATTCATTTTCGGTAGGTAATTTTGAACCAAGTGGAAAATTTCCTACTAAAATCTCTTCGTTAAGTTTTTCCTTCAGTGTGATGTACTTAGGTATCATAAAAAATCCCCCGAAATTCAAAGACTTTTCAGTTTGCTAATTAAATATTAACACATTGGACACAAAATTGGTATGAAAATTGTAGAAATAGAAAACATACCAATTTAAAATATCTACCCTTTTTTGTAAAATATTTGACCTTTATGGGTGAGATTTTTATAAAAAGACAAAATTGGTATGGATAAAATGTGAAAAAATAAAATTGGTATTATCCAAAAATTAGAAGCAGAAAAAAATGTACCAATTCAATTGTTGATAGAGTGGAGCAATGATAAATTGGATGTAGATAATATTAGTGCCGGATTTTTAAAGGGGCCGGCGAGGAGAAGGAAGGAGAAATACCTTATGAAAAAACGAATTTTTGCTGGATTATTAACAGCGATAATGGCTGCTTCATTAGTAGCTTGTGGAGGCTCAGGAAGTGCTCCTGCAGCAGGTGGTGATGATTCATCAGGCGGAGCAGATGGCAAAGATAGTGGTGAAGCTATCGTTGTTGGTTTTGCTCAGGTTGGTCATGAGTCAGATTGGAGAAATGCTTCTACAAATTCTGTTAAGGATGCATTCTCAAAGGACAAAGGATATGACCTTCAGTTCGTAGACTGCGATAATGATTCTGCAAAGCAGATTGAGGCAGTTAGACAGTTCATCCAAGATGATGTTGATTACATCGTAATCGATCCTATCGTTTCAACAGGTTGGGATACAGTTCTTACAGAGTGTGATGACGCTGGAATACCAGTAATTGTTATCGATAGAACAATCGAAGATTCTAAGAAGTATATTTCTTGGGTAGGTTCAGAGTTCATGAACGAAGGACTTGCTTCTGGTGCTTGGTTAAAGGCTTATGCTGAGGCAAAAGGCATCAAAGATCTTAACATCCTTGTTATCGAAGGTTCAAACGGATCTTCAGCTCAGATTGGACGTACAGATGGATTCAAGAAGTATGCTGATGAAGAAGGATGGACAATCCTTGATTCTCAGGATGGTGACTTCACACAGGACGGTGGACAGAAGGTTATGGAATCTTACTGCAAGTCTTATGCAGGTAAGTTCAACGTAGTTGTTTGCCAGAATGATAACGAAGCATTTGGTGCTATGGATGCTATGAAGGCAGCTGGTGTTAGCTATGGTGTTGACAAGGATGTAATCCTTATCTCATTCGATGCTTGCAAGGCAGGTCTTGAGTATGTACAGTCTGGCGATATCAATGCAGATTTCATGTGCTATCCACTTCAGGGCGAGTATTGTGCAAAGATAATTGAACAGCTCGAGAAGGGTGAAGAAGTTGACAAGCAGACATTCATGCAGGAGCCATGGTATGTTGCAGAAGATATTCTTAAGGATATCACTTACACAAATAATGCAGGCGAAGAAGTGACAGAAGAACTAGTTCAAGTAACTGATGCGGCTTCACAGGCATCTTATTAATAACTATTCTTTCTCTTGATGAAAGACTGTGAGAACCTCATAAAATAGACTCCTATACGGGAGAATGATGAGGAGGAAAACCTAGAACTATTCATACGGGGGGAGGCCCCTAACCTCCCCCTAAATTTTTAAAAAACGGAGAAAAGATTATGGATGAAAATTTGTTAATTACAATGCGAGACATATCCAAATCCTTCCCAGGTGTAAAAGCATTAAATCATGCACAGTTTACTCTTAGAAAGGGAGAGATTCATGCGCTAATGGGAGAAAACGGTGCAGGTAAGTCTACACTTATCAAAGTGTTGACAGGTGTATATTCTCTTGATGCAGGAGAAATACATGTAGCAGGAATTGATGGACCTGTGGTAAACCATTCAACATTGGAAGCACAGGAAAAAGGTATAGCAACTGTTTATCAGGAAGTAAATCTATGTCCTAATCTTACAGTTGCAGAAAATTTATTTATCGGCCGTGAGCCAAAAACAGCAATCGGTACCATCGACTGGCGAAAAATGAACAAACGCGCCAAGGATATAATGGATGGTCTCGATCTTCACATTGATGTAACTATTGCGCTTGAAAATTATTCTCTTGCAATTCAGCAGATGATAGCTATTGCAAGAGCTGTAGATATGGATTGTAAAGTTCTCATCCTCGATGAGCCTACATCATCTTTGGATGACAACGAAGTTGAAAAGCTATTCAAGGTTATGAAGGACTTGAAAGCTAAGGGAGTTGGAATAATTTTTGTAACTCATTTCCTCGAGCAGGTATATGCAGTTTGCGACACAATCACAGTTCTTCGAAACGGTGAGTTCGCAGGCGAATATTCAGTTGAGGAAATGCCTCGTGTCAAGCTAGTAGCGGCAATGCTTGGCAAGGACTTCGATGATCTTGCTTCTATCAAAAAAGAGGGTGAAGCAGCAGTATCAGATGAAGTTGTGGTAGAAGCTAAAGGCCTAAGCCACAAAGGAAAGATTAAGCCTTTCGATTTTGTAATTCGTAAAGGCGAAGTAGTTGGTGTTACAGGCTTGCTTGGTTCTGGACGTTCTGAAATGGTTCGTTGCATCTATGGTGCAGACAAGGCCCAGACAGGAACACTTAAGATGAACGGCAAAGACCTAAACATCAAAGAGCCACTTGATGCCATCAAGGCAGGTATGGGATACCTTCCTGATGATAGAAAAGCAGACGGATGTATCGGCGATTTGTCAGTTAGAGAAAACATCATCCTCGCTCTTCAGGCAAGAAACGGAATGTTCAAAAAGATTCCTGTTTCAAAGCAGAATGAGCTTGCAGACAAATTCATCGAAATGCTTCAAATAAAGACAGCATCTCGCGAGACACCAATCAATCAGTTGTCTGGTGGTAACCAGCAAAAGGTTATCCTCGCAAGATGGTTATGCACACATCCAGATTTCTTAATCTTGGATGAGCCTACAAGAGGTATCGATATCGGTACTAAAACAGAATTCCAGAAGCTCGCCCTTAAGTTTGCTGAGGAAGAAGGAATGAGTATTATATTCATTTCTTCTGAAATAGAAGAGATGCTTCGTACATGTACACGTATGTACGTAATGCGTGATGGCGCCCAGGTAGGGGAGATATCTGGGGAAATGACTCAAGAATCAGTTATGGCAGCCATTGCAGGAGGTGGAGAATAATGGAAAAGATAAAAGAAATAACAAAAAAGCCACTGTTCTTGCCAATAATCTGTATGATATTGGTATTGCTGATTAACTTGATTAGATCACGTTCTTTCTTCGCAATCAGTATTAACAACGGTGTTTTATATGGTAGATTAATTGATATTCTAAATCGTGGTTCTGAAATTGCTATCTTGGCAGTTGGTCAGACCTTGGTAGTTGCAGTATCAGCTGGAACAGATATCTCTGTTGGTTCAGTAATGTCACTTTCAGCATGTAGCTGTTGTATGCTACTAGCAGGATACGGAAACAATTCTGTTACAACACTTGCAGTGCCAATGGTAGTAGGTATGCTCTTTGGTGTACTTATGGGTGGCGCTTGTGGAGCATTCAACGGTGCTTTAGTTGCAAAACTAAAGATTCAGCCAATGGTTGCAACCTTGATTTTATTCACAGCGGCAAGAGCAATCGGCTTACTTCTTTGCAACAACCAGATTACGTATATACGATATGATAAATACAAATACTTAGGTAACTTTATCCCAGGATGCCCTATTCCTACACCTGTATTTGTAGCCGGAGTAGTCATTTTAGTTGTGGCTTTGCTCCTCAAGAAAACAGCTCTTGGTCTTTATATCCAGTCTGTTGGTATCAACAGTAGAGCTGCTAGAATCTCAGGTATTAATTCAGATGTCATCTGCTTTGCATGTTATTTAATCTGCGGCGTTTGCGCAGGTATTGCAGGTATCGTGGCATCATCAAGAATCTACTCAGCAGATTCAAATAACATCGGCCTTAACTTTGAGCTTGATGCCATCCTTGCAGTAGCACTTGGCGGCAACTCTCTTGGTGGTGGTAAGTTCAATTTAGCTGGTTCAATCATCGGTGCGTATACAATCCAAGCAATTACAACAACTCTTCTTGCTATGGGTGTTACAACAGATACAGCTCCAGTTTATAAGGCTATCATAGTAGTAATCATAGTAGTTGTGCAGGCTCCTGCATTTAAAGCATACTTGGCAGCCAGAAAGGCTCAGAGTGCACATGTAAAGGAGGCGGCATAATGAAGTCAATAAAGAAATTAGATTCAAATACAGTGTTGGTTTTCATCACAATTGCCCTATTCTTCTTCATGTATGCAGTAGGCTGTGTGATGTACCAGAATAAAGGTTTTGGAAATTTTCAGACGTTTTTAAATGTTCTAATCAACAATGCAGGTTTGATTTGTGTTACCTGCGGTATGACATGTGTAATGCTCACTGGCGGAATTGATATTTCCGTTGGATCCGTTATCGCCATGGACTGTATGCTTTTGGTATACGGTATGACCGAGTGGAAGAAGAGCGCTATGACAATGGTTGTTCTTGTACTTGTAATTGGTCTTGTCTTTGGACTTGTTCAAGGATTCTTAGTTGGTTACCTAGAGATACAGCCATTCATTGTTACCATGGCAGGAATGTTCTTTGCCCGTGGTATGACAGCGGTTATCTGCTCTGGTCAGATTTCAATCACAGAAGCCGATAACGCAAAGTTTTATAAATGGGCCAACACAAAGATTAACCTACCAGAGTTTTTAGGAAAGGTGAACAAGCACGGTAAAGTGATTGTTCCTTTTATGAGACCTACAGTTGTAATCGCACTAGTTGTACTTGTACTCATCTTCTTGATGCTTAAGTACACAAAATTCGGTAGAAGTATGTACGCTGTAGGCGGCAACCAGACATCAGCAACCATGATGGGACTTAATGTTAAAAAGACAAAGATGTTATCATACATCCTTTCATCCTTCCTTTGTTCCATCGGCGGTATATTGTATTGCTTGAATACAATGTCTGGTTCAGTAAATCAGGCAAAGGGACTGGAAATGGATGCCATTGCATCAGCCGTAATCGGCGGAACACTCCTCACAGGTGGTGTTGGTAATGTAATTGGCTCACTGTTTGGTGTACTTATCAACGGTACCATAACAGTCTTGGTAAATACAAACGGAAAGCTCCTATCGAGCTGGGCAAACATTGCAACTGCAGCTTTGCTCTGCGTATTTATCATCCTTCAGTCAATCTTTGCATTGGTAAAAGCTAGACGCAACAAGTAACATTTCTTTTCTTCAATCAAATCCTTAAAAAGACCGGAGCCACCTATTATGGTGGCTCTGGTCTTTTTAAGTCCCCAGTGCACTAGAGCCGCCGCCCGCCCCCGCCTCCGTTCTGCGTCCCCGCCCTGCCCCGGCCCGCCCTCGCACCCTCCGCCCGCTGCCCCTACTACAGCCCGCCTCCACCACGCCGCCCAGCCCTCCGGCACTGCTTTGTTTACATCGCAATAAAATTTTGTTTTTCTAAGTTCGATGTGTCGCTTCTTAAGCGTCGGGTGTTCGGGCAACTATTTACAATTCTCGGGGGAAGGTTTGTCCCTGAGCGGACACGAAATATTTTTTAACAAAAAAGCTTCCACAAACCTATCTTGGTAGTAATTGCGATGCATTGGAATGCGCCTAGTGAACGCGGAAGTTATTTTTCACATATATAGTCATCAGCCGCCAGGACGGCGGCTGAAAATGCACGCTGAGGCAGGACGCCGAATGTGCATTGGTGACTATATATGGAAAAATAACTTTCCTGCGTTCACTTGGCAAATGGAATTTGCAAAGCAATTACACCAAGTATAGGTTGTGGAAGCTTTTGATATTTAACGCTCGTGTCCGTCAGGGACACAACATTCCCTTCGAATTGTAAAATCGACGCCCGGACACCCGACAGAAGCTCCCTTATCGAACTAAGAAAAACAAAAATTTTAGCGAAATTGTAAACAAAGCAGTGCCGGAGGGCTGGGCGGCGTGGTGGAGGCGGGCTGTAGTAGGGGCAGCGGGCGGAGGGTGCGAGGGCGGGCCGGGGGCGGGCGGCTACCTAAAGTTTGTTAAATGGACATAAATAATTACGATTTTGTACACAGACATCTTAAAAAGCTGAGTGATATAATGAAGTTAAATAGCTTTTGGAGATTTGTAGTAAATAATGGGGTAATTAGTGTACGTGACACGATTGGAGGGTTCATTATGAAGATCGGCTCAATCAAAGGAAGACTAACGTTTGCTGTTGTCATTATAGTAGTGGTGGCAATTCTGGCCTTGGCATCAGTCATTACAGTTATTATGGGCAAGAATTTGATAAGTGAAGAAAAGGCATCTATGGAGATTAAGGCTGAGAGGTGTGCCAATTCCATTAATAACTGGATTGCTAAGGAAAAGGGCTTAAATGATGGTACGGGAAAGAGCATCGAGTCCCTTTTAGATGCTGATATGGATCGTGAGCGTATTCAATCGATAATCACGACGCATGCGGCAAATAGAGCAGAGCTGCTTAATCTATACTACGGCACGGAGGATAAGAGTTTTATTCAGGCAGATCCAAATGGAGATATTCCAGAAGGATATGATCCTACGCAACGTGGATGGTACCAAGCTGCAAAAAGCGCCCAGACAACGATTGTAACAGATCCATATATGGATGTTCTTATTGGTGGAATGTGTATTACTATAGCGACTCCTGTTTATAAAAACGGACAGCTTATAGGCGTAGTTGGAGCGGACTTCACCCTTAATACTATTTCAGATACTATAAATAGCATGGAGCTTGAACGTGGCGAGTATGCATTCCTAGTTGATGCTTCTGGAAATTATGTAATGCATGAGAACCAGGAGTTTTTGCCAGGTGAGGATTCTGCCGTATCCGTAGAGTCGGTTATGCCGCCTATATATTCATTAATTACAAATCCTGGTTCTGAACCTTTGCAGGCTAAAGATTACGATGGTGAGTCTAACTATTTTTCTACTGGAGTAATAGAGGACTGTAATTGGATTCTCGGACTTGCAAAACCAAGGCAAAATGTGATGGCAAGTATAAATCAAACTGTAGCTGTTGCTGTAATAATGGCTATAGTGACTATTGTCTTATCAAATGTAATAATGACAAGACTTATTAGAAAACAGCTTGCACCACTTGAGAGAATGAAGACCTTTATACGTGAGAATATAGTAGGGCATGATGTGGCAACAAATATGAAGTCTGAGGTGGCAGAAATAAACGAATTGATTGCTGAATTGGAGACTCAGCTTATAGATACAATTCATAAAACTAGAAGTGAATCAACTAATATCAAATCTAAGATGACAGATACTAGCAGTCGTATTTCGGATATTAATAATAGTATTTCTGAGATTACCCATGCTATGAGCGACACTGGAAATAATATTGATTCTCAAACAAGCAATATCAAAAATATAGATAACACCTGTAATGTGCTAAACGAATCAGTTGAAGATTTAACTAAAAACACAGAGGAGATGACTGAGCGAGCAAAAGAGATTACAGATAGAGTTGAAGCAATGGTACCAGAAATCCTTGCGAACAAGAAAAATGCGGTTTCTGTTACGAATGATTCAAGGAATAGGCTGGAAAAGGCTATAGAGGGTGTAAAGGTTATAGAGCAGATAGTTGACGTATCAAATGCAATTAGTTCTATAGCTGGTCAAACCAACCTTCTGGCTTTAAACGCATCTATAGAAGCGGCAAGAGCCGGTGAAGCCGGCAAGGGCTTTGCGGTAGTCGCTGATGAAATAAACAATTTGAGTAATACCACAGCAAGTGAAATCACAAAGGTAAATGAGCTGACTGGAAAAGTTACAGAAAGTGTCCGCGATTTATCAAACGCCAGCAACGAGATAATTACCTTCCTGACAGATGTTGTTTTAAAAGATTATGATCATCTAGAAACCTTAGCCAACAACTACGTGGAGGATGCATCCTACTATGGAAACGTAAGTGAAAGTCTTGGAAGCAGCACAAAGAACCTTAAGACTTCAGTCAATGCGATTACAAATGTTTTAGACCAAATAAGTGATTCGCAATACGTATTAAACGATGCTATCCACTCTATAAACGACAACCTACAGAGAATCACCGAAACCAGCGACGGCGTATCAAGCGAGACCAAAGGAGTTCTCGAAAGCATCGAAACCCTTCAAGATACCGTAGGCAACTTTAAAATCTAATCGAAATGTCGCTATTCGCAGTTGTTATTGTGTAAAAGGCAGCAGCCCTGCACACACCTCAAATATATCCCGGCCCCGGCCCGCCATACTTGCAGCCCCAGGGGTCCTGCGGACGTAGCATAAGATTATAGATTTTCTAAATGCCAAGTGTCGCTTCTTCTATATTCGGGTGTGCGTTCAACTATTTACAATTCTCACGGGAAAATGATATTTCAAATCGAATGATAATGAAGATTTGAAATGTCAGGAGGCAAAGCCGACGACAAATGTATGTCCCTGAGCGGACATGGTATACACTTAAAAGAAATAGTTCCACAAAACTAGCTTAGTAGCAATTGCGGAGCATTGGAATGCGCTTAGCGAAATAAAAAGTGATTTTTTACATATATAGTCATCAGCCGCCAGGACGGCGGCTGAAAATGCACGCTGAGGCAGGACGCCGAATGTGCATTGGTGACTATATATGAAAAAATC
>JAEEGL016756865.1_pt1 | contig 26444 bp, 17 predicted proteins | sample 9134231 | NCBI WGS metagenome assembly JAEEGL01 (sample SAMN16246548, study PRJNA631951) | gut metagenome | biome: gut microbiome; feature: rumen; material: fiber-attached | host: Bos | place: Iran: Karaj | collected 2018-10
AACAACCCCACGGGTTATCTTTACACCCATGAGGAGCTGCTGAAGGTGGCCGGTCTGGTCAAGAAATACGACCTGTACCTCTTCGCCGACGAGGTGTACCGTGAGTTCTGCTACGATGGTCACAAGCACTTCAGCGTCATGCAGCTTGAGGGCTTGGAGCGCAACACCATCCTATTCGACTCTGTCTCGAAACGTTACAGCGCCTGCGGTGCCCGTGTAGGCTGCATGGTGACCCGCAACAGCGAGGTCTATGCCACCGCCATGCGTCTGGCCCAGGCCCGTTTGTCACCGCCGAGCTTCGGCCAGATTTTCGCTGAGGCCGCCGTTGACACGCCGCAATCATACTTTGATGCTGTGTATAACGAATATATCGCCCGCCGCAACGTCATCGTCGACGGCATCAACAGGATTCCGGGCTGCTTCTGCCCGATGCCGAAGGGCGCCTTTTACACTGTCATTGACTTGCCTATCGATGACAGCGACAAGTTCTGCCAGTGGCTGCTTACCGACTTCAGCTACAACGGCGCCACCGTGATGCTGGCCCCCGCCACGGGCTTCTATGCCGATCCCGAGAAAGGACGTCATCAGGCCCGTATCACCTACTGCCTCTGCATCGACGACCTGAAGGCCGCCATCAAGTGCCTAGAAGAGGCTTTGAGGGTGTATCCCGGAAGGACGAAATAATCAATAATTCGTAATAATTATAGGGCTGTCGTATCACGGCAGCCCTATTTTTATTGTCCGGTATTATAGAATCCCCGTCAGTGCCACACGGAACTGCGGCATGGGACAACGGGTGTCGCGTTCGATGATGAGTGTTTTCAGTCCGGCAAAAGGACGTATCTCTTCCCCTATGTCTTGTAACGAACGGTCCCTTCCAAAATAAGCCGGGGCGAAGGCCTCCCAAAACGCGACGGCCGTCTCTTTGTGCATGTGGAAGTACTCGTTGATGTAAGGCTCGTCGTCAAGGACACAGCAGAGATACATCATGCCGACGTCGAAGAGGGGATAGCCGTAGCAGAAATCGCCCAAGTCGATGAAATAGCGTTTGTCGTCGGCGAAGATGGCGTTCGAGAACTGCAGGTCGCCGTGGATGGCCGTGTCGGTGTCGGGCACCTTGCTGATGAATCTCCCAATCTTGTCTTTCTCCTCGGTCGTGAAGAACGGATTCTCGGCCAAGAGGCGGTAGTAGCGATCTTTCACATTCTCGAACTGTGAGGTGTCGACATGCGTGGAATGCAGCTGTAGGCACATCTCGGCGAATTCTTCGGCATATTGACGGACGCGTTCGGGATGGTCGCCAGCGGCACGGGAATATGACAACTTGCCTGGGACGCGGTGAAACAAGATGCCATAGCGTCCGTCGTCGGTGACCACATACTCTCCTGGCTCGGGCGAAGGGATGCCCATGTCGTACACCTTGCGGGCCAGCAGCATTTCGTCCAAGGGCTGTTGGATCTTGCCGGGATGGTAGAGCTTGAGCATGACCGTCGGGTCGGTCCTGTGGTCATAGCTTTCGCCGTTGAAGCCGCCACCGGAGAGGATGAAGTCGTCTAAGGAGATGTGGGTCGCATCCATCTGTAATCGCTTTGGTTTTTCATCGGCAAAGGTAGAAAAAAGAAATGGAAAGTGGTTTGTTAGTCAAGAATTCGTAATTTTGCTGCAACAAAACAATACAATTATGGAATCGACGGACCTTGCCCAAAACAACGGGAATCTGGAAAACGACAATAGGCACACGGAGATGATACTCGAAGAATACCGTGCCCAGTTACCTGTGATCAAGAAGATGGAGACCTTTGTAGCGGAGCGTTTGCGCAGCTGCTTTCAAGAGAACCATCTCCATATCGGTGTGATTGAAACCCGTATCAAGACGGAAGAGAGTTTAAGGAACAAGTTAGAACTGAAGGGATATAAATACCACTCCATCAATGACGTGACGGATGTTCTGGGCGTTCGTATCATCACCTTCTTCAGCGATGAGGTGGATCTGGTCTCCGCCCATGTCGAGCAGCTGTTCGACATCGATTGGGAGAACTCCGTCGACAAACGCAAGACCTTGGAGATCGACCGTTTCGGCTATATGTCGCTGCACTATATCTGCCGTATCCCTGAATCGATGTATAAAGACCCAGAGATGCCGTTGATGAACGAGATTCGTTTCGAGTTGCAGATGCGCAGCGTGTTGCAGCACATGTGGGCGAATATGTATCACGACATGGGATACAAGAGCGATGTGGAGGCTCCTATCGAATACCAACGCAATATGACCCGTTTGGCGGGCATGCTGGAGCTGGCCGACGAGCAGTTCTGCCAGATCAGGAAGGAACTCAATGATTATCGCAGGAATGTGCAGTCGATGGTAGCCTCGGGCAATTTTAGTGAGGTGCCGCTCAATGCTGACACTTTCCGGTCGTATCTTGAACTGAAGCCCTATCATAGGATGGTGGAGAAGATCGCCGCCGTCAACCAAGCTGAGATTTACGAGGATAGCCTGTTGCCATATTATAATGTGTTGAGAAACATGAAGATGCGTAACATTGGGGACCTTGAAAGAATCCGTACCCTCTATAGCGACGGGGCGTTACAACTGTCGCTCTTCCAGTTGGCGAGTTCGGGCTCACACACCATAGCCTATTCGATGGCATTGCAAAACATCTGTGTCGTTGCCATCCTCAAACAGGGCTTCGGTGAGGCAGGCTTGAAGCGCTTGTTTGCTGCTCTCTATGGCGAGGGTGAGTCCGGCGCCGATCGTGCCCATACCGTTTATGAACAAGCCCGTAAGATCAATATCGTTTGAGCCATGAACAATCCTTTGGATACCTCATTTTTCGACAAGGCAGCGCGTTTTGCCGTTGAAGCCCATCGCGGCACCGAACGTCGCGGCAAGGCCTATCCCTATATCATTCATCCTATGGAAGCCGCCAGCATCGTGGCCACTATCACTAACGATCAGGAGATGTTGGCCGCCGCCATCCTGCACGATACTGTAGAGGATACCGATGTTACTATAGAGCAGATACGGGAATTGTTTGGCGACAGGGTGGCGACCCTCGTCCAACATGAGACAGCACCTACTCCTGACGATGTGCCTTGGCATACTCGCAGGGAAGCCCAGATAGCCCAGTTGGCTGCTGCGCCCTACGATAGCAAAGTGGTGGCCCTTGGCGACAAACTCTCCAATATGCGTGGCATCGCCCTCGACTACCGTCGCATTGGCGATAGGGTGTGGAGCCTCTTCCATGCCCCGAATGGAAAGGCCGACGTGGCATGGTATTACCGCTCGTTGGGCGAAGCCATGTCGGAATTGTCCGACACGCTCGCCTATAAGGAATTTGCCGGCTTGCTGGACGAAGTGTTCGGCTAATTAATACATCAGATATTTTGCCCTGATGGCCTTGAACTCCTCCAGGTCATCGCTCCACGAAGCGCGGATGCGGTCGGCATCGGCACCGTTCTCGATGCTGAATTGCATCCATCTGCTGCCGGCCAGTTGTTTGAAATACTTCTTGAAAAAGATGTAGTTCTGATCGTTGAGCTGTTGGTACGCGTCGATGATCCACTCGATATGCAGATGCCGTGGGTTGTTGGCATAGTCATGGGCATACTCGGTCAGGTCGAGGCCGCGGCAACGTTCGCCTTCCAACAGGGGCTTGGTGGCGCCATCCTTGCTTTTGGGTGTGAAGGTATAGTCGCCTCGCAGCGCCGGATATCCGAAGATCTGGAAAGGCTTGTCGGTGCCGCGTCCCACGCTCACGCAGGTGCCTTCGAAGAAACAGAGGGTGGGATAGAGGTAGACCGACTCCCAGTTGGGCAGGTTGGGCGATGGCTTCACGGGCAGTTCGTAGATGGCGTTGCGGTTGTATTCCTTCATGGGTATCACGGTGAGGTCGCATCGGAGGTCGGAGATGTAACAGCCTTTGAGCCAGCCCTCGCCGTTTACCATCTTGGCATACTCGCCGATGGTCATGCCGTAGACGACAGGCACCTCATGCATGCCTACAAAAGAAGCGTTGTCGGGATCCAAGATGGGGCCATCCACATAAAAGCCATTGGGGTTGGGCCGGTCGAGGACGATGACGGGAATGTGGTTTTCGGCGGCGGCGTCCATCACGTAGGTCATGGTGGAGATATAGGTATAGAAACGCACACCCACGTCTTGCAAGTCGAAGAGGATGACGTCGATGCCTTTCAGCATCTCGTCGGTGGGTTTCTTGGTTTTGCCGTAGAGCGAGACGATGGGCAGGCCGGTCTTCTGGTCCTTGCCGTTGTCCACCTTGGCGCCAGCGTCGGCGGTGCCACGGAAGCCGTGTTCGGGGGTGAAGATCTTCTTGACATCGATGCCCAACGAAAGCAGGGTGTCGACGAGGTGGGTGGTGCCGACGATGCTGGTCTGGTTGCCGACCACGCCGACGCGTTTGCCCTCGAGAAGCGGCAGATAGTCTTCGAGTTGCATGGCAGCACTCGTGTAATGTTCCTTGTCGATGAAGGTCAACGGGGCTTCGTTTTCCGTCTTTGTGTCTTGCGCTTGGCAGGCGGGGGCGACCGCGATAATCAGGGCAGCGAATAACAAGAATTGTCTTTTCATTTCGGTTAATTTTTTACTTTTGCAAAATTATTGAAAATCCTGCAAATGTCGGGCCCAAAATTCATAGCACAACGTATTTTTTCGCTTTCGAAGGAAAATCTTTCCTCGACGGTGATGCGATTGGCCGTCGCGAGCGTGGCCTTGGCCATCGTCGTGATGCTGATTGCATGGGCCGTCGTGGTGGGTTTCAAGAACCAGATACGCGACAAAGTGATCGGCTTCGTGGCCCCTATCCATGTGCAGGCCTTGGACAAGAACGAGTCGGTGGAAGAGACACCGTTTGCCTTGGACTCGCTGTTGGTCAGCAGGTTGGATGCGGTAGATGGCATTGTCCATTACCAGATGGTGGCCAACAAGGCGGGCATGATCAAGACCGACGACGAGATTCAGGGCGTGCTCTTGAAAGGCGTTGACGAGAATTATGACTGGACCTATTTCAGCGGCTGCCTCGTCGAAGGCGAGGTGCCGAAATATGCCGCTGACGAGCGCTCGACAGAGGTGCTGGTTTCGAAAATCATCGCCGACAAGATGTTGCTCAAGGTGGGCGACGACGTGCGCGTGTGGTTCATCGACAAGGATATGCAGGCGCGGGGACGCAAGTTCACTGTAAAGGGCATCTTTGAGACTGGACTCTATGAGTTCGACGAACGCTACGTCTTCGCTGACCTCAACCAGATCCGCAAGCTGAACGGATGGGAGGACAACGAGGCGGGTAGGGTGGAGGTGGCCTTGGACGACGGAGCCGACGTGGGCCAGGTATATGAACAACTGCGCTATTCGCTGCCTTACAACAAGGCGTGTTACACCGCCCGCGAAAGCAATCCGCAGATTTTCGACTGGCTCGATTTGCTCGATGCCAACGTGTGGCTCATCATGGCGTTGATGTTGTTGGTGGCGGGCATTACGGTGGTTAGTATGTTGCTGATTATCATCATCGAACGTACTTCGACCATCGGTTTGCTGAAGGCCATGGGTGCGAGCAACAAATTCGTCCGCGAGGTGTTTTTGCGCCGTTCGTTGCGCATCCTGCTCATTGGGATGGCTATCGGCAACGTCATCGGTTTGGGATTCTGCTTCTTGCAGCAATACACTGGAATCATCAAGCTCGACCCTGCTACCTATTATCTCTCGGCCGTGCCCATCGAGCTGCATCTCGGCACCGTGCTTTTCATCAACATGGGCACTTTCCTGCTCTGGGTCCTGATGCTACTCATTCCCACCTCGGTCATCAACCGCATCAGCCCCACCAAATCGATTCGGTTTGAATAAGCGAAAAAATCACGTTTTCCGCTTATCATTTCAATAAAATGCCTATCTTAGCCGCCAAATCAACCACATTATGATGAAAGACTTTACAATAGAACCGCTGAAAGGCTACGGTGAAATACCTTTCGGGATGACCATTGACGAGACGGTCAAAATGCTCAACATGCCCGATTTCTATGAGGAGTTGAGCGACATGGAGGAGACGGGCAACCGTACCATCTTCTACGAATACGATGCCATCAAGACGAACATCTATTTCGAAGGCATCACCAAATCGGTGGTGGCATGCTTCGTGACGGAGAACGAGGCGGCTACGCTGTACGGCAAAAAGGTGTTGGGCCTCAAGAAAGAGGAAGCTGTTCAACTGATGAAAGACAACGGCTTCAAGAAACTGGAGGAAGAAACCGAGGACGGCGAGCTGCGCGTATCGTTCGAGGACGCCATGATGGACTTTTTCTTTGACGGCGAAACGATGAAGGCCGTGAGCTGGGGCGTTTTGGTCGACGAACAAGGAGACATTATTTAAGAACAGCGCGTTTTGCTTGTTTTGTGAGAAACAAGAAAATGAAGACCAAGTTACAGCAGAAATACGACGCTTTTGTGGCCTATTTCGAGGAGCACATGCCCGTGGCTGAGACGGAGTTGCATTACGAAGACCCCTATCAGCTGCTGGTGGCCGTCATCCTCTCGGCGCAGTGCACCGACAAGCGTGTCAACATGACCACGCCTGCCTTGTTCAGGCGTTTCCCGACGGCTCAAGACATGGCTGATTCGTCGGCGGAGGAGATCTACACCTATATTAATAGCATCTCGTATCCCAACAACAAGGCCAAGAACCTGCTGGGTATGGCCCAGACCTTGATCCGCGACTTCGGAGGCGTCGTCCCCGACAACCTCGACGACTTGCAGCGGCTGCCCGGCGTGGGCCGTAAGACCGCCAACGTGATGATGGCAGTGGCCTTTGATCAACCCGCCATGCCCGTCGACACCCATGTGTTTCGTGTGGCCAACCGCATCGGTCTGACCAAAAACTCGAAGAACGTCTTGGAGACCGAGAAAACCCTGGTGGCACACCTGCCCCAAGAGGTCATCTCAAAGGCCCACCATTGGCTCATCCTGCATGGCCGCTATGTGTGTCTGGCACGAAAGCCTAAGTGCGAAGAGTGTGGGATCACAGACCTATGCGACTTCTACCAAAAAGGAAAAAAGAAATAGCTGAAAACTTTTTAAAAAGTTGCAATTAATAAAATTGTTATTTAATTTTGTCCGCTTTAAAACCATAATCATTACAACATGAAAAAACGTATTATCAAGACATTGTTGGTTTTCATGATGACAATGTCGTCGTGGGCTCTTGTGGCTCAATCGCCTCTGGCTTATCTTGAGCAGACCTATCCCCAGTTGACCGAGCTGTATCGGGAAGAACTGATGAAGTATCCGGCACATTATGTGTTTGCAGTGGATGTGTCGGGAACAATGAACCAATACAGCAATGACGTCATCAACGCGTTGAAGCCTTTCATCCAGGCTCTGCCCGACAACGACCGTGTCGACATCATCCCCTTCGGCACGGAAGCTCCGCAAAACATGCTGAGCTATTGCGGTGTCATTGACTCTGATGTCAGGGCGGCCTTGAACAAAAACATCCATAACCTTTATGTCGACCCTTCATACCCCAAAGGCTTCAAAAGCCATACCGACATTCCCAAGGTGGTCACTACGATTGCCAAAGTGTTGCAGAACAACAGGGAGTACAAGGTGAACGTCATTATCTTGCTGACCGATTTCCGCAACGATGTCCTTGGTGAAGGCGAGCGTAAGCTGAAAAGCGGTGAAATCGACCAGTTGGGTATCGACATCAGTTCTGCCACCAATGGCATCTACACGCGTAGCATCGCCTTGCGTTTGCCCGTCAACACGTCGGCATCGGGCTATTGCCTGAACCAGCTGAAGGAACAGGTGTTCCCGACGGAAGGCAACGGCTTGGAGATCGTCCCCATGGATAGCCCTGGTACGATGATCGGTCAGTGGTTCGACCAATTGAAGCGCGACATCATGGTGACCAAACTGAAGGCCATCATCGACAGTGAGAACCGCATGAGTCCGGTCCGTCTGAAGACCGAGACCGACATCGACGGAAACGTGACCGCCGACATCCATTGGAAGCCCAGCAAGCTTTATCCCAAGATGAAGATCGACTCCACCTATCTCTCGGGCGGTGATTTCGTTTTCAACAACAACAAAGAAAACTATATGGTGACTTGCGACAGCGTCATCGAAGGCTTGGAGCTGGGTAAGATCAAGCATACTGGTTGGGGATTCCACCATTTGAACGACAGCATCAACCTGGGCATCCTCCTGCCGACGCCTTACGACGACGAGTTGACCAGCTTAGGCGTGAAGAAGCCCTTGCCTAACACCAAGAGGGCCGAAAACCGCTGGCTGTTCACCTTCTTCCTCAAGTTCGCGACCACGGTTGCTATCCTTGTGCTTATCCTCTTATATATTATAGGTGTCATTAATTCCATGCGCCGTAACAGGAAACTCTGCTTCAAGGGCAACTTTACCTTCTACGACCGCGACGGCAACCAGATTGGCGATGTGGTGCGTCTGCCCAAGCAGAATCCCTCGGCTGTCATCCATGTGGGTAAGGGCGGCACCGGACGCTGCAGGGTCGACGACGCCGACTGGCAGTTTGTCATCGAGAAGAAGAAAGCCAATCCCTTCCTGGTGTTTACCAAGCCCTATTTCCTTTGGAGATGTCTGCAGAAATATGTCGCACAAGGCAAGGCCCAGTCAGGCAAGCTCAACTACGACGGTCCTGCCTCCATGCGTGTGCAGTGCGGCGTTTCGAGAGGCGAGCTCACCCATTCGGTGAAAGTGATCATGGTTAAATAAACAAAACAAACAACAAAATAAATACCTATCATTTATGGCAAACGAAAAACATATTTTTATCGGATTGGGAGGCTCTGGCTGCCAGACCGTTTCCCAGATTAAGGAAAAAGTCTATGAGAAGCGCTTCAGCGAGAAGACGGCCACAAAGAGCCGCTTGCAGGCAATGAACGACAGCTATCGTTTCCTTTTCATCGACACTGACCAACGCGACATCGACGAGGCCAACAAGCGCAACCGCGCCACCTTCGAGGAGGGCAAGGTGCCTTTCATCAGCCCGCAGACCGACCTCATCAACCTGGGTCGCGCCAACCCCAGCGCCATCTACTATGAGGCCAAGCAAGACCAGGACACGCTCATCAACAAGCGCATCCTTGAAGCCTGCTCGCCCGAGCTGGCCACCAAGATTCCGGACCAGCCGTTGGCCTTCGGTGCCGGTGCTTTCCGTATGAAGAGCCGTATCGCCTTCGCTCACTCACTGGCCGACTTCCAGAGCAAGGTGCAAGCCGCCGTCTCCGCCCTTAACGACGTGAAGACCGTCGGCGGTGAAGACTGCATCATCTATTATTGGGTGGTGGGCAGTACCCTGGGCGGCACAGGTTCAGGCATCCTGAACGACGTGCTGTATCACCTTAACCAGATCCACCATCAGGTGGTGGGCAACGGTGACCCGCAGCTGGTGCTGACGCTTTACATGCCCAAGGTGTATATCGACAGCAACGCCACTGAGGACAAATATACCCTCAATGCCTATGGCGTGTTCACGGAGTTGGAGGCCTTCAAAGCCATGAGCTTTAACGCTAAGCAGAACACGGTGATGCACCGCCTCGCCTTCCAGAACGACTATTCGCTCATCGACTCCGACAAGCGTTATTGCCCCTTCTACTATCTGATTCCCGTCGACATTCAGACCGATAAGGGCACCAGCCTGGGCAACACGCGTACCATGTACCGCAACACGGCCGAGATGCTGTATCACCTGCATCATGGCAAGGCGGGCGCCACCTTCCGCAGCGATATCGACAACTACATGAACGACATCATGGATCGCGACCACGAGAACTTCCTCGTGCCTATGGGCTACGTCTCGCTGCAGAAGCCCAACGAGCAGTTTAACAAGTACATGCGCTTCCGTATGAGAAGAGACATCCTGCGTAGCTGGCTCCTCGCTGAGTCGGGCAAGGATGCCAAGGTGGAAGAGAGCAAGATCGAAGGTCTGGTGACAGAACTGTTCAAGGAACTCGACTGGAAGATCGACGGCACCATTGCCAGCACCATTGCTAAAGGCAACTCCATCAAGTCGTTGTATGAAGCCCTCGAAAGTCAGGATTCAACCTCTGAGAAACTAAGCACTGAACTGGAGTTTAGCGCAGTAATGGGTATGTTGGACGATGTCAAGAAAGCCATCGCGAACGAGAGTAATGTTGGCGACAAACGTGACGAATACAAGAAAAAGATCGTGGAAGGCATCTGGTCGCAGGCTGAGAAATGGATTCGTGCCAAAGGCTTGACCTATGCCCACGACGCGGTCAACGCCGTCCGCAAGCACATGGCCGAAAAATACAAGGAAGAAGAGACCAAGGGCTTCAAGGAAAAGGAGGCTTCTCTGGAAGAGCAACTGAACGGCTTGCAAAAACTGCATGATGACGCTGCCAAGATTGATTTCGGAGAGAAGCTCGCAAAGACCAACAAGAAAGATATCCAAGCGTATATCAGCGCCTTGCAGGCATACATCGACGATAGTATCACCGTGGCCATTTCGAAGTGGGCTCATGACTTGAAGAAGGACTTCTGCACTGACGAGAAGAACGACGAACTGTCGAAGCTGAAGAAGCACATCGCCAGCTTCAAGGACAAGGCTGCTGAGATGAACCGCGAGGCGGTGCGCCTCTACAACAAACTGGCCGCCGACATGGGCGCCACGGCTTTGGACGTCACCACCGTCTACCTGCCGCAGCTCACCACCATCGCCGATGGCAACGGTTGGATCGCTGACAACATCTTCAGCCGTCTCTACACCACCATCATCAACGCGCAGCACGACGAGGCTGAGACACCCGAACGCAAGGACCTTGAGAACTTCCTCGACTCGAACATCTACAACGCCGTGAACGAGGAAATCGTCCAAGACATCAAGAGCGGACAATATCAGGTGTTCTTCGTCAACGTGGATCCCAAGACCAAGGAAGAGAAGAAGACCTCGGAGAACCGTTTCTTCTGCAATCCTAACTTGGAGCGTTCCAATGAGAAGGTCGTCGAGGACTTCCTCGCCATGGCCATCAAGACCTTGGAGAAGATGATGCACGAGAGCAAGGAAATCCAGGAGAAATGGGATAACAAGAAGATCTCTGCTTTCTTTGGAGACCTCACCAACGAGGAGAAAGACAACGTGCGTCGCAGCCTCAATCCTGCCTTGTTCTTCAGTTACAACGCCAACCGTATCGATGTGATGAAGAAAGAAGAGCACATCGTGTTTGTGGCAGGCAGCGAGGATCTGGCTACTGAGATGCTGGGCTACCAAAAGGGCAATCCCAAGCACCGTTTCGAGGTCGCCGACAGCGAGAACACGGCCCTCGTGTTGAAGTCGAAATACGGTCTCTCGCTTGAGGACTATCGTATCTACGACTCCATCAAGATGGTCTACGACCGTGCCACCTTCCGCGAGAAATACCACTTCCACCACGACTTCGCCCAGTTCTTGGGTAAGATCACCTTGGAAGACCTTCCCGAGGAAGTGCTGCAGCAGCACCGTACCTTTGCCAAGATGCTTGTCCTCCAAAGGTTCTGCAAGGAGACCCATCCGTTCTTCTATTTCGACGAATACGACATGCAGTCCTACACCGACACGATGTATATCACCGACCCGCTGTGCAAGACCTACTTCAAGATCGCTCAGCCTGAGGCCTTCTCGATTCATCCCATGACGGGCCAGATCGTCTTGAAACTGGAAGACAATGGTCGCCCGCTATACAAAGAAATCGAGGGCAAGGACTTCGTGGAACAGTTTGGTCAATACTGCTCGCTGTTCTATAACTATCGTTTCGGTGAGACAACGGAGGCCATCCTTCAAGCCATCATCCGCCAACACCGTTTGGTGGATGGCGAGGACATCTCGGGCGAAGCCATCTTCAAACAGAATTATGAAGGTAAGCACAGAGAACTGCTGACCGAACTGATGGAGAAGAAAAAGACCGCCCAGAAGACCTCAGAGCAAAGGCTCTACAACGTTCTCTTCCATATCATCCGCGAAGAGTACGACACCGTGCATAATTTCATTAAGTAAAAACCACTATTCTTCTTCCAGATGCTCCCACTTTGGATCTTAGATATCACCAAGCCGTCTGATCGTAGAAAGAAGTTCCAGGAACTGATACGGCAGATTGAGCACGTTCGTTTGCCTCAGGACGACGAAGACGAACACCGCAAAAAACCCAAAAATGAGTTTGAGAAGGTTGATGTCGATAAATCGGATGGCTACGACAATACTGAAAACGCCGAAGGGTCGGACAATTCCGACCCTTCCGACGGCGTCGTTGAAACAGTCTATGCCGACGAAAAAGACAAGACGCCGGCCACGGAGGCTTCTGACGACCCGGTGAAAAAATCGAAATCCATCGAGGAACTCGTGGAGGAAGAAGACAAGAAGAAGGCGGCAAGGGAGGCCGTCATCAAAGGCAACTATTGGTATTACACCAATTTGTCGTACGAAGACTACTTCAGCGAAGTCAACATCGAAGATCCTGAGCAGACCGAGGAGATCGCAAAAAAGCTATATGATTTCCAGGAAGATGTGGTGAAAAAGGCCAAAGACTTCATCATGGAGTTGCGTGATTCGAACATCAGGCCCTACCAGACGATCAATATCATTGTGTTGGGCGATGTCAGGGATGAACTCACCCAGTTGGTCTTTGCTTCCATCGCCGCGCTCCTCCAAAAAGAGAAGGGACGCTTCCTGCCTGGTCATATCCACCAGGGAATGTGTGTCTTCGGCATGTTGTATGTGCCTTGCGACATCAATGCCCACATTGTGGACGACCGTGTCAAGACACTGAAGCTCTTCAACGAGATTGATGTACAGCACAACATCTCGGCTATACGCGGCTACGACTTCATGATCCTTTATCAGGACGTCCAAAACCGCACCGAGTGTTCCTATCCGCGGCTGAGCCAGGAACAGCAGGCAGAGTATCTCGTGCAGTGTATAGTGCATCTCTTCCTGGCGTGCGACGTCAACCACCCCTTGATTCATGGTACGGGTTCCGACGAGGCCTTTTATATGTCGATGGGCGCCACTTCGGTGTTCTTCGATATGACCTACGAGGATATGAACGACACCAACCGCGTGGCGTTCGAGGTACTGAACACCTTCAAGGAAGAGGGCGACAACGACAAGCCTGACCATAGCTTCCAGTTACTCGACAGGGAGGATTATCATGCTGAAAGATTCGTCAAGCAAGTCAATGTGGAACGCTTCGATATGGATGTGTTTGAGGAGAAGCCGTTCAATCCGCATCCAATCCGAGACTTTGTGCATCGTAATCTGAAAAAGTTGTATTACGAGTACCGCCTTCGTCTCTATCCGGCCGATTTGTTGAGGGAGATCCTGCAACATACCGAGGAGGCCACCAGCAAACAGCTCGACGAGATATCGGCCTATAGCTCGAAAGCGTTCAAGTCGTCGGTCATCACCATCGTTCCTTCGATTGACAAAGTCATCTCAAAGGTGAATATGCACTTGGGCGGTATTCCCATTATCGAATACCTCTTCAAGAACCTGCAGGAGCAGATGTCGAAGGAGAAGGAAGACATCCAACGGGCCATAGAGGAGCACTATTGGCAGAAGATCATGTATCGTGTTCCGATGATTCCTAGTGATGAGCTGGATCATTTCGAGGAATACCATAGTGCTTATATTAACGACGTGAAGAGCAAGAACGACGGCGCCGGCTGCGAAAACATGAAGAAGACGGCCATGTCGAAGCTGAAACACCTGCTCAGTAAGGAGAAGACGCTGTTGTCGGCACTTTCGAGGTCGTTCTTCCTCGGCATCATGCTGGTGCTCGGTTTCCTGCCCATCTTGTCGTTCCTGTCGCCCAACTTGATCAACCTCGGCGATGTGAGAGGCAACGCATTCTGGTGGTCTATCGGATTGTTCCTGCTTCCGTTGCTCATCCAGTTTATCTCAATGCTGGTGTACCTGCGAAAACGGGCCAAATGCGTCAGGGTGCTGAAAGCTTATTACAAACACGACGCCTATTCGCGTATTGCCAACCGTATTGAGTTTGAGGCGACTGAGTTCTATGACAAGATGATTGCGCTTTGCGACGAGTATATGGAACGTTGCAAGCGGATTCGTCGCGAGGTCAGCATCACCACACCCAATCCCGAGGCGCGCACGGTGTTCCCCAAGAGCATGTTCAACCAGCCGCTGAATGGAGGACAGTTTGGCGAAGACCTACTCATCCCGTCGAGCGAGGTGGAAGGCAGCCGCATCCGTGTGAACTACATGCCGAGGTTTGTCAACGAACTGACGAAAGAGCAATATTTCATGCTTGTCAACCACTTCCACGAAGAATTGGCGGTGCTGTTCAGGGATGTTACCGTCCCCGAGCATCATCTCCGCCGTTTCGATGACAAGTTGGGTGACTATGTCTTCGTCAGCCCCGAGGAGCAGAAAGAGCAAAGGGAGAAGAGCTGGGAGCGTACCAAGGTGGACTTTGTCAAGTTGTTGATGAAGGGCATCAAGGGAGAGATGATACCAAGAGAACAACCCACAGTGGGCGAGAAACTCATCCAGTACAAGAAGAAGATCGACAAGCTTGACCTCTTGGAGCCCATGATTGCCTATGCCGCCACCAACGGCGAGATTATCTCGGAGAGCGACACCGAGTTCGCCGACGTCAAGGTCAACCTCGACATCGACGATTTGGTGGCCAGCTATCTGCCGCTCTACACCACACGCTTGCAGACCGAGAAATACGATGAACTCTACCAGAAGCTCATCTTTGTGACACGTTGGCGCTGCTTCGAGCATTTCTCGTTCAACAGGATGCTGCCGAAGGAAGACTTCGACCAAGAGATGCGCCGCATCCGTATCTATGAAGAGGAACAAAAGGCTAAGTTGAGAATGACTGAAAAGGAGAAGAAGACTGGCTTAACGATGGCTGAAACCAGTGCCGAGGACACCACGAACAAGACGATCCCCACTTCGTCGTTGATCCTTTGGGCCATCTGCCCCGACGACAACTCAGGCGAGTGGTTGAAACTGTTTGAGGCCAGCAATTTCAGCGAGGCATATAAATACCGTAACACATTTAGGAGAATCATGAACCCCCAAGACTGATTGCATTATGATGATAGAAACACTCACATGGTTGTATGTGCTGCTCGCCCTGACGGTTATCCTCATAATAATTGTGCTTAGGCGTTGCTCAAAAGTGCGCGTATGGATTAAAATGCACCCAAAACAAGGACTGCCATTGACCGAGATTGGGTACCTCGACATGAATGGCGACAATACAGCAGGGGAGGTGCATCTCTCTGGTAGTGGTGCCAAGGTCCCGATCGGCCGCGTCATCGTCGACGGCCAGTCAAAAAAGCCTATCGGTACGGTGGAGGTGCTGACGTCCGACATCGATGAAACCAACGAGCCTGCGCGTTATGTGCAGTGCGGATATATCAATTTCGGAACGGATGCCACGGTTGACGAATTCGGCTATATCTACAAGGTACAAAAAGGCAAACGAAAGAAAGAGCTAATCGGCTATTGCGCTCGTCCGTCTGATCCTGAGACGCCCACTATCCATGGCGAGCGTAGTTGGCGTACGCTCTGGCTGGTCAAGACCCTGTGTGCTTACGAAGGCAAACCTGCCAACGCTGAAAAGGAGGCATCTGCCGAGAAGCCTGGAGCTTCCATGTTGTATATTGGCAGCGATGCCGGCACGCCCGATAATCCGACAGACAACCTCAACAACAATGACTATTCCGGGAAAGACAATCTGCCGGTCTCGGAAAAGAATACCGTCAACGGCCCCGAAGCCGTAGAAGAGCCTGTCAGCATCAACGAGCCGCCTGTCATGCCGGAAGAGGTTGTCCTATCCGACACCCAGGCCGAAAGCGTGACCATGACGGAGCCCGTTGAACCGATTGCCGAGCCTGTAGCGGAGACCGTGACCAACGAGACGGAAACCGTTTCGGAAGGCGAATTCACCGAAGGTGAGCCGAAGGAAAACGACTCCACGGAGGGCAAAGAGGCTGAGGAAACACCTGCTGAAGGGGAAGAAGCCGAAGGAGAGCCCAAAGAAGGGGAAGAGGCTGAAACCGAGGCAAAGGAAGGGGAGGATACCGAGGCTAAGGAAGAGGATGCCGACAAGCCTGAGGAGAAGACAAAAGAGAAGAAGAAAAAGGAAAAGAAGCCGACGAAAAAACCTGATGCAATCTGCTCCTATACCGGATTCCACCGCACACAGAATGACTTGCCTGCGGAAGCCAGAGCCTGCGCCTACGCGATGTTGGGCGTCGGACATCAGCCTCGCAAATATGCCGAGTACTACAAGTCGCATCCCTACGGATGGAGAGACACCGCCCTGTTCACCTCGTTGATCTACAGTGTGCTGTTCCTCCTGCTCTATACCGTCAACACGGGTCTGCTCCAGATGCCCTTGCTGGGCAATGACTTGCGCGCCGTGGGCATCCTTATCGGATTCTATTTCGTGCTGTGGGCTGTGGTGCGCTTTGTCAAAATCGAACGTATCGAGAACTCAAGCTCCGTGCAGTCGAGGTTTGACCTGCTCAACAAGAACCTCAACCTGAGGTTCTTCAACATCGCCATCATCGTCTTGGGACTCCTTGCGGGTTATTTCACTTTCGTTGAGTTCGACTACGACTTGCTGCCGCTCATCTTCGCCATCGTTTTCGGTGTGTTTATCAATATGACCCTGTATAGCGCCAACAAGCCGTGGCGCATTTCGTCGTCGTATATTGAGAATGAAGAGCCTGAAGAAGAAGAAACCTCAGAGGTGAAGAACCCGGAAGGTGACATTGCCCGCTCGTATGTTTGGGATCTCGACCAGCGTCATGCCACCCATAAGGTGCACGGCGACTTGACTCTTTACTTTACTGCTCGCGATATCAACGACATGCGGCAGTGCAATCCGTTCTTTGCGCAACGCAAGGACAAGTCGGACAAGGCCTATATCTTGGAGATGTACAGCTTCCTCATCGAGCATAAGCCCATGTTGGCCAGGGTGAGGTATATCGCTGCCTACATCAACAAAGTGGCACAAAAGCACAGCTTGACTCCGTTGGAGAAGATGCAGTTCACGCTCGATTTCATCCAAGAGCCCAACATCCGCTTTACACTCAACCGCGACTGCAAGTCGATTAATTATTACGACGACTATATCCGTTATCCCGACGAGACTCTGTACGATAAGGAAGGCGACTGCAACAGCAAGTCGTTGCTAGCAGCCATGCTGTTCCATGTAATGGGGTACAATGTGCTGTATATGGCCTCAAGAAAATACCAGCATGCCGCCATCGGCATCGAAGTCTCACTGGTCAACCTGATGGAAGGTTGGTATGGCAGCATGGACTCGATAGAGAAAATCACGGTGCTGGAAGACGGCAAGCGGTATATCTATTGCGAGACCACCGGCGACCGCTTCATCATCGGTTCTACCATGGAAGGCATGACCATCGATGATTTCGAGGACAAGGTATTGTTGCCGCTCAACGAAGACGGCATGGAAGACGACGGCATCTTGCTCAACGACAGCAAGACCTGTATCTACAATTGGGACCTAGACTCGGAAAGCGGCGTTCAGCTACACGGCAAATTCACCCTCGATTTTTCGGTTTCGAAGATCGAGGAATTGAGGTCGGTCAACCCCTTCCAATACTATGGCACCGACGGCAATACCTACGAGATGAACATCCGCACCATGTTCCATTATCTCTTCGAGGATAAGAGCCGCATGGAGAAAGTGAATATGCTGGCTGACTACATCAGGGCAGTCACCAGGGCAGCAGGATGCAACGAGCTCGACACGCTTCAGTTTGCGCTTGATTTCGTGCAGGCACCCAATATCGAATACTGTGTTGATGCAGAAAGCGCCAACATCGACGCGAAGGAATACATGCGGTTCCCTGACGAAGTGCTGTTTGACAAGGAAGGCGACTGCGACTGCAAGTCTTCGCTGATGGCGGCACTGTTCCACGCCTTGGGATACAACGTGCTGATCCTTCTCTCTACCGATAAAGGCCATGCCGCCATCGGCCTGGAATTCCGCGAGAGTTGGCGTGACCAGATCAAGGTCGAGGACCTCGATTCGGTGTTGATAGAGCATAACGACCGTAAATACCTCTATTGCGAAACCACAGGCGACGGATTCCGTATCGGCCACACCATCGAGGACGACTCGGTCAAAAATTACGATAACATTGTTGAGATAGCACTATGAGAAGTAAAAACGCACTGACATTATTAATAATTGGCATCGTGTTTTTGGTCATCGCGTTGCTAATGGGTCATACTTATTACATCGGTCTGCACCGTCCTCCATTGAAGTATGCCAACATCCCTGACATCACCAAGGACTATCTCAGGAACCTCAACCTGAACAACCGCGAGCAAGGTATCACCCTCGTGGATGTCGGCCCCTTCGACTGGGACAACGAAAAGGACTTGGGCCAAAGCACTTCGCAAGACGAGGCGGGCGACGACGGCCAGGAAGGCGAACAGAGCCAGAGGGGATGGCAACAGACCGGAAATGAGAACTTCATCGTCTATTATCCGTATGATGAGAATGCCGTATGGCAAGAGCAGGCCTTGAAAGTGCTGCGTCAGGCACAAGAGACTATTGAGCCGTTGCGTGAGCTCTTCGGAACCTATTTCTATCCCTCCGATGTGAACGGACGCCGTCTCTCCATCTATCTTCCTGCCAACAATGCCGTGTACAAGGAAACGGTGGGCAAACTGCTCGAGCAGCCGAACTACGACGTCACCAATGTGGCGGGTATCACCATCACTGAAATCGGACCGTTGGGCTGCCTCACGCGTGGCATCGTACTCAGCCCCGATTGCTTCAAGGTGGATGCCAACCACATCAACGGCTATGTCAAAGTGCTACAGCACGAGATGAGCCATTATGTGTTCTTCACCGCTTTGGACTACAACAAGGACGTGCACCACTATCTCTGGATGAGCGAAGGCATCGCCGAGTATTTCTGCAACCGAAGCGACCGCAGACAAATCAGTGACGCCTCGTCGATCGATGAGATCCGCACGGAGTGCCAACTCAATCAAGAGTTCGCCCCTGATGCCTCCTATTGGGCAGGGGAGTCGTTCTTCCTGTTCCTCGACCAGAACAAGGGAAAGAATACCATCAAGAATTTCTTAAAGAACTCATACGAGTACTCGACTGACAGCGTGTTCATTAAGATGGAGATGCCTTCGGAGCAGCTGCATCAGGAGTGGGTCCACTCGCTTGAACTCGCCATGCCCGTTGATACGATTCCTGTGATTAGTTGATGACTAAGACAGTTTAGGAAGCATCAATTACTTCTCGAAACCTCCAGTTTTCCGATCTCTACCGCATTGTTCTCGGAGATGATCTCAATCCAGGTGTTGTCTTCGCTGAACCACTTGTATTGTGAGCCGATGCGGAAGAGGAAGGTCTTCTCGTCGGCAGTGGCCGCGATGGGCAGCACGAAACCGCCGTTTTTGCCACCGGCGCCGCCGAACGAGACGATCATCGGGAAGGTCTTCTCGGGTTGCGGGTTGCGCACCTTGATGATGATGTAGTTGGAACGACGTACCGACACCTCGATCTTGTTGAACTCGAAGCGTTTGGCTTCGCCAGCCGCCAACAGCATTGGCTCGCTGTTCAGCTCATACAGTTTGTTCTGCTCGATAATCTCGCTGATGCGGGCGATCATCTCGGTGGGATAGGTGTCCAGCCCGAGTTCCTCTGCTTTGGCATAAGCCTCGATGGCCTTGTCGAAGGTGTTAGTCTTGAAGTTGGCGTCGCCCTCTTTGACGAAGGCGTTGTATTGGCTGCGCAAAGCGGCGATTCTGTCGTTCTCCGACTTGGTGGCGGCTTCCATCTTCGCCATGGCAGTCGGGTCGTCGGGCTTGATAAGCAAGGCATGCTGGTATTGCATGATGGCGTCGGTGAATCTCTCCGCATCCATGGCTTGGTCGCCAGCGCTCATGGCCTGGTTGTAGTTGGCTTCCAGTTCTGCCGCCATTTGGGCAAGGATGCCGTCGATCTCCTGGATCTTGGCTGTGGCAGCGGCGTTGCCTTCGTCGAAGGCTACGACTTCTTGGTATTTCGCTTTGGCGTTGGGGTAGTCTTGTTGGCTGAACAAAGCATCGGCGGCATCCATCATGCTCTTGATGGTGGCCTGACGCTCGGCCTCGGCGGCTGCCAGCGCCGCCTGACGCGCGGCTTCTTCTTCGGCGGCGATGCGCGCTGCCTCGGCTTCGGCTGCTAGACGAGCCGCTTCTTGTTCTGCCGCGATACGGGCTGCCTCTTCTGCTGCCAGACGTGCGGCTTCCTGTTCGGCTGCGATGCGTGCCGCCTCTTGTTCGGCTGCGATACGGCCTGCTTCGGCTTCGGCTGCCAACCGTGCCGCTTCTTGTTCAGCAGCGATGCGTGCCGCCTCTTGCTCGGCTGCGATACGCGCTGCCTCGGCTTCTGCCGCCAGTCGTGCGGCTTCCTGCTCGGCGGCGATGCGTGCAGCCTCTTCTGCGTCTTGTTCCGCGATGAGTTTGTCGAGGCGTGCGATCATGTCTGTGGCGTAGGCGTCGCCTTTCACAATGCCCAAGGCGCTTTTGTATTGCGTCTTGGCTTCGCGGTAGGCCTTGTTCTCATAGAGCTGGTCGGCAATGGCGATGATGCCGTTGTATTGGTCGGCGACGCCTTTGGCGTTTTGGTATTCGGTGCGCTTGGCATTGGCTTCCATGTCGTTGGGGAAGAGGGCCAAGGCCTGGTTGAGTTTGTCGATAGCCGCCTCGTAGTTTTTGCGAAGGCCTAACTGACGGCTTTCTTCCATCAGTTTGTCGAAGCGGGCCAATTTCTCGTTATAGAGCTGTTTCTTTTGTTTGGCCTCGGACAGTTTCTCCTTGGGTAGCTTGTCGGTGGGGAAGATCTCCATGGCCATCTCGAATTGCACGATGGCGGCATCGTAGTTGTCCTCGGCCAAGAGGCTCTCGCCCAGACTCATAGCGGTGTCGTAGGCATCCTGCTTGTCTTGGCGTTCCTTGAGGATGGCGCGCACCGCAGCGGCTTGTCCGCCCACATATTTGTCTTCGGGGAAGACCTTCAAGGCCTGTTCGTATTCCGAGAGGGCTTGCTCGTATTTCTGTTGTCCGTAGTATTGGTCGCCGGCGTCGAGGTGGGCATAGAACACCTCCTGACGGGCGCCGTCTTCCTGGATTTTCTTCACCGACTCGTCCAGTTTCTTCTTCGCTGTGGGGTCGTTGGCTTTCTGTTTCAGGGCCATCTCGAAGTAGGTCTTCGCACTGATGTAGTCCTTGGCGTTGAATTTGTCGTTGCCTTTCTTCATCAGCGACTCATACGACTCGGCGTTTTGCGCTTGGAGGGTGGTGGTGGCACCCAACACGAGCGCGGCGCCAAACAACAGGGAGAATATGAGTTTCTTATTCATTTTTCAGTTTTTAATCTCTTTTTAACGGACAAATCCTGTTATTATTGTAATATTGGATCAAATCCTTCCGTCCTTGATGGTGATGGTGCGGTCCGACATGGCGGCCAATTCAGGGTTATGTGTGACGATGACGAAGGTCTGGTTCATCTCGTCGCGGAGGCGGAAGAAGAGGCGGTGCAGCTCTTGTGCCGATTTCGAGTCGAGGTTGCCCGAGGGCTCGTCGGCCAGCACCACGGCGGGGTCGTTGACAAGGGCGCGGGCCACGGCCACACGTTGCTGTTCGCCGCCCGACAGCTGCGAGGGCTTGTGGTCTTTTCTCTCGGTGAGATTTAGGTAGTCGAGGAGCTTGAGGGCTTTCTCCGTGGCTTCTTTTTTGCCCATACCGCCGATGTAGGCGGGGATGCAGATGTTCTCGAGTGCCGTGAACTCGGGCAGCAGGTGGTGGAACTGGAACACGAAGCCGATCTTATGGTTGCGGAAGGCGGCCAAAGCGCTGTCGTTGAGCTTGCCGACTTCGGTGCCGTCGATGACGAGTCGTCCGCGGTCGGCCTTGTCCAAGGTGCCGATGATGTGGAGCAGGGTCGACTTGCCTGCACCCGAGGCGCCGACGATGCTGACGATTTCGCGATGTGCGATATGGAGGTCGATGCCTTTGAGCACCTCAAGGCTGCCGTAGGATTTGTGGATGCCGGTTGCTTGAATCATATGCTATGATTTTGGCTGCAAAAATAGGCAAAATGTTGCAAAGTGGGTGAGAAACAAAGCAAAAAGGACTTCCGAAGAAGTCCTTTAGTGTCGTGACCCGGTTGGGATTCGAACCCAAGACCCACAGCTTAGAAGGCTGTTGCTCTATCCAGCTGAGCTACCAGGCCATCGATTTTAACTCCGTTGAATCTTGCGATTTGCGGCTGCAAAAATACGACTTTTTTTTGTTGTGTGGGTCGTTTTCGGCAAAAAAATCCCGAAAACCGAAGTTCATTCCTCGTTCTTGGGGACGTAGGGATGGTGCGGACGCTTGGGTCGGGCGGGTTTCTCCGGCTTGGGCGTGGTGGTGGCTTGCGGGCGCGACTTCTTGACTTGCAGCTCGTTGCCCATAAAAACGGTCTCATCGGTCTCCACGATGGCTCTGTAGGCCTCGTCGTCGTTGGGCATCTCCACAAATCCGTAGCATTTCGAACGGCCCGTCTCATGGTCCATGATGACTTTGCACGATTCCACCGTGCCGAATTGTTCAAAAAGGGCTCTCAGGTCCTCTGCCGTGGTCTTGAAAGCTAGTTTGGCGACAAAAATCTTCATAATTGTGTTTGTTGGTAGTGCAAAGATATACAATTATTTCAATGCAGCAACATTTCATCGGATTTTTTTTGAAAAAGGCGGCCTTTCTCGTGTGACGACACAAAAAAAAGCGAAGCCGAAGCTTCGCCTTGAGTGTGGGGGAGGGTGGACTCGAACCACCGAACGGATACCCGGACAGATTTACAGTCTGTTGCAATTGCCACTATGCGACTCCCCCAAGAATGAAAGAACTATTTGTCTTTATTTGACGCGGCAAAATTACATCTTTTTTCCGAATCCACGGCAAAAACCCCGAAAATTTTCGCAACTTTGCGGCTTCAAACCCAACGACAATGAGATACGATTTCGACAAGATCATTAATCGCGCTGATACCAACTGTGTCAAGTATGATTTAAGGAAACAAGTGTTCGGCAACCCCGATGTGCTGCCCATGTGGGTGGCCGACATGGACTTTGAGACGCCCGACTTCGTCCGCAAGGCCGTCATCGAGCGGGCAGAGCATCCTGTGTATGGCTACCACTTCAAGGACAGGCCTTATTTTGAGGCTATCGCGGGGTGGCTGAGACGCCGTCATAACTGGGAGGTGCCGACAGAGTGGATGTCGTTCACCCCTGGCGTGGTCTGTGGCTTCAACATGGCGGTGATGGCCTTCACCCAACCTGGTGACGAGGTCATCATCCAGCCGCCGGTCTATCCGCCTTTCCATCATGCCGTGAGTAGCCATGGACGCAAACTGGTGTATAACACCCTGGTAGATAGAGGCAACGGCTATGAAATTAACTTCGACCAGCTGGCCGAGCAAGCCAAGACCGCCAAGATGCTGATACTCTGCAATCCCCATAATCCTGTGGGCCGTTGCTGGACCAAGGATGAACTGCTGCTATTGGGCGAAATCTGCTTAAAAAACAATGTGCTGGTCATCTCTGATGAAATCCACTGCGACCTGGTGCTGCCTGGCTACAAACACACGCCTTTTGCCACCTTGGGCCATCAGTATGCCATGAACAGCATCACCTTCCACGCGGCCTCCAAGACCTTCAATTTGGCGGGACTGGCCACTTCTACAGCGATTATTCCCAATGAAAATCTTCGCAAAACGTATGTTGCCTACGTGGAAGACATGGAGGCGCATCTTGGCAACATCTTTGGGAAAGTATCGACACAGGCCGCCATGACCTATGGTGACGAGTGGCTTGGCCAATTGTTAGACTATGTGCAGGGCAATATCGACTATGTTTCCGACTTCCTGACCGCGAATCTGCCCAAGGTGAAGTTCCACAAGCCGCAGGCCACCTATATGATGTGGCTCGACTTCAACGGCTACGGTCTATCAGAAGAGGAACTATGGCGCAAGATGACGCAAGAGGCCAACTTGGGCTTCAACCGAGGCAGCGACTTCGGCGAGGCGGGCAACGGTTTCTTCCGCGTCAACTTGGCTTGTCCGAGGTCAACGGTGGAGGAGGCGATGAAGCGATTGGTGTCCGTGTTTGGTTAAAACAAGTTTCTTTATGCCTGCAGCCACTTGTACTTGGCCAAGGAATGAATCGGTAACAACGGAATTAAGATTGGGGTCTTCTTGACGTAGGCCTGATATTCGGGGTTGTCGCCGTAGACTTCATTTTGTCGCAGTTCGAGACGGCGCGCACCGCTGAACATCACATAGAGTATGCCTATATAACCGATGGCGGCGATGACCCATTGCCACACGTTGAGACCTGCTCCGATGCCGCTGATGAGACTGCCCGTCCAGATGACAACTTCTCCTAAATAATTGGGGCAACGAACGATACGGTAAAGACCCGTAGAAACGAACCGCTTGGGGTCTTTCTTCTTGGCAGCGGATTTCTGCGCGTCGCTAAGGGCTTCCAAGGCGATGCCGAGCAGTATGACGGCCGCCCCGATCCAAGCCCATAGGTCGTTCACGGCCTGGCCTTCAGCGGTGTTGGCCAAACGGAAGGCCAATGGACTTACTTGCGCCACATAGAGGATGGCACAGAAAAACCAAACCATCAAAACCACGCCGAGAGGCTTTTTCTGCTGAAGGGATGGGTCATAGAGTATTTTGCGATAGGCGGCGGCTTTGCGCTCCCGAATCAGCAGGTAGGTGCCGAGACGACAACCAAAAACAAGCAACAGCAAACAGAGTACCGCTGTCGCAGGGGTGATGAAACCGTGGAAAAGGATGGCTATTGTGATAGCCAATGCGGCTACACCATAGCCGTAACCAAGGCTGAAGAAATAAATGAAATAAAACCACCCAACGGCGGAGATGAGGAGCGAAACGCCTAATAAAACCAACAGATAGGTCATGATGTTTAGTTAATTGGTTGTAATTGGATGCAAAGATAGCCCTTTTTCTCGTTGCACAAACAGAAAAGCCCGCCGAAGCGGGCTTCCTTATCATTGTTTGAGTCTTTTTTATTTCAATTTCTTATAGCCATACACTGCCAGATCGCCCAATTCTTCCTCAATGCGGAGGAGTTGGTTGTACTTAGCCATGCGGTCGGAGCGGCTCAGCGAACCAGTCTTGATTTGGCCGCTGTTGGTGGCCACGGCGATGTCGGCGATGGTGGCGTCCTCGGTCTCGCCCGAGCGGTGGCTCGTGACGGTGGTGTAGCCGTGACGGTGGGCCATCTCGATGGCATCGAGGGTCTCGCTCAGCGAACCGATTTGGTTCACCTTAATAAGGATGGAGTTGGCGCAACCCAGTTGGATGCCCTTCGAGAGGAAGTCGACGTTGGTGACGAAGAGGTCGTCGCCGACGAGCTGGCAGCGGTCGCCGATGCGGTCGGTGAGTTTCTTCCAGCTGTCCCAGTCGTTCTCGTCAAGGCCGTCCTCGATGCTGTCGATGGGGAACTTGTTGATGAGTTGCTCCAGATAATCGATTTGCTCGTCGGAGCTCAGGCGTTTGCCGTTCGGGTCTTTCTTCTTGCCGTCCTTGAGTTGGCTGTAGTCGTAGTAGTATTTGCCACCCTCCATGAAAGCGAATTCGGAGGCGGCGCAGTCCATGGCGATCTTGACGTCCTTGCCAGGCTCATAGCCGGCTTCCTTGATGGCGTCGCAGATGATGGTAAGGGCATCTTCGGTGTCGTTGAGGGCAGGGGCGAAGCCACCTTCATCGCCGACGGCGGTGCTCAAACCACGTTTCTTGAGCAGCTTGGCCAAGGTGTGGAACACCTCGGCGCCCATGCGCAGACCCTCGCGGAAGCAAGGAGCGCCCACAGGACGGATCATGAACTCCTGGAAGGCGATAGGGGCATCACTGTGCGAACCGCCGTTGATGATGTTCATCATCGCCACAGGCAGCGTGAAGGTGTTGGTGCCACCGATGTAACGGTAGAGCGGGATGTCAAGGTAGTTGGCAGCGGCTTTGGCGACGGCCAACGAGACGCCGAGGATGGCGTTGGCGCCCAGCTTCGACTTGGTCTTGGTGCCGTCCAAGGCGAGCATCTTGTGGTCGATGGCGCGTTGGTCGAGAGCCGACATGCCGATGATTTTCGGGGCAATGATTTTGTTGACGTTTTCGACGGCTTTCAAGGTACCCTTGCCGCCGTAACGTTTCTTGTCGCCGTCACGCAGTTCGAGGGCTTCGTGTTCGCCAGTAGAGGCACCCGAAGGCACTGAGGCGCGACCCATGACGCCACATTCCAATGTCACATCCACTTCAACCGTGGGGTTTCCGCGAGAATCAAGGATTTCGCGGGCAATGATTTTTTCTATTCTCAT
>JAEEGL010416172.1_pt1 | contig 26443 bp, 14 predicted proteins | sample 9134231 | NCBI WGS metagenome assembly JAEEGL01 (sample SAMN16246548, study PRJNA631951) | gut metagenome | biome: gut microbiome; feature: rumen; material: fiber-attached | host: Bos | place: Iran: Karaj | collected 2018-10
CCTAGTAAATCCGGCTACACCTTTAAAGGCTGGTGCGATGGAACAATAACCGGCAATAATGGAACTAGTGCTCCTACTTGTTCACACATTAATAATATTGATATAACTAGTACATCCATACGCCTGTTATATGCTTATCCAACCGTAACGCTAAGTGCTATGTGGCAAGCCGAAAACGTCACCTTTAATCAGGCTTACGCCAACAATAATAAGACAATGTCTAACGGATACTACGTTATGCAAGACATGAATAGTACCATTTGTGGTTCAGTATCTGAAGGTCAAGATGGAATATTAAGAGACTCTCGTGATAATAAACTATACTACGTACATAAATTCCCAATTTCAGGAGCAGAAGGCGAATGCTGGATGACACAAAACCTTGATTTTGATATTTCAACATCAAACGTCACGACCGCCACATCTGATGTTACTGCTAACTGGAATTCTAGTTCGACCCACCCGCCTACCGCCACGTCACAAACAATAGACCAATCAATAATTGAAGACTTCCCAACTAGGTCGTATGATCCGGGTAATTTATGCGTTGAACCTGGCGCAAACACCAAAACAACTTGCGGCACAACCGTTGGCTCAGCAAATCATAATATTGTTGGTAATTATTACGTTTGGAATGCCGCAACGGCTGGTTCTGACAGTTTTGAAGTTTTTCACATGACCGTCAACGACTCAATCTGCCCGAAAAACTGGCGACTACCAGCAAACTATAGTGATTCCGGAAAAAGTTATACAAAACTAATGCAATCTAATTTTACAGGTAGCACCATAAACGATCCTCTTTACTTCGTTATGTCTGGAGGTACAAGTCAAACCACAGCAGGCACAACCAATGCATACTTTAGCTCAACAAGTTTGTATTACTATGTCACTCGTTCCGAAGCATTATCACTAACTCCAACTTCGTATGGAATTTACTCTGGTGACATGGCGACTCGAGGTATGTATTACAATATACGCTGCGTCGCAAGAGGAGAGAGTGAGACATTTACCTTAAATTACAACGTAAACGGTGGAACGCTTAGCCCCTCATCTCAAACAATAGTAAAAGACCCGCCAGTTAGCATCCGCCTTCTCTCAACCGAACCAACATATTCTGGAAAAGTATTTCTAGGCTGGTGTGACGAACCAGTCAGCGGAAACCCTACTAATGGCATCTGCTCCGGCACCACCTATCAATATTATGATTACTATACGTTTAAAGGCGACGCAAGCACTAAAGCACTTTATGCTATTTGGAGTACAAGCACCACCTTCAACCAAGCATATGCTACCGCCGGAAAAAGCATGCTGAGTGGCTACTATACAATGCAGGATATGACACCAAACATCTGCGCAACAGTAGCAATTGGCGAAGAGGGAATATTAAGAGATTCAAGAGATAATAAACTCTACTATGTTGGTAAACTACCATCAGGCGAATGTTGGATGACGCAAAACCTTGATTTTGACATTTCAACATCAAACGTCACAACGGCTACATCTGACGTATCGATAAACTGGGACTCAACTTCAAATTATCCGCCGACTGCCACACAAACAACGAGTTTTAGCAATTACAATGATAATGGCACACAATCCTATAATCCAGGCGATTATTGTTTAAACGACTGGGGCCAACTAGACTCAAATTATACTGCTTGCTCAATGCCGAATCATTATCACGTTGGAAATTATTACCAATGGAACGCCGCCACAGCCGGAACCGGAGCTACATTAGTTGATGGCGAAGCTCCAAATTCTGTCTGCCCAAAAAATTGGCAATTACCAACTGGCAATTCAAGTGCCACTGTTAGAGCCTATAAACCATATACAAGTAGAACCAATGAACTCGCAAAGTTTAAATATAAACCATATTACTTTGTTGTTAGTGGATTACAGCGAGGAACAGTTAGGAGCTCGGCTGGAGATTATATTACTTCAACACCATCATCTTCTAACAGTTCTTATTATACTTCGCTAATAATTAACGCTTCAGCGATGGTTATTTCTTCATATACAAGGAAATCATATGATTTACGTTTGCGTTGCGTCGCAAGAGGCACAGACTCAAATTATGCCATTTACTATAACCTGAATGGGGGTGGAGTCACAGACGTACCATCAACCTACCAAGAAATTGACTATATCCAAAGTACAGGCACACAGTTTATTAATACTGGTGTGCAAATGAATAAGACAGATACGCGCAATTTAGAGTTTAAAGTTTATTACGACCAAGCGGTAACCTACACTTTTGGTGTAAATGCCTATCTCCAATATCCAAATACAGCCCGCACCGGCGGACCATATATAGTAAAGGATAATTATAATGGATCAACTACTACGCAAACTATATATGAGAATGACACTCTGATATCAACACGAGACTGGTCAACATATAGTGGCGCCAACTTATACATCGGCCTATTTAGAATGGGTAATCCGGATGGTGGATGGTACGGTAACTACGCTCAAGCAAAGCTCTATTACGCCAAAATTACAGACGAGAATAACAACCTAATACGAGACCTAGTCCCAGTACGTCGCATATCAGATTATGTTGTGGGCCTGTATGATAAAGTAACTGGAAACTTCTATACCAACGCCGGTTCCGGTACGTTTAATTCAGGTGGAAATATCTTCAATACTGATACTATTACTCCACAAACTGGCACAGTCGGCGCAAGTAGCATCAATACAACCCTATCAACTAAAAACCCAACAAAATCTGGTTATACTTTTTACGGTTGGTGTCCGGGTACAGTTTCGAATAATAATTCCTCAACCGTGTCTTGTTCAACTACGTCATACCAACCTGGCGCCACGTATACAGTAGCATCTGGCAGTGGCGCTATCAAAATGAATGCAATGTGGTACAGTGCTAATACAACCAGAACGTTCTACCTAAACTTTAATATGAACAGCGGTTCTGACACTGTCACTAATATTCCCGCAAATATAACTACTACCAGCTCTAGCTCGTCCGTAACCTTCTCAATCCCAAATACAATTCCAATACGTACCGGCTACACCTTTATCGGATGGAGTACTAGCTCTTCAGCGACAACACCGTCATATTATGCCGGGGGAACTTTCACAACAAGTAATACAAACAATACACTATACGCCGTCTGGCGACTATCAATGCAAAATTGGACCGGCTGTAATTCACTCGCTGTCGGCTCGACGATAGAATTAGCCGACACGCGCGATAGAGAAATCTATCTAATAGGAAAACTGGCAGACAATCATTGCTGGATGTTAGATAATCTAAGATTAGATCCGTCACAAGCAAGTGTTAAATCTATCCTTTCCAGCACCAACACAAACGCCAATGATACTGCACTATATTATTTCAGAAACGGTGGCGGTAGCAGCCCTTATGCAACATCAGCAATCAGCAGCTCATGGGTAACTTCATTTACAGTACCATACGTTTATGTTAGTAGTAAAGACACAGTAGCCACCCATTATGGCAGTGGCACCGGTAAAATAGGCGTATATTATAATTTTTGCGCAGCATCCGCTGGTAGTTACTGTTATGCTGACGGTGCCGGCGTAAATGTAGCCAGCACCTACAAAGATGCGCAATATGATATTTGCCCAGCCGGTTGGAGAATGCCAATTGGTGACGTAGGCGGAGAATATGGTACATTATACACTTCATATTCTTATAATCTAACAAACTTTAGAACGAGTTTGTCGACGACGCTTAGTGGTTGGTATACTGGAGGAACCCCGTCGAGCGTTAACTCTATGGTATATTACCTAACTTCGACTTTTGGTACTACTAATACTATGTATATATATCAATTTAGTACAACAGACGTTAATGCCAGCTTAGCGGCAGGTCGACAATACGGTTTGAGCGTAAGATGTATGATGGAAAGTACCACAAACCCATCATTTTATCGAATTGCATATAGATTTTCAAACGATGTTGTCGGCAATTCATTACCAGGCTCCTGTAACATAAATGAATGGTGTACGGTGCCAAATCCTACTCGTTCTGGTTATAAATTCCTTGGTTGGCAAATTAGCAACATGAATCCAGGACAGAATCACTTCTTCATGTTTAATACAGATTCATCATACCAAACGACTACCGCTGAAGAATTCCCAATCGTAGATAGTACCGGCACATCTAGCGCATTTTATATGTGGAATGCACGCACAATTAATGGCACCATCGTTCTAGCGCCAGCATGGCAAGTGCTTTAATGTAGTATAATTATAAAAAAGGAGGAAAATGAATAAACTTGAAGGGAAAATTGCAATTGTTACCGGAGGTGCAATGGGTAATGGCCTCGGTATCGTTAAGACCTTTCTAAAATATGGGGCTAGAGTAGTAATTCTAGACTACAACGATGCTGTCTTTGAAACAATTGAGAATCTCCAGCCAGCTCCAGTCGAAGGATATAAAGTTGATATTCGTGATAAAACCGAAGTCAAAAGAATTATTGAAGAAGTCGCTCAAAAATATAACCAAATTGACATCCTAGTTAACAATGCAGGTGTTTGTAAGCTAGAAAAATTTGAAGATATGTCTGAAGACACCCGCGAATTTCATTTTGGAATTAATATTGACGGCACATGGAACGTTACACAGGTTTGCTATCCTTACATGAAAAATCACGGGGCCGCTATCATCAATTTATCTAGCGTGACCGGGCCAATGGTCGCAGACAGTGGCGAAGTCGCCTACGCTACCACCAAAGCTGCTATCCTTGGTTTCACTAAATCACTTGCAGCCGAAGCGGTCGCAGACGGCATCCGCGTCAATGCTATCATGCCAGGCTACATTCACACCCCAATGGTAGACAATATGGCAAAAATTTCTAACCCAGATGATCCAGAAAGCGTTATTAAAGGTATTTCCGACGCCATTCCAATGAAGCGTTTAGGCTCAATCGAAGAGTTAGGCGAACTGGCGGCCTTTCTGGCAAGCGAAGAAGCTAGCTATATCACCGCTCAAGGCATTGTGATTGATGGGGGCAGCACTTTACCAGAAACAATGACTATGGGAGTATAAAATGACTTTTGACGAACTAGAAAAAACTCGCGTCGTTTATAAATCTAAGGTCGCAAAAATTCGCAACTGGGCTTTTGCCATTGCAACTATAGCTTTGGTTCTACTTGGTTTTCCGGCTCTTCGTAATGGAAGCGGCTTTGCCGCCTTTGCCGTCTTATTTTATATCTTCTTTTTTATCTTTATTGTCACGATAATAGTTATTGCTTTTGCAACCAGAAAAGAAGCTGCCGCCTACAGCCGCGCGTACAAAGCCTATTTTGTGAGCCGTAGTCTTTCCGCGACTTTTTCTAACGTTACCTACATACCAAACCAAGGCATGCCATATGAAGTAATTAGTCGTACCGGTATGATGTATATGGGTGATCGCTACAATTCAAATGATTTCGTTTCTGGAAATTATAAAAACATTTCCTTCTGCCAAGCCGATGTACATATCGAAAGGGAAGACAAAGATTCAGACGGTGACACTACCTACGTTACAACCTTTAGAGGTCGCTGGATGATTTTTGACTTTCATCGCGACTTTGCCTTTAATCTCCAAGTTGCACATAAAAACTTTGGTTCTTCCCGCGCCTACTACGGCAAAGGTCAACGTAAATTTGAAAAAATTGAAGTCGAATCACCAACCTTCAATAAAAAGTTCGTAATTTATGGACAAGACGGATTTGAAGCGTTTTACATTCTAGATCCAGCCTTTATTGAAAGAATTGAAAAATTGGGCGACGAGTGCGGCGGACGCATTATGCTTTGCTTTATTAACCAAAAACTTCATATTGCACTTTATAACGGAAAAGATGCTTTTGAACCACCACGTTATTCAAAACCAATCGATGAAAAAGCAGAGTTTGAAAAAGTCTCACACGACATTAAGGCCATCACTAATTTTGTTGATGACTTGAATCTGGATAAAAATGTTTTCAAAAAATGATAAAATGGCTAAACGAAAAATCACAATAATTATCATTTTAGTTACTGTAGTAGCCGGACTAGTCACTTTTTTAACAATTAAAGGTTTAAAACAGAAGAAGGAAAATCCAGTATGCGAAGGCATTGACGGAGGAAGTTTTGTAGTCACCTATAAAGCTAATATGGGCGAAGACCCAGTTAGAAGTAGTGTTTGTATTGGTTGCGCCCCAGACACTTATGAAGCACTTCCAAAACCAGAAAAAACAGGTTCAATTTTTGACGGCTGGTATTACGATGAAAAATTCAATCGCAAAGTCGAAGGAACCACTACGCTCGATATAAAACCAGTCGAGAATACCAGGGAGGGTTGCCGAATCGACTATAAAGATGTAATATTATATGCAAAGTGGGTGGACAAGGAGACTAATAAATGAGACTAAGAAAAAACCATCCAAAATATCATATCTTCTGGCCGATTTTATGGGCCGTCATTTTTATCAGCTTTGTGGCATTAGATATTTTTTGGCCTGGCTCAATCATATCAACCATTCTAAAAGTAGAAGGCATTTTCTTTTGTCTAGTCTTTTCATGGTGGTACGCTCGTGCAGACAAATTTTTAATTTTAGCACTCATCTTTACGGTCTGCGCAGATTTAATCCTTGCCATTTATAACTACTCACCAATCGGCGTCTTTGTCTTTGTCTTTGCTGAATTAACCCACTTTATTAGACTAAATGAGAATGCTAAGTTTGCTCGTATATATATTATATGTGCATTAATTGCACTTATTGTTGGCGCTGCCATCACCTGGCGCATCTACATCTTCGGCTTCGTATATGGCATTACTTTAATTATTAATTTCATTTACGCACTCAAATGGCATCGCCGATCGAAAGGCAATTCCTTCCCAGCCCGAACCGCTTTCTGGGGTTTTATACTTCTTATCTGTTGTGATATTTGTGCAGCCTTATCATTCTTGGCATCTTCCGGTGGTCTTTCCGCATTCGGTATCACTATATTATCAGCTAGTATTATCCCATTCGTAGACGTTCTTGCTTGGGTTTTCTACTATCCATCGCAAATTTTAATTTCCACAAGTTCTAAAGTTGTGTTACAATAGGGGTATAATGGAAGGTAATAAGAAAGTCAGACCAACAGCACGTGCCATCCTAGTCTTCGGGGCACCGTGTAGTGGTAAAACTACTTTTGGACAAAAATTTGCAGCCAGATTTAAATCACCATTCTATGATCTAGACGCTATCGCTGCAGAAAATAATCTCACGAGAGAACATATTTTAGTGCTTATCAAGGAAATTGCCAAAACTGGCAAAGACTTAGTCATCGAAGGCGGCCTTAATACTGAAAAAGACCGTACCGAAATCCGTAATATTGTCCGCGCTGCCGGTTATCAACCATATCTAATTTGGGTTCAAACCGATGTTTTGACTATCCGTGCGCGCCTAAAAGCACGCCATAAATCCGTTTCTAAGGCGAAAGCCGAATACGATGCTCGCATTGGCGAACTAGAAGCGCCAGCCGATTTTGAAAATCCAATTATCTTATCCGGCAAACACACCTTTGAGACGCAGCTTAGGCATGCACTCACTGGTCTCGCATGATTATTAAAGACCAAGAATTTGGTGAAGTAATTGTCCGCAAAAATCCGCTAGTAAAAGGCGTCCGTTTTTCCGTTTCAACTTCTGGCAGGTTACAAATGTCCGTGCCAAAATACGTGGGCTCCTTTTTAGCAAAAAGATTTTTAGAATCAAACAGGGAACTAGTCCGTTCAAAACTACCGGTCAAAGACCCTAAAACTCAACGTGCACGTGACGCCAAAAAACGCATCCTCACTAAAAAAGCCAAAGAATATTTGCCCTATCGCCTTGAATATCTCGCCAAACGTTACGGCTATAAATATGACAAATGCCGTTTAACTCACGCCAATACGAGATGGGGCAGTTGCAGTAGTAATCGCACAATTTCTTTAAATATTGGCTTAATGCAGGTACCAGAAATCTTAAGAGATTACGTTATCTTACACGAACTGGCTCATCTAAATCATATGGACCATTCAGACGCTTTTTGGGCTGAAGTTGGTTCGCATGACAAAAACTACAAAGAGCATCGCCGCAAATTAAAAGCTTTCAACCCTGGAGTTTAGGTAAATTCTAAGTATGATATAATAAAAATATGTATAGGTTATCAATTATCATTAATGAAATCTATAACAAGTATTTACCGCTTGCCACTAATGCTGGCATTTCGTTAAATCTTGATTTTCCAGATCCAACCATCGAGGCCAAAGACGTTGAAAAGATCAAAAAGAACCTCGATAAATCCTTATCTGCCGCCGTTGGCCGCACTCTTAAAGGCGAAATCTCTATTTCTGTTCATAAAGGCAAAATAATCGTCAAAGACACTGGTACTACGCTCAGCGGCCCAGCATGTGCGCTACTTTCTGGCGAACATGTCAAAGTAGTATCAAAAGAGAAGACTGGCACGACCGTTACCATCACGTTTTAATCTGTTATCTATAAACAAAAACACTTTACTTTTTGACAAAAATATGCTATAGTGTCATTATAAACACATTTGGGAGTTGTTTATTATGGCTATTATTTTTAATAACCGCTTACTTTTAGCGGCTAGGGTGTTATTATCTGAGACCTTTAAAGGTATAATTTTACCCTTCATTTTTGATATAAAAGAAAAGGTCCGGGCTCTATCAGCCATTAAAGTCAAAAGCCCACTTTACGCCATTCTTTGTTTTGTTTTACTTAGCATAATTGGGCTTGCAAATACTCTACCTTTACAGCCATCAATCTTAACCGACGCTGCGCCGTCTATAGCTAATGTTAAACAATTAGAAACTATTAATACCATTGCTAAAGCCAGCGTTTCAACCCCGGCAACTTCTTTTCAATCTACCCGTACATATACTGCCGTAAGAACGGCCAATGCTACAACGCCAAAAACAATGTATTTTTCTGCACCGGTAATCGAAGTATCTTCTACTGCTATTGATGCTAGAAAAAATATCAACCATTTCCGCAAACTTTTCTTTGCCCATAATCACGAGGCCTTCTACGGTTTAAATCGCCTAAGTGTTGGCGATTACTTCTATGTTGGCGGGGTTAGATATCAAGTTAAAGTTGTCACTCCGCTTGATTTCAACCAAACACAAAATAAAATGAATAGTATCGTCGCCGCTTTCTATGGCGGTAGATACTATGATGCCTCATTTATGACCTGCACCAGCAACACCTATTACGGAGGTCGTCTCATAATTTACGCCGACCGCGCATAATTGTTGTGCTTTACAAAATCCTTGTGCTATAATTAGGACAAATGAGGAGTGTGTTTAAAAGGTTTAACCCCTTAAATTGGTCTAACCGCACTATTAAGGTGTGGGTGGTTGCTTTTTATCTGATCCTGCTACCGAGCTATATTATTTTTAATCTCGAACCTGTTGGTGCTACAGAAGAATATACAATCAGCGGCAAACTCAGCATTCCGTCAGCTTCAATTGAATCACCAGTCGCCACAATCGAATTAAGTAATAACGTCCTACCAACACCAAGCCGGATCGTTGGCAGTTTTAGCAATCACAAAAACAAAACATTACTGATCGCACATTCAACAGCGGCTTTTTCAAATCTCAAAAATGTTATTTATGGCACAGAAATTAACTATAATGACGAAAATTATGTAGTCACAAAGATCGTAACCGAGAAAAAATCTGATGTCAATATGAACGAACTGCTAGAAACTAGCCAAAAACCAACCATCGTACTCATGACTTGTGCCGGCAAACTACTTAGCGGAGGAGACGCTACTCACCGCTTAATTGTTACTGCCGTCAAAACTAATTAAAGCTTCACTAATCTAACCGCAAAACCGCCACCTGGCGCCATCCAAAGGTCTAGGTAGTCCGTAGCGGCAACTTTTCTAGTTTCAATAATAATACCAAGTTGATTATCGCGATAATGTGCATCGTCCGAATCGTGATAGATTTCTGCCATATAATCACCATGATCAAGAAAATCTAAGTTTACACGTACTCTGTGTCCATCTTCATTAGTGACGCCGCCAATATACCAGTTTGGTTCACCGCGCCCTTGACGAGCAACCACATAAAACACACCAATCTCGCCAAGTAGTGGCACAGTTCTTTCCCAGTTCACTGGCACATCTTGGATAAATTTAAAGGCGTCTGGGTGTTCCTCTTCATAGAATCTTGGGCGATCGGCCGCCATCTGCATACCGGAAGGAATCGTTACATAATAAGCTAGCTGACGCGCTAAAGTTGAAGCTATACGTTTACTCACGTTAGTCACGTCAAAAATACCAGATGTGTAATCCATGCCACCAGACAGTAGGCGTGTGAACGGTAAAATACAAGCGTGCGATGGCGACAAAGCACCACCTTCATACTCTTGACCACGCGCACCTTCACGAGTTAAAAGATTTGGCCAAGTACGCTCTATGCCAGTACCTTTAATTGGCTCGTGGATGTTTAGCATCGTATGGTGTTGCGCCGCCAACTCAATCGTCTTTTGGTAGTGATTAACACCGACCTGCGAATGATGATATTCGCGGCGGTTCTGGATAGTCATCATGCTGCCAGCATAACCAGGCTTAATGTAGTGGATGTTGTTTTCTGAATAATAATCATAAGCACGCTGAATCTGTTTTTCATAATTATCAACAAATCCAACAGTCTCATGGTGGCCAACTAGTTTAACGTTCTTCGAATCAGCATATCTAGCTACTTCTACCAGGTTGAAATCCTTCGCCGGTTTCAAGAAATCACTGTGCGCACCATTTTGGAGCCAGTCACCTTCCCAGCCCTCATTCCAGCCTTCAATCAAAAGCCCTTCAATACCTAAGCGATTACATGCGTCGATATATTCCTTAGCATGAGCCGTTGAAGCACCGTGGCGGTCACTTGGCGCCCAAGTCCACTCGCCAACGTACATTGCCCACCAAATACCCATGAATTTAATCGGCTTAACCCAAGAGAAGTCATCGCGTGGTGGATCGTTTAAATTAAGCATCATGCGGTTACTGACCAAATCAAGTGGAGAATCAGCAATCATAATCATACGCCAAGGCGTCGAAAACGGCAGGTCTACATAAGCACGCATACCATCAGAAAGGGGCGTAATATCAGATTTTAGAGCACGCTTTTCATTTAACTTCAAAGTCATGGCCCCATAGTTATAAAGCGCAGCTTCGTGAATCGAAATATATGGTCCAATTGGTGTTTGAATCGTCAACGGAGTATGCACAGAAGAAGTTAAATTATACACCGGCCAGCGCTCGTAGTTATATTCATAGCGATCCGGTTGATAGGCAGGAATCTGCCAAGCGTAACCATTCAAATCAACATTAAATTCAGTTAGCTCGTCAGCAATAATTAAACGACGGAATTTTGGCTGAGGTGGCACTTCATATCTAAAAGCAACACCTTCATCAAAAACACGCACGCGTAAAGTAAAGAGGCGCCTATCTTCCATTTCCTCAGAAAGATAAAGAGCAACTTCATGATAATTATTACGAATTACATGATCCTCGCCCCATACTGTCTCCCAAGTCTCATCAATCATCTTTTCGTGAGCACGAACTAAGGTTAAACCATACTTTAAAGGCTTCTCGCCATAAAGTTCAAGTCCAATATGAGAATCGCGCACCAAAATTTTACCATCCTTTAAGACAGCGTAGGTTAATTGACCGGCGCCTAAAATCACATGACAAACCACTCTTCCGTTCGGAGAGGCGATATCCTTCTCGTATTCCAACTTTGGCTTGCGACGAAAAAGCGAGAAATTAAGCATAACCTAAATATAGCACATATACTTTGTATTTTCTAGATAAAAATGCTAAAATTAGTTCGTGAAACGTAAGACTAAAGGCAAAGGAAAAAAAACTTTTGGGTTAACCCTACTTTTTCTACTAGTAGCCGGCGCCGTTTTCATCGGCGTTCAATATATTACAAAAACTGGTATTTTTAAGGAACCTGGTATTATCACTTATGATGAGTCAGTCACCCCAGAAGAACAAGAATTTCTATCGCAATACTTTACAGCAGAAGACTTGTGGATTGAACACGATGCCACTATTTCAGCTAAATCAGAACTCGCACCAATTGTAGATAGTAGTGCTCTACTCTACGACGTTCTCGTACCAGTCGCCGACTTCTATCAAGGCGCCAGCACCGCAGTTAGCACTGATGAAAACCTTAAACTAGTCTCTATTAATGAACTTAAACCAAATCAAAAGCTATTGACGCTTGATGGAAAATATTATCTAGATGAATTCAATGCCGGCGCCTTCTTCCGCTATTTTTATTTTGAATGCGAAGATCCAACCGACACCCAAGCAATTGATCTTATTCGTCCACACTTAAGCACTTTCCCAACCGCCGAGAATACGTTATCATTTGCCCAAACTGGCGTGACCGCTCTGTCCCGAGCCATGCTTACCAAGCTCAATCGCGTCGGTGGCGACGGCTCCTACTTTGCCGCTAACATTGCCCCATTCCTTAGTAAAAAAGATATTACTCATATCAGCAACGAGTCTTCATTTACCAACCGTGCTAGCAGTAGCAACATCTGCTCCGACTGGCGCATGCTCGGCGCCATCACAGCTATTGGCACCGATATTGTTGAGTTAACAGGAAATCATAATAACGACTGTGGTCGCCAAGCCAACCTTGATTCTATCGCAAAATACAAAGAATTAAATATGAAGATTGTTGGTGGCGGCGCTAACGCCAACGAAGCTGCCGTGCCACTCAAAATCGAACAGGAAGGCGCCAAAATTACTTTACTTGCCTATAACCAATCAACCGGCGGTGCTACAACCGGTAATTATGCTGGCGCAAATCAATACTACGAAAACACAGCAGCTGCCAATATTAAAGAGGCAAAAGATAGAGGCGATTTCGTAATCGTCGACATTCAATATTACGAGTGCTATTGCTATCCAGACGGCTTCGTTGAAATGCCAGCCTGCGATAAGTCCACTTGGGGCTACAATCAACAAGGATTCTTCCGTCATTTAATTGACCTCGGCGCCGACATCGTGGTCGGAGTCTCCGCTCACCAACCACAAACCTTTGAACTCTATGGTAACGGCGCCATCTATTACGGACTTGGTAATCTCTTCTTCGACCAGACCTACTGGCCTGGCACAGAACGCGGATTAATTCTTACTCACTACTTTATCGATGGCAAACACGTTCAAACTCGTATTTCTCCAACTGTATTTGATGGCAATCTTCAAGTAAGTCTAATGAATGAGGAAAGTTCAACATGGCTGCTAAATCGACTCGCAAACGCAAGGTAACTGCTAATTTTGCACTAATTATTTTTACGTTCATTTTTGCCGGTATTACCTGCTTTAATGTCTTAAAGTTAATTGAACTAAAGAATAAAGAGCGAAAGCCAGGCACAATTGACCAAGTTATCGTTGTCGAAGATCCCCAAAAAGATCCAGGAGTAATCGACCTTCAGCCGACCGTTAATAGTTGGCTTCAAGACGTTTCTGGCACCGCTGGCATATACATCTACGATCTCGATAACGAAACGGCCGTAGCAGAATACAACAGCGATCTAACCTTTGGTACTGCCTCGCTCTATAAACTCTTTGTCGTCTATCAAGCCTACCTAAACATGCAAAGTGGTGCAAACGGGCCAAACGACATTATTACAAGAGGTTTTACACGCCTCCAGTGTCTCGACAAGGCCATTCGCGAGTCGCACTCCGGCTGTGCCGAAACCCTCTGGAGTGAAATGGGTCGTTCACAACTTGATACTATTATTTCCCAAAACTGGGGAATTACTAATTCACACATTTCCCGCTTCGCTTCAACGCCAAAAGATATGTATAAAATCATGAGAAAATATTACGAACACAAAGACCTCACCGACGATAATGTAGCCCGCATCAAAGACTCAATGCTCGTCCAGCCACCAGTTAACAATGGCCTCTGTGGCGGACCATGCGATTGGCGCCGTGGCCTACCATCCGGTTTTAAAGTAGCCAGCGTCTATAATAAAGTCGGTTGGGAACACAGCGGCTACGGCAACATCTGGAATCTTTATCATGATGCAGCCATCGTAGAATTTCCAGCTACCAAAACTCTTAAAGCCAGACATTATATCATAATCGTTATGACTAAACGCATCACTTATCAGCAAATCTCCGCACTTGGCGCCGCTCTCGAACAAGTTATCCTAAACAATTAAAAAAGCCCCGTCAACCGGGGCTCTTCTTAGTTCGCCTTAATAGCGTATGGACTAGCTGATAAAGAAGCATTCCTATCGCCGAGCCCGTAGTGTCTATCAAGACGTCTTCGACGCAAGCTCCTCTCCCATCAACGAACAGTTGATGGAATTCGTCCGAAGCTGCGTAAACTATGCAGAAGAGAAAGACAAGGAAATATCGCACTGACCAATTGTCATGCCGAATTCGAAACGCATAGTCATCTCGATCTGGCGTGACGGCGATAATTCCGGCAATTGCAAGCGCAGCAAACTCAATCATGTGCACAATCTTCCTAGCATAAAGGCCAACAAATGAGACGATCGAATAGCTAACGTCCCGCTTGCTACCAATAGCAAGAATTACTCTAGCAACAGCATCCGATTGAGGCTTAGATACTGCACCCGGCATTGACGAGAAAATGTAGATAAACATTACCATCGCCAGAAAGAAAACATGCCTGCGTTTCAAGACTCATAACCCCCTCTTTTCTGAATTCCTCTTCCAACTTAAAGAACGTGCCTAAGCACTCTATTAATTATATCACAAATTAACCTAAAAATCAATCGCAGCATCGACTTAACAAGACAAATGATCCTTGATATAATCAAAAGATAAAACATGTTAGAGATCCGTGGAGTATCAAAGGTCTATAATACTGGTGGGCTTAAACAAAAAGCATTAGACAGCATCAGTATTAATTTCCGCGAAAGCGAATTCGCGGCTATTTTGGGCCCTTCTGGCTCTGGTAAAACTACCTTTCTAAATATTATTGGCGGTCTCGACCATTACGATTCTGGCGACCTTGAAATTAATGAAATTAGCACCAAAAAGTTTAAGGACCGCGACTGGGATAGCTACCGTAATCATCGTATTGGCTTTGTGTTCCAAAGTTACAACCTGATTGGCCATCAATCTATCCTTGCTAATGTGCGGCTTGCTTTAACTGTCTCCGGCATATCAAAAAAAGAGTCAATTACGCGAGCCAAAAAGGCTCTAAAAGATGTTGGGCTAGAGCAGCACATTCATAAAAAACCAAGCCAACTTTCTGGCGGGCAAATGCAACGTGTTGCTATCGCCCGTGCACTCGTCAACAACCCAGATATTTTACTCGCAGATGAGCCGACCGGCGCTCTCGATTCCGAAACTAGCGTCCAAATCATGAAGCTACTCAAAAATATCTCTAAAGATAAGCTCGTAATTATGGTCACGCACAACCCAGATCTTGCTAATAAATATGCTACCCGCATCATCACTTTAAAAGACGGTCGTATTACCTCTGATTCAAACCCATATGATGGCGAAATCGACACAAAAAAGAGCATTGAAACCAACAGGCAAAAGACCAAAAAGACCAGCATGTCTTTTCTAACTGCGCTTTCTCTCTCATTTAATAATCTACTCACCAAAAAGGCCCGCACAATTCTAGTTGCTCTTGCCGGTTCAATCGGTATTATTGGCATTGCGCTCATTCTCGCCGTTTCAACCGGTTTTCAAAACTACGTTGATTCTATTCAAGAAAGTACCTTATCTTCCTATCCACTCACGATTTTTGAGCAATCCGCCGACCTCACCAGCCTGCTTCTAGGCATGACGAAAGAAGTTACGCCAGAAGGGGACCATGACGTCGCCGAGTCGCAGCTCTTAACATCTTTAATTGATAGCGTTGGCAGTAATGACCTTAAAAGCTTCAAGCAATATTATGAGTCACATCAAAACGAAGTCGAGTCGGATCTACTTTCGACGCGCTATACTTACAGCGTTGATCCGCCAATCTACACTATTGACGCCGCCAATCATCTTGCCAAACTCAATCCAAACAGATTGTTTGATACCATTTACGGCTCTTCTAACTTATTTAGTTCTTACACATCAATGGCTTCAGTTTTTATGCAAATTACCGACGACGAAGAAATGTTTAAATCAAATTACCAAATCGTAGCCGGCCGCTACCCATCCCGCTACGACGAAGTAATTTTAATTTTACCAAACGACCATGAGATTTCTGATTTTCTAGTTTACTCGCTTGGTCTACGCGACACAGACAAACTAAATACCATCGTTAATAAATTCTTAGCCAACGAGCCCGTTACGCTAAATAATACGCCAAAGAATTTTTCTTACGAAGAACTAATGCAAACTGTACTTAAACTTATTCAGCCAAGCGATCTTTATAAATATAACAGCAAATACGACGTCTACGAAGATATGAGCGACGACAACGAATACATGATGAATCTCTATCAAAACGCCGAGCAACTAAAAATTGTCGGCATTGCATCTATCGGCGACAACGCCATGAACGAAGGTGGTGTTGGCTATTTACCATCCCTTATTCAACATGTCATTCAACATTCAGCGACTTCCAAAATCGTGCAAAAACAACTTAGTAATCCCGAAATCGACGTAGTATCTGGTACTCGCTTCGATGCCAAACGAGATAATTATAATTTTCAATTTTCCGATTTAGTTTCTATCGATGACGACGCATTGCAGGAAGCGTTTGGGGTCAAGATTGATCAAAATGCTATTCAAGCCAAAACCGTAGAATACATTACTGAAGCAACGAATTCCATTAGCACCGACGTTAACCCGGCCAAAAACGCTTTTAACGATACGCTCAGCAGCTTAATCAATGGGACTTTTAATAGTATAGAAAATGAGATTAGCCTAAACGACACAGAAGCCGCCGTCAACAGTTATCTAGGAGGGAATGAGGCGACAGCAATTATCAATTCACTCAGTGCCGACTATGTAGTGCCAGCTACAACTTTTAAGCAAACTTTTGCTGGCATGATTACACCACTTGTCAAAGCCTATATTGGTGCATATGCCAACATAGATCCAAGCCACACGACCGAGCCAACCAATCCAGTTGCAGTGATTAACGAAGAAGTATTACCAACCGCCACCATCATTAATCCGTATCTAGACAATGCCGCCATTGTTGCGATTAAAGAAAACTTTGCCAAGGTAATGACTGAAGCCAAAATCAAAAAGACAATCGCCGAAAAAATGAGTGGCTTAACCGCCTATCTTACTACTTCCTTTGCATCGGCATTCAGTGTAGACCAAAATAAACTAATTTCCGCCTTTAAGTTGAACTTCACCGAAGATGAACTAGCTCGAGTCGTTACTGCCATGTTTACCAACACCGCATCGACACTTTCGTCCAATCTCATCGCCTTCGGTTATCAAGACCTCGAAAGCCCGACCGCCATCTCTTTCTATTTCACCAGTTTTGACGGTAAAGAACACTTCATCAACTGGCTTGACAATTACAACCAAAGTATGGAACAAATCCACGATGATAATAAAGTTATCCGCTATTCAGACACTACTGGCATTTTAATGAGCTCAGTCAAAACTATCGTTGACGCCGTCTCCTACGTCTTAATTGCTTTCGTTTCTATCTCGCTCGTTGTTTCTTCTATCATGATTGGCGTCATAACTTACATCTCGGTCTACGAACGCACTAAAGAAATTGGTATCTTGCGTAGTATTGGTGCCTCTAAACATAATATTTCTAGCATCTTTAACGCTGAAACCTTTATTATCGGTCTTCTATCTGGCCTGCTCGGCATCGGCATTTCTTATGCCCTTATTCCAATCATTAATGCAGTTTTGCATCATTATACCGGAGATATTCCACTCTCCGCTGCGCTTAATCCAATGGCCGCACTCAGGTTAGTAATTCTTAGTGTAATTCTCACTATCATTGGTGGTCTTATCCCGGCTCGCAAAGCCTCAAAACGTGATCCAGTCGAAGCTTTACGTAGCGAATAAAATAGTCTTTACATTTTTAAATTGTTTATGCTATAATCGAATACGAGCTAGGAGGTCATATTAAAGCTGTGATTAACAAGGGTCAACAAAAGATTTTGTTATTTGTCGCAGTTTTTTGTGCGTCTTCTTTTCTTTTATTAGCTACATCACAAAATACCTTTGCTGATTCAATCGAACCATCTATTTCCATTTCTCCAAGTGGGACATTAGATATAGCAGCAAGCTCCGGAGGATTTGCCTACGGACAGAAGCAACTAACAATCAGTACAACAAATTATACTGGCTACACACTAACCATTAGTACCGCTGATGGCCAATCAGCCCTCGTCAATAACGCCGACTCAACCAAAACCATTCCTACAATTACTCTACCTTCCGGCAGAGAATCAATCATCTCTAGCGAGTTTAGTGTCACATCATATGGAATAAGCATAGATGGAACGAACTATAAGCCGTTCATTTCTGAAACCGAATTAAAAAATACCAATGGTGGCGGTTCTGATACGGTTAATCTGACTTTTGGCGTCAAAGTTAACTCGGACACAATCTCAGGAGTATATAGTAAAACGTTTCTTCTTTCGACAGTCGCCAATTACGCCAGCTACGTAATCACATATAACGCAAACACTGAAGACACAGTTACTGGAATGCCAATTCCAAATCCACAACAGGGTTCAACCGACGAGAGCACAATCACCCTAGCAGACGCAATACCAGAAAGAGTAGGATATAGTTTTTTGGGCTGGAATACAGACTCCACAGCAACAACGGCTACCTATGAACCAAGCGCAATCTATACAATAGATAAAACCGCGTCCAATAGCTTAACTCTTTATGCGATTTGGGAAAGAAAAGTATATAACGTTATTTACAATATCAATGGTGGCAACACTGGTAATATGACCGGCCTGAACAAACAAAACGTAGATTTTGGATCGGAAATACAGCTATCGGCCTCAAACTATTCCAGATCGTATTATGGTTTTGCAGGTTGGAATACGCTAGCGGACGGAACTGGGGAAAACTATGGCCCTAACGAGACAGTAACAGTTAACGGCACTTTCGTCCAAAATGCCGACGCATCAAATAATGTTACTCTCTATGCTAATTGGAAAGCCTCAGCCGGTACACTACAAGGCTGGACCGGTTGTTCCAACCTTGAGCCAGGCGAAGTTACGGCGCTTACTGACAACCGAGAAACTCAGCAAGTCTATGCCGTAGCAAAACTAGCAGATGGCAACTGTTGGATGATTGAAAATCTTCGCATCGGGCGTTATCGAACAGGCGGTTATAGCACCGTGAACACGATGACAGAACTCAATTCGCAAGGAGTAGGGGGAGTGTTTACAGCCTTAGCCTCTTCAGAAAGTGCCAACTTTTCAGAATCCACCACTTCTAATACTTACTACAATACTACTAATATAACAGGGTTAAATCAGGCATACAGATTTCCACGTAATAATGGCAATAATGTTACATCCCGCGCTTCAAATCCAACCTCAGACAACAGTAATCTTTACAGCTATGGCTCCTATTACACTTTTGCAGCGGCAATCGCCAATACGGACGACATTACTACAGACGGAACCATAGTGTCTACCTCAATCTGCCCAGCTGGTTGGCACATCCCATATGGCTACACTGGCACCAATGTTAATAGCGACAATACCTCAGGCGGCTTCGGCTATTTAAAATCAAGCCTTGCAACCGGAGAAACGCTTACCAGCTATCCAAATAATTTCGTGTTTGGAGGAGAATACAACGGATCTAGCGCATCAATTAGGGGGAGTTTTGGAAACTACTGGACATCAACAGTATCATCTTACAATCTTTCATATAACGAGATTATAGGGACATTGCCAAATAATTATCAAAGACCATTTAACTACTCTCAGTCGAAATATATTGGCTCGAGTGTCCGCTGCGTCGCAGGCGAACCGCAGACGTTCACTCTAACATACGTAGATACTTCTGGAGATAACAGTATAGTAGTGCCGGAATCACAGACGGTTATTGGCAATGGCGTCGCCACTTTTCCCATACCAAACACTACTCCTTCTAGGCCAGAATATGCCTTCCGCGGCTGGAACACACAGCCGGATGGTAGCGGTACTATGTATAGCAAGGGGGCATCATTTATCACAAACACTACATCTTCAACGCTCTATGCAATCTGGCATTGTCAACCATATTATATCTGCTACAGAAAAAATGGAGACAATGTAGAAGGAACAATGGGAGTCGTTTCAACCAGCGGAAGCCCATTAGCGTTAATGGCGTCTAATTACTCGCGCTCAGGTTATGGCTTTGCTGGTTGGAATACTAAGGCTGATGGCAGTGGCACTGCGTATGGCCCAAATCAATATATTACAAGACCAGACAATTATTCTAGCACCGGAATTGAACTTTTTGCACAATGGGTTCTATCAGCTGGCAGCTTACAAAATTGGTCAGGGTGCACATCGCTGTCGGTCGGAGATGTAACGGCATTAACAGACACGCGAGACAACCAAACCTATGCAATAGCAAAACTGATTGATGGCTATTGCTGGATGATAGAAAACCTACGCGTTGGAAATTTGGATTCAAATGGAAACCAACTAGTAATGAACTCCGCCAACTCAGAAGGAGTCGGTGGAGTATTTGTTGGTCTAGCGGCTTCAGAAAACGGCAGCGGGACGACTGCAAACAGCCTATATAGTACCGAGAACATAACTGGTTCGCAACAAGCTTTAAGATTTCCACGTTATAATAATATAAATACTTACAATCGCACAACATACCTTTATACAGGCCAAAGAAATAGTAATATATACAGCTACGGAAACTACTACACTTGGGCTGCAGCAAATGCAGATACTAGCTTATATTACGTAAATGACAGCTCTAATGTATCAAGTATTACACCACCAACGTTAAGCGGCACCTCAATTTGCCCCACAGGCTGGCGACTTCCATCTGGCGGAACTGAAAGTGAGGGTAGAGCAATACAATTACTTACTAACGTTCTTGAATATCCAAATAATTTTGTAAATGCTGGATCTTTTACTTTTGGCACTGGCGTGAGAGGCAGAGGCGAAAACGCATATTACTGGACGAGATCATATAGTTATAGTAGCTATGCATATCATATTGACCAAGTATGGCATAGCTATATGAGCTCTGAAAACAGGTCAAACTATGGATTACCAGTCCGCTGTCTAACTGGCCCGTCATTAATAACACATACACTAAATTACGATGCAAATGGAGGCACTAATGCACCAGTCTCACAAACTAGAGTCACTTCCGATGGTGTATCATTTACTTTAAGTAGAGTTGAACCAACTCGCCCAGGGTACGCCTTTATAGGATGGGCCGATACACCAGATGCTACCGTAGACGATCGAAGGTATGGTTACGCTGTCAACCTCGCGACTTCGACCATAGCAACTACCGAAGAGAATAAAACTCTATATGCAGTGTGGACTGACGCATATAACTTCGTTTATGACATTAATGGCGGTGATACTGGAAATATGTCAGGACTCACCCATGACGACATCGGATTGTATTATCAGGAGGGAGAATTTTACGCAACGCTTTATGAACCAAACTACTCAAGAGCTGGTTATGGATTTGCCGGCTGGAATCTCCAACCTGATGGAAGTGGCACGTCTTTCGGGCCCAATGAGGTCGTCAGCCCAACAGAAGAAATGGCGGAGCTAGCAGATAATAACAAAAACATAAAACTTTATGCTAATTGGATTCCGTCTGACGGAAATATGCAGGGATGGACCGGTTGTGCACAAATGGAAATAAATGAAATAACCGCCCTCACTGACACGCGAGATGGTCAAGTCTACGCCGTAGCAAAACTCGCCGACGATAATTGCTGGATGATTGAGAATTTAAGACTTGGCCACACGAAAGAAGATGGAATAACCGATCTAAAGCTAGACTCACTCAACTCACAAGGTGTTGGTGGTGTCTTTACTGGCCTAGCTGATCCAGAATATGGTGATTCTTTCGTAGGCTCATTAAGACAAAACTCACTCTATAGCATAGAAAATATAGTTGGCGATAATCAAGACAAGCGCTTCCCGCGTTACCAAAACTTCAATACAGCTAACCGATCAACCAATCCCACCGAGAGGGATGATAATCTTTATGGAAAAGGCAATGTATACACTTGGGCGGCCGCAGTTGCGAACACCGACGATTACACAATAGACCACGAAACACTTGAGACATCAATTTGTCCCGCTGGCTGGCATTTGCCATACGGAGAAACATCGGCAGAGACTTCGGGTAGTATATATTATTTAAGAAGACAAAACAGTGGGTATGATCATAACAATCTTGTTAATTATCCAAATAACTTTTTATTTGATGATTATTGGACATCAACAAATTCCAGCGCTTGGAACGCATACTATTATTATATTCGCAATTCAGGTAGATATTATGCCGAAGAAAGTTCACTATCCTATAACTACAAAAGCAATACTCGCTCCATAAGATGCGTCTCAAACAGTCAGTACAACACTTACTATTTACAATTTAGTGGTAATGCAGGAACGGATACAGTGACTAATCTTCCTTCAGATCAAGAAATAACAGGCAATGCAATAGCGGTCCTAGAAATTCCGAACAATATACCGACAAGAGACGGATATACTTTTATCGAATACAATACTAGTGCAGATGGTAGCGGCAATTCCGTAAAGCCAAATAGTACATACATCACAAGAGACACTACAGCCACGCTTTATGCGATTTGGAATCTTAACGAAATGCAAAACTGGAATGGATGCTCCAGCCTCCCAACAAACGGCACTATAATTCTTTACGACAACAGAGACGATAACTCCTATCGAGTAAGAAAGTTAGCAGATAACAACTGTTGGATGACCGAGAATCTCCGGCTAGAAAAAACGTCAACCTTAGTAACGCTAGATCATACTAATACAGATTTGCCTATCAACACAACATTTACGTTGCCAGACTCACAACTTGCTGGCACAAGTACTTGGAGTAATATTGAAGAATCGCATGTCTATTCCAACAATTCAGGCACGCTTAATGATGGAGACAGCTTAGAACAATATATCGGTAACTATTATAACTGGTATACCGCAACGGGTGGAACCGGCAACGCTTCAACTAATAGTGGCGAAGCCACAGGATCATTGTGTCCAGCCGGATGGAAACTACCTTCTAGCAGTAATCTTAATAATCTAACATCCACCTATGCATCTAATTATCTAACAGCACCGACATCGTTGCTTCTCTCAGGCTTATACAATTCAGGTGCTCAGCAACAAAATAATGAAGGTCACATTTGGACATCCACCGCTACGACGAATTCAACGGCCACTAGCTTGCTGATTAACAACAGCAATATTGCCTCTTCCGATAGCCAAAAAACTTCTGGCTATTCAATTAGGTGCGTAGTAAAAGAGCCAAGCGCCTACTTATTAACATATAATGCGAATGCGGGTATTGATATTGTTGGTGATGCACCAACATCTCAAACAGAATACGCTAACGGAGTTGCAACCTTTACGATTACTATAAAAACTCCTTCTCGTCCTGGCTACACTTTTGTAAAGTGGAACACTTCTCCAGACGGGACCGGCGAAGATTATGATGCAGGATCAACCATTTCAACGACAGAATCATCTACAACCTTATACGCTATTTGGAACGCTCGCATGCAAAACTGGACTGGCTGTTCCGCCTTAGCAACCAATAGTTCAACATATTTAGTTGACGAAAGAGATAATAATACCTATAGAGTCACAAAATTTACCGATGGAAATTGTTGGATGACCGAAAATCTCCGACTAGAAAGAGTTGGAGACTTTAAAGTTTTGTCAAGCGACGATTCTGATTTGCTGCCAGAAACAACATTCATCCTTCCTTATTCGCAAACATCTTTAGATTATGATGGCTATCAAAATGATTGGTCATATACACCTAATACGCCACACCTATATTCAAACGGTCAATCTACGGTGACTGATAATGATAACCAGATACAAATCATAGGTAATTACTACGATTGGTATACCGCCACGGCCGGAACAGGCAACATTGAAGTAAACCAAGAAAATATAAGCTCAATTTGCCCAAGCGGATGGAAATTACCGTCTGTCGATCATTATAATTATCTAGATTATCTAAAAAACTATCTTGGGCAAAATATAACAATAGCGCCATTTTCATTCATCGTTGCCGGATATTATCCAGAAATTGACAACGATTATAACTATAGCTATTATTGGGCAGCATCAGTATCAGAAGAAAATGAAAGTCCATATGCGTTTGAAATTACCGACAACGGAACTTATGTCTATGAATTTAGTAGCCCATATATGGGAGCATTCGTCAGATGTGTCGTCAGAGATACGGAGACATTTACTCTCAACTTCGAAGAAAATGCCGGATATGATCTTGACCTAGTAACAAATATGCCGTCCTCTCAAACCACTGTGGCTAATCGGCTTGGATTATTTGTAATACCAGGAACAACCCCAAATAGACCAGGGTACACTTTCATAGGCTGGAGCGAACATGAAAATGGCGCCGGTCCATATCATAATGCTGGAGATAGTTTTATAACTAGTGCTCATTCGACTACACTTTATGCAGCCTGGCAATTTTCGCTAGAATATAACGCCAACTCTGGCACTGACGCCGTCACCAATCTTCCTAGCACTCAGATCACTGGCGGAAACACCACAGCCAATTTCACGATTACAGACATAATTCCACTTAGGACAAACCTCACATTTGTCTCTTGGAATACGCACGCAGACGGAACAGGAAACAGTTACACTGCCGGTGATATATTTACTGCATCTAGTGCTGCATCCAATCTTTACGCAATGTGGAACTATACTATTAACTACAATTCAAATTCCGGAGTAGACACTGCTAGCAATATGCCAGCACCACAGACAGCCCTAGGAGGAAGTTCTGTTACCTTTACTGTTTCCGACATAGTCCCAAATCGAGTAGGATATGCTTTTGCAAATTGGAATACAGCAGCTGATGGCTCTGGCACTACATATTATGAAGGCGAGCAGGTAACAACCTCAGATAAAAGCTTTACGCTATACGCAATTTGGGTGGAACAGACAACTATGCAAAACTGGAATGGTTGTTCACTGTTAGCGCAAGGAGACACATCATCACTTAGAGACACGCGTGATAACAATGTGTATCAAGTCCGAAAAATGCCAGACGGTAACTGCTGGATGGTCGAAAACCTACGACTAGAGAAGACCTCCACCCTAACAACACTCAATAGCACCAACACAGATATTAATAACGGTACCACATTTACGCTTCCAGAAACCAGTGAGGACACTTGGGAATATTGGGACGAACAAACCCCATATATTTATTCAAACGGAAACGACACCCTAGAAGATGGTGACGGGAATACTCAACTTATAGGTAATTATTATAGCTGGAATGCCGCAACAGTCGGGAATACAGATCCTCAAAGCCAAGAAGTTCCAAACTCAATTTGTCCTGCAGGCTGGAAGCTACCTTCTATAACACAAATAGAAGAATTGATACCAGGCGGTTATTACTATTCTGACGAGCCTTACTTTACTAAATTCCCGTATTCCATAATTCCGTCTGGACAGTATGGCTACTCAGAAGACTACGGAAAACTTTGGACATCAAGTGGAGCCGAATATTCAATGACTGCCTACGTACTAATAGCTAATGCTTATGAAGCATACACCACAGATTACGATATCGTAGGCTACGGATTTTCAATTAGGTGCGTAGCGAGAAGCTCATCAAATACCTTTACTATATTATTTGACGCAAACGCCGGACAAGACGAAGTCACTAATCTCCCAAATTCGCAAACCTCCACTGGTCATAGTTCAGCTACCTCAAGATTATCAGGAAAAACACCACAGAGAATCGGTTTTGAATTTCAAAACTGGAACACCTCTTTTGACGGTACGGGCACTTCTTATAACCCAGGCCAAACCATTACGGTTAATACTTCTTCTACAACATTATATGCAATCTGGAGCGCCAGTACACTTACGCTTTCCTATGACGCAAACGCCGGTAGTGACACCGTAACAAACATACCTCCATCTCAAACAATTACAGGAGCAAGTAGTTTTACTCTTTCTAACACTGTTCCAAACAGAAATGGCTATATTTTCATCGGTTGGGCAACATCTGCAGACGAAACTAATACATTTTATAATCCAAGTGATACTTTTACCGTCAGTCAGACGAATACTACTCTCTACGCAATTTGGGGACAAAGCATTCAAGATTGGTCCGGATGTTCCGGTTTGCAAATTGGCGAAGCAGTTATATTAACCGACTCGCGAGATAAGGAGCTCTACACTATCGGCAAACTAGCGGATAATAACTGTTGGTTCCTAGATAATCTTCGTCTCGATCTTACGAATTCGTCCGTTA
>JAEEGL010280945.1_pt1 | contig 26441 bp, 37 predicted proteins | sample 9134231 | NCBI WGS metagenome assembly JAEEGL01 (sample SAMN16246548, study PRJNA631951) | gut metagenome | biome: gut microbiome; feature: rumen; material: fiber-attached | host: Bos | place: Iran: Karaj | collected 2018-10
GCCTTCGACTTGTTGACCGCCTCCTCCATCTTCTTCGGGTCATTGGAAACGGATGCATTTGAAAGCAAACCAAGAATCTGCTCACGATACTTGGAAACCTCTTCGGATGCACCGCCTTCCCTTACGATACTGGAGAATGCAGCTACCCATTTTGCATTTTCAATTGAACGATTCGTCTGATTGAGGTAAGGGGCGACAAAACCTCCCAGTATCGGATTCTCTGCTATCGGGTTTATGTATGTCTCCTTCAAGCCAGTCATCAGCTTGCCACGACCAAAGATATTCCAGCTGTCATCACCGAAAAGCAATTCAGACCCTGGCAAGGACCTGAGTGTCGGCATGGCAACTTTCCTTGTGTAGTATTTCCTATCAAGGCCTTTTACTCTGTCAGCTACACTTAGTGAGCTTATCCGTGAATACCCTTCTACATTATTACGGACAACGTTCTCAAAGATATTATGATAATCCTTGTCGTAATTTCTTGTATTGAGAGCCCTTAGCTGTGGCTGGAGTGCCTTTTGTGATTCCTCCCTTCTTTTCTGCACGTCATTTCTGTCAGATATGAATTTCTGGATCACAAGTACGGATGCAAGTATTCCAGCGAGTGCAAGCGATATCGGACTAAGCAGCGTGCCAAGAACAGAACCAGCCCCACTTGCAACATATCCAGCTCCACTTGCAGCAAGTCCACCTATGGTCTTTCCAAAGCCTTTTATAGAAAGGAATTTCCTGTTCCTTGCGGCTGAGAATGAAGCGCCGAATGTGTTCTTGTACCAGTTCTTCATCCTCCATTTGTTATTCATTTTTCCAAGATTACCTGGCATTCCACCGATAACGGCGTACTGGAGGCTATTGGTGTTTGCAGCGGCAGCCAACGGAGCAGTGGCAACACCTGATGCTATAGTGTTTCCAAGAGATATGTTCTTACTATTGAACGCTGCGAGAGGCGCTCCTATATGGCTTGCTGCCTTTCCTCCAAGAGCCGCGCCTGCTCCTGCCAGACCAGCTGCACCAATTCCAGCTGCACCAATTCCAGCTCCAGCACCCCTTGCCACAGCAGCCCCCATTGCACCCATACCTATACCTGTATTCCTTAATACACGATACATACCAACGAGAGGATTCAGGATATAACCAATCTGGCTAAGTGTGAACTGGAATATCATCAGGTACTTTACGAGATTTGGGAATGAGTTATACAAGCCCATCCATACCTTTGCCACAACACCGAATGCCTGGCCCATTGTCTTTACGAGATCCATTATATTCATAAGGTTCTCAGCTGCCTCAGGACCTTTAAGATAATCCCTGATATTGACGAGTATTTCCTTAAGAGCCCCCTGGAATCTCTCGAACATCTGTACGTTGTCCTCAGTGAATGCAGATGTCACCTGTGCCCACAGACCGGCAATCGTGTTCTGCTTTTCATAAGACAGACGCTGGGATATACCGGAATCCGCGCCAAGAAGCATATCGTCCCTGGTAGCTCTTACCTTGTCAAGGTTCCTGATGATCTGGGTGACACCAGCCATTGACGTGACACGGAACATCTTCGACACAAGCTGCACAAGCGTCTTGTCATCAGATACGGCAGAAAGGTCGCTGAGGATATCGACAAGGTTCCTTACACTTCCATCCTTATTGAACCTGTTGATACCCAGCTTGTCCCACATGGCCTTCTGTTTCTTGTTCGGATTGATGACATTCTGAAGAGCCATACGAAGAGTAGTACCAGCCATTGATGACTGGATACCTGCATTACCCATGACACCGATCATTGCAAGGGTATCCTCAAGTCTCAGGCCAGCTGCACTTGCAACAGGAGCTGCATACTGCATTGCCTCGGCAGTCATCATCATATCGGTATTGAACCTTGTGAACGTCGTGGTCAAGTTGTCTGCCAGCTTCCTCATTGCCCTTGGATCCTTACCGATACCGAAAGCAGTCTGGATGTTGGTGAGCTTATCGGCTGTCATTTCAAGCTCATTGTCACCTATCAATGCAACGTCTGCAATAGGACGGATAGAATTGTTGATCTCATCCACGCTAAGACCAGCCATTGCCATGAACCTTGCAGCTCCAGCAACCTCAGGTGCAGTGAACTTGGTCTCCATACCGACATTACGTACATTTTTCGCCATCTGAGCAAACCTGGCAGGTGTATATCCGGTCAGCTTCTTGTTTGACTCCAGGATTGCCTTTACTGATGTCATGGTGTTCTGGTAGTCAACAGCCTGCCTCATTGCGTCACCGATAAGGCCGAATGCTGCTCCTATACCCATCATTCCAACCATACCCTTTGCCATTCCGACAAATGCTGGTGTCTGTACGCCAAATGATGTATTACCTACCAACGGATACGTGGAGGCACGCATGACCTGTTTGCGTGTCCCCTGTGTCTCACGTACACCAACTGGATGGCTCCCCCTTCGTACCGGTTGATTTGTGGTTGTACCAGGTCCGGCTTTGGGAGTTGATGCTCCAGTTGTTGTCTTAGGTGCCTGTGTTCCTTTCGTAGTTCCAGTTGTGGCTGTAGTGACAGCCTGGGCAGGCTTTTGTGTCTGTGTGATTGATGGCGTAACTGGAACTGTGGCACCCTTAATGCTCTTCAGTTTTGATTTCAGGGCAGAGACATCAGGTGTTAGCTTAATGGTAGCTGTTAAACCCTTTATCTTGGATACAGTTTCTTTCAGCTTCGGAACATCTGGACGCAACGTGATATTTGCTATGAGACCCTTCAGTTTCGAAATCCTTTCCTTAAGCTTCGCTATTTCTTCACTATTTACGACAAGGCTTACAAGTGCCTCTACACCTGATAGCTTTTTAACAGAATCCTTGAACTTGGTTTTGTCGGGGACAAGTGTTACCTTGCTTCTCGATTTAGGAGCAGCTTTTGCTTTTTTGGCCTTCTCAGAAGTTGTTGCTACTGCTGTATCAAGGGTTGTCTTCAGGCTCTGTACAGATTCATTTATCTTTGATATAGAATCCCTGAATCCCTTTGCAGCAGTATTTCCCTTTACTCTTACGGATATATTGGCAAGTTTCTGAATCTCTTCAAATTTCGCCTTAAGAGTCGAAAGCTTGCCAATAACATCCGAATCATCCAGTATTGCTGTGTATTTTATGGTCTTCGGCTTGCCCTTCCTGTCGGCAATGAGCTTATCCATTTTCTTAAATGCATTCTCAATTGCCTTGACCTTATTCGCTATCTCCCTGTTGGATAGCATTAATGGCGAGGACGATGTTGTCTGACTTACAACAGGTGCTGGCTGTGATGATTTATAGTCCTTACGAAGCTCTTCTCTGTATTTATTATATGTTTCCTGAGCTGCTTTCAATCTACCTTCACCTTTTGCTATGGCATTGCCAAAATTGGTGAAGAAGCCCCTCATGTCTTCTGGATTATTAATTTTCGCCCATCTCTGATGTATTTTGTTCAGCATGGAGCGATCGTTTTCGGTCAACGATTTAAGCATACTCGGCATCCAGCCACCTTTCTTCGTCTGGCCGCCCTGCATGGTCGTATAAAGACCCTTCAGCCTTCTTACATAATCCTCAGCATCCTTTACAGCCTGATTATGTTGGCGAAGGCCTGCCGTAGTCTCCCTGATTGATTTTGTCGCTCCAGTTGTCGCACCCTCAACAAGCTTAAGGTTCTTTACTCCCTGCGTTGCCATTGAGTTTATTGCCTGTTCAAGTCCGCGTGCATTGCCTGCAAACACACTTTGCATAGCAGTGTGCGCATTCTTGAACGTGGATATGAGCATGTTCTGGAATGAGTCAAGCTGCCTTATCGGTGCAGACATGTCAAACGCCTTGCCAAGTCCCTTTCCAAAATTCCTCTGTACATTTGAAAGTTTGTTGAGTGACGAAGACAATGCACTGAGTGGAGCCACACTTGCTGCCTGCAACTGCTCCATCTGTGCAACCAATGATGCAATCTGGGTCTGTGCAGAACTTACATTTGCGTTAATGACGTATTCTACAAGGTATTGCTGAGTTTGTGCCATATACTTTCTCTTTTATCTTAAATAGCCAGCAGTGCAATACCATGTTCGCAAAAAACAGGCGTGACCATCACGGTTACGCCTGCCCAATGACAATAAATAGATTTTATGATAAAATAACCTGTTCTGCTATTATAATGCTCTCAGAATGATCTCCTGGCTTGATCTCCACCTCAGCATACAGTGTCTTCGTACCGACAACATCCTGCTCTGCCGGTACAGTGCATTTCCTGTAGTCAAGCTGGGCAGATCCATTAAGACTCGATCCGACTCCCATATATGTGTCAAGATTGTTGTACATGTCATTTGCAATGGCAGTACACATGGACTGGGAAATCCTGCCTGTCTGAGGGTTTGTCTTTATTGGCGCATTGGCATATTCAAGAAGCGTCCTCCTGATAATCCTGTGCACCTTGTTGATGACCCTGCACCTCACAAGGCTGTTGTAGTCCCTCTTTCCAAGCGTCCTGTCACCAGAAAAGAATGTCTCTCCAGGTGCATCCTCCCTGTCAACAAGGAACACATAGCCGGCAGCATCTATCTCATTTCTCCTGATGTAATTGAAGTTACTTATCGGCGAATGGTTGTCTCCAAGTCCGAGCTCGGCGACTGGAATGATGTCCTTCAGGCTGAACTGGGAATTGTCTGCAAGATAACACTCGGCAGGGCATATAGAAAGAACACCAAGTGCTGCGCCTACACATCCTACAGGACAGCTGTCCACACCCTTCTCCTGTATATTGTGCACCTCATCACTGCATTCCTGTCCGATGAGAACGGTAAGACCTGGGATGTCGTATGCGTTTACCTTTGGTAGCGTTCTGTATGTGAATGTGTTCTTATTTGCCGCTTCACTGATTATCAGGCGGTTACCGTTTTCATCAGTAAGCATCGATTCTTCTTCATCAGTAATATGTATTATGGTGTCAACATACTCAGTCCTCGCAGTATTTGCGCTCAGAAGCACATTGAACGGTATTTCCTGGTCGTATTCATCAGACCTCTGGAAAGACTCCTTGAAACAGAAAATAGAAGCCGACAACTTGCTCAGCAACGGTGACACAAGCTCAGTCCCCCTGTAGTCAAACAAGTCCTGCTCAGTCCAGATTCCGAACTGGAATATCCTTCTCTTTGTCTGGTGCATCATCCTGTGAAGGACATCGAAGTTTGATGAACAGTTAGCAAACACGACATATATGACATGCTCAGCTGTATCCTTCCCAGCCATTGTGAAGAAATGCTTCAGATGATAATATGGGACGCCGCCAAGTATACCGTTTTTAGTTATCCCGGTTGCCTCAACATCCTCCATGCTGGTCAGCATCTGCACCTGTTCGTTATTATACTTCTCCATAGCAAGTGGATAGCCTATGAAAAGCCTTCCACGTTTGGATATATCGAACACAATGCCACATACGCCCTCATCGAAAATCTCACTTGAGACGGGTTCAGAGGCTGTGTCGATAGTGAATCTGTTTATACCTGCCATAATGCTGTGTCTTTTTAACTAAATAGGCAAAAATAACCCGCTACAAGTTAATGCAGCGGGTCAGTTTCATCCGTTATCGTCTACCTGAAGGTCTTACTGGCTTCTGACTGGGTGCTCCTCCGAAAGCGCTTCCGACGGCGACCATTGCGTTCTCCTGCATTGCAAGGTGCTCCCTCGCATCCACCCAGACGGCGTTCTCAGCCCAGAAAGCAAACTCCCATTCATCGAGGTTCCAGACGTCAAGCTGAGGGAAATACCTTGCTATCAGGATAAACCTGTGTCTGTAAGCATCCTTGGCTTCGTCTGTTACCTCCAGGTCCTTTAAAAATTTACGATCCTGGAGTTGCGCGGCTCGATAAGCGCATTCAGGTTGGGCATGAGACCCATCAGGAACAGCTCGTCATCGGTAAGCAGTTCCCTGTCACCGTCAACAAAACAGTCCTTTGCAAGGTTCTGCTGGGCAACAAGCGTGTTCGTTCCATTGGTCATCATGAATTTAGAGAAGGCCTTCATGTCAGGATGCTTCATGTAGGCAACATAATACGGCTTCTCTCCAGCCTCCTCGTTTCCAGCTACGATAATGGGGACAATACGCTTGATCTTCGGGTTCGATGCAAGCAGTTCCTTCTTCTTTGCCTCTACGACACCCATAAACTCAGTGGGCACCATCAACTCTTTCTGTTCGTCCATAATTACAAAAATTTAATTCGACATTTGTTTGGTAATTCACCTTTAAATAGAAACAGGCAAAAAGAAAGTGTTTATTAATAGAAAAGAAAAGGGGCTCCGAAAATACGGAACCCCTCACATCCAATTACCAAACGATGACCTATGCGCCTGCGTAAAGCTCGGCTGAACGGTCTGTCTGTGAGGAAGCATCAGTGTAGATACGGTACGGATGCAGGTCATACTGCTTCGTGATGTTCGTATCGTTCTGGTTTGCCTCCATTCCATCCTCAGAGAAGAAGCAGCCCATAAGGGTCACGGTCTCCTCAGGAGTATTCTGCATGATATCGCTGACCCAGCTGATAACAAGGTCGAACTCTCCCAGTCCCATGAGTGTATGGGTGGTGTTGCTGTCCAGGTTACGGAGCTGTATCATCGTACCAACGTCAAGGGTGATCGATGCACTGATCTCATTGTTTCCGAATCCACGGGTACGGGGCTGGCCACCAAGACCGTAGTTGGTCTCAACGGTACGGGCTGCGTTCCAGCTGATTGCGGTACAGTTGATGAAAAGATCCTCACCCAAAGCGGCAGCCTGGAGCTCAATCATACTCCAGCTACAAGCGACATGATTAATCTGTGCCATATTCTTACCTTTTTATTTGTTACGAATTGGTGTTGAGAGCGAAGTGGCCTGTGACCTTGATCATACGGGCCTCACCTACAGGAACAATGCCGTAGTCAATCAGCAACTCATGAGTTACGATGACATTCTGGTTGGGATCGATGTTCACCACACGTCCGCTAATCTGTGAGTTGGTGGTTCCGGGATCGACCATACCCACATCGATTGCGCCTACGACGGCGTTCTTCAGGGTGGTGATCTGGGAAGCGCTCAGCAGACCAGTGGAAGCATTTGCCTTCAGAGGAGAGTTGGTGTACTCCAGAAGTGCCATACGTACAAGACGGCGTGTCTTTGCCATTGTACGGCAGCGGCTGACAGACTCGAAGTCACCGTCAGAGAGGGTAGCATCGCTGGAGAAGAAGGTGCCATTCTCGTAACCATCATAGTTGGTCAGGATGTTGTAGCCCTTCTCAACGAGCTTGGTGCTGCGTTTGGTGTAGCTGAGTGAGTCGATTGCAGTGAATGATGCGGTTGATGCCCATGCGAGAGACGCACCAGAACCTGTCACTGCGAGATTACCGAAACCAAGCTCAGCAATAGGACATACACTGTACAGGTTGAAGTTGCGTACCCAGCCGATTGAACACTCAACGGGAGCGATTGCAAGAACGCCCATTGCCATACCGATGTTACCAACGGGGCACTGGTGGGTGTTCAGGAGCTGCATCTCATGAACATCGTCAGAAGTCTCCTGGCCCAGCATCACAGATACATAGGGCAGCTGGGAGATTGCATTGGGCAGTGAGTCAAGTGCGATCTCAACGATTGCGGGATCCTCAGAACCTGTAGCGGGAGAGATGTAACCTGGGTTTGCATTGATGAGAATGGAGGCCTGAGCGTTTCCGTCATAGTTGACGTAGTTCGTGCCCTTCTTTACAATGCGTCCACCAAGCTTCTCACAAACAGTCTGGACATCTGTCACCCAGTCGTTGATGATGAGAGCATCGTTGACTTTCTTGAACAGCTCCCTCTCAGTCCACAGACCGATCTGGAAGCAGAGACCCTTGGCGGCAACCTGGAGATCCTCGATTGCATTGAAGTTGCTGGAGCAGTCAGCGAACATGATAAACAGACGCTGACCCTCACCTGCCAGGGCGAAGAATTTCTTGATATGGTAGTAGGGGATACCGTTCATGAATGCGGTCTTGCCTTCCTCAATACCAAGCGCTACAAGATCGTCCAGTGAGTTAATCTCAACCACCTGACGGTTTCCGAGCTTGGCCTGGGCAGTGGCAAAATCTGCAAACGGATTAGTGCGACCACCAATATCAAACACAATACCACCGATATTCTCAGCGGGGACGGCGTTACCTGAAACGAAACCGTCAATCAGTGTCGTAAAGACACCACCATGCTTTTGTGCCATATCGTTCCTTTTTTGTTATTTATAATACTTGTTTACATAGAGCTTTGCGTTACCCCTGATATGAGCTGGGGTAGTCTCAGTGAAGACGCCGCCCTTTGAGTCGATGTACAGCTTTGCGTAAGCCTCATGTCTCTTCAGGATTGCATCAGCACGCTTGTCGGCCTCCTCATCTGCCTTTGTCTTGGCAGTGTTCTCAGCCTTGGATTCAGGAGCCTTTACTTCAGCATTCACCTCTTCGGACGGCTTCACCTCCTGCTCCTTCTCTTCAACTTTCTTATTAGCCTTTTTCATAATCGTAACCTTTCTGTTATGAAAAAGCGGAGGAGAGCGTGTCCCCTCCGCTTTGCCTATTCAACTTGTCCTGCTTAGGAAACAACCTTGATGTAGTAGGTCTTGCCTGCTGCGGGAGTAGTATCCTCAGTGAGAGTGTAGACGTAGCTGCCCTCAGAGCCGCTGCGCTCGTACCAGCCTTCGAAGTTTGGATTCTTACCGGTAGTGCTGGCCACTGCGCTGTAGGAAACGGTTGCGCTGGATACGTAGGGAGTCCAGATAACGATCTCGCCCGGACGGACAATGTTCACGTCAATCTTGAGCAGCATCTTGAAGAAGTACAGCTCAGAGTTAGCCTGGAGCTTCTCAATCTGGAGCACGTTCTCGTCAGTGGCGTAGTCAACGGCCATCCAGAGGTTAGAATCCATGCCGTTCGTGAACACACCTGCAACGATGGTGTCCTTAGGCAGTGCATTCAGTGTGATGATGCGCTTGCCCTTGAAGCGGTACTGGTTCATCTCAGTGTTGTCCGTATACTTGACGGTCTTGTCGGTCAGGTACTGGTCATAGAGATCCCAGCTGTTCTGGTCCATGACGAACACGAAGCTTGCCTTCTTGCGGATCTTGGTGGGAGTCTTGCGCCACATTGCACGAAGGGCTGCCTCAACATCCTGGCCAGTGGTGAATGCGGTCGTGCCGGCAATGACCACCTTCTTGGGATCCTTATCACCGTCCAGACCGATGTTGTTGTCGAGCATGCGCTTGATAGCACCGTCGAAATACTTCATCGGACCAGCCTCAACATCGCCACCTACGTCCTCATAGTCATCACCAGTTGGAGTGGTGATCTTGGAACTGGAAGCGCCGCCCTTTACAGACATCCAGATCGAGCTGTCGATATACTCATTCTTGTTCTCCATCAGCAGGCGAACCATCGTTGCCTGGATCTTCGGGTCAAGAGTACGGAACACAAGGTTTCCATCGGGCTGGAACCACTTGTAGTACTTCTCGAAGTCACGGGGATTGAACTCAAAGTACACCATGAAGTCCTGGGGCTCCAGATAGCGCTCGGTGAACTTGTACTTGCCGGTATCGTTGCCGCTCTGGTCGGCATTCGGAGTGGGCACGCGGTCCTGGATGATCTTTCCGAGCTGCACAAGAGGCAGGGTATATTTCATCTGGACACCGGTCTTAATGTGAATCAGACCTTCTTTGTAGGTCTCGTTCTCTGATGCGGTGTAAACGAGCAAGTCCTGGAGAAACTCACCAGAATACTGGTTGTCCTTGAACTGGAAAGCGCTTGCGTTTACCTCAATTCCATTCTTTGTCATATTCTCGTTGTTTTTTTTAGTTAATTACTACTGTTTACTTCAGGTCATCGAGAGTCTTGAACTTGAAGTCGGCACCTACCAGCTCGTCAACATAGGCCTGAACCTTCTGCTCCTCGGAAAGGGAACCGTTCACGGCATCCTTCTTGTTGGTCTCATTGGAGGCAATCTGGTGAGAGATCTGCTCAGGAACCTTGATTCCTTCCAGTGAACTCTTAACCATGTCGAAGTTCTGCTCAGCCATTGCGATCCATGAATCCTTTGCCTCTGCCGTAATCTTGCCAGCAGCAACAGCACCGTCAATGAGAGCGGCGATAGCGGCTTTCTTGTCAGCGGCCTCCTTGTCCTTGTAGGTCTGCAACTCACCCTTCAGCGTCTCAAGAGATTTCTGGAGATTGGCATTCGTGGTCTTCTCAGCCTCATGCTTGATCTTCAGTTCATTCAGTTCGTTCTGGACAGTCTCCAGATCATTGTTGGATTTCTGGTACTTTGCCTCAAGCTCCTTAAGCTTGATAATGGCAGCAGTCACCTTATCCAAGGAAACCTCGCCCTGGACACCCAGCTGCGAAGCGACTACTTTCAATTCTTCGTTCATACCTTTATTTATTTGTTGATTAATATTGTCTGCACCATTCGGTCCTTTCTCAGAAATAGCCGATTGTGGTTCAGTTTGGTAATTTTCGCTGTTTGCAAGGCTCATAACGGCCTGAATCGCAAGCGCATCTGTGCTTCCCTTTATAGAAGCTGCAATACGATCCTTCACGGTTGCCGGAGTCTCAATCACATGGGTAGCTGGAATGAAGCCTTGCTCGACAGCCATTTCAGCTGTAAGGAAAGTGCCATCACAACCTGGCTGCCCGTCCATGATCTCCTTGACCTTGTCCTCAGAGAATCCGAAACGCTTGCAGTAGACGGTAACAAGCTGCTTCTTGAAAGCCTCTATGATCTGCTTGTTGTTCGGGTCCTCCATGTCTGCACCCATCCATGGGTTATGAATCATGATAAGCGAATAGTCTGACATATAGAGCTTCTTGCCTGCCGCCCAGATGACGGAACCCATAGAAGCAGCGATTCCAGCAACCTGTGTGACGGTGGGAATCTTGCACTCAAGTATCTTTGCGAATACTTTCATGCCTTCAACCACATTGCCTCCAGCAGAGTTGATGAGAATACGTATCTCAGATGGCTGGATATAGTCCTCGATATACTGAAGCTCCTCGACAAAGCGATCACAGCTCCACCATTCAACGTCATCAAAGAACAGCATGGTAGCGGGCTTTCCCTTCTCAAGCGAACCTCTTACGAGCTTTAAGTCTTTAACTTCCATAATTTTATCGTTTTTATTAGAAATAGCGAATGTCACATTTTTTCCGTTGTTTTATCCACCGGAACCTTCATTTTCCTGACTGTCAGTGCCGTTGTCATTCCCACTGCCTCCAGTACCATCGTCTGCTCCAGTATCATCACCTCCACCCGTATCATCGCCGCCTGTATCTGGTTCTGTGACAGTGCCGTCAGTGTCATCATCTATCTCCTTCTCACCGCCTATAGGCATCTCCCAGTCCTCAGGAGTCGGCCATGCGGGTTCTGGTGTAGGCAAACCATCCGTATAGATGAACTTGGAATGATCCTTGTGCAAGGCTGGGTGGTCGAAATTCGTATGGCCAGTTTTCCCATAGTCCTCCTTCCAGTCCGTATGGTTCGTATATGGCGGGAATACAACATATACATCCTTGACAAACCTGGTAGCATTGATATTCTCCTCCTTGAACCAGACCTCATAGGTGATCCAGCATGGCTGCAAGGAATCATCAAAACTCTCAAGCGGGTCTATGTATTTGAGGTTCACACGTTCACTCAATGCTGGATAGTTGACCTTCAGCTCCTGGATGAACTGATTGATAATCTGTGCAACATACTCAACCTCAGTCTCACGGTATTCCTTGACAGTCCCATCCTCGTTGAATGTGTCCGGATCCTGGTTGTTGAGCCTGTTCATGACAAACTTAATCTGCATATCCGCACGTCCGTCATTGATTCGCTGTTGCTGAACAAGATACCTCCAGTTTACAAATTCAATAAAGGCAGCTGGGAATCCAAGTGCATATTCGGAATTGCCTCCCTTACGCACAATCCTCTCAAACTGCCCACGGTTCATGGCAACTGTCTTGAATATCTTCTCACTGTTGATATCGTAATAGTCCCAGCGTACCTGTTCAAGTATGTCCTTGATGGCATGGTACACTGCAATCAGTCCGTTTTTCGGTATCTGAATCTGCTCAGTCTTAATCTCTTCCTGGGCATTGGGCTTGTTTTTCTTCTTTTCTACTATCATACTATCGGCGTGAATAACATGTCAAACATATCTAATTCAATCAATTCACTTCCATATCTCTGCATGTATGATGAGTGCCCCATGAATTGACGTTGTGGAACAACATGGTTCCTTGCACTCACATTGATTGCACCAAAATACTTCGGATCATTATGGATACCGGCATAACAGACACCCTTATGTCTTCTTGCTCCTGTATATGCAGAGGGGTCGGTTATTACCTTACCTTCATTCGGCACAGCCTTAATTGACCTTTTCAATGTTCCTGTATCAACAAGTATTTTACTTGGATCAGTACCAAATTTTCTTCTCTGCCTTACCGTAAACGGAGCAAGTGGTTTCCAGGCTGTAGAACCCCATGTTCTGAATTTTTTCTGGTCAAATGATTTCCTGAATACCTCGACAGCTGCCTTGGCCATATCAACCTCGAACTTGAGCTTCTGTATCTTTATCTTTCTGAATGCAATATTCCTTAAATGCCAAACAGCAGCAGAAAGCGGTACAAACATGCTTGATCCATATTTCTCCGAATACTCATTGACCCTTCCCCTTGTGCTTATCTGGACACGCCTAAGATGAGCAATATCGAGAACAGCGTTTCCATGTTGATCCTCTCTCGCATAACTGGCCCACTTTCCAGCATGTTTCCCCTTGCCGAGAGAATCTATATACCTACTATACGGAACATTCTTCGGAATCTCTATACGCTGCCCAGTTCTCATATCCACCCAATAAGACGGACCTGAAAAATACTGCCTTACTCTTCCACGTCCATTACTGGACATCTTGTTTAGAAACGTGAACTTACGAGGCATACCATTTTCTTTTTAACCGCACAACAAACTCAGAGAGTCTTTCCTTATCACTTGCCTTTACACGGAAATAAGGATGGCTCTTACCGAATATCCTTCCGCATTTGGCAAGGCTTTCAGAGAATACATCGTCTATCTGACTGGGCTTGTCTGGAGCCTTCGCGTACACAGCTGGGATCCTGTTCTCAACTGAATTACCAGACAGATCCTCAAGATAGCAACGGCATCCCCATTCAATAGGTGGTATCATCCATGAGGGGAATGAATCCCTGGGAGCAGAGAAGCCTTCCAGCTGTCTGTGCCACGGACGTACACGATCATCATTCATGGTCATATAGGTCACCCATGTAGAGGCATTCCACAGGACAGCCCATTTCCAGGCAATACCGGCAGCGTACTCTATGTCTCCATGTTCGACAGAAGCATACCTCAGATGATAGGTGTCACTGATACCTACCAGTTCCGCATAGTCCTCAGGGTTGTCAAGGTCGAATCTGTCAGGAATCTCACTGACAGCCTGGTACTCTGCCGCAACAGAGAAATCGATTATGTTGTCTATCCCAGCTATGAGACGGTCACGGATATCCCTGTCCTGCTGGGTAAGACTGTCATCATCCTTTGCGGAAATAAGAGCCTCTGCCTGTTCAACCGTAAGCTTAAGACCAACAAGAAGCCTCATAATCGCTATCTCAGACCTCGCATCGACCAGCTCATAGAAAGCCTCAGTAGCATCTGCCTTAAGCTGGAGACACTTCACAAAGGCCATGAACAATGCAAGCAGCTTCTTTGAATCGGACTCGTTCTGAGCCTTCTCCTCATCACTCAGGGCATTGTATATCTTGGAGAAGTAGCCCCTGCGACCTACTTCCCCTCCAGAAAATTTACCCTTGCATTGGTTCCTCTTGGATGTCCGTACCTGCGGATATACTCCTCATCTGACATGATACCCCTGTCATTTTCACCCCAGCCATCTTCTCCGACACTTCCACCAGCAGCAGATATCGTGTTGAACTGCTTACCGACATGCACGCCGAATTCCTTGTCAATTGTCTCAGGATCAACCTCGTATTTGTTGGTCAGCATGTCAAACAGCTTGACCTTATTCTCAGTCGATATCTCGATCTGGTTGGAATAACGGAAATAAACACCTGGAGAAAGGAACCCGATACGCTGGAGAGGAGGAATGATCTGCTCATTCATCACATTCTCAACATACTTCCGGTTCTTCTTGATACGTGCGCGATAGATATCCTCATGGGTCTTTGCGCTTCCAGCGTATGCCTGTGTCTCACCGGCCATTGACTCGGATCCCAGGATAACATTCGACACTTCCTGGTTTGTCAGATTGATAAGGCCTGTGAACACACGTTCAGAATTTGATACGGTGAACGTCTTTACGTCAATCGTATCATCCTGGCCAGTGACTATTATGCGTTTCTCTGTGCTCTTCGCAATGTCACTTGCAAGCTTCTTCTTGTCCAAATCCTGTTCGGCTGGTGTCTTGGCATGGATTATCGGCTGCCCATACGTATGCGCAAAACCTATATAATTACTGAGAGTGAACTTCTTCGCCAGGACAATAGGGACAAGATTGGCGAAATATCCGAGACCTCCTGTATTGACAAGGATATAGCTGTCACGATAGGCTATATCCTCAAGGTTCCATCCTGGGTCCCATTCTCCTTGCCGCTGTACAATACGATTCTGGTTTGCAAGTATGTTGCGTCTCTCAATGATGTTGACCTCTGCAAGACGCCTGACACCATTGACCTCAATGAATCTCGGCATGATTTCAAAACAGGTGTATCCGTAAGCCCTTGAGTCAACGATACCACGGATTATCTTTTCAAACTGTGTGCCCTGTATCTTAAGCGACTCCTCATCATCACGTTCCCAGCCGCCCTTGCCATCAGGTCTTGCAAGCATATACCTCTCATCAGTAAGCTGGGAGTCAAGCGTCTCCCTGACAGCTGCAAGATGGGCGTCCTGTGTGGAGATTGTGTCATACAGGTCGATAAGTCCAGACCTGTCATCCAGTATCGTGCCGTCATTCGTATAGTTGACGGTTGACTGGAATCGGTTGTGCTTCATCACTTCAAACACATAGTCCTGTATGGTCCTTTTGTATGTCCTATACACCGAAATCAAGGCCTCTTCACCGAAGAATGTGCCCTGGGAATTCATTTCAGTTCTTTTTCTCATGGGAATATTCCTGTTTTTCTCTTAAATAGAACTTTCAATTCCCCCATGTTGCAGAAATACAGGGCATTTCAGAAAAACATAATGACAAATACGACATGATTACAGGAGATCACGCAGCCTGATTTTCGCAACCAGGAAATTCACGCAACACCAATTGATACACAATAAAAGTTAAATTTTCAACACGGCTTTCGCATGCGTTTCTATTTCCAAACAAAAAGATATTACCAAACATTTTCAAATTATGGTTACAAGTACAGATTTCTATTTGTTGAAACTCCAGTTCAAGGCCGAAGATGCCATGAGCGGGGAAATGAAGAAGCAAAAACGAGAGTTTATTGCTGAGTGTGTGAGCTATGCCGAGGCAGAAACGCTGGCATACAAGATCATGGAGAATGAAAACTGGATGAAGCATGAGTACAGCAAGCCTGAAATCGTGCGTATTGCAGTTAGCGACCTCCGTACAAACGACTGCATCATAGTTGAGAAGAATGCATTCGACGGTTTCCACGAAATGTATCTTGAAAATGAGAACGACCACTTCTACAAGGTTGACGTCAGTGACCCCTATGAAGATGAGAACGGGAAGACAAAGTATCAGAAGACATCGCTGTTCATCCCTGCCGCCACTACTGGAAAGGCTGAGAGCTATGCCATGAAACTGTTCCCCAATGCATTCGTAAGCGCAGCGAAGATCATGGGTTTCCTGTCGGCATTCGTGACACCGAGCACATTTGAAATCATTGAGAAGAACTACCAGGACCTCTGAAATGGACTACAAGCTCAACAGATTCAATAAGGAACTGAAGTGTGAGGAGATCGGGATAGAAGATCTCCCCACGCTTAAATTCGGGAGACTCAATGACAATTTCCTTCTGTTCAATGCAACGGAATACCTGAAGGGGATAGGGATGGAAATGGACTACGCTGAGTTCTCACGCCCCATGAGGTTCTGGATAGACAATATGGCAAAAGGATATGGTGTACAGACCTCGGAACTGTTCTATATGAATCCAAACGGCGACCAGCTGTACCATGAGATCCTTACGCACCTTTTCCTTGCATTCCTCACACCGGACATACTTGTCTATTACAACGACCTGATCGATGACGTGATGACAAACGGCATAGCGTTCAGCGACAGCCTCATACTGGAACTTGCAAGGACAAGGCTTACACCTGACCTTATCAAAACACTTAGGAATGGAAACGACTAAGAAAATCGCAGTCTTCGGACCAAACCACAAGCTTATTGCAATAACAGGCGGTATCAGTCAGGCATCAAGGCTGATAGGTGCAGACACTGGAAGCCTTCTCCGCGCACTGAACGGAGAAAGGATCACATGTGGCGGGCTCTATGTCAGATGGATCCCAGAAGATACGGTTGTCGATATGGATGACCTGAACAAGGCAGACCTTATTGAATTCGACCTTGAATGGCTGGAAGAGGACAGGCTTGTGTACACTACAAGGAGACGGAAGAGGAACAATGTGATCAAGGAAAGCGATTTCGTCAAGATAAGGGGTGACAGATACAGACAGTATAATTTCAATACAAACAAGAAAAGAAAATGAAAATCATAGAAGTAAAAACAGTAAACACAGGTAAGATGCAGCTACCTGAGTATGCGACACGACTCAGCGCTGGAATGGATTTGAGAGCCGACATAGAAGAACCGGTCATCATGAAGCCACTGGAAAGGAAGCTTTTCGGTACGGGCATCCGCATCCAGCTTCCCGAAGGATATGAGGCCCAGGTCAGACCACGCAGCGGACTTGCATTAAAGAAAGGGATAACCGTACTTAATGCACCGGGCACTATCGATTGTGACTTTACAGGAGAAATAGGTGTAATCCTGATCAACCTGTCAAATGAGGATTTCACAGTCAATCCTGGAGACCGTATAGCCCAGATGGTCATAGCCGAGCATTGCCAGGCATGCCTTATGCAGGTGGATGAGCTTGACGATACTGAGCGTGGAGACGGTGGATACGGTCACACTGGAGTCAAATAATCAAACAATATTTAATAATATGGAGAAAAAAGAACCAATCCCGGTAAAGTACTTCTCGTTCGCAGAGGTGATAAGCGGACTACAGGAAGGAAAGGTGTTCACCAGATGGCATGACGGATCCTGCATAACAAAACAGATCCCAGCCAACATCGACAGTGAAATGATCCCCAAGATGCAAAGCCTATGCCCAAAGGCAAAGGAACTGCTCAGCATGAAGAAAGGCATCTACTACAAGAATCAGGTACTCATGCTCAAGCCACTCGGCGACAAGGTTATGGCAACCTATTACATGCCGACCTGGGAGGACATATTCGCTAACGACTGGGTTGACCTATGAAGAACGGCTGGCACGATACAGACAAACTGAAACCAAAGGCAGACCAGGTCATAGTCGGCATCTGGGCATATCTTACTGAGACATTCGCTGAGCTTTGCTATTATGACAAGGACGCGAAAGAATGGTTCTCTGCGCAACCTGATTGTCCGGACAGCGCTGTACAGGCACCTGACTACTGGATCGAAATGCCATACGACTAAATAAGATAAGTATGAAATGTCCTGTTTGTGGAGCAGACCTTATATGGCAGTCAAGCTTCATGGCAAATGAATGCAGAGACTTCTATGAGGATGACGACGAAGCGATAGTAGACATTTATGTCTGCTCAAAGTGCGGAAGGGAAATTGAGATAGCGGACCCCGTAAAAGATGACCGCGAACATCAATACGCGGAATATTGGGGAAACGGCAAATAATCCCAAGTTACCATAATCTATAGAAAATTGCGGGCTGAACAGGTCCGCAATTTTATTTGTTAAATACTGCTAACAATCCTAATTTAGTGTTTCGTTTGTTCGATTTCGCTTGATTTTGTTTCATTTTGTATCTATCTTTGCACCCGAAATCAAAAACAGAGGATTATGAGCAAGAAAAACCAACTTACAACAACGGACTACCTCAGCACAGCTGAATATCTGAGGCTGGTGAGGTTCCTACAGAGAGACAGGAACATACTCGGAGAGACCTACGTGAGAATCGCAAAGGCAACGGCACTCAGGATCTCAGACGTCCTTTCAATCAAATGGGGGCAGATCCTGACTGACAGCTTCGTTTTCGACGAGAAGAAGACTGGCAAGCACAGGCCTATCAAGTTTCCAAAGAAGACGCAGGACATCTTCCAGCGCCTGTACAAGATGCATGGCGAACCAGGTCTTGATGCGCTTGTATTCATCAACCTTAGGACTGGCAAGCCATACACGAAGCAGTACATCAACATGCTTCAGAAGGAATGGAAGGAGAAATACCAGATAGTGATAGGCAACTTCTCCAGCCACTCATTCCGCAAGGCGTTCGGCAGGGAGTTCTGGGACAAGATGGGCAATACGGACGAGGCACTGGTGAGACTTTCGGAGATATACAACCACACCAGCATATCCATTACGAGACGCTACCTCGGAATACGTGACGAGGAGGTCATGGAGGCCTATGACATGATAGAGGTATGAGGAAGGTAAGCGATATGATAGGCACCTGCACGATATGCGGTGCAGAGTTCAGCTGCTATTTCTATGCTCCCAAATCAAGGACAAGGAAGATCATGCTGAAACACCGTGTATGCGGCAGGTGCGCTGCATGGATAGGGAGGACCAAGGACAAGAAGGCCAAGGAGCTGATCATAGACAAGAAGGCCTACCTTATCTATAAGTACAGGAGGTTCATTGACGTAGGAGAGGTACTGGGTGGGAACGGCATAATAAGGTATCTTCTCGACATAACAACCGGGGAGCCGATAAAATCAAACGACGTATGGTTCAGCTGCGACGTACCAGATATATTCTACAAGGGTGACACAGGTGGATTCATAAACGAGCGCGAGTACAAGATGATAAGAAGATACGGCCTGTTCTCCTGCAAGGGCACGACATGTCTTGACAGGTACACTTGCACATGGTACGACATAGAGAACATGGAGAAGAACGGGCCCGTCAACACGATACCGAAGGACTGGGTGGACGGCGGCGAAAGATGCCGTACCTACCTTAATATTGACAAGACAAGCAAAATAATCATGGAATGGAGAAACCGAAAGCAGTAGACAAGAAAGGGATGATAAGGATGTACAAGGAATACAACGTCATCCCGCCGAGCAACCAGGCACTCGGAAGATTCGCAAGGATGATGGGCTACACAAAGAAGCGCGTCATGGTAAAAGGCACGACAAAGCTCTGGTACATTTTGAAGAACAGCTGATAAAAGAGGCAGAATCCCTTGTTCACACTTAAAAACAAAAAAATTATGAACAGGAACTATTTCAAACCCAGGTTCAAGATCCAAAGAACCTACACACAGGACGGGAAACCCAATTTCTTCATCGTAAAGGTCATGTACTGGTGGTTCCCGGTATGGATGCCGGCACTCAAGCAGATCTATGAGAACGGAGGAAAGACAACAACATCTGAGGCCGTATTCAACAGCGAGGAGGACGCTTTGGACTATATTGTGAGGAGATACAGCGTGATAAGATCATCGAACTATGAAGAGAGCAGACAAGATTGATAAACTGATCAATGAACTGGAGAATGAGCTAACAAGCCTCGACTCCCTTCTGATAGTGTTCGTGGACGGAACAGAGAACATTGCGTCAACAGGCCTTACGTCAATGAACGTCGGGATGCTCATAACTGCTATCTGTGAATCATTCGACGATACCGACAAGAAACGTGCCCAGAACATGTCAGACCTGTTCGTGTCGGTTATAGTCACATACGCGAAGGCACATCCTGAATTCGCAACCAAGTTCATCCAGACATTCAACAAGATCATGTATGGAACAGACATATACGACTAAGACAAGACCGTTCGGAAGGCTGATGATGGAAAGCCTGCTAAGAGACCCGAAGGCTGGGCGAAACAATCCGTACCTTATGTTCATCGCCTACACATGGAACAAGATCAAGGAGGACATATACCAGAACCTCTACGAAGACGAGGATCCTGAGACAGTCCCGGACTATGACGATTTCGAAATAGACGGAATGGAGTGTAACGCGGTTGTCATGAGGATCATCATTGAATCATGCGCAAGCGACCTTATTGCAGCCCAGCAGAACGGACTGGTGCTTAAAATAGGCGGGAGGCCATACAGGACACCTAAGACACCGGCAGCCGACAGGTTCACACTGTGCAACAGGATATTCTGCTTCCAGCGCAAGGATGATATTGTCAGGATCTCAAAATCAGACATCATGACAGTCGTTATGCCGGATGACAGCAAGACCTTCATGGATATCGAGCTTGAAAACAGCATGGCAATGGCGCATAGGATACTGTTCCTTGTCGAGACCAGGAAAGAAGGCTGGGATATGCTCACCGACGTGGAGGCCGTAGTATACGCATGGACAATAAGGATGGCAAGGTATCAGGGGATGCGCATAAAGGACATCGTCAATGAGGTGCTGAGATTCGTGGACTACATAAAAGACGGCATATCGGAAATGGAGCTTGACGAACTTTCAGACCTGTGGATAGATAACTTCAATACAGCAACCGTATCGGCAGACTCCCAGTTCTCCGCATCAAAGGTGGATGAATGGAACAGAAGGTATGGCATGAAGTCTGTCCTTCAGGAAATAGACCAGGAAGAGGCAGATGAATTCTGGCTGTCGAATTCAGGGAAGCTGGTAAGGACATGCTGCACGTCGTAGCAAACTCCACCGGAAACCAGTGGCCTATTTATATATGAGCTTTTAAATTACTCCTTTTATTTATTTAATTATTATCTTCAAGATGGCGGCACTGTGAAGCGCTGCCATTCTTTATATATAAGACAGCGCACATAGTCCTTCAGGGCCGTATGGTACTATTTCTATAAAAACAGACATGAAGAAGAGGTTCTCAAAATTCAGCCAGGTATTCACGACAACCGATGACAGGGTAAGCAGCAGGCGCGTCTGGGGTGCGCTTGGCTGGGTGGTTGTCATAGGCATCAATATATACTGCACGATAAAGCACACTGAAGCCCCTGAGATAACGGAGATAGTATGCATAGTGTCTGCCTCATTGCTTGGGATAGGTGTGATAGAGCCTTATTTCAAGTCGAAGAAAGGCCCGAAAATAGTCAGTCATGAGCATTATCCCGAAGATAGTCAAGAAGAACCTGAAGAGCTCGGTTAGCCTCCTCAGGTGAAAGGAAGTAGTTTCCCGCATAATAGTGCTGGCTGTGCCTGTCAGTCATCGTGTCCTGCTCAGCCCTTATAGTGAACCTGTCAGTTATGCTCCAGTAGACCTGCCCCTGCCTTGCACGCGGCCTTTTCGGTACAAGCATCATCCTCTTGCTGTCCCAGAGATACCCGGCACGCTCAAACCTTGCCTGGACTGACTTGCGATGGGATATCTTCAATGGAACGACCTCGACATCAAGAACGGAGAGTCTCCGGCTGGACACATCACCGTCCTCCTCTGCCATCATGGTGAAATACGGGAATTCGAAATCAGTTGTCACGCCGCTTACCTTCCTGTCACCCAGCTCTACCTCTATCCAGCATCCGGAACCCCAGTTGCCGCATTTCCTGAGCATTGCATCACCTGAAACGAACTTATACCCCTTACGCATAAGAGCCTCCTGTAGCACAGCCCTCTCATCATTGCTGGCATGCCTGACATCGGTGTTCGCAGCGTCTATGCCGAACCTGTTGATGGCAAGATGGGAATGTTCAGTGTCAGTGAAATAGGCATCAACCTCTATGATGCCTCCAGACGTGCTGTAGACATGGCCTATCGTACTTCCGAATACGATGATGTCACCACCCTTAAACTCTTTTTCCATAATCTTCGGGTGCAAAGGTACTGGTTTTTTGTCAGACTGGAGTGTTAATTAAGGTTATTGAGTTTTAGCGATTGTGAATTTGCGGAAAATACGGCAACGGCAATATTTCAGGACCGGCTATTTAACAGAAATGGGTATCAGCCCGGACATTCATTCAAATCAATTTGTGAGATATCATACATCTCTGTAAAGCATTTAAAATTCAAAAGCATGAACGACAAAAGAAATGAGACCTTGGAAATAGGCAAGATCTACAAGGAGAAGATCCCAAGCATTCCAGGAGGGGCAGGAAGGATTGCCTGGGACACATTCAACGGCCTCAATCCAATCCAGACCGTTGTCTGGCTGAAAATATGCGAGACAGCATACAAGACAAAGGATGAAAGAGGCCTTGTCGCAATCAACGAGCTATGGCTGAACAGGAATTTCGAAAGCACATCAGAATGGGAAGGAGCCATCAACGCCATCCTTGACCTGGATGATTTCGGATACATACACTGTGACATATACAGTTCATTCATTTCCGTCACGATAGACTACGAGTCGCTGGCAAAGGTGACTGAGAAGATCGGAAGGACAAGAAACGGAGGAATCCACTTCATCAAGAAGGAATTCGGGAAGGAGGATTTCTGTGAGACCATCCGAAGAAAGGGTGGGCGCGATTCCTTTTTAAGAAAAATCATTGACAAGGTATGCGAGTAACCAAATCTATCAAGACAGCTTATGAAACAGAAACTGGTAGATCCTGGGAAAGTGTACCAGGAGCAAATGAAGCAGTGTGGGCACAGCTCTGTAATGATTCATCCGGAGTTGCTTGTATACCTGAAGTCATCGGAGCTTCTTTTATGGATAGAGATATGCAGAAGGGCGAATATGACCATGTTCCCAGACGGGTCGTTTGTCGCGGAAATCAAGGACATGGCGAATTCAGCATGCATAAAGGAGAGGCACGCAAAGGACATACTCACGTCGCTGGTGGAGATAGGATTCATAAAAAGGTATCGCAAGAAACTGTACAGGTACGAGGTGTCATATTCGTCAATCCAGAACCTGCTGGGTGTCCTGGATATGAATCCCGGATGTGGAAGGGAGCTGAGGATTATCAGGGGTCAGCAGAACATAGATTTCATAAAAAACATGGAGGTCATGAAGGCTTGCAAAGAGGCTGGAGTGGTGTTCACGGAATGCGATTTTTTAGTGAAATAATGGATTTGTCAAGATTTTTCAGGTGCACAAATGTGCACCTTTGGAATATTTTCAGGTGCACAAATGTGCACCTTTGGACCCCCCTTTCAGGTGCACATTTGTGCACCTCCAAAGAATTAAAATATATATTTATATATAATGAAAATTACAATTATAAAATAAAACTAAAATATCTCAATTTGTGGATTGAGATATTTCCAGTTTCATTTTATGTTAATGAAAACTATTTTTTGGAGGCCCTGGGAATTCGTTTCTCTCATTCCCAGCCCCCTTTTTTAAAAAAAGCGGGTACGGCCACCAAAAAGTCAAGATTCGTTCCACTCATCTTTCAGGTTTCTGGCCAACTTCGTTGTCCCCCTATCCCCAGGCCCCTTCCCCACGCATGCGGGCGGCCACGAAACAGGTGGTGCGGACATCAATTCAAAAACAGGAAATCAAAACTCTAAAAAACAAAAGATATGACAAAGAAAAAAGACAAGGAACTTAACATCAACATGGGTGCGCACTCAGGCTCCCGCTTCTCAGAGTTCGACCTGGCTGCAAGGAGGACAACCATACCATTGCACTCATTCCTAAGGCCTGATGAGCTGTCACTGTATTATGTGCTTGACAGGCTTCCGGTAAGATCCGAGATAGGACTGGCAGACAACAGCATCCAACATACACTGGCGAGGATCATGGGGACGTCGGTGGAAAGGGTCAGGTATACGATAGACAAGCTTGCCAGCCTGGGTATCATAATAGCGCCTGGGAAGAACACCGCATACCTTGAGTCGGTGATAGAGTTCAAGATCGTATATGACCTCTGCTGCAAGCTTGGAAGCTATCCGTTCGGCTTCGGTGAGTTCCTGAGGAATGTCACTGGTAACATGAATGTGGACAGTATAACCCCAGCGGACTACGTAAAGGCCTATGACGCGATGAACGAGTGGTATGACAGGCAATTCTACCAGAAGAAGGCAAAAGCCCAGCAGAAGCCGAAAGAGAGGGGTCTGCGGGCCTCCAGGGTACTTGATTATGACAAGGATGACATGAATGATTAAAAAAACAGGAAATATGGTACAGGAAATAGATCACAGTAAGCTGGTAGAGGCACTTGGCCTTGCCGAGAAATATGCAGGGTATGTAAGAGCCGATATCATAGATAGCGCCGGAAGGAGCGGAAGGCCACACACTGATGAGGAGGATGAGATACTTGAAAGGCTGGAGAAGGCGATCGGGTATATCAAGAAAGCCCAGTTCTGCGTGAAGACGATGGAGTTCAGGGTAAGTGATGACATAATAAAATAGGGTAGGTATGGGAACAAACAGTTTTCAGATATTCTTAGTCCTGTTCTGTCTTCTGTGGGCATCAGGTTCCATAGTTGTCGGGATGGCATTGCTGAGCGGCACTTTAAGGTGTAAAGGAAATTTTTACACAAGGATAGGTATATCAATTCTTGCAGTATTGACATCATGGGTGTTCCTGGTGTGCAATGTACTGTATGATGACACTGATATTGACGAGATAATTGACAATAAGTTGAACAATAACGAAAAGAAAGGGAATTATTATGAATGAGATTTTGTACTGGTATCTGATCGGTGTGGCTGCGTGCATACCGTTCGCGTTCTATTACACAGGTATGATGATGGTGAGGAAGGCAGGACTGGAAGGAGGCTTTGCAGTCAGGTTCCTGGGGTTCATGTTCTACCTGTTCCTGTGTGTGTTCTCATGGGTGATGCTTGGAATTGACCTGCTTGTGTTCATATTCGACATGGCTGAAGCCGACAAGATAAGAAGAAAGGAGGGCATGTCATGAAGCATATCGTGTGTAATCTGTATGTACAGCTTGTGTTCTTTGTGATTGGTGTGTTCGATATCTATATGTTCAATGCTTCGTGCATGTGCTGTACGCCTAAGATGAAGTGGGTGTTCCTTGCATGTGGGATAGCGCTTGTAGGTATGAGTGTGTTCACGGTTGCAAGTAGTTTTCTTAACAGGATGAATGGCAATGACAAAAAAAGAGCTGTTGGAGAATAAGGCTTTCCAGTCTGCCGATGACAATGCCGAGATAATGCTTGAGTCTGCGATAAGGTACAAGCTGAGGAGTGTCAGGATAGGCGATATGCTGGGAGTGAATGGTAAGAGAATGTTGTTCCTAAGTGTTAAGGCAAGATGACGAAGAGAGAGTTTGTAATGTCGGAGGCTTGGAGGAAACTGCCTATGGGTGCTGAGCTTATAGGTACGCTTTTCTCCAGGTCCGTTACGAGGAAGCGTGTCGGTGTGGGATCGGCTGGAATGATTGAGACCGGCACTGAGTATAAGTTGTTGTTTTCTTCTAACAGAGTGGAGGATGAGTCATGACAGTAGAACAGATACTTAATAACAAGCTGGTTGCAGTGCTTCCAGGTGACGCTGCGATGTATGTGAGGCTGAAGGGGAAGTACCTGGAGCGTAAGGTGGACTTTGACAAGCATGTGACGAGATCAAGGTACAAGTGGTGCGTGCTGATGGATACGTGCCTTTGCAGTAAGGATGATTTCCTGGAGTCTGTGAAGGTGTTCTCTAATATGGGGCTGCAAACAATAGACGGGTTTGTGGGATACTGGGATAATGGTAGTGTTGTAAGGATAAGGATATGATAGAGGATATTGAAAGAAAGGAACTGGATACGCCTCCTGAGCAGGGATGGAAGGACAGGTTGATAGAGGAGTACCTTTATGTTGATTCGAAGTGTGGGAGGCTCCATAGGTTCATAGAGTGGTCTGAGGAGTTCGCAAGGATGGACAGTGACAGGCAGGGGCTTCTCATGAGACAGCTGGAGGTGATGAAGGAGTACCAGAAGGTGCTTGGTGAGAGAGTGGTGCTGGAGGGGCTGTGGGGAGAGGTTTCGAACCTTTTGCAGTGATCCAGGGGCTATTTTATAATGCAAGTGTGTTTTTCATAATAATAGGTTTTTAGTTAATAGATTGTCTGGGACCGTCTTGGCTGGGAAGCTGGGGCGGTCTTTTTTTGTGTGGCTGGGAAATGAGACTGTGAAAATTGGGGGCCCGGAAAATTTTGGGAGAGGTTGGGGGAGGGTTTTTGTGTGGTGGGAGGGATGTTTTTGGGGTGGTGGGGGAGGTGAGAGAGTGGTGGGAGTGGGTGTGGGGGTGTCGAGAGTGGGTTAAAGATGCCCAGTTTGCGCCTCCGGCGGGGATGCCTGACGGCCTGTCCTGACGGACGCTATTTATGTTAAAAATGTTAAAATTTTAA
>JAEEGL016921647.1_pt1 | contig 26441 bp, 17 predicted proteins | sample 9134231 | NCBI WGS metagenome assembly JAEEGL01 (sample SAMN16246548, study PRJNA631951) | gut metagenome | biome: gut microbiome; feature: rumen; material: fiber-attached | host: Bos | place: Iran: Karaj | collected 2018-10
GATGAAGATCAACAGTGTGAAAGTCCGTTTATAAGCGTAATCTATGCTATTCGTAAATTACCTACGGTAAGTTTCGACTTGCCTAGCGAGGTATGCTTGAACAGCGAAGAAATTGACTTTGAACCGTTGAAATCACAAACAGATGGTGTAGTTATGTCACTCTGGGGCGATCAAGGTCCAGAAACTTCATTCCTTCCAAATAAAAAAGGTACGTTTAAGTTCGAATACTCATTTACTGATGCTCGTGGCTGCACAAATTCTGTACAAAAACAGATTACGGTAAATCCGTTACCAGATGTCACGTTTGATGATATTCCAGACCAATGTGAATACAGTGATCCTGTTGATTTGAGTTATTATGCGGGACCAATAGGAGGAACATTCTCAGGATCGGGTGTTACCACACAAAGTACTTTTTATTTGTTCAATCCTGCTGCGGTAACGGCTGGTTCAACTACGACAATAACGTATACTTACACCGACGGGAAAAATTGTACAAATTCCGCTCAAAAAACAATACAGGTCATCGCCCGTCCTTCGGTTACATTTAATGACGTTCCATCGTTGTGCGTTGGCGGTGAAAAGCACGATTTGTTGCAATATGTAACACCAAATACGGGTACATTCTCAAGCGAGTATGTTTCGGGTACGGAATTCAATCCTTCAACAAAAGGGAATTTCAAAGTTTCTTATACTGTTGAAGCTGATGGATGTAGTACAACGGTAGAAAAAACAATTGTGGTAAATGAACTTCCTGTATTGACATTGGAAATGAATGCAGTTGCTTGTGTAAATACGGGCAATCTGACGCCACAGTTAAGTCCTGCTGGTGGAACATTTACCGTTGATGGAGAAGTTGCCACGGTAATTAACACAGATAATTTGTCGGTTGACAATCACACATTGGAGTATGCATATACCGACCCGATGACTAATTGTTCGAACACAATTTCTAAATCAGTGGAAATTCGTAAGGTTGAAAAACCAATAGTTGCCGATAAAACTGTTGTCATTGGATCTACCGATTTGACAATCACAGCAATAGGCAATGGAGGAACTTTGGAATGGACAGATCAAAATGGCACAAAAACGACAGGTGCGTCAATATCGCATTCGGATGCAAGTTCTGCAGGAGAATGGAATTATTGCGTGACTGAAAACGACGGAACATGTACGAGTGAACCTGCATGTATGACGTTCACTGTTATCTGGTGTCCTGCTCAAGCACCACAGGTTACGGTGACAGGTGCATACGTAAACCACAACTGGGCAGACGTGCTATATACTGAGATTTGTGCTTCCGATGATGTTCCTACGTTCCACGTTACTGGAATAGAGGATGGCGCTACAATCAATTGGTATGACGGTAGCACTGGCAGTTATATCAGCACCGCTACACCTCAGGCATATCAGAATAATGCAATCAAGGGCAAACCTGGAACATATTCTATGTCGGTATCACAAACAACTACGGGCGAGAATGCTTGTACAAGTATTCCGACGAGCGTTATTGTGGAAATTCACGACAATCCACAAATTTCAATCACAAACGATGACGTTCATTTCTGCGATTACGACGACAAAGTTCAGATAGAAGTTTCTTCTGACAGCGATAATGGTACATTTACGTATAGCGGTGATTTTGTGGTAGACAATTATTTCTATCCTGCGAATGCAACAACAATTGGTACGGCAATTCCTGTCACCATAGAATTTGTTGATAGCGAAACACGTTGTGAGGCAACGACATCTGCTGATTTCTATGTTCATCACGCCAATAAATTGTCGGTAGTTTCACCAATAACGCAGTTGGAGAGCGATTACGAAACTGTCCTGACCGCCACTCCTGACGGAAATAACAAGGTTACGTGGTACGATGCGTGTGAAACGAAAACGAAGTTAACGACGGGAACATCGTTCAGCACGGGACTTGTAGGCGAAGTTTCGGAAGACTTCGGCGTTACGCAGACCGACCAATATGGTTGCGAAAGCGAATGTGCGACAATTCAGGTAAATCGTATAAAATGTCCTACTCCGGCACCGACGGTTGTTGTAGAAACCAACACCATCTGTGCAACCGACGAAGTTCCTACATTCTATGTAAGCGGCGAAGTCGGAGCAACATTCTCGTGGTACGAAAATGGTACGCTCATCAGCAACGATGCCGAGTTTACGCCGACAAGCATTCAAGGTAATGCAGGAACGCATTCATGGACGGTAACCCAAACAACTACGGGTACAAACGGTTGCGAAGGCATTGCCGCTCCTGCTACATTGAAAATCAATCCGTCGCCTGAAATTCAAATTACGTTGGACGATGTGATTTGTATGAATGAAGGTGTAAAAACACCAAAATCGAACCTTACGGGTACGATATTCAAGTTTGCAGGTGAGGTGGTAACGCAAATCAATCCAGAGGACTATATGCCAGGAATGTATGATTTGACGTATTCATACAATGATCCAGTAACAGGTTGTCATGCCGTTGAACCATCTACAAACTGTTACGATGAAGGTTGTTTGAAGAAAACTATTGAAATTCGTGAGATTCCAGACGTGTATGTCAACAATATCACGCAACTTGTAACGTCTAACGAGTTCAAGGTTTCAATCATTTCTGGTCACGGAGGTGCCTATACATGGACTGATGAGCACAATACCTTAGTGGGCATAGGTGCAACAATTGAGCATCAATATGAGAAAGAAGTCGGTTCGTGGACATATTGTGTGACCGAAACAGACGGAACTTGTTCAAGCAATCCTGCTTGTTTGACATACTCTATTATAAATTGTCCTGTTCCTGCACCAACAATTATTGATGACAATGTTATAGCTTGTGTTAACGAACAGAGACCTGAACTCCTTGCCGAAGGTGATTATGAGATTCATTGGTACAAGGAGAATGACTTGTCAACCATTGTGGCTGTAGGTAGCTCGTACACGCCAAACGACATAACAAGTGCTGGAACGTACAAATATTATGTTGCACAAAGCGATGGAACTTGTGAAGGTGTCCCTGCCGTTGCTACATTGAATATGCATACAACACCTCTTCCACAAATTACAGGAAATATGCCAGTTTGTGAAAACGAGCAGTTGGTTCTTACTGCCGATGGAGAAGTGCTGTGGTACACCGATGAAACGTTGAGTCACGCCGATGCGATTGCTCCAGTTCATTTTGTCTCGTATGCGGAGGCAGGAACATATAGCCTTTACGTAACTCGTCAGTCAGAATATTGTACAAGTAATCCTATCACATTGTCTATTCAAGTCAATGATATTCCAGACGAACCAGTGATTCAGTTTGAAAATGTTTGTAATGGAAATGATGTGATTTTCACCGCTATAGGCGAAGATATACAATGGTACAAAAACGGCATGCCGACTGAAACGGAAGAAGCAACAACATTAATAGAGAAAACGATTCTTCCGGGAGTAACTACGGTGGAAGCAACACAAACGAAGAATGGTTGTACAAGTCCGAAAGCAACAGCAACAGCTGAAATCTATGCAATCCCGAATAAGCCGACACCGAACAATGTAACGATTTGTGAGTATAACCAAATAGAACCTGTAAGTGTTGTGGTACAAGGAAATGCAGAGGTAACGTGGTATAACGATGAAATGCTTTCTACTGTTATAGCAACATCTACAACATATAAACCAACAGAGAAGGAAACGCAGACGTTCTATGTTACTCAAACAGTGAATGGTTGTGAGAGTGAACCTGTTGAGGTGAAATTTAAGGTTAATGCAAAACCGAGCGATGTTGTCTTTAAACAATCACGAGATATTGAAGAATGTGAAGGAACAAGAGTGACGATTATTGCGGAATCTTCCAATACCATTTTCTGGTACGAAGAAGGCGATGATAATCCAATCTTTACTGGTCGTTTCTTTACCGTTCCGACAAGCGAGGTTGGTGAGTACACCTATTATGCGACACAAACCGACGCGGCTGGTTGCGTAAGTGACAAGACACCGAAAAAGGTTACGCTGATTGCAGGTCCTACGTTTGCCTTGATAGAAAAGCAAGATACGATTTGTGAATACGAAAACCCAGGAAGGCTTGTCGTTACACGACAAAACGAAAATGAGACTGTGACTTGGATTGACCCATCTGGGGAAACAATAGCAGGAGAAACAGGTGATACATTAGACATTCCTGTACGATTATCACTAAAACCTGGTTCATACATATTCAAAGTACGAACGACTGTGGCGAGTTGTAGTTTTGAGACGCGAAAAGAAACTACCTTGAAATATGTCGTTCAACCGAAACCAGAAGCTCCTCAATTGACAAAAACAGCCTTTTGTTTTGATGGTCAACCGGTAACGTTGTCAACGAAAGCGAAAAATCCGATTTGGTATAGTGAAAACAATAGTATTCTTTCTGTATTCTCTCCAGAATATGCGACAATTTATTCTTCAGTCGGTGAGTATTCTATAAAGATGACGCAAAATATCAATGATTGTACAAGTGATACCGTATCACTTCCATTCCTGATTAGTGCGCTTCCATTGCCGACCATTACAGGTGCAAATAAAGTCTGTGAAGGAGCAAATGAAAGTTATGTCGTAACAAAATCAGATGAAGATAATACTATAAAATGGCAAGTTACGGGTGACAGAGTCATTTATGAATTGTCATCATATAGTTCGGGGTTTGTCCGTTCAATAGATTGGATGACCGAAGGATTTGACACGATTTTCGTATATGAAACAAATAAATATGGTTGTCGTGGCGAGAATGAATATCCGATTGAAGTGCTTTCGGCTCCTGACGCGCAATTCTTGGCAGAATCGTTAGGACAAGAAGGTGTGATAACATTCACCAATACATCGGAACCTCAAATTCTTAACAATAAAGGAATAGAAAAAGAATATCACGTAGATTATTATTGGGATTTCGGAAGAAACACTGATACGGCACGTGTTCTGCAAAATGACGAGGTATTTGAAGAGAAATATCGTTATGGTGATTATTATGCAAGAATGACTGCTATCAATGAATTTGGCTGTGCTACGAGTGTTACCAATCCATTCTTTGTTGATGTGGCTCATGCACTTTATGTGCCGACTGCCTTTGCTCCAATGAGTGCTTCTGGTGAAATCCGAGTATTTAAGCCTAAGGGATTCAACTGTAGCACGTTTAAGATTTGGATTTACGATGCATGGAATAATCTTGTATATTACTCCGAGGGCGTTGACGATCATGGTGGTCCTGTTTGTGAATGGGATGGAAAAGTGGACGGCAAAATGATGCAGTGTGGAACATATCGTTACAAGATTGAGGTAACATTTGAAGACCATTCTGAGGAAAATTTGAAGATTACTCAGTCGGTAAAACCAATTTGGGGTAATGTAGTTCTAACACGATAATATTAAAGAGATGCGATTTATCGCGTCTCTTTAGTTCAATGAATCAATGATATGGATATCAAGAAAATCATTATTTCTCTTATTCGCATTCTGCTCGGCTGCACGTTTGTCTCGTCAGCCGTGATGAAATTATTTTCGCTCGAAAATTTTGTCTTGTACGTTTATAGTTTCGGACTTTTCAGTTATGTAACGACGACTATTCTTGCCCGCTTGCTCATCATTATTGAATTTATGCTCGGTATCGGGTTGATTTTCAAGATTTACTATAAATATTCGTGGTGGGGAACATTAGGAATGCTGGTGTTCTTTTCACTTTTTCTGTTATATGTCGCAATTTTCCGAAACGACGAAAATTGTCACTGTTTTGGCGATTTCATTGAACTTGACGCTTTCCCGTCAATATTCAAAAACGTAATCATGATAGGACTTTTGCCACTTATTCGAAAGCAAACTGAATTAGAAGGCAAAAAGAAGATATTTATACTCACTCTTTCTGGTGCATCGATTTTGTTTTTGGCATTTATCGCATTTCCTCCGAACGCGCTCTACAACAAAATGTACGGCAACGACGACGAACGTTTTAGCCAAGTGGCGTTTGACAAATACATTCAAGTACCTGAACTATCAAACTTTCTTGATACAACCCAAAATGAGATTGTCGGTTTTGTTTCGGCGACGTGCAAGCATTGCCGTGCTGGAAATACCATTATGCAAGCGATATTTGAGCAAAACGACTTGGACAAGAATTGTTTCAAAAACTATATTGCTTCGCCGAACGATTCGCTTCTTGCCGTATTCAAGGACACAACTAACACTCAGGAATATCCGTATAGAACGGCACCTATGTTCGTCCTTATTGAAATGAACTACGGCTATTTCCCGACCTATGTTTTCTTTGAAAAAGGCAAACCTGTAAAAGCAGTCAATTACAAGGAAATCAACGAGAATGAGATTGTGGAGTTTTTGAGCGAATAGCTATTCAAAAACATACACTCGTTTCACGCGTCGGTCAATCGACGTCATTACCTCGTATGGAATCGTACCAATTTTTTCCGCCATTTTGGTAATCGGCAAATCTTTTCCGAAAAGAATCACCTCATCGCCCAACTGCACGTCGGGAATGTCGGTCACGTCAATCATAGCAGCATCCATGCAGATATTTCCAACAATAGGAACCTCCTTACCACGAACCAAAACCGTACCCACGCCATTGCTCAACTTACGGTTGAATCCGTCGGCATAACCGATAGGAATAACGGCAATTTTTGAGTCACGTTTTAAGATTGTTTTGCGAGAATATCCTACCGAGGTCTTGTTTTTCATCTCACGAATGCCAGATACGAACGTTTTCAACGTGCTAATTGGCTGACACGCCTGTGGGTTAACAAAACTGATTCCGTACAATCCAATTCCCAGACGAACCATATCGTATTGATATTCTCGGAAACGTTCTATACCTGCCGAGTTCAATATATGTCGCATAATCGGATATGGGAAAGCCTTCATTATTTGCGTTGACATTTTCTCAAACAAGCCAAGTTGCTCCATCGTAAAGGAATCAAACTGCGGGTCGTCGCTACCGACCAAGTGAGAGAAAATAGAAGCGACCGTGCAATTAGGAATGGTTTGCAACTCGGTAATCAACTCCGTAATCTGCTGTGGCTGAAAACCATAGCGAGCCATTCCCGTATCCATTTTCAAATGAATGGGAAACGTTTTGTTTGGATACATCGCACACAACTGCTTGTATTCATCAAGAACGGCAAAATTGTGGATATTTGGCTCCAATCCATAATCATACAATTTTGACAACATTCCATATTCAGGATTCATAACCATGATAGGCACGGTAATTCCCGAATTTCGAAGTTCCACACCCTCGTCAACAAAGGCAACAGCAAGATAATCGACCTTGTTGTGCTGCAAAATGTTGGCTATTTCGTACGAACCATTTCCATAGCACGACGCCTTGACCATAATCACAATTTTTGTCTTTGGATTCAAGCAGGAACGGAAATAATTCAAATTGTGTACAATTGCGTTCAGATTGACTTCGAGCACCGTTTGGTGTGCTTGCGACTGCAATTGGTCAACCACACGCTCAAATTCAAATTCGCGGGCACCTTTTAACAAAATCGTCTCATTTTGGAACGCAAACTCGTGCAATTTTGGCAACAACGCATCGGTTGACTTAAAGTAATGCCCCGCAGGCAAGAATTTTTTCAGATATTTTGAAATATCTTTTCCCACGCCAATTACACGGCTAATGGAATATTCACGAATCATATCGGCAATGCTCGAATACAGTTCGTCGAAATTCATACCCGTCTGCTTCACATCCGACAACAGCAATGTTTTTGTCGTATTCTTATGTTGCTGACTTAGATATTGTAAGGCGATTTTAACACTTTGAAAGTCAGAGTTATAACTATCGTTTATCAATACGCAGTTGTTTCGTCCCGAAATTTGTTCCAAACGCATTGCCACGCTTGGCAATTCCTTGAACAACGCTAAATCAACGGCAACACCAAGTACTTGAATCGCATAGAAACAGTGAATGGCATTTTCTATGGAAGCCGTATCGCAAAATGGGATTTCAAAAGAATACTTTTTCTTGTTCCATGGAGCAGTAATTGTCGTCACACCACTGTTTGACGCATACGTCACACGATTTTTCGCCTTTTCGGAAAAGCCCCATGCGACCAAATTTGCCGAAAGTTTTTTCGCTTCTTTGTCAATCGGCTCATAATCACTGCAATAAATCAACGTTTCAACTGACTGGAACAATTGCATTTTTTCAGCCACTTTCTGTTCAATCGATGAGAAATGTTGTTGGTGAGCGTCACCAATGTTGGAGAAAATTCCTATCGTCGGCTGAATCATCGCTTGCAAGCGAGCCATTTCCCCAACTTCGGAAATACCTGCCTCGATGATACCATATTTGAAATTTTTGTCGAGCAACATAAGTGAAAGAGGCACACCAAGTTGCGAATTGAAACTTCGCGGCGAGCGCACAACCGAAGTTGATTGTTTCATCAAGAAATACAGCCATTCCTTAATGATAGTCTTTCCGTTACTTCCCGTAGTGGCAAGCACTGGGTTGGCGAACGACTTACGGTAATGTGCCATAAGCGCCTGGAATGCCGTCAGTACTGAATCCGACACGATATAGTTTGCGTCGGGGTAGTGAGGATATTGTTCACCTTTCTGTACCCAGAAATTACGGCAACCTTTTTCGTGCATATCGGCAATGTATTCGTGTCCATTGCGATGTTTCCCCTTGATAGCCAAGAAAATAGCAGAAATTTCGTCAAACGAGGTTCTGCTGTCAGTTTGAATCTTTGTGATTTTTAAATTACCATTGCCTTCGCACGTAGAATTTGTGATAGAAGCAATTTCAGATAACGAAAATTGGAACATATTTAAACTCTATAACCAATAACCAAGACGTCGTCAACTTGTTCAGTGTTACCTTTTTCTATCCAATCAACCAACTCGTGGTCTAACAGTTCACGCTGTTCGTTCATTGGCGACTCATATATATTTACAAAAACTTGTTTCAAACGTTTAATCATAAACTTCTTGCCTTTCTCGCCACCGAACTGGTCTTGGAAACCGTCGGAGAAGGTGTAGAGCGTGTCGCCCGGCTTCAATGTGATGCAATATTCCTCGAACGGAACCATTTCGGGATAGATTGCAATTGGCTGTTTGCTACCGGCAACCTGAATGATATGATAGGTTTCGCCATTTGTTTCCGAGACGAATTCTTGGATTTTCACTCTATCGTCGTCGGCTACCTCACCTTCAACATAATCCTTACGAACAAGAATCAGCGGGTTATTTGCACCAGCGTAGCGAAGTTGACGAGTTTCTTCGTCGAACATCCACATAGCCAAGTCCATACCATCCTTTTGCTCGCCGGCGGCACCAGTTTGTTTCAATGCCTTGATGATATTTTCACGGAGTTTGTCAAGAATTTCACCAGCGTGGATGTCAGGCATAGTCGGGTCGTTGATGATTTCGTTCAAAAATGCAGTTCCCAACATACTCATGAATGCACCAGGCACACCGTGACCCGTACAATCGGCTGCAATGGCAATTTTCCATTGAGCCTTTCTACCAATCCAATAATAGTCACCACTAACAATATCACGGGGCTTGAACAAAATGAAACGATGGTCGTGGAACAAATCTTCCACCAATTCTGGCCGAGGCAAGATGGCAGACTGGATTCGGCTTGCATAGTGGATACTATCCAAGATGTTCTTCTGTTGAACCTCAATTTGTTCCTTTTGAGCAGAAACTTCATCGCGCTGCCGTTCGATCTCTTGACTTTGTTTCAAAATCATATCGTTCTGTTCGGCAAGTTTTTTGTTCGATTTACGGACTTGAACCAACAAGTAAACCACGAAAATCAAGAATATGGCAATCAGGATTGACGCGCCCACCATAATCAAGAAACGTTTTCGCAAGGCATCCTGCTCACGGCTCATAAGTTCCTGCCGCTCTTTTGCAGCAGCAATTTCCTGGTCTTTCAACTCAGAACCGTAACGAGCGTTCAATTGGTTGATTTGTCGTTCCACGTCGTGTTTACGCAACGTATCGTGCATATCCACATAGCGTTCGTAATATCGCAGCGATCCCTTATAATCACCCAAAGAATCTAATGTGCGTGCCATATCGCGGTACCACATAAATTCCTTCTCCAGATAATTTCCTTCTACGATACGAGGATACACTTTCAGGAAGTACTCCTTCGATTTCTCGAACTCGCCTTTTTTCTGGTACATCATTGCATATCCGTTCTCAATAGCAATAATGTCGCTGATATAATCCTTTGAAAGAGCAATTTTATAAGCATCGTCGAAATATTTCTTAGATTTCTTCCAATCGGAAATCATCATATACGTAAGACCCAAGTTACAGCGAGTTCTTACAATATTCAGAGAGTCTTTCAACTCTTCATAGATGGCCGATGCCTGTTGATAATAATAGAACGCAGAATCTACGTGCTGATACTTGGTGACAACACCCTGACGATTGAAGCCCGAGTAGATTGCCGCCATGTTTTGCATCACGTTGGCCACCTCGCCTTTGTTACCCAGCGATTTCTGCAACTCCATGGCCTTGCGGTCGTATTCAAGCGCCATTTCGAAATTTTCCAACGTGTAATAGATTCCTGCTATATTCGTCCAACAAGAAGCCACTCCTGATTGGAATCCACATTCGTCAAAACATTTACTCGCATTCAGATAATGCTGTAGCGATTCTTCCGTTCTACCAAGGTTTTGATAGATATTACCTGCTTGCAGATATCCAATACCAGTTCCACGAACATAATTGGCCTTCTTGCCCGCCTCAATTGCCTCGTTGGCATATTGACTACCTTCAAGATTCTTGCCTGTTGACCAACAAACACTTGCCATCTGGCAAAGTGCCTTGTTCAATCCCTTCCAATAATTTCCCGCACGTGCATGGTTTGCCGAGCGTGTGAAATTTGCCATGATGGAGTCGTTAATACCCATCATCATATATAATTTGGCAAGTTCGTAATATACATCGGCAGCTTTGTTCTTCAAATTATACGTTTTGGCCGTTTCCAATCCCTTATTATAATAATGAAGGATGGAATCAAGATTACCCACGGCATAAAAATCCTGTGCCTTGTTCACGCATTCATCCACAACAGGTGCCTTGGTTGAATCAACCACCTGTGCGTTCACAAAAGAACACAAGGAAAGTAACAGTGATATTATGAAAACCTTCTTTTTCATCTTCACAAAGATACAAAAACAATGAAACAATTTCTAAAAACTCAGAAATTCAATTAACAAGATTATTAACAACTTTAATTGTATAGATACGTTTTGTGATTTAAAGTTGATTTAAGATTGTACTTGAAAAGAAAATCTATTCCAAACAATCGTCCAAATCTTTAATAATCTGTTCTTTATCCATTTTCTGTCCGATGAAGACGATCTTCTCCATGCGGTCACCGTATGTTTCGTCCCAATCGCGGAGAATTCCAGGTTCTTGTTCCACCAATTTGTCAAATTCTTCTTTGGGTGCTGTTGCAAACCACAGTCCTGCTTCGGTCAATTTCTTTTGTACACCGGCTTGTTCAAACAGATAAGACATATCTCTATTGTCGTTGAAATAGCAGACACCTTTTGCACGAATTATGGTTTTTGGCCATTTTTCACACACGTACGATTCAAATTTCTTAGTGTCAAATGCCTTGCGACGATAATATACAAATGTTCCGATGCCATATTCCTCAACTTCGCCACCTTCGTGGTGATGATGATGGTGGTGGCAATGAGGGTCGTGGCATTCCTCGGCACTATGGTCGCAATGTTCGTGGTCATGATGATGATGTTCTTCCTCCTCGTGATGGTGGTGATGATGGTCGGCTTTTGCTTCGCGTTCCTCCTCTTCGGTTGCCTTTTTCTCAATTTCTTGAATCCACGCAGCGGAAATGGCTACTTTGTCGTAGTGGAACGTTTTGGTATTGATGATTGAATCTAATTCGACATCGGCATAGTTTGCCTCAATAATCTCGGCACTTGGTTGCAGTGCTTTAATGATTTGTTTGATTCTTCCTAGTTCGGATGGCGAAACCTCGTCGGCCTTGTTGAGAATGACTTTGTTACAGAATTCAATCTGTTGGATAAGAAGATTTTCAATATCTTCCTCGTCTATATTTTTCTTGGTAAGCTTTTCGCCACAAGCAAACTCGCTCTGCATACGAAGCGCATCAACCACCGTCACGATGCAGTCCAGGCGGGCAAATCCGTTTCGGGTATATTCGTCGCCCATTTGAGGGATGGAACAGATTGTTCGTGCAATTGGCTCAGGTTCGCAGATGCCGCTCGCTTCTATCACAATGTAGTCGAAACGATTCATTTTTAGAATGTCGTTTATCTGTTCTACCAAGTCCATTTTCAACGTACAGCAGATACAGCCGTTTTGCAGGGCGACAAGACTTTCGTCTTTTTTGCCAACAACGCCGCCTTTTTGAATCAAGTCTGCATCGATGTTTACTTCGCCAATATCGTTCACGATAACGGCAAATTTCACACCTTTTTTATTTGCCAAAATATGATTGACCAAGGTTGTCTTTCCACTTCCTAAATAGCCAGTTAAAAGTAAAATTGGAGTAATTGTAGTAGTATTCATTGCAGTATTTTTTTCGCGTGTAAAAGTACTATTTTTAATGCAATTATCTATTTATCATTGCAAATTCTTTCGTAAAATCATTACAAATCAAAAAGAAGGTTTTACATTTGCACTTGCAAGCGAGAGTAGCTCAGTTGGTAGAGCACAAGCTTCCCAAGCTTGGGGTCGCGGGTTCGAGCCCCGTTTCTCGCTCAAAACATTTTTTATTCCCAGAACTCTTTCTTAAAATTCACCAAATACACCTTCTCTGTGGCTCGTGTAAAGGCGGTGTAAAGCCAACGCACAAATTCTTTGTCAACCATTTCGTCGGTGAAAAATCCGTGGTCAATATAGACGTGTTTCCATTGACCACCTTGTGCCTTGTGGCACGTGATGGCATAGGCGAACTTTATTTGGAGTGCGTTGTAATACGGGTCTTTTTTGATTTTCTCGTACAAGGTCTTTTTATTCTTGATTTCGGCATAATCGGCACAAACTTCGGTGTAGAGTTTGTTGCTTTGTTCGTAGGTGAGCGATGCCGACTCCGACGAAAGCGTGTCGAGAATGATTTTTACCGAAAGTTCCATATCCTGATAGTCAGGGAATTTGAGGGTGACGTCGGCAAAGTTGAAACCATAGAGGTCTTCATATTTGTCAATGCTCACAATTTCGGCAATGTCGCCGTTGGCAATAAAACTGAGGTCTTTCTCTTTTTCTGTCCAATAATAATTGTTTTTTACCACCATAATGTAGTCTCCTTTACAAATGGTGGAATCTTTCCATAGAATCATTCTTCGAATGCCGTCATTGTAGCGGTTTGCCATTTTGTTGGAACGAGTGATGACTATGGTGTCTTGTATGCCGACTTTGTTGTGCGACGATTCCAATGCCTCCAAAAGCATACTGCCGTCGATGGATTCCACGTCGGGAAAAGTTTTGAGTTTGGGGAGTGAAATAGTGTCGTTATCCAGCATTTTTCGAATTGTCGTCGCATTTGACAAAATTCCAGAATCTTCGGCTTGACGAATAACGGTGCGTAGCGTGGCGTATGCCGGTGTCTTGAAGAAATTCGTCTCAATATAGTTTGCATCCAATGCAGGCGAATTGGGCGAACCAATGGGCGGCAATTGGGCAGTGTCGCCAATCAGAATGAGTTTACATTTGTGCTCGTTGAAAATGAATCGAAACAAGTCGTTGATGACGGAGCCGGAACCAAAAATCGTGCTTTCGGAGGTGGAATCCGACAACATTGACGCTTCATCGACGATATACACTACATTTTGTGCGGCATTGAAATTCATTCCAAATTTCTGAATGCCGTCTTGCACATTACGTTGCCGATAAATCTTTTTATGAATGGTGAACGCAGGTTTCGAGGTGTAGTTCGACAATACTTTTGCAGCACGACCAGTAGGAGCCATCAGTGAATAATTCAGTCCCAGTTCTTGCAAAGAATCAATCACGGCTTTTATGAGTGTGGTTTTTCCCGTCCCTGCAAAACCGTTTATTATGAACACTTCGGCATCGGTGGCAAGAAATTTTGCCAGTTCGTTGAAAACGTTCTGCTGGTCTTCGGTCGGCTCAAACGCAAAGTGTGCACGTATTTTCTTCGCTATAAAGTCGTAAAGCATCGAGTTGAAAAATAATTTTTGTAATAGTAGCAATAAAAAGCATAAAAAGTCGTATGTTTGTATGCGAAATTTTTACAAAATATAAACTATACAAAAATGAACAAAGGATTAAAACTCGGCATTGAAATCGGATTGGGTGTACTAATCGTGTTGTTAGCGTATGCTGTGTATCATACGGTGAACAGAGATATTACGTTCGGTGATGAAAAGAAAGCTCGTCAGGAAGCAGTTATTACTAAACTGTTGGATGCGAGAGAATTACAATATGCCTATGAGGCAAAATATAGCAAGTATGCTGACAACTGGGCAGAATTGATTCGTTTTGCAAAAGAAGATTCGTTGGAATTTACTAAAACTATCGGTGATATTGAAGATTCTGTTGAAGTTGCCGAAGGACGTGCTTGGCAAGAAAAAGTTAAAATTCCAGCTTTTGAAAAATTGATGCAAGACTCGGTTTTGTCGGAAAATTTCAACTTGGAGGAAATAAGCAAGGTTCCTGGCAAAGATGCCGAATTTGAAATTGCAGCAGGAAGCATTATGTCGGCAGGAACAAAAATCCCTACATTCCAAATGGGTGTGCTTTGGGACGTGCTTTTGAGCGATTTGGACCGTCAATTAGTGGTTAATGCGAAGGAATATTCTCGTAAGACAAGTGGTTACGAGGGTTTACGAATAGGAAAAATCGACGAAGTTTCAACAGAAGGTAACTGGCAATAATCTATGCAAGACATAACCTACGTTGCGGAAAACTATTCAAGTAGTAAATCGAAAGATTACAGATTATCCATTTCGGTACGTCGAGATGGATTTTCTTTTTTGCTAGTCCACAAACGCACACAGGAGGTTATGGCATACGCCTACAATATTGTTCCGCCAGCAAGTCGTAATACGGAATTTAAGAAATTTTTGAATCAGAAGATTTTTCAAGAAACATTCGGAGCCGTTACCATAATTGTGGTTTCCCCCAATTTTACTTTGGTTCCGAAGAAATTTTACGACGATACATTATTACAAGATTATTCGCAACTGAATTTCGAGAAATCGGACTCGGAATCAATCATAACATACGAATCGTTCAATACCGACGCTGTTGTGCTGTTTCCGATCGATACGACAATTTGGGCCTTGTGCCGCACGGCGTTCCGCAATCAGGAAATGGTTTCCTATGTGCCGCAAGTGGCTCCGATGATTGAAAGCGGTGTAAAGAAACGTGATGAAAAATTGGTGATTTCAGTGGAAAACGATTTCTTCACGGCTATGTATGTTCGCAGTAAGGAACTTCGGTTTGCAAATACGTTCTCGTTCTCTAATATCGACGATTTTACCTATTATGTGATGAATATCGTGCAACAGTTGCAGTTAGACGTGTTGCAACTTCCGATAGAAATGTCGGGTAAGATAAGTCCGAAGTCGCCGTATTTTTCGGCTATACAAACGTATGTGAAGAATGTGAAGATGGCTGAAAACCCTGTGAAATTGCCACGTTTCCCATATATGTTGTTCCTCAATCATTGCAATATATCTCTATGCGAATAATCAGTGGTGATTTAAGAGGACGAATTATAAACGCTCCCAAGGATTTTGACTTGCGACCCACTACCGATAGGGCAAAAGAAGGTTTGTTCAATATTCTGAATAACGAATTTGATTTTTCGGAAATCTCTCTTTTGGATTTGTTTTCGGGTATCGGCAGCATTTCGTTTGAATCGGCTTCACGTGGTTGCACCGACATTGTGAGCGTTGAGAAAAATGCGAAACATGCGTCTTTCATAAAAAAAACGGCAAATGATTTGAAAATCAAGGGAATGAAAGTTCTTGTGTCGGAAACTCGTGATTTTTTGAAAATCGCAAATCGGGAGTTTTCCGTCGTTTTTGCCGACCCTCCATATAATTTGCCGTGGTTACAGGATTTGCCCGATTTGATTTATGCAAGCAAGGCAGTCAACGACGATACGTTGGTGATTGTTGAACATCCTGAATCGTTTGATTTCTCGCAACATCCTCATTTTGCTCGTTTATGTAAATACGGGAAAGTGCATTTTTCGTTTTTCCGTACTAACAAATAATCGTGTACTCGTATGCACGTCTTTGCTGAATATACGTTGTGGTTGCTTCCAATTTGCGTGATAATTGGTGTAGGACTTGCGTTGTTTCTGTATTATAAGGAAACAAAGTTGAAAGATGCGCCACTCTGGTTGCGACGATTATTAATTGGGTTACGTGCATTTGCAATCTCATTCGTCTTGTTTTTGTTGCTCGGTCCGTTTCTTGAAATGAAACGGCAAAAAATCGAGAAACCGACTGTCGTATTCTTACACGATAATTCGGCTTCGCTTGTCCAACAAAAGGATTCGTCGTTTTATCAGACGAAATATAAGGAAACCTACCAACGAATTGTTTCCGATTTGCAGAATGCGTATCAAGTAGCCACATACACATTTGGCACAGACGTAATTTCAAGTGATTCATTAACTTATACGGAACAGGAAACGAACATTTCTGGTGCGTTGCAAGACATTTCAACTCGGTATTACAATCAAAATATTGGTGCCGTGATTCTTGCGTCCGATGGTATTTACAACAAGGGGGAAAATCCCAAATATGCCATAAAGGATTTTCCGTCGGCTATGCCTATTTATACGATAGCGTTGGGCGACACGGTGCAAGAATGTGATAATGTCATTGCCAAAGTGCTTCATAATCAGATTGCTTTCCGAGGTAATCCGTTTTCCATAAAAGTTTCGGTGGAATCACACGCACTGAAGGGCAACGTGTCGAAATTGAGAATCCTTGACGGAAAAACTGTCGTGTTCGAAACCTCTGTTCGTTCCGACCAAGAACATACTTATAAGACTATTGACTGCAAAATACAAGCGTCGGAAATTGGGCAAAAAATATATACGGTTGAAATAGAACACTTTGACCAAGAAATTAGCGAGAAAAATAATTCTTACACATTTGCTGTCGATGTGTTGGAAAGCCGTCAGAAAATTCTTCTTGTCTATGACGCAGTTCACCCCGATATTGCTGCCGTACGCCGTGCTATCGAGAATAATAAAAATTATGAATGCTCGATAGTAAAAGTTGGGAAGGATAAATTGCCTCCGCTACAAGAATGTAACTGCTTGATATTGTGCGGCATGAAAGATTTTTCCGTACAGGGGAAACATATACTTTCCGAGGCGATTCACTTGGGAATCCCGTGTTTGCTGCTGAATGTGGGCAATTCGTTACAAGCGCTGAACGAGTTGCATTTAGGCATGGAAATCTCAAATTTCAGAAATTCGTATGATGAGGTAAAACCTCGTTTGGAATCAGATTTTTCATTGTTTTCGTTGGATGAGGAGAGTAAAACGTTGTTGTTGCAGGCGCCACCGTTGTTTGCTCCGTATGGTACCTATAATACGGGGGTTTTGTGCCGAACGCTCTGTTATCAGCAGATTGGTTCGGTTAATACGGAACGGCCGTTAATTACTTTCTCGGAAACGCAAGGCGTAAAAATCGGTTTTGTTTTGGGTGAGGGATTATGGCGTTGGCGCTTGTACGCACAAAAGGAGATGGGCGACTTTGAGGCGTTCGATTCGTTTGTGAATAAAATGCTCGCTTATATGGCATTGACCGAAAAAAGAGAAATGTTTGTCGTTTCTGGTGAACAAATTGTATATGATAATCAAGATGTTGCGTTTTCTGCCGAATTATATGACAAAAGTTATGAAGCCGTGCCGAATCAAGAAATCACGTTGGTTATAACAAATGAAAACGGCAAGGAATATCCGTTTATATTTTCTGCAAAAGACAATTTCTATTCTCTCAATGCAGGTAAGTTTCCTCTTGGAAAATATGGTTACAAGGCGTCGGTTACGTATGACAACTCGGTGCTAACGAAAAAAGGCTCTTTTGTAGTGATGCCTATGCAACTTGAATCGCAACAAACTCGGGCAAATCATTCCGTTTTAGCGGATTTGTCGGAACAAACGGGAGGAAAGATGTATTCGGCACAGGAGTGTGAGGCAATTGTGAAAGAGTTGCAAGAAAACAAAAACATTGTTTCGGTGGCACATTCGATTCGTAGTCGCAATTTGTTTGTGGATTTACCGTTAATATTGATAATCATATTGTTATCTATTTCGGCAGAATGGTTTTTACGAAAATACTATGCTACGTATTAAGAAAAAAACTTATAACAATATATATTGTATTCACTGTCTTTAAATGGTTATATACACTACTTCTTTGGTGTGAAGCAGGGAATTTTTTCAAAATGCGTAATAGCGGCAATTATACCCAGAAACTTTCTGGCAACCAGACGTTTTCAAGTTTTTGTGCTTCTTTGAACAACGGAGCAATTTCGTTATCCTGAAAACCGGCAATTCCGCAACCAATACGTGTAACAAGAAATGACAGCTCTCTATGTTCTTGTGCAAAAGTAATGAATTCGTCAACGTAGGGTTTTATGGCATCCACGCCACCGTGCATTGTAGGAATACCGTAGGATTGCCCTTGTAATCCGACACCTTGTCCCCATATCGCACCGAATTTTTTCAATGCTGTGTATGCGGCACCACCACCGTGCATTCCTTCCAAATTGCTACCGAATACAAAAATTTCATTATCGTTCAGCGACTGAATGAAATTTGGCGTAATACGTTTTGTGTTTTCTTGAGGTGTTTCCATGATTTTGGGTTTTAATAGATAGGGGCGAATATTTATTCGCCCCTACATTATAATAAGACAATGGTATCGTAAACGTTTTAGACTATTTCTTCTTAGAATTTTCAATAACCGACATTGCCGTGGCAAGCACGCTGCTTACGTCCGTCATATTTTGAGGAATAATCATTGTGTTGTTTTCCTTCGCAAGTTTACCAAACTCATTAAGATATTGTTCGGCAATACGAAGATTCACAGCCTCGGTACCATTTTCAGAACCAATAGCGGCAGCAATTTCACGAAGTCCGTTGGCAGTTGCCTTTGCAATTTGCTCAATTTCGCTTGCCTTACCCGAAGCTTCGTTAATCTTACGTTGCATTTCACCTTCGGAACGGGCAATCAGCTCTTGTTTGTCGGCGTTAGCCACATTGATTTTTGCTTGCATTTCACCTTCCGATTTTGCAATCAATTCTTGTCGTGCTGCTTCAGCCACGTTGATTTTCGCTTGTTTTGTACCTTCCGACTCGGCGATGATGGCACGTTTTTCACGTTCAGCACGCATTTGTTTTTCCATCGCATCCTTAATGCTTTGCGGAGGCGTGATGTTCTTCACTTCATAGCGAGTAATCTTGATTCCCCACGAATCGCTAGCCTTATCAACAGCAGAAACAATTACGGCGTTGATGGAATCGCGTTCCTCAAATGTCTTGTCGAGTTCCAATTTACCGATAACACTACGCATTGTGGTTTGAGCAAGTTGGATTGATGCAAAACCGTAGTTGTCAATACCATACGAAGCATTTTTGGGGTCCATTACTTGCAAGTACATGATACCGTCAACTTCCACAGAAATGTTATCACGGGTGATACACGTCTGCGAAGGCACGTCGATTGCCTGTTCTTTCAACGAATGTTTGTAAGCCACACGGTCAATGAACGGGATGATGATGTGGAAACCAGCCAATAGCGTTTGGTGGTATTTACCCAATCGTTCAACAATGTATGCCTCGCGTTGAGGTACGATTTTCAAACTACCTGTAAGGACAAAGAATGCAAGAATGCAGACTGCGATAAGAACTGTTACCATAATTCAATAATTTTAAATATACATTACAAATGTATGAAAAGTTTTTGTTCTTTGGTTATAAGGTGAAAAAAGAGTTTGTACAAATTTCTTTTATTTTTCGGTTATTAACCGATTAACAAAAAGATAATGAGTAAGATACAATGCACTCAAACAACATTGTGCTAATATCTTTTGCATCTTTTTTACAGCACTCTTTTGTATAAGTTATAATTTTGTTTCACTTAAAGAAAACGATAAATTTTCTTTGGCGGAAACGCAGTAAAATTAGGCATAAGCCAATAAAAACGTATAAAAATAGAGTAGTTCAATGATATAAATTTATAAAAAATGGGAGTATCAGAAATTAAAATCGTAAAGCGAGATGGTTCAAAAGAACCGTTTTCAATCGACAAGATTAAGTATGCGGTAAGCAAAGCATTTCTTTCGGTTGGTAGTTATGCCACAGATGACGACTTGGCTGGCGTGTTGAGTCGAGTTCACGTTGCAGACGGAATGAGTGTTGAAGAAATTCAAAACCAGGTGGAAGTGGCACTTATGGCTGAACGATATTATTCTGTTGCCAAAAGTTATATGTTGTATCGCCAAAAACACATGGAAGACCGCGAGGATCGCGAAAAATTGAGTTTCTTGGTAAGCTACTGTAACGCAAAAAATGCTGCGACTGGTTCAAAATACGATGCGAATGCCAATGTTGAAAAGAAAAACATTGCAACATTGATTGGCGAGCTTCCAAAATCAAACTTTATCCGTTTGAACCGTCGTTTGTTGACAGACCGTCTTAAAGAATTGTATGGTAAAGAATTTGCCGACAAATATATCTATATGCTTACGAATCACTTCATCTATAAAAACGATGAAACTTCGATGGCAAACTATTGTGCTTCCATCACTATGTATCCATGGTTGTTGAAAGGCACTATGGAGGTAGGTGGCAACTCAAAGGCTCCTACAAATTTGAAGGCGTTCTGTGGCGGATTCATCAACATGGTGTTCATCGTTTCAAGTATGTTGAGCGGTGCATGTGCTACTCCTGAATTCCTTATGTATATGAACTATTTCATTGAAAAGGAATATGGCGAAGACTACTATCTTCGTGCCGACGAAGTGGTTGATTTGTCTTCAAAACGTCGTTCTATCGCAAAAATTATCGACGACTGTTTCGAACAAGTGGTATATTCTATCAACCAGCCTACGGGAGCTCGTAACTTCCAAGCTGTGTTCTGGAACATTTCATACTACGACAAATACTATTTCCAAAGCATCTTCGGTGAATTTTATTTCCCTGATGGTACACAACCACACTGGGAATCACTTTCTTGGTTGCAAAAACGTTTCATGAAATGGTTCAACCAAGAACGTACGAAAGCTGTTTTGACATTCCCTGTTGAAACTATGGCATTGCTTACCAAGGATGGTGACGTAATGGACGAAGAATGGGGCAACTTCACAGCCGAAATGTATGCCGAAGGTCACTCGTTCTTCACATATATGAGCGATAACGCCGATTCATTGGCTTCATGCTGCCGTTTGCGTAACGAGATTCAAGACAACGGATTTAGCTACACACTTGGTGCCGGAGGTGTTTCTACAGGTTCTAAGAGCGTGCTTACCATCAACTTGAATCGTTGTATCCAATATGCAGTAAAGAACAACATGCATTATTTGAGTTTTTTGGAAACTGTTGTTGACTTGGTTCACAAAGTTCAAATCGGTTACAACGAAAACTTGAAGGCATTGAAAGAACAAGGAATGTTACCATTGTTCGACGCAGGTTTCATCAACATCAATCGTCAGTATCTGACTGTGGGTGTGAACGGTTTGGTTGAGGCTGCTGAATTCTTAGGAATTGAAATCAACGACAATCCACAATATGTAGAATTTGTACAAAACGTTCTTGGTTTGGTTGAAAAATACAACAAGAAATATCGTACAAAAGATATGATGTTCAACTGTGAAATGATTCCTGCTGAAAACGTGGGTGTAAAACACGCTAAATGGGATAAAGAAGACGGTTATGTTGTTCCACGTGATTGCTACAACTCATATTTCTATGTTGTTGAGGACGAATCATTGAATATCGTTGACAAATTCCGTCTGCACGGACGTAAATATATTGAACACTTGACAGGTGGTTCTGCATTACATGCAAACTTGGAAAACCACTTGACAAAAGAACAATATCGTCAATTGCTTCGCGTAGCTACACACGAAGGTTGTAACTATTTCACGTTCAATATTCCAAACACAATTTGTAACGATTGCGGTCATATCGACAAGAGATACTTGAAGGAATGTCCTCATTGCCATAGCACAAATGTTGACTATCTGACTCGTATAATCGGTTATATGAAACGTGTTTCCAACTTCTCTGCTGCTCGTCAGGAAGAAGCAAAAAGACGTTATTACGCTAACGAGAAACAATTTGTGCTTGACTTGTAATGCTTAGGTATTACAACTTTGATATTGTTTTCGCAGAAATTCCAGAAGAGGTAACTTTGGCTATCAACATAACGAATTGTCCTAATCGTTGTGTTGGTTGTCATAGTCCTCATTTACAACAAGACATAGGCGAAAATCTTACGACAGAGGAACTCTCTGCCTTGATAGACAAATATGTGCACGACATTACATGTGTGTGCCTTATGGGGGGCGATTTGGAGCCTCAAAGCGTGCAAGATTTGGCTTTACATGTAAAAGCCACGTACCCCAAACTAAAAACGGCGTGGTACTCAGGAAAATCAAAATTGCCAGAAAATTTTAACATTCATTTGTTTGACTACATCAAGTTGGGCGGATACGATGAGACAAAAGGTCCTCTCAACAAACCTACGACAAATCAGCGACTTTATTCCGTCGCATCTTCGGGCGAAATGACCGACATTACAAGCAAGTTTTGGAAGAAATAGGTATTCCTTTTCTTGTTGACAATGAAAGCTTAAAATTAAAAAAATATCTCAAGGACTTTGTCTCTTTTGTTATTCCTCGTCGTCATCAAGGTTAATGGTGTCTTCTTTTCCCGCTACAAGCAACACAAATTCTCCTTTGGGTTGCTTCTCCTGAAAATGTTTAATGACGGTAGGAATACTGCCACGAACAACTTCTTGGTAAATTTTTGAGATTTCTCGCACTACAGCAACGTTGCGTTCGCCGATAAATTCCTGAATCTGCGTCAACGTTTTTACAACACGATGCGGCGATTCGTAGAAAATAATGGTGCGTGTTTCGTCTTTCAAAGCCAATAATCTGCTTTGCCGACCTTTTTTATGAGGGAGAAAACCCTCGAAACAAAATCTGTCGGTTGTGAAGCCGCTCATTACGAGAGCAGGAACAAATGCCGTTGCTCCGGGCAGACATTCAACTTCAATGTCATTTTCAACACAATGTTTCGTCAGAAAATATCCAGGATCGGAAATTGATGGCGTGCCAGCGTCGGAAATCAAGGCGGTGACAGAATTAGTACGAATAATATCGAGCGTTCGTTCTATCGTCGCATGTTCGTTGAATTTGTGATGCGACATCATTTTGGTCTCAATGCCGAAATGTTTGAGCAGATTCCCTGATGTACGCGTGTCCTCGGCCAGAATCAAATCTGCCGATTTAAGCACCTCGACGGCGCGAAACGTCATATCCTGAAGGTTCCCGACAGGTGTAGGAACCACTACGAGTTTTCCCATACTATTGAAATCTGCGTTTAATGAACGTAAGGAATTTTTTCACATCGTTTTTTTCAAAGTCCCAATCGAAATTCTCTTGAAGATATTGCAAGGCACTATCGAACGAATCACTGTCATTAATAATTCCAATCGTTTTTTCAAACAAATCCTTGTCGTTGTTGAAAAGCAGCGTTCGGTAATGAATGCGGTCATTGAAACCAAACGTGTCAGGGGTTAGTTCCGAAATATGCGATAATCGGTCATTGACGGTTTCAATGTTTTTCTTTCCTGTCTCAACAATTATTTCTGAAACATGTTGCACAGGTTGCTCGTCAACTGGGGCTTCCTGTTGAACGACTTCCAGTTCTTGTATCTCTACTGCTTTTTCTTCCTCTTGCTGATGTTCAACAACTTGAGGCTCAGTGACTTGAATCGGCTCTTTGGGTTCCTGTTTTTCTTGCGTTGGTTGTGTAGCAACAGCAGAATCTATGCGAGAAAGTTTGTCGTATAATTCTCGTGTTTTTTGCTTCAAAATATCGACTTCTATTGTTGGAATGGAATCCGCCGAAGTATAGCGATTGCAGTACGTAGCAATTTCTTGCACAAGTTTTTGGATATCGTTCATTGAATTTGAATTTTCCATGAGAAAATGATTTGTACAAATGTAAGAAAAACTCAATTAAATGTATATTTGCAATATGAAAATGCCGCGTTTTCTCATAAAATACACAATAATTGTGTGTGCGTGCTTGTGTATGCCGACGTTGTGTCGCTCGCAAGAGTGGGAAACTATGCTTTCCAGCGTGCTGGACTCCGATGTAGAATATTCCGAAGACGATATTTCTGGATTGGAAGAATTGTACAATCATAAAATCAACGTCAATGATTTGACCGAGGACGACTGCAATGTGCTGTTTTTTCTCAGCGACTTCGAGAAGCAGAGTTTGCTGTTTTACGTTTCGCACAATGCTCCGTTGTACAGCATTTACGAGTTGCAATATGTGTTGGGCTTGCCGTTGGAGAAATCTCGCTTGCTTTCGTGTTTTCTCTCGATCGCGCCTGTTTCCAAGATGAAATCTGTTGAAGATTTGATTGCTGGCGGAAAGCATGTTTTCGCATCGACGTTCACTTTTACGAATGTCGACACGGAAGAATATAAAGACTACTATCATTATGCAGGTGGGGCGACGAAACACGTGTTGCGCTATCGTTTTCAATCCTATAATTCTTTATACTGGGGATTCACGCTGAAAAAAGATATGGGCGAATCGTATACGCTGCCACGAGGTTTTGATTCGCAGTCCTTTTATGTACAGTTGAAAAATCGAGGTGTTGTGTCGAATCTGGTGATTGGCGATTACCGAGTTTCCATCGCGCAAGGATTGACGCTGGCACAAGGCGGCAGTTTCGGAAACTCTCTGGAAACAAGTGGAAGTACGGCGAATCTGCTTTCAAAACATAGTTCCACGTCGGAATATTTGTTTTCTCGTGGTTGTGGAATGAGTTTGCGACTGAAACAGTTGCAAATGACACCATTCTTCTCTTTCCGTCGGTTAGACGGGAAACTCAAGAATGACGAAGATTTTCCGTTTACAATCCAAAAGACGGGCTATCATCGGACGTTGTCGGAACAAGACTCGAAAGAAGCAATCAACTATTCGTTATATGGTTGCCATCTGCAATACTCAACGAATCGTTTACGAGTTGGTGGCGCGTGGTTGCAACATCGTTTCTCGTTGGAAGAAAAAAACTCGAAACTGACGAATGCAACGGCATTTTACACATATTTCAAGCGAAAAATCCGTTTGTTTGGCGAGTTTGCCATTGATGAAAATTGCGATTTCGCCACTATCCACGGCTTACAATATTCTTTGAACGACAATGTACAACTTTCGCAAAGTTTTCGATTGTATCAATCTGAATATGATAGTTTTATGTCGTCAGCCGTTGGCAATGAAAGAGGTGCGACCACAAGTTTGCGTTTGCATCTTGGCTCCAATACGACATTGTATGGCTCAACTGATTTGTTTTGCACTCCTGCAGAATCGTTGGAACAACCCACAGTGAAAGGTAATGTGCTGAAAATGAAATTATTATACAAAACGTTTCAAGGCATTTCGGCATACTATCAACTTTCGCATACCGTGCAAACAGGCGATTCTTTAGGGTTGACAACCAGAAGCACACACACGTTATACGCAAGTTTACCTGTAAGCAATGCCTTACAAATGAAATTCTCTGTTCGGCTTTCTGCACAAAGCGACAACTATGGCATATTGACTTACGAGGATGTCGTTTGGAAACCGTTGCCGCATCTTACGTTCAGCACACGTTTCGCACAATTCAACGCCTCGTTCGACAACAGGTTATATGCCTGGGAAGACGATGTGCAGTATGTTTTTGCAAGTGCGCAATATTATTACACCGGAACGTATTGGTACGTGGTGGCAAAATGGAAATGTTTGCAAAAACTTTCGTTGGAAATGAAACTTGCACAAACACGCTATGCCAACGATTTTCCGTTGCCCGAATCGTATGTATTATATCCCGAGCAGAAAAAATTACGAGGTAATGTCTTGGTGCAAATAGCCTTGTAATGAAAAGTGTCCTAATGTTATTTGTATTACAACAAAAAAACTATCTTTGCCGCGAAAAATATGTGTGAATATAAATGACTTCAATATGAAACGACTTCTATCCCTATTGATTTGTGCTTTTTTCGGAGCTTTGCAAGTTTATGCCTACGATTTTTCAGTAAAGAGTCCGAACGGACAGACGTTATATTATAATATAATAAACCAAGAACAAAAACAAGTTGAACTAGTTTCCGAATATACGGGTAACGACAGATACGAAACGCCTCCTGCAGGAGATTTGATA
>JAEEGL014621606.1_pt1 | contig 26440 bp, 1 predicted proteins | sample 9134231 | NCBI WGS metagenome assembly JAEEGL01 (sample SAMN16246548, study PRJNA631951) | gut metagenome | biome: gut microbiome; feature: rumen; material: fiber-attached | host: Bos | place: Iran: Karaj | collected 2018-10
ACAAAGGTAGTCATGGGCATAAAGAAATATTTTAAGGAGACGTACAGCGACCACGTGTTTAGGAAAGTGGTGAGCATATTGGTAGTGCTATGTTTTGTATAGAACATAGCGAACTTACCGGTATATGCAAAGAGTGACAGAAGAGCCAAAGATAACAAAGAAAAAAATGAACAGGTGATAGAGACAGGTAAAACTGACACGAGTGAAGTAGGATTGATGAGTTCGGATGAAGCGATGAGAACGGGAAGCGGAGAAGGAGTAAGTACGATGAATGCGATAGGGAATATGAGTGAAGAGCAGGTAGACAGCATAATAGAGATAGATGAGGAGAACGGAGTAGTAAAAGATAAAACAAAAGGCAATAAAGTAGTGGCGGTATATAATTCGGAGAAAGAGCAAGTATTAGGCTATTCCGGACAGAGTGATATAGTATATTACCAGGCACTTGTAAACAGGAAGAAAGCATTTGAAAAAGGAACGGTAAGCGGCGGGAAGAAGATAGGAGAGATAGAAAAGCTTGGAGAAGTAACAAGGGAAGAAGTGAAAGCGGAAAAGAGTGCAGAAGAGATAGCGGAAGCAAAAGGAACCGTAATAGGAGAATATAAGCCGGAAGTAACGAAAGAAGAAGAAAAGCAAGAAGAGAATATAATATCGGGAATAGAGCAGGAGAATAAAGAGAATATAGAGATAGCAAAAGAAGAAACAAGTGTAACAATAGGATTACCAGAAGAAAAGGCAGAAGAGTCGGTAATAAAACCCGAGGAAGAGAAAGAAAAAGGAATAGAGGAAAGCCAGGAATACGGTGATGTGGTAAGTGAATTGGCAAAACAGAGCGGAGTAAGCGAAGAAGAAGTAAAAGAAGGATTGGAAGAAGCATTGGTCGGAAAGACGGAAGAAGAGAAAGAAGGAATAATAGGATTATTGGCAAGTTTCTTTGAACAAGGCGGAGATATAATTAACTGCTCCATAGATGCTTTGGGAGAGATGTTAAATATAGCAAGTAAGGGAGTATTGGGATTACAAGCGTTATTGGTGGAAATAAGTACAGGTTTGTTTGAAAAGAACAATGCAGACTTAATTAATGCCGGTGAAACTCAGTTGATGACCAGCTTCGAAACAATGAGAATAGTGCTTGCCGAATACGGTAAAGATGCAATAGGATTAGCAAGTGATATAGATACATTTATGGAAGGATTGAAGGCGGGAGAGAGTGCGATAGTATGGGTAAACGGAGACCATTACATAACGGTAAGTAAGTTGGATAACGGTAACTATACGATAAGTGATCCTAATGTAAGGAACGGAGAAAAAGTAGAGTACAGCGCGAAAGGATTGAAAGATGTATTGACCGGAAAAGCAGGAGTAGATGTAAACGGCAACAAAGTAGGAGTAAGTTATCAGGCGGAAGGTGAAGACGGAAGAATAAGAGTATTAAGTGACAGTGAAGGATTGAAAGAACAAGTAGAGAATGGTAAAGCCGAAGTGTTAGGCGAAGCCGAAATGAGTGATATAACAGGTGCAAAATATAAAACTGTGACAGAAACAGTTACCGAGACTGTAACGGAAAAAGCATATAGAACAGAAACAAGGACAAGACAAGAACAATATCAAGTACAAGAACAATATCAAACTACGGAAACGTATGTTGATGATGAAGGAAAGAGTCATACAAGAACGGTAACCAGAACAAGGACAGTAACAAAGACAAGAACGGTAAAATACCAGGTAAAAGTAGCATACAATGTAACCAGAAAGGTAACCAAACAGGTAACCAAACAGGTATGGGTAGCAGATGATGAGGATAAACAGAAAGATAAAACTGAAGAACAAAAAGAAAAAGAAGCAGCAGAAAAGAAGAGAATAGAAGAAGAAAACAGGAAGAAAGAAGAAGAAGCCAGAAGACAGGCACAAGAAGAAGCAAAGAGATTGGCAGAGCAAGCAAAAAAACAAATAGAGGATCAAACAACATCACAGGAAGATATAGAAAAACTTAAAAAGAACGGCGATGTAACGGAAACGGAAGAGACTCAGAAGAGAGTAAAAAGTTTGGAAGAGATGTCTAGGGAAGATTTTGAAAAGGAAGCACAGAAAGGAGTAGAAGACGGAGGAATAAATATAACCGAAACTACGGAAACGGTTACGGAAGTATTGGAAGAAACAACGGTAGTAACTATAGACGGTAAAGAAGTAAGCGCTGAAGAAGATGCGGCGATGCAAGCAAAAGCAGTCAAGGTGGAAGGCATAAATCAAACTGTAACGGTAGATGGCGAAGAAGTTAGTAATCAAGATGTAAGTACCGAATTCTTGGATAGAGTAAATAGTGAATTGGCGGATGGCGGAAGCGGTTCTGTGGATAAAGCAGTGCAGGATGTTTCAACGGATATATTGAAAAATGGCAGTAAGGAAGATGAGGAAATGACCGAAACTGCCAACCAGTTTGTATCAAATGCTGCAATTGAAGTGAATGGTGCAACCGTAGATAGATCGGCGGGTACGATAAATTATCAAGATGCTAATGGTAATGATGTTGCAATTAATTTTAACAATAACGAGATGACAGATGAGCAGTTTGGTAAGATGCTCGACTCGATTAATAATAACGGAGCAGAAGCTGCAATGGGCGGTGCAGATCAAGTAAAAGCTGCATTGACGATACAATCAGAATTGGGTGGCGGAAATATAAGCTTTGATCCTCAAGCCGGCGCATTGACAGTGGATACGGGAATAGATGGTGTAGGAGCCGTAAATGTAGGAAAGGTTTTGAATGGACAGACAGGAGAAAAAGCGGACAATAAAGTTGCGGTATTCTGTGAAAGAGCTCAAGAAGCAAAAGCTTTAGTGGACGGAATGCAAGAATCGGGAGCAACTGCTACATATGATTCAAGCAAGAATGATTTTACGATAGATACAGGATTGCCTTCTGACAGCAACGGACATAATGTTACTATGAAAGCAAGTGATGTTGTTAAGAACGGCGGATCAGAGGCAGTACTTGATGATTATAATACATTGATAAATGCTACGAAAGATATAGAACATACTTACGGACAAAGCGGTGGAGTAAGTTTTGGATATAGTAATGGAGAAATGTCAGTAAATGTAGGTAATAAAACATTTAAGGCCGATGATGTAAAAGACTTGGGAATGCAATTTGGTGATAATGCACAAGAAGGTCTTACGGTTCAAGTACAAGGTTATGATCAACCTATAAAAGTAGCAAGTGTATCAAATAGTTCGGATACGACGGCATTTGTAGATAACTTTAAGAAAGCCCAAGATATATCAAGTCAGACACAAGATGCAGCAACGGGAGCATTAGGATTAAATTATGATGAATCTAATAAGAAGTGGCAAGTAACATACGAAAATGAACAAGGAGACACAAAAGGAATAAATGTAGATGGTATAAAGGATACAGAGAAATTTGTAGAAAATTATAAGAAAGCCGGAGATATCGTAACACAGAACAGCGATTTTGTAATGGACTATAATAACGGATCATGGAATGTAACATTCAACAGCGGAGCAGGAGAAAATAGTATAAATGTATCGAATATAGATAATTCACAAGAATTCTTGCAGCAGTATGATGCAGCAAAGAAATCGGTAGAAGGGTTGGGAGATAATGCAAATGTACAATTTGGATACAATAACGATAAAGGTTGGCAGGTAACGGTAGATGGTAAGAAATTTAATGCAACAGACATACAAGAATTAGGAATAACATTTGACAAGAATGAACAAGGCCAATCAACAGTAAATATAGCGGGATATGGTCAACCGATACAAGTAGCAAATGTGTCTTATGGTAACGATACGACGGCATTTATAGATAACTTTAAGAAGGCACAAGATTTGAAGAGTCAAACGGAAGATGCAGCAACGGGAGCATTAGAATTAAATTATGATGAATCTAATAAGAAGTGGCAAGTAACATACAAAGATGGACAGGGAGAAACCAAAGGAATAAATGTAGATGTTGTAAAGGATACGGAGAAGTTTGTAGAAAATTATAAGAAGGCCGGAGAAATTGTAAATCAAAACGGTGACTTCAACATGAACTATAAAGCAAATGATGGTTCATGGAATGTGACATTTGATAGCGGAGCAGGGGATAAGACCATAAATGTATCAAATGTAAAAGACACAGAAGAATTCTTACAACAATATCAGACAGCAAAAGATTCAGTAAAAGATTTGGGCGAGGGAGTAAGTGTAAAATTTGGTTTTGATAATGGTAAAGGTTGGCAAGTAACAGTAGAAAATAAGACATTTAATGCAACGGATGTAGCAGAATTAGGAATAACATTCGGAACAAATGATGAAGGTAAAGCAATAGTTAACATACAAGGACATAATAACAATGAACCAATACAGGTAGCAAATATATCGAATACGGATAATTTTGTAAATGACTTTAAGAAAGGTAGAGATATTAAGACAGATACCGGAATGGAATTAAATTATGATAATTCAAAGAAAGATTGGATATTAACATACAACGATGGTACAAATGATCAACAGATACAAGTATCCAAAATAAAAGAAGATAAAAAAGAAGATTTTATAAAACAGTACAACAATGCAAAGGATGTAAGGGACAACACAGAAGGATTGGGTATTAAATACGACGGAAAAGCATGGCAGATAACATACAATGATGGTAAGAAAGATAGAACCATAGATGTACCCGCGGATATGGATACAGGTAAGTTTATAACTGAATATAATGCAATGACACAAGCCGTACAGGCCTTGGATGGCGAAGATGTAAATATAGGGTATAAATATGATTCTGATAATGGATGGTCGTTGATATTAAATAATACTGAAATAGGTGCAGGCGGAATAGGAGATTATCAAATAACATTTGAATGTCAGGAAGGAGAAAACGGAACAAAAGACTTGGTAGCTAAATTGTCCACCGGAGAAGACGGGAAAGAAATAACGATATCTTTATCCGATAAAAACGCACAGGAATATATAGGAACATATGTGGATATAATGACTTATAATTCCGGAGCGGAAGATGAGCAGAAATATGATTTGGCAAACGGCGGTTTAGAATTAATAAAATTATGCACGGATTTGAGCGATCATGGAGTTGCGGTAAATACCGAGGGATTAGCAGAACTTGCAAATGTATATATGCAGAATAGAGAGACTTTAGATGGCTTTGTCGGAGAAGGCAATGTAGAAGGGTTAGTATATTCGACATTCTTTGAAGCAGTAGGTGGAAATGAAGATAAAGCAAAAGCCTTAATGGGCTTATATATGTTCGATCAGACATCGAATTTGACGAGTAATACCGGAAAAGATATATCCGGATTTATTGATGATAAGAAGACTGCTATCGGAAACTATTTGAATGTAGCATTGGGTGTGGTTAATGGAACAAATACATCGGAAGATTATAAAGCTGCAGTAGAAAAACTTAATAATGACTTATCGGATGTAGAATTAGACAAGAGAACGGAAGACGGATTATCTATATGGCGAGGGATAAAGAATTATGTAAGTGTAGATAATTATGCACAACAGAACAACTATCAAGTATCTTATAATGACAAAGGTCAAGTAAAAATAATGGATAGCGATAATAATATGGTATTTGATGCTTCGATTCCGTTGACATATACATCTCAAACACCGGACAGAATAGTAAATGCTGACGGAACGACAACAGATATTGCCAATGTTGAAACAACAATAGGAAGCTTAAATGCAGAGCAAATACAGAAATATATATCTTTAAGAGATGACGAGGGTGCAACAGATGAGCAACTATCAAACTATCTGGCATCAATAAATGGTTTTGAAAGTAGAACCGGAAAAGATAAAGATGGAAATGTAGTGTATACAGACACACCAATGCCAGGTAAACAACAAGGTACCGGAAATACCGGAGTATACGAAAGGAAATATTCCGATGATAGTAGAGTCATTGTAAAAGTGGATGGTTATGATGATAATTACAATATATCGACTACACAGGAATTTACAAAAGGTTCCGGAGATATGCAAACGGTTAATTTGGCAGACGGAACAACGTTTAAAGTTCCGGGCGGGGTAACTTTACAAGCTGCTTCCCAATACATATATGGTTCTGACGGTGTTACGGTGAATACGGCAAGATTTAACAATGGTAAACCTTGGTCGGTAGAAAGCGGACAATATGATGCGGAAGGAAACTATAAAGTAGATTCAAAGAAATCATATATAATTCCTGAGAATGCATGTTTGGAAAAAGCTCCTGAAGGGGAAGGTCAAGGAGAAGAAACACCTAATCCGCTTCAAATGTATCAAGATATACTGGATGCTCTTGGTAATCAGAAAGTAACAAGTTCAAATGATACATATAAAGGTTTTGATTACTTTGAGAAAGGAAGAATAGATTTAACTATGTGCATGAATTATGATAATAACAATGCATATTGTACCGTACAAAAAGATGGAGTGGATATTCAAATAACAGTACCTAACTTTACATTGTCTCCGAATGGTATAGATACAAAAAATTGGTCATATAGTTTGGATTTAGGAGATGATTATTATGCAATCGGTGAAGGACAAGGAAACTTTGTATTTGATCCTAAAAAAGGTGTAACAACTACCGATAATTATGATTTTTACGGAGAAGGACAAAATGTAAGTTTGCATACTCCAGGTCAAGGAGTGATAACGAATGTTAATGTTGACTTGGCAAACAAAACAGTATCAACTACGGAAGGACAATCTTTCTTTGTTAACAAAGACGGACAATCTCAAGTATACTTGGGAGATGCAAGTTTTAATATATTTAATCAAGGATTTGATTTGGCAACAACCACAATACAAGATGGAATGAAATATGCCGGAATAACGGATATAGCAGAGGGTGCCACAGAAATTGCAAATTGGATGTTGGCTGCAGGTCAAGGTATAGATAAAGGTGATGGCTTTTATGGATCAGGATTACTTTCCACAAATGTAGGGTTATCTTTCAACGCCACAACCGGTTCAATAGAAAAATCCAAAGAAACTGATGCTGCAATGGAAGCACAGAAAGAAAGATTAGAAACATTAGTAAATCCTGAAGCTTCTGCCGAAGAACAAGCAACCGCAAAAGAAGAACTATGGACCAATATGCCTGAACATTATAGAAATTATTTTGGAACACTCGGAATTAATTCTGCGGATCAACTTAAATTTGAAAATGTAGATGGAGGAATAATTTTAAGAGGAGTTGTAGATTCCACAGGTGTATCTGATTTTATTCCCGATCAGTTAGGCGGTTGCGACTTGTCGGGTAATTTATCGGAAGGTAATTTGGACTTATTTATTAGCACAGACGGAGATATGTTTATAAGAACAAATGAAGGTTTTTCAATAGGTTCGGATAATAATGATAATATAGAATCGTCTTTAGGTAGCGGTTACTTAGACATAGGTATAAAAGTATCATTTAAGGGAGATGTTGAGTCTTCAGGTATGATTAACTTTGCTACAACAAGCGGTAGTTATCAAGATAAAACAATGATTGGCGAACAAAAAGGAGAGGCCCAAGCAACAACTGAAGAAAAAGGCGGCTCTTCCGGATTACAAAGCAGAGAATCATATACACATGGTAAGTTAATTCAAGACGAAAACGGAACAACTTTAAGTGTTGGAGATGATGGATTATTGGTATTAACTTTTGCGGATTCCGGCAACGGATATGATGCAAAAATATTTGGAATCGGTTCGGAGTTTGTACAAGGTTCACAAATAGCCGGATTAGGTACGGTAACAGATGGAACAGTAAAAATAATGGGTAAAGATTCCGACGGTAAATATTCTTATGCCGCAAAAGAAGGTACGTGCACTATAGAAAGTAAAAATGTTGAGGATAGCAGATTTGATGTTCCTGTAGATAAAGTAACTGTATTGAATACGGAAGGCTTAACATTGAAAGAAGATATAACAAATCCTGTAGCAAAAGCAACTTTAACATATGAATATACTTGGCAAAACGGACAATTGGCCGGTGTGGATACAACATTAGTGGCTCATAATTTGGGAGATACCGGATTAGGTTTCTGTATTGAGGATATGGCCGGTAGAAATGAGGTTATAGTAAAAATTGATACTGAAGGAAATGTAGGTGTATCTACAGGTGCGGTTGTAGGTCAAATATTAGGTAAAAACGGAGCAGGAGAAGCATTGTATGCAAGATATACCGGCGGAGGTTGGGCATTCCCGGACAGAACGACAACGGAATATCAGTTAAGAGATAGCAGTTACAAAAATATAATTACGAAATTAGAAATAGCACAAACTATGGATGGTAATACTTTCTACGGTTTTAGAGGAGATGACTTAATAAAGGTTAGTGTAGAAGGACAAGGTGTAATAAAAACAGAGACAATGACAGGAAAAGAGAATGTAGAATATGATGAGACTACAGGCACATACACAGTACATGATTACGACGGAGCAAGAAGCAGACAGGATATTATAATAACAAGAGAAAACGGTAATGTAAATCTGTCGATAGATTTGAAAGAGTTTAATATAGATGGAACAGAAAGCGGTTGGAGAACAAAAGACACAGAAGGTATATCTATACCCGGACTTGAAGGAACATATAAGTTAGTACAGGAAGAATATGAAGGATTGCAAAGATGGGCAATTGTTCCTACGGAGGGAGAGGATGGATTTAAAGGACCTAAGGCAACGATAGGATTACCAAACGGCAGTGTGGATGTGACATTGACACAACCATTGATAATCGGGTTACTGGGTGATGGAAGTATGTATTTTGAATTGAAGAGTGATAATTATATAACGGCGGAAGGAGAAAACAGTGAATTAAGTGGTACGGCTTTAATGGCAGGTGCAGTGATAGTTCCTACAGGAGAAGGTGAAATAAAAGACTTGACTGTAGTTGATGGCAGATTATTTGTGCCGGAAAACAAAGCCATAACATTGGGCGCAGGAGATGGTCAAGGTGACGGTGGTAGCGGAGAGTACCCTGTAGCGACCGGAACGAATGCTGTAATAAAAGAAAACAAGGATGAAAATGGAAAGTTGTTGTCATATACCGTATCTGACGGAACAATACAAATAACTAATGGATCGCTAGTGTTAATGGGAATTGGTGCTACATTTAAGACAGGTTCCGTAGTACAAGGTCAAACAGTAACATCAGGTGCAATAAAAATAGCAGCTTATAACGAAGGTGCTCCTATATTTGTTTCAGCTGGAGGATATTATGCACAAACGACACTAGGTGATGGCATAATGGTAGATTATAACAGTAAAGGTGTAATAGATATTTACAAGACGACATATTTGGGTGGTACCAGTGTTAGCGGAGTATCAAATGCTACATGGAATGCTGGCAGTAAATATATAACTTATTTCCAAAAGGGTAATGTAACGGTAGACGGGAACGATTATAGTGTTATAAAATACGATGGTGATGGCAAAATAATAGTAGATGAATCAAGAAGCGGTTTCTATAATGCAAGTTACACACAAAATCTTTCCGGAACATCCGTATCCGGAGTAAGTAATGCAAAATGGAATGAAGGTTCAAAATTAGTGGTTGCATTGAATAGAGCAGGAGGAGTTTCGTATACCTACTATAGCGGAGCATCTTACACACAAAGTGTAACATCAAAAGTAGATGCAGTATACTCTGTGGCAGCGGATGGAACAGCAAAGTTTAGTTCTTATAATTACTTGGGCGCTTTAACAGATGTATCAATAGGTCTTGGTACAAAAATAGGTTCTTTCTTCAATTCTGTATGGTATGGTATTAAAACTACGGCTTTAAATATGGCATACAATAATGCAGTAGCTTCCGGAGATAGGGATAAACAAATCAAAATAGCACAAAGATTGCAGGCAAATGAAGAAAGAAGAATAGAAGCTGTACTTATTATGAACGGCGGTGTATCAACAAACGAGAGTTTGTTCGATGGTTACAAGATATATAGTTTACGAGCACAAGGTGTTACATTTAACGGTAATAATATAGAACAATATGATATAAACACAGGAAATGTGACGACGGTTACCGTGACAGATTCGGCAAAAGCAAGAGAGATTATGTGGCAAACAGGTTCATATAATGAGGGCTTAGCAAGAATTAAAGCCGGTGGCTTATATTCTTCAGAAATTGTTACAGGTAGTAACGGAGAAGTATTATGTACCGGAACAAATGTAGGTCAAAATGTTAAAGACGGTACAGGTGTTGTTGCAATACAATACGATTATAATAATGGTTACGAAAATGTATATACGACGGGATTGGATTCTAAAGGATCCGTTTTAGTAGTAGAATCTTATAACGATTATGCTCCGGTAAATTCTATGGTATATACCGTAAGTACCGATTGGAAAACTACACAGAGCGATTTATCAATAACATCAACTGATTTTGCTTATAATGGAAACGGGTTGACTGTTTCTAAGGCAATAGAGTGGACAGGATTCAACACGGCAACTGCTGTGGTATTTAACAGTAACGGAGATCCGACGTCTTTCGATACAATGATTATAGGAGATGATAATAAAATTCAAGGTGTTTCTTCTATAGATTTAAGACAAGCATATAATCCTAATGGTTGGCCACAAGCCCAAGATCAAGATAATAACGGTGGCGGAGATGGTAACGGCGGAAGTGATTCTGCGCAGGTTAATCCATTACAACAGTACAGAGATATTTTAGATCATGCAAGTTCTTTAGAATTTGCTGATCAAGACTATACGATGTTTGATAAAGTTGATAGTAACCATATAGATCTCACAAAAGCAATATATGTTACAGCCGTAAGAGATTCTGAAACGGGAATGTTGCAATTTGCGGGAGCGCAGTATAATACAGAGTATGAAGGTGTTCCTGCCACATTAGAAGTTGGTGCAGGCGGAGTTGATTTAGGCTCAACATGGAAAGATTGGACATTAAAAACAGGAAAAGATTCTTCTGCTTCTTTAACATATGAAAGAGATGGCGTTACATTCAAAACTCAAGCGGTTGTGTTCACCGGTGAAGATATGGCAACCAACCCATTTGATTTTAAATTGAATTTGGTTACCAATGATGAAGGAATTGTCGAAAATACGACAGCTTTCTACAAATTCGGAGATACGGAAATAATGACAGATAGTGTGAAATTAGATGAGAATAATACTTTCTTTACCGCGGATTTCAGTGCAGAATCTATAAATGCAGATGCAGATGCGGTAGGTGCAGCTACAGCTGAAAAGCCGTATAATGCTAAGTATTATTACAGTGACAGTGAAGGTAATTATATAGGCGGAGTAAGAGTAAGTGGTACCGGAACAGAGAAAGATCCGTATGTGGTACAAGGAGCACAAGGAGCAGAGGTAAGATTAAAGAATAAACAGTACGAAACATATATAGGAACATTGAGTGCAGATACAACGGTAAGTGATATATTAAGTAAACAAGAAAATGTTGAGTTTACAATGGCGGTAACAACAGAATTTGGAACACCGATAAGTGTAAGCGCAGAAAAAGGAAAAAGTTTAGAATTTGGCAGTGTAGATTTTAGTATAAGAGCAATTAATGCAGATGCAAATGCAGTAAGTGCGGCTACGGCTGAAAAACCGTATACTGCCAAGTATTATTGTAGTGATAATAACGGTAATTATGTAGGCGGAGTAAGAGTAGAAGGAGACGGAACAAGAAATAATCCGTATGTGGTACAAGGAGCAAAAGGAGCACAGGTACAATTGATAGGTCGCGACGGAGGTGTATATTTCGGAAGTGTAACCGGAGAAGGTACTTCCGTAGCTTCAATATTTAGTGGAGAGGGAGTAAAATTAACAGACGGATATACAGATAAATTTGGAGAAAGAATATCAGCACATGATGATAACGGATTAGCATTCGGAACATCGTTTACCAGTAACGCAATAAACAGTGCGGCATATAAATTGGAAAAAGAAATAGAGAGTGCAGGCCCGGATGATGAAATTAAACCTAAATATTTCTACCAAGATGATAATGGTAATTATGTAGGCGGAGTAAGAGTAACAGGAACGGGAAGAGACGGACATGAATATGAGGTACAAGCAGTAAAAGGAGCACAAGTACAATTAACAGGAAGAGATGGTGGTGTATATTTTGGAAAAGTAGATGAAAAAGGAACGGCTTTAAGCTCAGTACTAAAGGGAGAAGGAACAACCTTAACAGACGGATATACAGATAAATTTGGAGAAAGAATATCAGCACATGATGATAACGGATTAACATTCGGAACATCGTTTACCAGCAGTGCAATAAACAGTGCGGCATATAAATTGGAAAACGAAATAGCAAATGCCGGTCCTGATGATGAAATTAAGCCTAAATATTTTTATCAAGATAATGATGGTAATTATGTAGGCGGAGTAAGAGTAACAGGAACGGGAAGAGACGGACATGAATATGAGGTACAAGCAGTAAAAGGTGCACAAGTACAATTAAAAGGAGAAGATGGAGTTTATCTGGGAAGTGTAACAGAAAAAGGATTTACGGTAAGTTCAGTATTAAAAGGAGAAGGTGCATTATTAACAGACGGATATACAGATAAATTTGGAGACAGAATATCGGCACATGATGATGGCGGATTGGAATTCGGAAATGCATTCAACGAAAAAGCAATAAATGATGCGGCGGATGCATTGGAAGAACAAATAGCAAATGCCGGTCCTGATGACGAAATTAAACCTAAATATTTCTACCAAGATAATGATGGTAATTATGTAGGCGGAGTAAGAGTAAGTGATACCGGAATAGAAAGTGATCCGTATGTAGTCAATGCGGTAAATGGTGCACAAGTACAGTTAAAGGGAGAAGATGGTGGAGTATATCTCGGAAATGTGGAAAGTGCAGAAGGTGAGGTAACACCACTGAAATCACTATTAAGCGGAGAGGGAGTAAAATTAACAGACGGATATACAGATAAATTTGGAGACAGAATAACAGCTCATGACGATAATGGATTAGAGTTTGGAAATGCATTCACAGATAAAGCAATAAATGATGCGGCGGATGCATTGGAAAAAGAAATGGAGAATGCAGGTCCGAATGACAAGATTACTCCAAAATATTTCTATCAAGATAATAATGGTAATTATGTAGGCGGAGTAAGAGTAATTGAAACCGGAGAAGAAGATAATCCGTATAAAGTACAAGCAGCAAAAGGAGCAAATGTACAGATAAATAATGCAGACGGAATATATTTGGGAGTAATGACGGATAATACCGATTTACATTCTGTTTTAACCGATAGAACAAATGTAGAATTGACGGTATCAAGAACAGAAGAAACTAATTCCGATGGTAGTAAAACTGTTACATTGTCAGGTAAACATAACGGCTCGGATATTTACATTAAATATACGGATAGAGAAAATGGTGATATCTTAAACAGAACTTATGCAAGTGGCTCAACTTTGAGTGCAAGTTCGGTAACTATGTCACCTGACCAATATTTGGCTAACAATGCAGATACAATTACACTTTCTTCGGATGCCACATTCGTATTTACCGTAAATGAAGATAAATCTTTAAAGGCTAAAGAAGGAAGCAGAGTCTTTGTAATGGGAACTTATGAACATATAAATCCCGACGGAACAACAGTTCAAAGTGAAGTTTGGACAATGGATGGCGATAATTTGATGGAAGGTGCATATTTTGAAGCCGGTGAGAATGGTGAATATAGTTTAAGAGCCGAAATAAAGACCGGCGGACAAACATGGACAACTGCAAAAGGTGGCGGTGAGCAGCAAGAAGGCGAACAATCACAATCTGACGAACTTATTAATACCAAAGGAAGAATTATTGAATCGGCAAATGCTTTCTCTATTACGGATAATTTAGATGGAACGGACGGAATAATATCAGTAAGAAACGGCAACTTAAATATAGTAGGAAATGGAGCTACGGCAACATCCGGTTCTATATTAAATTCTGCCGGAGGTTATGTTACAACGGAAGGGGACTATGAATATTCGAATGGTGTATGGCTTGGAAATTCCTCATCACACTTTAGATTTGAAGATGACAGAAAAGCCGCAGATTCCCTGAAAGAGGCATTTTCTGCTTCCGGACTTGAAGTTTCAGGTTTAGATAAATTTGATTTCTCCGGTACAATGTCAGGAGATATTTCCTCCGATGCAATGACAATGTTTGGAACAGTATTAAATAATCAAACGGATCCTTTTGTTGCAGCACGAGGAGCGGACTTTGTTGATAAATCAGATACAGGCGTTCAAATAGGGGACGGTATCACATTATCTCCTGGCGCAAAATTCAATATCAGTTTACAAATGTTGGATGGTGAAAAAGTGATGGCATTTAAGGCAAATGATACCTTAAATGCAACATACAAGCTTTCTGATTCTTGGAAAGCAAACGGAACAGATCAAACTGAATTCACCGGAGAATTTACTGCAGGTCAATATATAACTGCTGCAGCAATATTAGATAAAGCTGATGTGGAATCTATAACGGGAACAGATATTATGTGGAATGGAGAAAAAGTAGAATCTGTTACCGTTGAAATAGGTCACAGATACGATAACCATTATAATCATATTGAGGGTGGTCAGTATGCCGACTTAGGTCATTGTTACTTTAGATTAGCCGCAAATGGAACAATTCATGATTCCGGTAATAATGTTGAAAGAAGTACAACAGGTTTGACCGGAAAATATAACGGAACGGAATATCATATTCTTGCCGGAGCAAAAGTCTCTATAGGTAAAGATTCTATTGTTGTTACCGATGCGAATGTTTATGCAGAAGATATGAATGTGTCGCAAAAGCCAACACAAGATGAAAACAAAGGAAACGGAACGGGTGGCGGTGTAACAGGAGATATTACTTCTATTTTTGAAGGTGAAATATATAAGAACGAAAACAGTGATGTTATTGCCACAGGTATATTTAAACACTATTCAGATGCAACCGTTTCTCAGGTATTCTCCGAATCAACTATCTATAATGTTGGTTCTGTGTTAACTTCAAGAGATAACAGTATTGATGGATTAGGAACTGATGTTTCCGGAAAAGTTAAGGTAATAAAAGGTGAAAATGGTGGTATAGCTTTTGCTGCTGTTAGCGGAACCGTTACATATAAAGATGTTTTCGGTAAAACATATGAATTAGATTCAAGAGGTAATAAAGAACATGTATTTACTGAATCGGATGTTAAATATAACAGTCAAACCCAAAATTTAATTAGAGATGCGAACGGCACATACTATGTTGTTAATAAAAATGTTGGTACAGATCACGATATATCCGGAGATTGGTGGAATCCCGGAACATGGGGACAACAATATGTTCAAATTGGAGATACATGGTACAATAAAGCCGATTTACAAGAAATAGTGGAATTGACAGACAATAATGGTAATGGACTCGGAGTTTATGTTGGTGTAAAACCTGGAGATAAGAAGGATCAATCAAAGGCCGGTAACAATGATATATTGGTAAAAACCGAAAACGGTGATTTGATTGCGGTTAACAGGAATAATGTAAGTTCCGGTGATATTGTTGTATCGAGTCCTTATATTAATGGCGGAAACCCTATAACTATTTCTACAAGAGATTTATCAAGAGTAGATGATAAAAATACAAGAAGTGTTATGTTGGAAGACGGTTCCGTTATATATGTTAAGAAAGACGCTTTGGATATTACCGATGAACATTATGAATTGAAATCTGCCGATGGTTCTACAGCTACGATAGATATTCATTATAGAACGGATAGTTATTATGATTACTATGATGGTGTAGAATATACTTTCGATATGGAGGAAATTACATATACAGTTGATGGTGTAGAATATAAATATAATGGTTCCGCCACTGATTTCTGGGGCGGTACAGAGACAAGCTTTAAATTAAAAGCTACTGATGGAACGGATAGATATATTAATTTTGAACTTACCGGAAGTGATATAAATGCAGAAACTGTATTGGTCGGTGGGAGAAGTTGGTTCTTTAATATGGAAACAGATAGGGTTACTACCAGTGTTGTTGATTATCATTCTTCTGCAGATGGTTCAGGTTCCATGTCGGAATATAGGAACTATATAGGAGAATATGATTTGAATGCTGTTCGCGAAAACGGAACATTTGATGTGACAGCAATTACAAGCAATAAGAATGCAGTACATAATGCGACATCGGTAACAACAACTTGGGATAAACTTGGAAGAACAACGAGTATTGATAACATGGAATATACATGGACAGGTTCATATAAAGATGACTCCGGAAGGCCGAAGAATATAACGATAGCTCCGGATACAAGTTATAGAGAAACTTATGCTTATAGTTCAGATGAAGATAGAGTTGGTGTTATTACATCGAGAGTTGATTATTACGGCACTATGAGAGATATAACTTATGATAAGAACAGAGTACAATCTTTCTCGTTAACAGGAGATGATACATTAACTGAAATTACTACACAATACAGAGGAGGGAAACCTGTTTCTGTAAAGAAAGAAGTTCTATCTGCAGCTTCATCTTCGGATAGAGAATACTTGGAATCCATAGGAGTGAGTGCTGATAATGCAAGCAAAATAACAGGAGGCACAGCAAGAATTTCTTATCAATATGTTGACGATGTACAGTACTTAGAATCTGCTTCAAACGTTAAGAGAGAAACATATGCCGGAGTTATTGACGGAATATCTGTTTCGGAAGATGGTAGAATGAGACCTACGAATGTAACATATGGAGCTCCAAGTAAAGTTGATTTTATTGTTGATTTTGAACAAAATACATCCAAAACAACAGTTTATGATGATGAGGGGAGTACTCAATATAAAAATATAACAACAACTACCACGAAGCAAGATATTATAAGTGTGTATAATTATGAAGAAGAAAATGCCTTTGTTGCTGAAAGTGAATTGTTGTCAGATGATACAAGAAGTACTTTGTATGATGACCAAAACAGAGTTGTTTTTGAGACACAAAAAGGTGGAGTTTATGAGGTAAAAGCTTTAACCGATTTGGATTCGGATGAAGTATTACCCAACACAAATTATGAATTAAGTGATGGAACCAATGTTGATTTGTCAGAGTTTGTGGGAGATGGTGTAAAAGAAGGTGATATTTTAAGTTTAGGTAAAGAAGATAGTGAAAAGTCTTACACATATCATGACAATGGAGACATAGAAACGAATTCAGTCTCATACAAATATAATTACTTGGATCAAAGTGCTTTGTATGATGGAGCAGAAAACGGAACGGTAGAAATAACTGTAGAAAATTCGAAGGGACAAGTTTTAATGGAAAATACAAGTGAATCGTTCACATATGCTCTAACCGAAGGAACAGTAAGTGATGGAAGCGTAGAAGACTACAATTCCAGAAAGGCAGATTTTGATAAAGAAGATTTGGAACATACATATTCTCATTCAACGTCAGCAGCTTTGGGTGCCTATGGCTTTGCTGAGGGCGGAGATAGAGAGGCTATGTTAGATACATTGAGGACATTAGGAGATGAAGCTCTGTTAGAAAAAGCTTCAACTTTGTCTGATGATCAAATGGAAGCTCTGTTAACAAGTGATTCATATACATTCTATGGAGTGAGTGCTGATTTCCATACAGGACAGATTACTATAGATGAAAATATGGCAACAACTACGGAATATGATGAATCAGGAAGAGTTACAAGTAAAAAAGTCAGTGGTTTATATGAACATGGTGGAAACGGTAGTCATGAAGTTTATGAAATGGCAAATAAAGACTTCTTGCAATTTACGGATGTTTCCGCTTTGAAATTAAGTTTCAATGCAAGTGATGTATTCTCTTCTAAATCCGTATTGGATAATGCCGGTCGTGATTTGGCGGCTCAGTCTGATAATATAGTAGCTTTGATTGAACAAGATAGAAATGCAGGCACAAATAATATTTTGGGAGCAAGAAATGATACAGCAAGTTATATAGAGAGAATAGATTCTAATTTTGTATACGACGCACTCGGAAGAGTTGTTGCAAGTGAAAATGCTGTTGTTGACCTTAATGGAGAACAAAGACAAGGAATTGATGTAGTTAAATATACAAGAACCGGAGATAACGGAGTAACAGTTGCCGATACCTATTCGTTTAGTGTAGAGAATGGCCAGGTAGGATATTATACCGATAAAGGATTTGAATCTTTTGAAACTGTTGGTGTTGGAGATGACAAAACTTATGTATTATCTTTACAAGACAAGGCCGGTAACAACTTCACCCCTGCATCAACAAGCGGATATGGATATAACGGTATTGGATATAGCGGTGTAATGGATTTCAGTCCTGCCGTTGTAGAACAATTTAATAAGACTGCTGATGCGAGAGATGCTGAAAGACTAACAAGATACGAGACACAGAACCAAATAATAGCCGGGGCGGTAACTGCAGTTTATGCTGCGGCTTCTATTGCGCTTGCTATAGTAACATTTGGTAGTTCTGCATTGATACAACTGACATTAACGTCTGCAATAACCGCAGCTATGGCTCTTGCAACAATTCCTGCCGTTTATAATAGTATGCAAAAAGGATTGGAAGCACATACTGTTGGTGATACAAAAACAGCAGCTATGGAATTTGCTTTTGTTGCTTTGGATTTTGCGGTAGTTGTCGGTGCATTGGCTAAAGCAGCAACTGCGGCAGCAAAAACATACCAGACTGTCGAAGAATTTACAAAGGCTGCAGCTAAGGTGGGACAAACCGTCGGTAAGTTTGAAAGAGCTGCATTTAAATTCGGTAAATGGATAAATAAAATTTCAGGTGCTATAGCGGGAATTCAGATCGGTCAAAAAGGCAGAACATTGGGTGATGTTTTGAAATTTATTAGTCCTAAAACAACAGTTAGTCAACAACTTAAAATATTGTTCAATGAAGGATCCAATGCATACAATGCGATAGCCGGCTTTGCTAATACAAGTTTGGGTAAAGCAGTTGACTTAATAGCTTCTATAGGAAGAAATAGTCTTGTATTCGGAATGAATATGGATATAAAAATTCCTATATGGGATAAAACAGTTCTTTCTATGCATTGGGATGGAGCATTGGGTGCTGTATTAAAAGCTTTTGGAGCCGAAGAGCTTGTAAACAATGATATATACAAAGCCGCGGCAACATTAATAACTTTCTCTCCTATATTTAATGAAGAATTTTCAAGAGGAGGAGAAAAAGCCGCCGGAGGTTCATCTGACAAGGGCTTTATGGAAAGTATAAAAGGAGATAAATCTCTTAAAGCTCTATATCAAGAATCTATTAATGCATTTAAGACAAATACTCTCGGCGGAGCCAAGGGCTTTGGCGCATTTGTTAATTTTACAACAAATGCACTTGTCGGTAGTGCAGGTATGATAGCTGATATAACTAAGTTTAACTTTATTGTGTCCAACGGAATATTGGGTAGTATAAAGACGGTTGTTTATAACAGTACGGGTATAGAATTAGGTGAAACCGGTAATGGTTTACTCGACTTCTTATTCGCAAATACCTCTATATACACAAGCGGTGGAGATTTCTTTGAAAAATCTTTAACTTCCAGCGCTGCAATGATGACGAATTCTTCAATGTGGGCATTCAGTTTCTTGACACCGGTATTTACAACAGCTTTAACTCCGTTATTACAGAAAGTACCTGTATTAGGTGAAACCATAAGAGCATTCAATTATGCTTCAGATGCAACAAGCAATCATTATATGAGTACGTTCTTGGAAGAAAATGTTAAAGAAGAGTTGTTAGGTCATTTATGGGATTGGGTTCCTAGTGATCAACTTAGAGAAGTGTTACAAGAATGCTTTGATGATACACCTGATATCAATGTTAATATTCAATCAATTAACAATGCTTATGGTCAAATAAATCAATCTTCAGCAGAAATATTGGCATCCGCTTCATCTTCACAACAACAGAAACAAGCAGCAGCGGCAATGCTGGCAACATTATTGATAGGCAATAATAGTACCGGAGATGTTCAAGGTGCAAGGAACAGAACTACCCAAGCTATTCTTAACGCTTCAAATTCAACGAGTAAAACTGCAGCCGGTATGCAAAGAGCCGGTAGTGCTCTGCAGAACTTTGGTTCCTCTTTGAGTAATTGGAACGGAACAGATAACAGAGTTATCGGGAATGTGGTAAGAGGTTTTGGCTCCAACGTTAATGCAGTATCAAGAAAACTCGGTTCCGGTTTCCAATACATAGGTAACAGAATGCAATCTTCTTACTCTGCAAAAGCAGTAAGAAATGCTGCAGCACAACAATGTCAATTCCTTGGTATGGATATGACGGCACAAGATGTTAAGAAAGCGGACTATTCTGTTGCGGATGTTGTAGCAGGAAGACAAAATGTTAATGCTGACGGAGTTGCGGCGGCAAGACAGGGTGTATTCAATACTATGGGCTTATCCGAAAGTTCTCAAAACTTACTTAATACAATGCTTTCAGGAAATACAAAGTTTGATACAGCTTTAGCTACGGTATTAGCAATACAAAATTATACTCAACAGACAGGCACCGAACTTTCTCAGGAACAACAACAAGCCATAAGAGATACTGTTGATTCAAGAGTAGGACGTTCAAATTTTGGAATACTTGTAGATAATATTGCCAATGGAACAATACCTATAATGCAAATGGAAGCAGACCAAGAAATACAGACTAACGGTTCCATAGATGTGGGTAAAATGACAAATCAACAGTTGAGTGATTATATGAAAGCTTTATCTGTTGAATTGCAATATTATAGCAACTCGGTAGATCCTTCAAAATATGCAGAAATAAATGAATTACAAAATAAATTTAATGCTGCATCCGAAGAATTGGCAAAAGCCGAAGACTATGTAAAAGATACAGTGGCCGGAATAGAACAAATAATTAATAACAGAGGTGATAAATCGGCAGAGCAAGTTATATCCGAACTTGAAAGCTATAAGAACCAGGAAGGTTTGTCATTAAGAGAAAAAGGTCTTAGAGAAACTTATGCAGATCGTTATATTGAAGACCTTAACAAAGAAATTGAAATAGGAGCTGTAACAGGAGATAGCGCTGAAGGTATCAAAGCAAGTACTGAGGTTAGACAAATATTTGAGAATGTCGGAAACTTCAGTAATGAACAATTAATACAAACAGAAGTTACTCCGAATGGTTTGGAAGAGTCCATGGCTCTTATAGATGCTGCAATTTACTCATTAGAGAATAGTAGAAATTATAATGGTACCGGAAATGAATACAGAGAAAAATTGGAACAAATAAAAGAAAGCATCGAAAAAGGACAAGAATTGACTGCCGAACAGATATCTATTTTGAAATCGGAATATGTTATGTTGAATTTGGAATCCAAATTCAATGCCGCTATCGGAGGAAATACGTTCAGATTTACAACCGGACAAAGAGAGAGTTTTGTTGATATTTCCGACAGTTTGTTAGGATCAAATACACAAGAAAGAATTACAAGAGAGTTGGCAACAGGAGGAGGTAAGACATTCTTAGCTGCAATAAGTGCGGCTTTATTGATAGCAAACGGAAATGTTTTGGACGGACAATTCGTTGGAGTCTTCACAAATACATCAAGTAATGCAACAGTTTTGACCGAAACCATGGAACAAATATTTGGCGGAATATTTGCGGAAGGAACAAATATTAAAGAGGCAGTTATTCAACTAAGTGCCGAAAGATATAATGAAGCAAGACAAGATCCGAGCAAGATGGCACAATTGAGAGAAGAAATATCTAAAGCGAGAGTTATTTGTTCAGACTACAGTACATGGTCAAGTATAGTTGCATCTGATTGGGCAAGTTTAGTTTCTAACGAACAAGATGCCGCAACGTCCGAATATATAAGAGGAAAATTGGAAGCCGAAAATATTAAATTTACAAAGAGTAATAAAGGTAAATATCAATTTGAAGATTCCACACAAGCAAGAAAAGCCAGTGAAGTCTTACAGAAGTTAGCTGCAGAAGGTGATACTAAGATACAAGATGCATTGGAAAAAACAACGATTCCATTAGAAAAAATAGGAGATGTTGTTGCAGATGAAATAGATTTCTTTGGAACAATACCGATGCAAGCTCTTGCAAACAGTAACGGAAAATATTATTCCGCAGCACAAAAAGCTTCGTATTATCAAGATATATTAGACGGTAAAATGTCTAGAGACGAAATTTTAGAGAAATACAGTGATAGCGGTATAACAAATAGTGCTTCAATAGAAGAAGATGTTAGAATGGTTGCATCAGTTTTGAAGGCAAAAATAGAAGCCATAGAAACGTTGTCGGATATCATAGAACAGGCAAGAAAAGATAATTCAATGGTAACAGAAAAGACTGATGGAGTAAGACAATTGTTGGAAGATTCCGTTGTCGCAAGTGATATTAAGGAATTGATAGATAATTATAACACCGAAGTATACTTTAGAGAATTAACGGAAGTAACAGAAGACTTATACGAACAAAGCAAGAAAAAACTCGGAGAATTAAAGAAGGGACAAAGTATAGTAAGTATTTTGGATGCAAGTTTATCCAAATTCTCCAGACAAGGTTTGGTTAGTGAGATGTTAGGTATTAGTGTTAATGAAAGTGAATATGAGCAAAAGGTAAGAGAAGATGACGCAGCTACACAATCTTCGAGTGAAGTTAGAGATGTAAATAAGATGGTATTAGAGGCAGCGGAGAAATTAAGTAAAAAATATGGTAGCCTTTTCTCTGATACTGAAATTTTAGAGCAGGTTAGAAACGGTATGGGTGCTCAAGAACTTGTATTGTATAAAGACTTCAATGTAGTAGAGGAAAACGGAGCTAAGAGAGTAGTTGTAATTAACGAAGGTCATGATGTTAAAGACTTGTCGTTACCTTCCGGAATGATGCAAGTTTTAGAAGTTAAAAACGATGCAAGTATCAGTAAACCGAGTACCGAAAGTTATGTATCGAATTCAGTATTTGCAATGAGTTTATTTAATAATTTGGTAGGATTAACGGGTACCGTTTCAAGTATGGTTGATATCAACATATTTAGAGCAATGGGTATAGAGAAAGTAGGTAAAGCACCGGGAGTTCAATCTCATAGTAAATTGTTCTCGACCAAACAAGGTATGGCAGAGTCTATATATAGAACTGCGGCTAAATTAGCAGAGAAGGGAATAGCAAACTTCCAATTAGTTTTGACACCGAACTCGGAATTAAGTTACTTAACATTTAATACTATATGCGACAGTATAGTTAAGGATTTGCAAGCTTTAGGAAAGGAAGGCTTTGATTGGAATTCGGAAGATTCTAAAGTTGAAGTGGATTTAGCCGGTATCGGCCATGTTGAAATGAGTTATGCCGACTTAGTAAAAACTGTATTGTCGGATAGTCGTAGCAGCAGTGAAGAATTTGCACAAAATTTACAAACGGTAAAAGATATATTGGCTAGAGATGCAGGAATAACAGATTCGCAGAAATTGAATGAAATAATGACAAATACTATATTGTTTGCAGATTCTTCTATGACGGAAGCAGAACTTGATTCATTATCTAAGAAGGTTCAAACCGGAGCATATAAATACATTATAGGAGATGCTTACTTGATTGGAAGAGGTTGGGATGTCGGAACGATGAACAAAACATTACAAAGTTTGAAAACAAATCAGAATATAGAAGATGTAGAGGGAGAAGATAACAGAGGTCAAGTAAACTGCTGGTTATTAGATGGCGTATTGATGACAGAATCTCAGATGAGACAGGGTGCAGGAAGAATAGATCCTTTTGGAAACAACAGATTCGATTCTCATTCATACTCTAAAGATATCATATCGTTATATTCAATAGAAACATGTAGAACAATTGATAAATTGGCAAAAGCAGTTGAAAGTAAATCAGGGGACAGTAAAGGTGTTTGGGAAATATCCGATATATTGGATAATTTGAGAACAATACAAGAAGACAATGAATTGGATGCATTACAAAGAGCCGGTCAACAAACAAAGGTTCTTGCTTCTCAAACTTTTGGAGAACAAAAACTTGAAGCAAGAGAAACTGCGCCGACAGTAAGTTCTGCAGTAGAACAGATTGCAAGCCAAACTTCAGATGTTGAACAAGCCAGACAGATTTTGCAACAAATAACCGGAAATGCAGATATATTGACAGATATGGATAGACAATTAGATAGAGAAGAATGGTTTGCTGTCAGCAGTTATGGCAAGATTTTAGGTTTAGCTGATTCATTAGGTATTGATAGAGAAAAGATGGATTATACAAAATTAGCAAAAGGTAATGTTTTGGAAATGTTTGAAATGATTCAGAGTGCAGATACTTCAAATAATAGTGCTTTAAGTGATTTAATAAATGAAATTAAATGGTTTGAAGAAAATTATCCTGGCAAATTAAGAGAAAGAAGTGAGATTTATCAATCTTTATCAATAAGAGAACAAAGAGCTTATGATGATGGAAAAGTTGGAATTATGTCTTCAAGTAATATCAAAAAATTATTGAAGATTGATAAGGAAATATCTGAAAACATGAAAGCATTTGATGAAGCTAACAACAAATTATTTGCTGAGAGTGAGAATGTAATAGAGGGCTTAAACGGCACATATTATGGATTAAGATTGAATCAAAATAGTGGTCAAATAACATTCGATGAGATGAGTGAACAGGATAGAGAGTTTATAAGTAATGTTTCGAATATTTACCAACAAAATAAAGATGGTAAGTTTGCATCAGAATTGGCAAAATTAACATTACAGGATGTTAAAGGTATATTGGCGCAACCTAATAAACAACAAGCACTACTTAATAAGTTAAATTATCTTGGATACGGAAAGACAATAGAGTCTGCCGTAAATGCTTTGACCGATGAAAAGAAAAAAGATGAGAATATAGTATCAATGGCACAACAAATATCACAAGGTGACGAGAAGAAACAACAGAATATGGTAGATTATTTTGCAACAAGTGCGGCACAAAGAGAAATAATGGCAAGTATAGGAACGGAGGAACAGAAAGTAAATATTCCTGCAGAAGATGCAAAAGTAATAAGAGAAATACTTAATATTGAAATTAAGGCAAGTCAACCTCAAGCGACAAAATCACAAGACACAACAGATGTTGTTAGTCAACAAGAAACATCTGTAGTTGAAAATTGTATAGATGCTTCAATAGAAACTTTAAGAAGATTAGGTACACCGATAAGAGATTTGTCTGATTTTGCGACCAGAATATATGCTCAAGATGAATTGTTAGCAGCAGGTTCGTCAAGTGAATTAGCAGATGAGTTATTTAAAGCAAGAGCAAAAACCGGATTTGAGTATGCAGTTGTAGAAGGAACGGAAGCTTTGGAAACTCCGTTTATTGCATACATGCAGAGAAATGGTGATAAAGTAGGTCATACAGTGACAGTCACATCGTACAAAGATAATGAGGTAACATATGTTGACGGAGAAGAAACAATAACAAAATCTGTAGATGAGTTCAAATCAGAAGGCTTTACAGGTTTGGTATTAGCAAAGAAAGGTACAGAAGGCTTATACTACTTAGATAGCGGAGTAAACAATGCTGTTGAAGAAATGTACAAAGCTGTAAAATCTCGTAAGTATGACCAAGGAAAAGAGATGTTGGCAACAATAATAAACGGAGTAACTGCTCCTGAAGAATTAAATAAAGCATTGGATTATGTATTGGCAATTTGGGGTAAAGATGCGGGTGAAATGTTGAAATACATAGGATTAGATTCAAGTGCTTTAGGAAATAAAGAAGCAATAGTTCAAGGTGCAACAAGAAAGATGACGGAAGTAGTAGAATTAGGTAAAAAAGGAGAATTGCAGCCTGCGGAAGTTAAAGTAGAAATAGAATTAATTACAACATTAAGAGACTTGTTAATAGTTGCAGGTCAACAAGAAAAGGATTGGTTACAAACAGCAGATGTAAATGAAGTAAGAGCAAAATTAGTAGTAAGCAAAGCAGTAAATCAAAATGTAATAGCAAATATGTTTGTTAAAGGAATTAAAGGTTCTGTAACCAATGCTTCTGGTGATGATTTTGTTATAGATGTAAAGAAATTACAAAGCACGATAGTAGATAAGAACATTAAGTTCGCAAAGAATGCAAAGATAGAAGAAGTTATGGATATATTGAAAGATAGAGATAATAATAGATTTAGAACTCCGTTGATGAGACTTGCAGACATACATGCAATAGCGGCTTCTGCATAGTTGCGGAAAAAAGAGAAACAAAAAAGGCAGATGAGAAAATCATCTGCCTTTTTTGTTTATTAAAATTTTTATTCTTTAAAAATTTTTATTTATTGCTTCAGTTCTTTTTTTCTCTATTTTTAAAATAACAACGAATGTAACTATATTTATAAACAATAAAACACAGGCTGTTGTTATGCCTACTATAGCATTTAAAAGTACAGATAAAATTATTCCGATAATAATATCAAGTACAAACAATATGTAAAAAAAT
>JAEEGL011053575.1_pt1 | contig 26438 bp, 23 predicted proteins | sample 9134231 | NCBI WGS metagenome assembly JAEEGL01 (sample SAMN16246548, study PRJNA631951) | gut metagenome | biome: gut microbiome; feature: rumen; material: fiber-attached | host: Bos | place: Iran: Karaj | collected 2018-10
AGACGGCGGTTTTGGAATGCTCGAAGAAGATCAGATGGACTGCAGTATTCTTGCAAAGCTTGGTAGTGCAATTGCCTGGATCTTTGCTCCACTCGGTTGGGGTAACTGGCAGGCAGCCGTTGCTTCTATTACAGGTCTTGTTGCAAAGGAAAACATTGTTGGTACAATGGGTGTTCTTTACGGTGGTGAATCAACCTGGGCTAATATGGCTGCAACCTTCACTGGTCCTGCAGGTCTTTCCTTCCTGATTTTCAACCTTCTGTGTGCTCCTTGTTTTGCTGCAATTGGTGCCATCAAGCGCGAAATGAACAGCCGCAAATGGACCTGGGCCGCAATCGGTTGGGAATGTGGCTTTGCCTATGCAGTTTCCTTTGTAGTTTACCAATTCGGAAACATGTTTGGCGGAAATGGTAATATAGTTGGATTTATACTTGCCGTACTGGTTCTGGCAGCGTTTGTTTGGGCGTTGTTCAGAAGACCAAGGGCAATTGTAAAATAAAAAAAGGAGGCATATAATGGGAACAATTATCGTATCAATCATACTCATAGCACTTGTTGCTCTTGTTATTGCCTCCATCATAAAAGACAAACGCAGTGGCCGTCATCCCTCTTGTGGCGGCAACTGTGGTTCCTGTAAAGCCTGCAATTCGTGTTCAGCCTACAAAAAAACAAGAACAAACTCCTAAAAAATTTGAATTACACCAAAAATGTGCTATACTTTTATAATAAGAAAAGTGTGGGGGGTTAGTTTTTTAGGAGATTTGTTTGGAACGCAAGAGTTCTACAAAAAAACCAATGATTCTCATTGCGGGTCATTCAGTAGAAGACACCCGAACTCTTAGAGAAATTGCTTCCGATTCTTTTAAAATAGCCGTTGCCACAACAGTAGAACAAAGCCTTGTTCTTTTACAAGATACTTCCCATCAGTTTTCCGGCGCAATTTTATACGAAGATACAGCGCTTTCTTATCTTAAAGAGATTCGCATGGCTCCATCTCTGGAGGATTTTCCGGTTCTTGTTACAATGGATTCCTCCAACCATTCTTTAGAAAACAAACTTTTTGAATACGACGTAATAGATATTCTAAAAAAGCCCTTTAATGCAAGACGAACCTTTAATCGTCTTAAAAATCTTGTAAAGATTTCTAATGCAAATCACCTCATCTACGAACTTGAACGAGATGAACTTACAGGTCTTTATACACGCCAGGCCTTTCTTCATAAAGCCGAAAAAACCCGCAGCGAAAATCCAAACAAAAGATTCTGCGTAATGGCTTTTGATTTTGATAATTTTAAAACTTCAAATGCACTTTACGGCGAAGAAAAATGTAATGAGTTCCTGTCTTATACCGCACAACAGCTCAAACGAGTTTTACCAAAAGGAATTGTAGGACGTTTTGGAGGAGACCAATACATTTTGTTCTTTGCTTATGAAGGTGAAAAGGTTGATGTTCAGAGAGTCGAAGCTCTTACACAATCCATTCTTTCTGCAGCTCCAATTCCTCATCAGGTTGTAAAAATTGGTGTTAATGCTCCTATAAGCAAAACCAATTCTATGGTTATTTGCTGCGACAGAGCCTTCCTTGCAATTCGAGAAATTAAAGGTATTTACGGAAAGAACATTGCCTTTTACGAAAACAAACTTCAAAAACAGCTGCTCGATGATAAACGAATTATTGAATCCATGGAACAGTCTTTGGAAAAGGGAGACTTCAAAGTTTACTATCAGCCAAAGCACGAAACCATCACCGGAAAACTTGTTGGTGCCGAAGCCCTGGTAAGATGGGAACACAGAGAATACGGCTTTATGTCTCCGGCTCAGTTTATTCCTCTTTTTGAAAAAAACGGATTTATTACAAAGCTTGATCTTTATGTTCTTGAACAGGTCTGTAAAGATTTAAAACGCTGGGAAAAGCTTGGTGTTCTTCTTGTTCCAATTTCTGTTAATGTTTCAAGGCATGATTTTCTGGAACCAGGCCTTCTTACAAAACAACTGGAAATTATAGATCGTTATAAAATTTCACATTCCCTTCTTCATATGGAAGTAACAGAATCCCTTTATTCTGAAAATACCGAAGTAATTATTTCGCAGGTAAAGAAAATTCAGGAAATGGGCTTTATGATAGAAATGGATGATTTTGGTTCCGGCTATTCATCTTTGGGGCTTCTTTCAAGCTTCCCTCTTAATATTTTAAAACTTGATATAAGCTTTGTTCGAAACCTCAAAACAAATGAAGTCGTAATCGAAAACATTATCAAAATGGCTCATAAGCTTGGCCTTCTTACAGTTGCCGAAGGAGCCGAAACTGATGAGCAGGTTACAACTTTAAAAACTCTTGGCTGCGATTTTATTCAGGGCTTCTATTACAGCAAACCACTTTCGCTTGCTGCTTTTGAAGAGTATCTGAACAAGGCAAAGCTTGATAAAAAGCGCATTCACATTCAGGAGCTTCAAGGCGAAGATGAAGTCAATGATACCGACTGGCATATGGGCGAAAACATGCTTATTGCTGCAAACGAAGTTGCCGAAGGTGTTCCTGGCGGCTTCTTTTCTTATCATGCCGATGGAGATATGGAACTCATTTCCTTTAATCATGAGCTCATGAATATTCTTGGCTGTAAATCTGCAGAAGAAGTAAGACAGTACACTTCAAATTCCTTTGAAGGCATTATTAACAAAGAAGACAAAGAATATATTTTGAGATCAATTAATTATCAGCTTTCTTCGGGCAATGATATTGTTTTTATTGAATATCGTGTTCGTGCAAAAGATAATTCAATCCGCTACCTGCGCCATTATGGTCGTTTTGTAAAAACAAAAAAATATGGGGATATCTTTTATGTATTTGTAAATGACGCAACAGAACAAGAACGCTGGAAGATTAATGCGGAATTGCATGCTGTAAAAGAAGAAGAAATGGAGCGAACTGTAAACCTTGCCAAAGTCGCTAACCATGCAAAAAATATTTTTATTTCTAATATTGTTTTGGAGCTCTTGCCAGACATAAAAGCTATCATTGATGTAACAAATGAAATTTACAATAAAAATCAGAATAATAATTCTATTAAAAACGAAATTGAAATTGCAAGAAAATCCGAAGAGCATTTGTTAAGCTTTGTTAACAATCTTCACAATCTTTCTGATCTCGAAAGCGGAAAAATTGTTCTTATAGAAAATCCGTCTGATCTTACCGATGCTACAAAAAAGATTACTTCTATTGTTGAAGACACCGCCAAAGCCAAAGGCGTAAAGCTCGAATCCTGGTCCGAAATTTATCATCCGTATATTTATCAGGATTTAATTCACACAACCGATGTTGTTCTGAATATTGTTCAAAACGCAGTAAAATATACTCCAAAAGGCGGAACCGTTAAATTTGGAATAAGACAAACCCCATCAAAGAAAAAGGATGAGTGTATTGTAGAATTTATTTGTGAAGACAATGGCATTGGTATTTCAAAAGAATTTTTGCCTTATATCTGCAAACCCTTTGCCCGCGAAGATAATAAAGTAAATCAGGAAAATCCTGGAGCCGGACTTGGCCTTCATCTTGCAAAAGAGCTTTTAAAAATGATGAAAGGAACTATTGAAGTCAAGAGCCAGCAGGGTAAAGGTACAACAGTAATCACTTCTCAACCACACAAGCTTACAACAAAAAACAAGCTCAAAACAGACACTGTTCTTTCTCAAAACATCCGTTAATATTCTTTAATTTCTACTTTTGAATTTTTCTGGCTGCCCAAAATTTTTATGCCTGGTCCGTTCTGCCCAATTTGTTTTATATAGGTTTCTGATGGTGTTTTTACATCTATGAATAAATCAGCCGTGTTAGGATAATATAACTGAGTTTTTCCGCTTTCATTTTTGATAAACGATTGGGCCTGCGGCGCTTTTTCGAGTTCAACAAATAGGATGCCGCTTTCGGAATAAAATTCAAAATAATCACTCGAGACTTTTTGCAAACGACTTTCCCCTGCAAAATTATTTACCACAAAGAATTCTGTGTTACAGGCTTGAATATCTATGCGGCCGGAAGTGCTTTGTACAGATACGAAGCTTTCTGCTTTAAGAATCTGTGCCTGTATATTTCCTGTCTGGTTTAAAAGCTTAATATATTCCGGATTAAAATCCTGAGGAATATAAATATATACACAACAGGTCTGTCCTTTTTGCGAGCTGCCTTGTTTAAAAGCAGATTCTATTTTAAGGCCCCCGTCTTCCGTTTTTATCTGGGGAATTTTATTCAGATTGTTGGATCCAACTTCTATTGTAATTTCGCTGCCGTAAATTTGAGAAACAATAAGCTCTTCAAAATTAAGATTTATTTCTATTGCGCTAAGCTCTTCAATCTCAAAGGAATTTGAATAAACAATATTTTTTGACTGTGCCATTCCCGCTTGGATAAGTAAGGCAAAGCTAACAAAGAAAACAAAGGTTTTAAAAAGAGCCGTCCGCTTTTTCAAAATCAAATACCGTCAAAAATCGGTGATTCAAAGTTTATGACTGGAACAGGGTCTGCAGAAGTTAGACTGCCTTTATCCAGTGTAATATTTCCCGAAGTTGAACTAAGAATGATTTTTGTTCCACCGCCGTTAATCTGTGCACTGTAATCAACATGCGAAGAAAGCTTTTCTCTTGTAATCGCATTTGTAAAACTTCCGCTGGTTGTTGAAACATTAAGATTCAAACGAGAATCTTCCGGCAAAGAAAGGAAAACCAAACCGCTTGTGGATGTTGCTTTTGAAGAGTCTTTTGGTGCCCGCAAAAGTTCAAGTCCAACAGAACCACTGGTTGTAGAAACGTTGAACATATCGCAGGCGCTTTCGTCTAAAGAAACCATACCGCTGGTTGAAGAACAAATCAATTCGTTTGTATTTATGTTCTTAAGGCGGATGGAGCCGCTTGTTGTTTTAAATGTTGCACGATTACCGGTAAAGCCTTCGCACTTAATGCTGCCGCTTGTACAGCGCGCATCAATAGTCTGTGAAACTATTTTTTCGGTTTTTACGTTTCCACTTGTTGAATCAATAGTAAAGGTTTTAGCTTTTACTTCGGCAATAGAAATCTCGCCGCTTGTAGAATCAAAGCGAACAAGCTCAGCATTAAAATTATAATTACAGGTTACCTCGCCGCTGGTAACACCAATATCTACACTGTCAAATTTACTGGTTTCTGGAATATTCAAAATTACAGTACAGTTTTTATATTCAGGCAATAAAGAGTATTGTGATGGAGCCGATTTAATTACCAGAGTATTTGATGAAATTGAAACTGAAGGTACAAATCTCTTTTTGTTACAATAAATTTCAACCTTAAGTTCATTTCCGCTGATTGGATTAATCTGAACTTCTTCCCAACTAAGATTAAGATCCAGACTTTTGATTGTTGTTATTTTATATTGAGCTTTATCTGCAAGTGGTGGATTAGCAGCAAACAATCCTGTAAAAATTGATAAACACATTAGTATAGCAAACCTCTTTTTCATTTTTTCCTCACTATACTATAATAACAAAGATTTAAAAAAAATGTTACTTTTTTGAATTTTTTTTGTATATTATACTTATGAAAAACAAACAAAAAAATGAACTTGCGGTCTGCGGATTTGCTGCCGTAAAAAAACTCGAAAAGAATCATCCCGAAAAAATTACACGTCTTTATTTTACACAGGACGTTGCTCCAAAATTTGGCGGACTTTGCAAAAAGCTTGCCAAGTCGCATGGAATATATAATCAAAAACCGGCAGCAGATCTGGAAAAACTTAGTGGAACTGTTCACCATCAGGGTGTTGTTGCAATGATAGAAGCTCCACAAATTGAACCTCTTGATTCTGATATTACAGACGGCTGGATTGACCGCGGAGAAAACGCTGTCCTGCTTGATAGGATTGGGAACGCAAATAACTTTGGTGCGATTGTAAGAAGTGCTGCATTCTTTGGAATTAAAAATATAATAATTCCACTGGATGAAGCTCAGAGTTCAATTACAACCAGCAGCTACAGAGTTGCCGAAGGCGGCATGGAATATGTAAATATTTACAGCGTACAATCTTCTGTACGGCTTTTACAGGCGTTGTCTCAAAAAGTACTACGCGTTGGAACAGCTTTGGAAGCAAAAAAGGATGTCGGCTTTTTAAGCAAAGCGGCTTCTGCTAATCCCAAAAAACCAATTCTTGTTGTTTTGGGCAACGAAGAACACGGTATGAGCCAGGAAGTCCGCAAAAACTGTGATGAGCTTGTTATCATTCCTTGGAGTGGTATGGCACAGGGAAAAGAATGTTCAATTGACAGTTTAAACGTTGCACAGGCCGCAAGCATAATTTTTTACGAGATGACAAAAGCATGATATAATAAATCAGGAGAATTTTTATGCTTGATGACATCAAACGTTTTGATATGAAAAAGTTGCCGATGAGGCAGCACCTTTTACCATTGATCTGGGCACTTTCGTTCCCGGATGTAATAGCCCACAAAAACAAACTTACAAAAATCAATATGGAAAATATAAAGCCGCCGTATCTGCTGTTGTGCAACCATAATGCCTTTATGGATTTTAAAGTTGCAACTAAAGCTATCTTTCCACACAGGGCTAACTATGTTGTGGCGATTGACGGCTTTTGGAAACGCGAATGGCTCTTGCGTTTTATTGGTTGCATCTGTAAGAGAAAATTTACAAATGATATTTCGCTGGTCCGTCAGCTCAAAACTGTAATTGACCGCGGAAACATTGCTGCAATTTATCCCGAGGCCCGTTATTCCCTTTGTGGAACAACTGCCATCCTTCCCGACTCTCTTGGCAAGCTTGCAAAAATTCTTAAGGTTCCGGTTGTTACTCTTATCTGCCACGGACACCATGTAAATTCACCTTTTTATAATTTACCGGATCACAAGGTTAAAGGAACTCAGGCTGTAATGAAATGTCTTTTTACCGCCGAGCAGGTTTCTCAACTTGATTACACTCAGATCATCGAAGGCATTCGTAAAGATTTTGAATATGATGATTTTAAATGGCAAAAAGAAAACAATATTCATATTACCTACAAGGAGAGGGCAAAAGGTCTTCATAAAATTCTTTACAAATGTCCTGCCTGCAAAACCGAATACAAAATGTCTTCCGAAGGAATAACTGTGCGTTGTAATTCCTGCGGTAAAGAATGGGAAATGTCAGAGCTTGGTGAACTTAAAGCTCTTACAGGCCAAACAGAATTTTCTCATATCCCGGACTGGTACGAATGGGAACGCTCCGAAGTCCGCAATGAAGTAGAAAACGGAACTTATGGAATTACACTTAAAGCTCAGGTAGACGCACTTCCAAATGCCGACCGCTACATAGATATTGGAATGGCAACACTAACTCATGATATGTCTGGGTTTACCTTAAACGGAACCTACAAAGACGAACCATACACCGTAAAAATTGATGCGCCTTCTCAGTACTCGGTTCACATAGAATACGATTATCTTGGAAAGAAAACAGACTGCGTAGATTTGAACACCATAAATGATACTCTTTATGTTTACCCCGAAGGCAGTGATTTTTCGGTAACAAAAATGGCACTGGCTACGGAAGAGCTTTGGAAGTATTATCAGAAGAAAGGAGCAAAATAATGGATGAACAAATCTCCGGACAGACACCCCAGATTCAGAGTGAGTCAAGACTAACTTTTTTGGAGGCAACAAGTATTATTGTAGGCCATGGAGTTGGAGCCGGCATCCTTGCTGTTCCTTACCTTGCTTCGCGCGCGCCATGGTGGGATTTTTTCTGGATTCTTGCTGTTGCTTATGCAATAAATCTTTTGCTGCATCTTATGATTGCAGAGCTTTCTCTTAATAACAACGGTGCCCAGTTTGTTAAGTGTTTTGAAAATGAACTGTTTACCGGTCGCTTTAAAAAGATTGCAACCTGGATTGTTTTTGGATTTTTGGCGTTCAGTGTATTGTGTAATGTTGCAAGCTTTATTACAGGCTCGGCTGCAGTTTTTACAAGCTGGTTTAATCTGCCGTCGTGGCTTGGAATGCTTATCTATTATGTGATTGCAGGACTTGTAGTTTTCTTTGGAATGAAGATTGTCGGGATTTGTGAAAAATATTCTGTAATTGCAATGGTTGTTGTAATTGGAATTCTGTTTGTTGCGACAGTGCGTTCAAAAATGAATGCGCTTCCTTCAACTTTTATTGCCGCAACAAATTCCATGGCGCTTTACAGTACTGTTGCTTTTTCCCTTTCTGCAGTTATGAGTGTGCCTCAGGTTGTAAAAGGTGTTGCCGGTGACAGAAAAAAAATCATCGGAGCAATTGCAGCAGGAACAGGAATCAACGCCTTCCTTATTATTGTTGTAACATTAATGACTCTTTTGGGTGCCGGTCATGCCATCACAAAAAACGGTGCGCTGGTAGATTTGAGCGCAAGTCTTGGCGGCTGGGTCAGCATTGTGGGCTACATTTTTTCTCTTCTGGCCTTATCAACTTCATTCTGGGCAAACACCCTTAATATGCGAGACATAATTGCAGAACAGACCAAATGGAATTTAAAACTTTGCTGGCTTTTGGCAACCCTTCCTTGTTTAGTTCTTGCTCTTTGTGGAATGACAAGCTTTGTAGGCTTTGCCCGTCTTGCAGGAATTATTCAAGTCCTTACAGGAATTGGAATTATTATTGCTTATAATCGTTCAAGAAAACGCATTGGTCAAAGTCTTATCTGTGGAAAGTTTGGCCTGCTGCCGTTCCAGCTTCTTGTGATTCTGGGTTCCATTCTGGCAACAGTTGGTTCTGTAATTACAGTAAGGTAAATAATTATGAGTGATTTTGAATTCCCTTGTATAACTCAAGTTGCAGCCACAGCCCTGTCGCTGCTTGACGTTGCACCTGCTGACGGAATGGCCGGTCCAATAGAAAAAGTTCTTGCCGGAGCACAGAATAAATTTAACACAACAAAATGTGACCGCGTAGTAATGTACAATCCGGATGCAATTGCCCTTTGGATTTATGAACGATACCAGTGTAAATATTTTTTACCGCTTGATCAAAAAACAGATTTGCGTCTACCTATGCTTTCTGTTTTTCCACCAAAAACTCCGGTTTGTTTTGGTTCAATGTATTCCGGTCTTGAGCCTGCCGTACATGGTATTCAAAGCTACACCAAGCCTGTCTTAAAGTGCCAGACTGTTTTTGACCGCCTGATTGCAGCCGGAAAAAAAGCTGCAATTGTTTCTACAGAAGGCGATTCAATCAGCCTGATTTTTCTTGAACGACAGATGGATTATTTTATTTACAAAACCGTAAAGGAATGCAACAACAAGGCTGCAGAACTTATAAAAAAGGACGAATATGATTTGCTTGTTCTTTACAATACAGATTATGATTACTGGATGCACCGTTGTTCACCAACCGGCCCGTTTGCAAAAAATGCACTTAAGAAAAATGTTGCTGAATATCTTTCGCTCAAAAATCTAATCCTGTCAGAATGGAAAGATAAGCATCATACAGCTCTTGCCTTTGCTCCGGACCACGGCTGTCACCGCTGGATGGGCATTTTAGGAACTCACGGAATTAACGAAAGCTGCGACATGAATACAGTTCACTTCTGGAGCTTTATTTAGAGGATTGTATGGACAAAAAATATAAAACCGCTTCTTCAAATATAATCATGAGTGACTTTCCGGACCCGGATGTAATTCGCGTTGATGACACTTATTACATGGTAAGCACAACAATGCACTTTATGCCGGGTTGTGTGATTTTGCGTTCTTACAATCTTGTTGACTGGGAATTTTGTTCTTATGTTTATGACCAGCTTGAGCCAACCCCTGGGCAGACTCTTACAGATAACCGTGGCATTTATGGTAAAGGAATGTGGGCTTCTTCTCTTAAATACCACAATAAAAAATTTTATGTAAGCTTTGTTGCAAACGATACCCACAAGTCTTATCTGTTTACTGCAGATGCAATTACAGGACCATGGACACGTTCCGAGATTCAGGGCTTTTATCATGATATGTCTCTTTTCTGGGATGATGATGGCAGCGTTTATGTTGTTCACGGAAACATGAATGTTAGTCTTACCCAACTTGAACCTGATTTGAGCGGTCCCAAAAAAGATGGAATCAATAAAGTTATCATTCAGGATAATCCCGAAGAAAGTATTCTTGGTTATGAAGGAAGTCATCTCTACAAAATAAACGGACGCTATTATAATTTTATGATCCACATACCAAAGGGAAAAATGCGGACTCAGGCTTGTTTTGTTTCTGATAAAATAGACGGCCCTTACACCGGTGGTGATGTACTTTGTTCCGATTTAGGAAACTGGAACAGCGGTGTGGCACAGGGAGGAATTGTTCAGAATAAAGCCGGCAGCTGGTTTGGAATCCTCTTTCAGGATCATGGAGCTTTAGGCCGCATTCCTGTTTTAGTGCCGGTAACTTTTGGTGCTGACGGCTTTCCTGTGTTTGGTCAAACTAACAATGGAGAACAGATTGCTCCGTCAACCGTAACTATTTTAGACAACAAACCCGATTACAAATACACTCCTCTCTGGAGCAATGATTTTACAAATCCAGCCTGGCAATGGAATCATATTCCGGATACAAGTGCCTGCACCATTGAACCTTCCCGTTATACAATTCAAACAAAAAAGACAGTTGTAAACATCACGCAGGCAGCAAACACTTTGACCCAACGAACCTTTACAGAACACTGCGCCGGAACTGTAAAACTGAACGCCAGTAAAATAAATGATGGCGATTTTGCCGGTCTTGCCGCATTAGAAGGTGAATATGGTTTTATAGCCGTCACCAAGCGCGAGGGCAAGTTCTATCTTGTCCAGACAGAACATAAAATTCCTTATACTCCATGGTCCATGGGTGTTTTTGATACCGAACCTCCAAAAATTATCACCGAAATTCCTCTGGAAACCCCAGAAGTTGAACTCAAGCTTCGTTTTGACCTTACAAAACCACAGCAAAAGGTCTGGATGAGCTACAGGTTATTAAATGATGACGATACAAACAAAAATGATTTTGTTGAATTAACAGAGGCTGTGCAATTGAGGTATACTCTTGACCAGTTTGTTGGCGTAAGATTTGCGCTGTTCTGTTATTCTACAAAGCAAAGTGGTGGGGTGGCAGAATTTAGGGAATTTGGGTATTTGTGTTGAATTTTGTTTGCAAGGGGTAGGACTCGAAACTACGGCCGCCGGGTTATGAGGGGGCTTTGGGGACTCCTTTTCCGGTTCAGATTTTTTCAGAAAATTTTACAATTTCCTTAGAAAATTTACTTAAATAGAAGAGGGCGGAACTGTAGTATCTTTCCGTCCAAATTTATGATTTTTGACATGAATTCTTGTTAAAAGTGCAATACTAACGATTGTTAGTTTTAACCGAAATTGGCCGTCGGGTTTTTGCCGAAAAACTGGGCGGGGGAGTGAGAAAAAGAACGAAACATAAGCCACCACTTTGTCTGAAAGCAATTTTGTCCGATGAGGACAGGCTTTCATGACTGGGGGCGCAATGTTGCGAAGAGCCTCTATACGAGTGAAACATCTCAGATACGATTATCTTTCGTAATCTGCACTGAAATTCTCTCATAATTGTCTTCAAAGTAAAATTTATAAATACAAGAATAAAAAAGGCTTTCAACTCATTTTGATCTGAATTGAAAGCCCTTAAAATTTCTTATGCAAAACACGCAACTTTTACATTCACTGGTTCATGCTGCATAGCAAGCCATAAAGTAAGTTTCATCTGCATTGCTAGCCAGCTTTCTGGAGATGTCTTTGTTGCCTTTGCAATACGAATAGCCATCTCTGGGCTTAATGCAGATTTCTCATTTACAAATTCAGAGAGAGTCTTTCTTGTAACGCCAAGCATTTTTGCAGCATCAGTGATATTTATTCCAAGTGGTTCAAGAACATCTTTTAAGAATACTTCGCCGGGATGTGTTGGTTTTCTAGTCATAATGTCCTCCTAGTGATAATCTTGATAGTCAACAAGAATTGCATCTTGTCCTTCAAAGTAAAAAGTCACGCGCCAGTTTCCATTCACTGTAACGGACCACATTTCTTTTTCCTGCCCTTGTAATTGATGCAGTCTATATCCCGGTAAGTTCATATCCTGAGGATTTATACTTGCATCAAGACGGTCAAGGATTCGTCCAAGTTTAGAAGCATGTTCTGGAATAATTCCAGCTTTACTTCCTGTTTCGAAAAAATCTTTTAGACCTTTATGTCTCCATGATTTAATCATAATTCATTTTACTACTGTAACGTGTAACGTGTCAAGTTATGTTGTGCAATTTCCTCAGAGGACTCAATAATAGGGCTTAGCCATGCGCACCACCTTATCAGACCTGAAGTCTTTATATAGCGGGGGCAGGACTCGCCGTTCCAAGCTCCGCCCTCCTGGCTCCTCTTTCCACGGCGCCTTCGTTCGTTACCGGCGACGTCCTGTCGCCGGTTTCCAAAAAACGCTCCGCACTGCTCGCCTTTTTTGGAACCACTCACTTCGTTTCGAGTCCTACCCCCGCTATTAGATAGTTGCTGTTAAATTAAAAAAAGCGTCTCCTTTATCAGGAAACGCTTTTTTTGGGATTTTATAGCGGGGGTAGGACTCGCCGTTACGATCGCCGACGTCCTGTCGGCTCCCTCCACGGCGCCTTCGTTCGCTACTGGCGACGTCCTGTCGCCAGTTCCTCAAAAACGCTCCGCACTGCTCGCCTTTTTGAGGACCGCTCACTTCGTTTCGAGTCCTACCCCCGCTAAAAAAAAACGCTCCCTTATAAGGGAGCGCTTTTTTTTAGCGGGGGTAGGACTCGAACCTACGGCCTCCGGGTTATGAGCCCGACGAGCTGCCAACTGCTCTACCCCGCGTCGTGTTGGGATATGATAAAGAAATGAGGGGATGTTGTCAATAGACGAGGGGCAAATTTATATAATTTTTTTATTCTTCCGGATTCGCTACTGCAGCATATTTTAATCTGCATTCAGCTATTGCCAGAAGGATTGCAAAGATTGCGAACAGTCTTAAGTTGTTCTGGAAGCCGGCAAAAAAGTCGTAAATGCCGTGAACTACTACTGCAGAAAGAACGCAGGTAATCCGGGTGTGTTTGGCTCTTATGCTGTAAATGAATAAACCGCATAAACCGGTACAGAACATGTGAATCAAATCGGAACTGAAAATTCTTGTAAAGATTGGCGCATACATCAATTCTGCGTTTCGGTTATTGGCAAGCTGTAAATGATCCAGATAATAAACAATGGATTCAAAACAACCCAGCGCCAGACCCATTGTAAAGGCAAGCAGCAGGAATTCCAGAGCACTTTTTTCTTTTTTTGGCATTGGTAGAATAAAAACACATTTTAATACTTCTTCTACTAATCCATATAAAAAAAGTGATTTTAATATTTCGCGAATAATTGGCTGAGAACTAAGTATATTCAGAGAAGGCAGGAAAAACTGTATTACCGAAATTGGAAGAACCGCAGCCAATCCTAATAAAACTGCAATTGCAAGATGTCCTGCCTTGATTTTTAAGCCCAGGGCAAAAATCAAAAACAAGATAATTAACGGGACAAAGCAAAGAAGAACAGGAAGAATAATACTTAAAAACATAATTAAATTATAACGTATAAATTTCTGTTTTTCCATTAAAAAAACAAAGGTGTTTCGATGACTTTTTTATAAAATTATATTATCTTTATAAAGGGTTTATTTAGATTTTTTTATGGGGGTGTTGTATGGATGATGTAGAAGCAACAGTTAAAGAGGCTCTGGAAATGTTCAGACCTCAGTTACAGGCAGATGGCGGCGACATGGAATTTGTTTGTATTGATGAAGAAAAGCGCGTTCATCTGAATCTTACAGGAGCATGTGGAAATTGTCCTATGGCTCTTATGACTCTAAAAATGGGTATAGAACGTTACCTTAAGGATGCTTGTCCAGAAATTACAGAAGTTGTTCAGGACAATGCTCAAAATTTTGATGAAATGGGATTTCCGGTATAAATGACAATAACTAAAGATAAATTCGCTGCTATCAACTACACACTTAGAGATAAAGACGGGGTTCAACTCGATTCTTCTGTTGGACTTGAACCTCTTGGCTATATTCACGGACGTGGATATTTAATTCCTGGTCTTGAAGCTCAACTTGAAGGCAAAGCTCCTGGAGATAAATTTTCATGCACAATTGAGCCAAAAGATGCTTACGGTGAACGTGATGAACGTCTTGTAGCTCAGGTTACACGCGACCGTTTTGAGCTTGATGCTCCTATTGAAGTTGGTATGCATTTTCAGGTGATGACACCTGGTGGTCCTACAATCGTAAGGGTTGTAGAAATTGATGGTGATTCGATTAAGATTGACGGCAACCACGAAATGGCCGGCAAAACCTTAAATTTTGAAATTGAAGTTGTTGAAGTTCGTGATGCAACACAGGAAGAATTGGATAGACTTCAGAATCAGGGTGGCTGTGGAGGCTGCGGTGGTTGCGGTGGCGAAGGCTGTGGTCAGGGTGATTGTGGTGGTGAAGACTGCGATTGTCCAAACGGTGGCTGCAACAACTAAATCACAAACCAATCAATCAAAAAGGCTGTTAAAAGCCCAATAGACATAAAAGGGATAAATGCAAATTTTATCCCTTTTATTGTTTTAAAACGAATCAGCCCATAAATAAACGCTGTCAAAACTTCTGCAGCAACACAAATCCACAAGGCTTTTGGTGTAAGGCAGAGTCCTTGGAATAGTCCAAAAAAGACATCGCCCTTTCCAAGTTTGTTTTTTGTAATAAGACGTACAGCAAAATATAAATCAAACAGTATAAAAGCACTAAGCAGATTTAAGTAAACCGTAGCAGTATAAAAAATAATCCGAACAAGAAAAATCAATATGTAACCGACAAAATACGGCCAGTTTGGAACAGCAAGAGACCTTAAATCATATCGACTCATTATAAACGAAAAGACCAGCAAGATTACGATAATCAAAATCTGTCCGGCCAGTTCAAAATTGGTCATGTCTCACCTGTCAAGCTCATCAAGCTTACGGTTCAATTCGATTATCCTTGTGTGCAGATAATGATCTACCGTAGTTTTTTCCAGAATACCTAAGGTATCTCCATCGGTGTCCACAATCGGCATTGCATCAATATCATTTTCTTCAAACATAGCATATGCATCAGGGAGTGTTGTAGAAGGCTTTACTGTAACTTTGGCCGGATCCATAATATCCATTGCAAGCATGCTTTCGGCAAAATCTCCAATCTGCATAACTTCTTTAAGGTGCTCAAGACTGATAATTCCAACAAGTTTTCCCTGAGCATTTTTTACCGCATAATTCAAATTCTGGTTACGGCTGAATGAGTTCAAAATTGTAAAAAGACTATCGGTTTCGCTTACGATTGCAGGTGAATCATAGTTACAAACCTTTTCTTTTCCCCACATAACATCTGTAACACGGGAATTCTTTTTAATATCATCAACAGTAACGTTCAGACCGCATTCTCCTGCTTTGGTAACACCAATTTTTACAAAAACAGGACCCAAAAGCTGAACAATAAAGGTAGTAGCTGTAATAATAAGCAGAATTTCCGGTCCAATTGAATCTGCAAAATCACTACCGGCAGCAATAGAAAGACCAATTGCTACACCAGCCTGACTGAGCAGACAATAAGGCAGATATTTTTGAACGGTTTTTGGAGCCTTAGTAAGCCAGGCACCAAAGCAAGCTCCTATTGATTTTCCAAAGGTTCTTCCAACTACATAAAGAATAGCTATAAGTCCAAGGAACGGTGTAATAATCCAAATATTTAATTTTGCTCCAACCAGTACAAAAAACAAAACATAAATAGGCGGAGTATATTTATCTACAAGAGGAAAAACCGCACGAGTTTTTACAGGTGCAAAGTTTACCATTACAAATCCAAGGCTCATGGCAGCAAGAATGTTATCAAAATTGAAGACTTCGCAAACACCGGTACTCAAAAAAAGACAACCCAATGCAAAGGTAAGAATTCTTGCTTCCTTATTCAAAAGGTGGCGTGTTATGAGACTTAAAACAAGACCAAAGGCGCCTCCAATCAAAAGAGAACCAAAAATATCGCGGAAAATATTTAAAAGCTGAGGCCAGAATCCAAGAGCTCTTCCTCCAATAATTGGAGTTACGATTGTAGATGCAATTGTATAGAGCACAAGGGCAACAGCATCGTCCATAGCTACAATTCCATAAACAGTTGTAGTCAAAGGACCGCGGGTACGGTATTCAACAAGAACATCTGTTGTTGCAGCCGGAGCTGTTGCAGAACAGATTGCACCAAGCACAAGGCCCAGCGAAACCGCATGCGCAATATCTTTTGTAAAAAGCCACACAACCAGTGTTACAATTCCACCAACAACAAAAGCCGGTGTAATAGCTTCGAACAAAAGAATACTCACAAACTGTTTGCCATATTTTTTGATTACATTAAGCTTGAGCTCACCGCCAATCAAAAAGCCGATTAATGAAAGAGCAACAGTGCTGATTGGATCCAGAGCGGCAATTACCTTCGGCTCCAGAATATGAAATCCCGAAGAACCAATAAGGATTCCAATTACAATATATCCTACAACCTGAGGAATCTTAAGCTTTTGAAAAAGCCACCCGCCGGCAGCACCAACAAAAAGAATTATTCCAAGCAGTAAAACCAGCTGAGTTGCCTGGATTTTTGTAAAATGTAAAAACGCTGGTAAAACATTCGCTAAAGGAGCATCCATTTCCATATCCTATTTTAACAGACTTTCCACTGTTTGCGCAAAGTCAGAATTTTCATATAAGTATTCATACATTACCGTTGCACCTATGAGCTTTCTGCCGTATTCGCGTGTTTCAGAAACCGGGATTGTTTCCAAAAACAAATCCATCTCCATGTTGTCTGATTTTCTAAATTCCAACATTGAGCTGTTGAGCCAGGTGGTAACCTTTCTAAAACCGGCGTTATACGAAAAGAATGCCCTCAATAGAGAACCATTGCTTCTCCTTATAAGCTCCGAAAGATAATAAGTTCCAAACCTTATGTTTGTTTCCGGATCTGTAAGCTCATATTCTTTAACCTTAAGCTTTTGTGCAATTTCTCCGGCTGTAGGACTCATAAGCTGAGTAAGACCTACCGCACCGGCAGAACTCACTATTTCTTTATCAAAGAAACTTTCGCTACGGATTAACGCATATAATACTGAACTATTAATATCGTACTTTTTTGAATAAGTGTCTACTAAGTCTTCAAAATTTTTTGGATAGACTGTTTTGAGCTGATCCTTACTTAACGTACCATTGCTTTTGTTTGCCGAACGAGAAGCTATTCGTAATGCCTGAACTAAATATTCATCATTCTTTTGGGCAGCTCCATATTTTGCAAGAAAATCTGCAATATAAATTCCTGTTTCGGTAGAAACTTCATCTATAAAAAAAGCCTGATAGATTTTTTCGGGAAATCCAAAATAAGCATAACCGCTCAAAAGATTGTCTAGCGGTGTAGCCGCAACCGGTTCACCTATCTGTGTATTCAAGCCCAAAAGCTGCTCAAGCTCTCTATCTTTAAGCCCCATCCTGTAAGCAGCCATAACTCTGTAATAAGTTGAAGTTCCGCTATCCAAAGCTTTGGTATAAAGCCTGCTCAAAACAGCTTCTTTTTGAGACTGCCTGCTTTCATCAAGCACAATAAAATTTTCTTCAATAAGCCGCGCATAAAGATAAGCAATCTGTGCAACAATTTCTTTAGAAGCATAACCGTCAATATCATTGAGCAGCTGTTCAAAAGCGTCCCATTTTGAATTTACAATCAAAGACGGTATTAGAGTGTCAAAAAAGTCATCAAAATAAGCTGGATCGTTCCATTCACGGGCATATTTTCCAATTTCTGCAAGAGTTCCATCCAAAGAAAGCTTAAGTTTTGTCTTTAATAAGTACCACAGAGCGTTGTCCTTTTTAGAACCATCATCGGTTGCGGCAATAGCGTTTTCATAACAGGTTATTGCCTGCTTATAATATAAGTTTGCCCCATCATAAAGCCGTCCGGCATAGAACCAGAAATAAAATTCCATCTGGGTTCCTTTTATATAATCCGTATCTGCTTTTTTGCGAAGCTCAACAGCGTCATTTACAATTTTTTCGGAACCGTAAAGAAACGATTTTCCAAGATCCGATGCCAGAAAAGCCGATGGACCAATATCCCCGTTTTCAAAATACTCAAACAATTGTTTTGCAAGGTTGTAGCCGGAAAGATAATCACGACGGTATAAAATAATTCTATACTGTATTGCAAAATTTTCTGGAGATTCAACTGCAAACGTAGAATAAACATCTCTATAAAACTGATACATTTCCTGAGTGATGGAACGGCTCATAAACCAGGTATAAACTTCGTCAAAAAAACGCTGCTGTAAATCAAGCCTAAGTAATGCGTTAAGTCTTAATTTTATGAGTTCATTATCATCCTGTGAAAAATCAATTTTATTTGTGACTTCAAGAAGTTTTCTTATTTCGTTTGAATTATTGTATTGCTTTGCAAGAATTAAAAGAGTATCTGTTCCGGGATATGTCTTGTATAAAAATTCTGCAGCTTCAGTTTTTTCCAGTAAATTTCCAAAGTTTGTAAGCTGAACTGCACTTTCTTTTGCACAATAATAAGTTCCTTTTTTAATACAATTATTGAACTTGAGCCGGGCTTCTTTAAAATTGCCTTCTTCCAGTTTTTGAAGACCAATAAAATAATCTGCATCGGGACCAAATTTTTCATTGTTTGGACAGCCGCTTAAAAACATAACGGCTGTCAGAATTAAAAGAGAAAACTTAAAAGAAACTAACTTTTTCCGATTCACGACTTTATCACTTTAGGAGCAATTTACTCTGAAGGAATTGTAATTATTGTTCCCGAAATAATGTGATCCGGATTTTTAATATTGTTATAGCTTGCTATTTTCTTGTAACGCCAAGGATTCTTGTAGTAGGTATCTGCAATATCCCAGAGAGTGTCACCCCATTTAATTTTGTAAGTAACACCAGAAGTTTTTGTTTCTGCTGCTGGAGGAGGAACAGGTTTTACTTCTTCTGCTTTTTCGATAACAACTACCTTATCTTCCTTTGCTTCAGGAACTTTTTCTTCCTTAACAGGCTCTGTCTTCTTTTCTTCTACAGGCTTTTCTACAGCAGTTTCCTGCTTAGCCTTGTGCTTAAGACGAAGATTAAACTTTGTTGGCAATACAAGCAGTACAAGTGCTGTTGCAACAAGACAAATAATTGCACAGATTATACAGATAATAACAGGTGCTCTGGTCTTCTTCTTAAAATCATCATCCTGATTTTCTGAAGCATTTCCCATTGCGGTTTCTTTATCATAAAGTCCGGTAAAGCTCAAACCACCGGCTGGAGCTGCTTCCGGTTCTGGATCTGAAGAAACATCATCAAAGTCTGGGATTTCGCCAAAGGTATCTGGTTCACTGTCTGTGATTGTATCTTCGTCCGAAACAAAAGTTTCATCCGAAATCATATCTTTGTCAAAATCAGGAAGGTCATCTGTAGAAAAATCATCGTCGGTGATGGTTGCATCTTCAGCTATAGTTGCATCTTCGGCGGCAGGCTCATCTTCAGCAAAAGTTGCATCCTCTGTAAATGTTGCATCTTCTGCGGCAGGCTCGTCCACAATTCCTTCATCCAGATCCATGTCTTCTGTTGTTTCTGCAGGGGCGTCGCTTTCAAAATTAAAGTCGTCCATTGGAGGCATGTCGGCGTCGTCGCCAGCTGCAATTGTGTCATCTGCTGCAAACGGGTCGTCGGCTGCAACGGCGTCATCTGTTACAATTGCGTCATCTGTTACAATTGCGTCATCAGCTGCAATTGTATCATCTGTTACAATCGCGTCATCAGCTGCAACCACATCATCCATTGCAACCTCTTCATCAGTAACAGAAGGGTCTCCAAGATTAAAATCATCCTCTGCAGGTTCTTCTATAACAGAAAAATCGTCATCTGCTGCAACTGCGTCCTCAGCCGCAACTTCATCATCTTTATTTTTAGAAGCTATTGCGGCTGCTGCAAGAAGTCCTGCTCCTGCTACAGCGGCTCCGGCTGCAATTGCTGCGGTATTATCTGAACCTTCGTCGGCGTCGGTTGCAACGGCGTCATCGGCTGAGATTTCGTCGTCAGCTGCAATTGTATCGTCAGCTGCAACTGTGTCATCGGCTGCAATCGAATAATCATCTGCCTGGAGTCTTTCTTCAATTGTGCGGGAAACCAGAGTAATCTGTGAATTGCTTGTTGCTCCTGTTTCTGGATCTGCAATAGAAGTAGAAAGTTCACCGTTTTCATCAAGGCCAATATCAAAAGAAATGCTTGGCTCTCCATTTGGATGCTCTTTAAGATTTTCTATCTTAAGGGTATCAACATATTCTGCATCATCCATGGAACAGGTTTTTGAACGGTATACGTCTACCATTACGCAAGTCTGATTATTGTGCGCAGTTGTTAATTCAAGAGTCTTTTTTTGTGCAGAGCCCTCTTCCATAATTGGATAAAAAGAGCCGTCTGCAAGTTTTATTCCGATTGTCCTCATACATAATCCTCTTCTATTACTGATAAGTATATTCAGACATAGAAATGAGTTCGTTTACAGTTGTTCCAAACTTCTGAGCAATATTGTATTCAGAAAGCTTAGAAAGATTTCCACCTGCATCATACTTAAGAATAAGGCGGTTTGTTACCTGCTTTGCACTGTCATAAGTTGTAACTTCAGAAAGAGTTCCATTAGAAGCATAGCGGAATACTTTTCTGTCTGTCTGTTCTGAATATGTATCATAAGTTACAAGGCTTTCTACTTTTCCGTCATCCGAGTAAGAATATGTTTCCTGAATGTCCAAAGTTCCATCTGCAGAATATTCACAAACTTCTGAATACTTTCCGTTTGCATTGTATTTGTAAACAATCTTCCACAAAAGAGCTCCGTCGCCATCATAGCCGGTTTCTTCCGAAAGCTTTCCATCTGCATAAGTATAAATTGTCTTAGATCTCAAAAGACCGTTTCTGTCATATTCAGATGTATCAGATTTCTGGCCTTTGGTGTAAGTAATAACGTTGCGCCACAAAAGCTTTGAATCTGCATCGTAGCAGTTCTGTTCTGTGAGGTTTCCGTATACATCATACTTATTTGAGATTTTACTAAGAACTGCATCACGTGCCGAAAGTTCTGTAATTTCTACTGCTCTTCCTGCTCCATCCAAAGCTGTAACAGTCTTAAGAACAGGTGTTCTTGTAAGGTTTCCAAATTTGGAACCAATATCATAATCAATCTGTGTATAGTTTTTTACATTGCCGTTGATTTGAACAAAATTAAAAATGTCCAGACCAAAGAGCGATAAACTCATTGCTGCAACTGCAACAAAAGAAAGAATCTTTTTCATAGCTCCTCCATTATATGCCAAAAGGTTTCTTTAAAGTTAGAACAAATTGTGTTAATATTCTATCACATAATAAGAAAAAAGGGAAAACATTTTGAACGATATACAATGGAAAATTTTTTGTGATTTTCGAACTGGTTTTAAACAGAAAGTGCTCGAATGGTCAAAAGCCATACCGGAACTTGGGGAATTACAAAAGCTTGCAGCCCAAAAAGCAAAAAATCCTCTTTACCCCTTTGAAACTCCAGTTGTTTACAATTCAGATCTTGATAAAATCACACAGCAGGATCAGATTAAACTCATTGTAATTGGCGACAATCCCGGAAAAGACGAGCAGCTTGCCAAAAACCAGCGCTATTTATGCGGGCAGGCCGGTAAAATTGCAGATGGATTTTTTAAACGGAATCCCGAACTCGACATAGATTTTAGAAAAAACGTAATTATATTAAACAAAACTCCAATTCACAGCGCAAAAACTGCACAGCTTGGCATTATGATAAAAGAAGGCGGTTCAAAAGTACAGGAGCTTGTCCTTGAATCCCAGCTTTGGATGGCGCAAAAAACTGCAGAACTTCATATGGGACTTTTGGAGGCATGTACTGCACAGGATGTGGCACCCGAGCTCTGGCTCATAGGTTATTCTGCATTAAAAGGCAATGGATTTTTTGTACCATACCGTCAGAAGCTAAAAGAAACCTATTCTAAAACCGGTTGGGATAAGGTTTTTGTTTACCAGCATTTTTCCATGAACCGTTTTACTATTGATTTAAAAGAATTGGTATTGCAAAAAGAGCTTTCTGCCCTTCCGTTAAAGAAACAGCTTGAAGAGGTTGGATTTTTTCACAAAGAAGAAATTTTTTAGTGTTTGTCAGAAACAATCTCGTTTACAGAAGCTTCTTCTTCGCTGGGAAGTTCGCGTCCGGTTGCTTCGGCCAGTTCTTTGGCCAGATTTTTTCTGTTGATTGCTCTGTTTGTGTAATGAATAACGCTAAAGAAGATTACCATAAAGATAAAACCTTCCAAAAGCATTGCTGTACCTTTAAGCTTTCCAATAAAGAATGAAATAATTACCATTCCACACAAAAGAACCTGAATAAATACAATGAGGAACAGAGCCTGCTTTTTTGTATAACCAATGTTCAAAAGCTTGTGATGAAGGTGTGCCCGGTCCGGAGACATAATTGGTCGTTTGTCGCGAAGACGGCGCCAGATTGCGGCAATTGTATCAAATACAGGGAAAGCTGTAAGAATGAGCATAATAAGGAATTTGTTGTATTCAAAAATGTCGCTTGAGCTGTACAAAGGAATTATTGCAATCATAAAGCCCAGGAATTGTGAACCTGCATCGCCCATAAAAAGCTTTGCCGGTGGCCAGTTAAAGCACAAAAAGCCAAAGATTGCTCCTGCAAGAATAAAGCAGATTCCGGCTTCCATATTGTTAGAAAGCAGATATAAAACTCCAAGAGTTGTAACTGCCGTAAAAGAAAGGGAACCGCACAGACCGTCCAATCCGTCTATGAGGTTGTATGCGTTTATTACTCCCAAAACCCATCCAAAAGTAAGGATAAAGCTTATAGGTGTGGGCAAAACCCATCCAAAAATCTGGGTAAATCTGTAACCGTTAAAAGTTACCAGTGCTGTTGCTGCAAGCTGAACCACAAGCTTGAGCTTTGCAGAAAGAGTCAGAACATCATCTAAAATTCCAAATGTAAAAATAATAAGACCGGCTATAAGGATTGGAAGTGTTCTTGTAATTTTAAGCTGGGTTGTAAAAACAAGATAAAGGATTACTGCAATAAAAAAGGCCGTTACAATGCCAACACCGCCTAAACGCGAAATATTTCCTGTGTGAACCTTTCTTGCATCCTGATAGTCATAAAGATTGTGTTTGTTACAGAAATGAATAATTACTGGCATCGAAATAAGCGAGAGAACGATAGACATTACGATAAACAAACTCATTTTTAACATTTAGTAAAATATAACAGTATTTTTGCAGAAACTCAATAAATTCATTGAGTCTATAGTAATTTTTTTGTATATTTTTGTTAATGAACGAGAAAATCTCTACACTTTTTGATATTTCTAAGGTTCCCCAAGACGCTCTGGCTGTCATAAATGATTTTGATAAAATTATTCAGAATGTTCGTCCTCTCAACAGCCGCCAGATGCAGCAGCTTCCTCAGAATATCCGAGAGCTTTCTCATCAGATGACAGATTCCCGTTCTGAACGCCGCCTTGGTTATATGAACGAAAATATTCAGCTTAGTTCTTATGTCCGCTATTTTACCTGGTGGAATCTGGTCCGACTTACAAGACTTTTTTCTAATCTTCCTTCACAGAGTTTTCCTTCACAAGCTGGTATTTGTCTGGATCTTGGCAGTGGACCTCTTACTGTTGTAACTGCTCTTTTTCTGGCACGACCGGAACTTCGTAAGCTTCCTCTTGTGTGGTATTGTCTTGATGTTTCGGCAAACAGCATGGCTTTGGGAGAAGATATTTTTCTTTCAATCTGTGCAAAGCTCCAGGTTGAACCTTGGAAAATTATTCGTGTAAAGGGAAGCTTTGGTACAGCAATTAAACAGAGAGCTTCTTTTATAACCTGCGCCAATATGCTTAATGAACTGGATCAGTCCATTGATATGCCGCCGGAATTTAAAGTAAAAAAATATTATTCGCAGTTCCAAAGCTATGCCGCAAAGGAGGCGCGGTTCCTTTTGATTGAACCCGGTGTTCCAAAGGCAGCCAGAACCCTTGCTCTGCTGCGCGAACGTTTTATAAAAGATGGGGCTTTTATTACAGCTCCATGCCCGCACGCTCAAAAATGTCCTATGGATGGATTTGGAGCCTATACCGGCAGCAAAAACAAATGGTGCAATTTTGCTTTTGAAACTTCTGGGGCTCCAGATCGACTTTTAAAGCTTTCTGAACGCTCAAAGCTTCCAAAAGAAAGAGCAACCTTGTGCTTTCTGGCAGCAGGCGGCAACGTGGTCCCTGTCCTTCGACAAGCTCAGGAACCGCTGGTCGAAGGGCCTCATCCACAAGAACACAAACTCTCCATCCGCATAACCTCAGATAAAATTAAACTGCCAAATTATATGTGTGGATTCTACGGCTGCAGTGAACCTGGGCTTGTTCTTGTAACCCTGCCGGATTCAAACAACACAAAGCTTCCAAAACCGCCTTTTATCCCTTCTTCGGGTGATTTACTTGATTTTAAAATAAAAACACCGGATTCCCTGCCAAAAGACCAGAAATCCGGTGCGTTGATAATTAAAATATAGAACCTTACGAGTTTTAACGGTTTTTTGCGCAGCAAAAAATGCGAGCCTTCGCGAGCAAGTTAAAACTCGCTAACGAACAAATAATTTGCTTGCAAATTATTTGTTCGTTATTGCTCCTGCAACGCTAAGAACAATTCCAACAACTACCATATAGAATCCCCACATAGCTCTCTTAAGAAGCTGCTTTCCAATTGCCTTATAGATTCCGCCATTTGTTGTAAATCCAATTACAAGAACAACAGCGCCCGCCAAAGCAACAATTGCAAAAATCAATCTTAATCCTTTAAGCTGTGGGACAAAACAAGCAATAATACATGCTATTGCGCCAGCAAAAATCAAAATAGAACCAATTGCAACAAAACCACCCTCTTTTGCGTTTCTGATAAAATCAAATCCGTTTGCAGATGTTCCAAATAATCCCTTAATCATTGGACAACAGAATCCGATTGCAACCAAAAGTGCACCAATTAAATAGATGAGTGGTAAACTACTCTTTTTTCCCATAAAAGTCTCCTTATCGGCATTGGCCGATTTTGTTAATTATAGCATAGAATTATTAAAAGACAAATTATTTAATGTTCCAAAACACTCAAAAAATGTTTTACATTCTCCGATAATTACAATAAAATGAATTGTATGGAATATCGGACAAAGTTTATTACAGAAAACGACAAGCTAAAAATTAAAAAAGCAATTAACTTACACGCTCCTGTTGAGGTTATTTCTTATACCCTCCCACGCGAAATGGAATTATATATTCAGGAAGTTCTCACCTGCTTTTTAGTGGAATGTCATCAGGAACACATGATTGATAACCTTATTTTCTGTCTGGGCGAGCTTCTTACCAACTCCAAAAAAGCAAATACAAAAAGAATATATTTTGCAGAACAAAATCTGGATATCAATAACGAGATGGACTATCACCAGGGTATGGTTTCTTTTAAGGAAGACATGCTTTCTAAGCTTAAGTATTACCTTAAAAAACAAAAAGATGCCGGCCTGTACGTAAAATTCAGTATTCAACTTTATGATGAAGGAATTAAAATCGAAATACGAAACAATTCTGTTCTTACAATATTCGAAAAAAAGCGAATAAACGAAAAGCTTAAGGTTGCCCGAAAGTACGATAATCCGGCTCAGGCAATTGCGCGCTTTGTAGATTTGACAGAAGGTGCCGGTCTTGGAATTATCATCATTGTTCTTATGCTCGAAAAAATTGGCCTTCCAAAAGACAGTTACAAGGTTTTTTCTACAAATAACGAAACAATCACTCAGATGGTGCTGCCTCTGAACAAAGACATAAACGAACAGATGGACAAGCTTTATGACGAGTTTGTAAACAATCTTACAACTGTGCCTGTTTTTGAAGAAAGTATCGAAGAATTTTCAAAGCTTTCAAAAAATCCGGATGTTACAGATCAGCAGCTGGTAGATTACATCATAAAAGATGTATTTTTGGCCACTGCTATCATAAAAGCCGCTGCTGCAAAAGGTAAAAACTGTTCAAAAATCACCTGTGCCTATAATTTTCTTGGTCGAGATGAAGTTTGCGCCCTTTTTGATCAGAATAATCCTTCTATCCGCCTTATAAAAAAAGAACCTCAAAGCTTAAAATTCTGGCAGCATGAATACGAAGTTGCTTATTATGCCTATAATCTTGCAAAAAACTTTCCTCAGATTAATTACGATCTTGAAGAAGTATTTACGGGTGCCCTTTTCCACGATATTGAATGTTTGATTC
>JAEEGL015645195.1_pt1 | contig 26438 bp, 23 predicted proteins | sample 9134231 | NCBI WGS metagenome assembly JAEEGL01 (sample SAMN16246548, study PRJNA631951) | gut metagenome | biome: gut microbiome; feature: rumen; material: fiber-attached | host: Bos | place: Iran: Karaj | collected 2018-10
ATACGACTAAGTATATCCACGGCGAATATGGTGCCTTGACTCTTCACGGCATCTCTATGGGCGCATTGACCGCCGATACCTCTGATAGTCGCGGCTTGATGGACTTCTATATGGGATATGCCGATAATAAGCAAGTGACCGCTTACATTAAATATCCGGGTCACTACTTTATGTGGAAGAATCACGCGATCAATTCGCATCCGTCGGAAGAATCGTATTCAAACTATATCGGCGCATACCACGTAATTTCGAACACGCATTACATCCAGACGAATGACGCTAAGGATGGTAACATCTGGTCTACGGCTCAGCTTATCTTGCCGGGTAACGTGTCGTGTGGTCTCCAAGAACACAATAACCACGACTTGCCTCACCCGAAGCTTCAAGTTCAGAATGTCAACTTCCCTGACGACATCCACAAGAAGCCTACTCAAGCGATCGGTTATTTGAGCCAAGAGCTTGCTTACTTGGTTGACGTTACTGACCTTGAGAAGAAATTGACCGACCAGTTTGCCGGTGTTCTGAAGCCGCTTGCTGGTGCTGGAACGAATTATATGCACTTGGCAAACGTGACATTCCCTGACAAGGCTAGTGCCGCTGCTGGCGTAATGATTGCGCTGACGTTTGTACAAGCTGTAGGGAATTGCGGTTCTGCTATAATGTCGTTTAATCTTGATTTAACGAGCCATGTTGGTACTGACAGTAAATGTGTGGTACTAAATTGCAGCCCATCGATACCAGTTACGGTGACTTCATTGGCAAATATGTCGATGTATGTCGTAGCGAAGAGTGCAACCAGTGCTGAAATTTGGTTTTCTAATAATCTTAATGGTAACATCATTTCGAGTATGAAGCTTATTGGTGGAAATGCATCCATTGGTTATATTATACCACAGAACCAAACCTATGTTACTAGCGAACCAGACGATGCAACAGTGGTCCCGTGGAAATATCCAACGTATCAATCGTAGGTGATATATGGCTACAAATGTACTTGACATCAATCCGTTAGAACATTTGACTGGCGATATCGCCAAGTCTCAGTTCAACTACGAGTCTATCTTGAATGGACTCGTTAATTGGAACAACAGTAAGGATGACATCATAACCATTCGCTTGGCTACGACATCAGAACCGTGGTTCCGTGACATCAATTTGCACACTCGGTATTACTATTCCAAGAGTGCCGGTGCGACGTTCTCTGAAAAGGCGTTGAATCCTAACCGATTCGCGTATAATAGCCGATACCAGATGGTTGCTGGCGTGGACGAGGAAGTTGTCCTCCGTATCAATGCTAGAAATATCGGTGGGGTGAATAAGTGGACGCTCTATGAAGATGTCGCTTTGTATAACCAAGTCAACGAGATTCCTGACCCAGATTATGTCGATTATTACCGTATAGATACTCAAGACGAGTTTACTATGAACTTGGTGAAGAATACCTACATTAGGTATTCCAACGGTGGCGACGTGAAGCTGTGCAAGGTTATCCAAGACGTGTCTGCTGGAGACGCCATTGTTCCCGGTACAAACATCAAGGATGCTGTTATTCCGCTTGAAACTAATAACGGCGTGGTTCCGCAGAATCTGGAAAACGAACAGTTTTTGTCTTACGGAAATGTAGTGTATGTCAAGTCGGAAAACTCCGAGAGAGACCCGGCCAAGAGCATTACGAAGCGTGCCAGTGGCTATGAGCCGTACTGTGACATCTATCCGACGCCACCGGCCAATACCGATGATTATGATCCGCCTGTAGCTGACTATGGCAAGTTCGTTTATTATCGTGGCGAGTTCTTTGTGTATATCAGCGAAATGCCGACTACGCTGGCTCCGTTCGATGAAGCGACGGTCGAACGTGACGGCAGTTCGACTGTAACTATCCGCAAGTACAATACCGATTATTGGAAATCCGTTTTGCTGCTACCGACGACTTATGACGTAAAGGGCAGCGGTACGCTTCGCTTCACGGTTCCGACCGATATCAACGGCTTCGTGTTGCTTAATGGTTCGACGGTGGCATCTGATGAAAATACCGAAATCGGCGTGACCGGTTCTTTGAAGCTGAATGGCGGCAAGACCAAGGAACATTCTGGCGTGGATATCTTTTACACGTCCAACTACACCGAATGGCCGAGCAACACGCCCAAATGGGTGGCGGGAACTGCATACCAGACGGACGTTGGCAAGAATGCTTACTCGCTGCAGACGTATTCCGCAGTGATGGTATTCAACCACGCCGACCCTTCCGTCAAGCAGCGCAACATCATCAACTATGATGGACCGGACCTTGACCAAGGCTTGTGCATTATGCTTCCTTGTGAAGTCGAAGTTGAAGAGAACGGTTCTCCGGTAATCAAGAAGCCTAGCGACGGTATGACCTTCGAGTTTATCATCAATATCTGGCCTAACCACGCTTATGACGGACGCGAATACAACGACTTGATTATCAACAAGTCTCAGGTCTATGTGTACAGCATCAAGAACTGGGATGACTACAAGACCGATGGTATGGGCGTATCAACTGTTACTCCGGTGGCGAAGTTCAGTATGGCTCGTCTGACGAACTTCTACGTTCACGATGAAAACGTCGGCGTCCCAGATAGGCCGGTCGTCTACAAGGCTACCTTCATTTACTCGGAAACCGAAGACCGTTGGAAGACGTACGACTACTACCAGTTCCCGGACCATATCTTGCTGTCTCCGTTTGGTTTCGTAGATCCGATGTCCAAGGAAGCCTACGAGGTGCAGTCCGCCGGGTTCCCGCTGTTCCAGAATCCGTTTGCTAATTACGACTTGTCTCCGATTCACGTATCGGACACTTATCGTAACCAGCTGCAAGAAGACCCGCGAGACCAGTAACCAGCTAGTTTTGTTGTTCCTAGGCCGGTCCGAGCAATCGGGCCGGTTCTTTTGTGGCCTCGAATTATATAAACTGCGAATAGCTACTGGAAACTGATAAATGTCCGAAATTTCAGAATTCGATAAGATCCACAATTACGTGACTTGGCCCGACCGTGAAAGGGAATTCTTCCCCAATGGCGACGTTACGATAGGTGCATTGGGGTTCCCGGCGGCTAACGAGAGCGAAGTCGCTAACGACGGTACTTGTAAATGTGCCGAAGGCGTGGACGAGTGCGAAATGCCTCGTACGGTCTCCGCAGAGTTTAGCGTTGCGCATCCTAGCACGCCGATTCCGGACGACGCAAGCTTCTTTAAGGCCACGACGCACGTCGATGTGGTCTACAAGAACAGCGAGCTTGCCTTTATTATCCCTGCCAAGAAGATTGACTACGTACGTTCGACACATACATTGACGGTGAGTCTCTTTGACGACATTACTAATGTCGGCTCATATACTCGTATTTATTTAATCAAGAACGAGAACTCTAAAGACCCTCTGACAACCACGAAGCTGATTAACGATGGCGTTACGCTTGATCGTGATGGTAATGCGTTGACGACAACCAGCATCAATGCCGATAACAGCTTTGACCTTCCGGAAATAACAGAAGACGAGATCGATTCTGATAAGTTTGCTGTCCGTATAGTATTCTTGAACGATGCCGACGTGTACGTGTATCTTACTGACCAGAAATCTGGCTACGAGAACGGCGTATACGAAATCAAGAATGGCACGATGTCCTATGTAGCGGCTTCCATCGGTGACGACGAGATGTCCGAAGCCGACCGCGACGAATTGCTTGCCGACGGCAAGACTATGGATAACGTGGGTACGTGCTGCGGACCGCATTTCCGTAAGACCTACTCGCACGACGAGATTCACGACTATGTCTATAAGAAAGTCGGTGCCGTTACTGGTTTTGGCGTATACTCTGATGTGAGTGGTTGCCAAGGTTCGCTTGTTGACTGGCTGACTTCTAGTGGACTCGTGGACATTGGAAACCGTCGAGGCTTCCCGGTTTATGTAAATGGATTTGGACTTGGCTCGTTCTATGTTGGCCAGTCCGCTACTGTATCTAGTGTTACGGTAAATGAGGAATCGGAGGACGATGTCGAAACCATCCATCCGTGGCTGCTGTGGTCATATGGAACTACTAAGAACGAAGAGACCGAAGCAAACGTGTCGGCACTTCCTCGTGACTGGCCGTTTACTTATGCAAGCGGTTCTTTCAACCGTCTCGACGACGTTAGTAGCGTCACCTTGGTCAAGCACGGCGTGACTATCGACGGATTTAGCGACCCGGATATTGAGAATCCGACCTTTGGCAATCTGTACAACGACATCTACGATGAAGAAGACCCAGACAATCCTCGTTTGGTAGCGCACCGCTTCTACAACAAGCACCATTTCGTGTTGAACCAGAAATACAAGCGCGATGCGGACGGCGGTTACGAAGTGAAACCGTTCTTCATCCAGCTTCCGGCTCCTCTCGATACTGAAGACGGCGATACATATGAAATTACTGTCTCTATCCAGAACCAGCCCGAAGACAATATTGGTGAGTTCGTGAACGCTAAGGACTTGAGTGCCTATTATGCTGCTATGTCCCAGCCTCGCGTTTACGTTATGGGCGGTCGGCAGCAGTTCAGCAACAAGAAACTGCCCATTACGTCGATCACTTATACGAGCGATGGATTTACCATTGTAACGAATCGCCAAGCGTGTGACGTTCGTGGAGACGCTTTGCCGGTAGATACCCAAGTCCGTGCTAATGTGACGGCAAGCTTGAATGGTTACAATCTACCGAGCTTTAATGCTTTTGGTCAGATAACGGCAACCAGTGTTGACGGTACTACTATTGTTTGTGAAGGCAAGATTCCGGCTGACCGTAATTACCACCGTGATGATACCAAGTTCTTCATCTGTGGTATGGCCTACCTTGGAGAAGACGACAACCCAAGTACGACTCGTATGGGTCTCGTGCGTGACTCGTCTCTGTTTAGGGGTGATACCGGTTCGGGAACGGCTGGTGCTTTGGACCAGTACAACAACTTCTACTCTATTGACGAGAAGGAAGGCCACCGTTCGTTGCCTCACGTAGACCGTCGTTACTACTTGGCTTCCGTTTACCAGACCGCTACGAACACGTTCCCTTGGCGTATGAACGGTCGCCGCAAGATGCAGCGACTTGACCGTGTGGGTACCGATATTACAGTGGATAATAGCATCATCAAGATGATTTATGATGCGAACGTGGGTCTTCTTCACGACGCCCGTTTTGAAACCGCTACTAAGAGATCCGATGGCGAGTATGCGTTGGCCGCATCTGAAACTCCGCTGTACTACTCTGTGCCGTCGACCAGCTGGAAGAACATCGCGTCGGTTCTTCGTGTTGCTATGGCTGAGAACTTGAAGGATAAAAAGCTAGTAACCGAGCCGTATGGTAACCCGGTTCGTCAAGCTGCGTCGGCAATGAAGAAGCTGACCAACGACTTGTACAATATGCGCTTGCTTATTACTACGGCTGGATTGCGTTCTGCCGAAGTGACCACGCAGTATCTTAGCATCAAGGATAGGACGAGCTGGCCGACTGCTGGTGAAACTTTGTTCGATTCTTCGGATATCAACTATGGCTTGCAAGGCGATGATTCTATTCGTTCGAACATTGCTCATAGTACGCTTCGTTCTTTGCCGGACTATGTGGTGAAAGCCGACTTGTATGAGGATGGCAGCTCAATGTCTCCGCTAAATAGCGACGGGGTTCTATTTACCGAGGAGGGTGATTCACAAGGCCACGGTTCGGAATTCTTCAACTATTATCAGACGGTTCCATATACCAAATACTCGTCCCAGTATGCTTCTACTAGGGCGGCTGACGAAAACGACTGCGACCTCGTGGGTGACCCGCTTACCGGACGCATCTACTCCGACAATAGCTTGGTTAACGCTGTCATCGTGTCGAGTGGAAACTTGAAGAGCAAGTATCGCGCATATAATGATATGCGCCGTTATGCTGATGCTGGCCTTCGTCTCGAAATTTCTGATAGTGAAGTCGAACTGACCAATGAGAATATGGCCGACTGGCTGAATCCGTTTACGAATTTGTCATACAAGGACGGTGCTCCCGCTCTGGCCATTACTACGGTGCCTACCGTATCTGATGAACAGCAGCAGTGGTTTGCCTTTGACGCCGTACAGATGTATCGCTTTATGATGGATGACGACGCCAACGACCCGGTTGAAAGTATTTCGACTTGTATGCCGTATCTCTCTGGTGCCGAGAAGACAAAGTCTAAGGCACTCGCGAAATTTATCGAGAAGTACGTCGTAAGCCACGGTGCTGGAATGCCTATCCATTTCTACAACGGTCGCCGTATCGAGTTGCAGAATGGTGTCGTTCCGGCAACTAATACGTTGGTTTACATTAACAATATCTATCGAATGAAGAAGCGGTTGGAAGCGGAAGGCTGTTCTACAACCGGCTTGGACGATTTCCTTACGCATTACATTGATGACAACTTTGCTTCGGTGACTAGCGCGACGAGAAACCCGAACGCGGATTCTGTGGACTTGGATCTCCACAAGTTTGCGCTGGCTGCTACGGTTCCGCCTTATAAGACGGCACCTGAGTATACGCAAGGTAATACCTATACTCGTGTCAGAATGCAGTTTACCTTCTCGCAGCGAGCTGGTCGCTGGTATACGACGGAATACCGTCAATATCCGTGTTGCTACTTGACTCCGCTATACGGAAACGATGCTCTTGTACAGCGTTGCCCGTCGTTGGTCGATGACGATGGCATCTTCGCTGATATCGATTATTCTACTGGTGAAAACGCGGCTACGACTTATTTGTGGCGCAACTCGGCTTGTACTGGTTTCAACAACTATCGTAACGCGATGTATGCCCCGTACAGCTCTTATCCTCCGATGGATATCACGTTGGGTTGTGTTCCTTACTTGTTTGAACAGTGGCCGTATCGCGAAGACGGTACTTTAAACAATGTGATGTCCAATATCAAGGAAAAGCCTACTACGGCTAAGCCGGTTATGACGAAGCTGGAAGAGCCGTGGATTCCGTATGAGGATGGCGGTATCAGTCTGTACCCGCCAGCAGATGTCGACGGCGGTCATAAGATTGAAACCGACTCTGGCGTACACGCCAATTTCTGGTCGGTTCGAAAGTTTGTCCGTCCAGCGACAAGTATGCTGGATGGTTGTGACATACCAAGATACGAAGACCCTGACAACTATGACGAGACAGTTGATTACCGTTCTGGTGGTCTTGACTCTGATCCGACCTTGTACAGAATGTTCGATTTTCCGAAGGCCGGAAAGGTGGAATACCATTTGCCGAGCCAAATCGACCCGTCTATTGATATGGCTTACAACTACATCTACTACCGTTCTACGCCGGCTGAAATCGTTAGCGGAATGGCAAAGCAAGGTGTTATTAAGTCTGATGATGAACAAAACATTTGGCTTGGTTACGGCGTGTCTGACGCTGACCAGCAGATTACCGATGATTAGGAGGCTACTATGGCTGTGAATCAAGCACCACGCCGAATTACGGCTCTTGCAAACATCAATACGCTGAATACCGAGGCTAGTGAAGACTTGCTGAACGCGTTGCAGCTTCCGGCGTCGTCGACCGCGCCGACTACCGAGGCTGACCGAAAGCATTCTCCGGGTAAGTGGTATATCGCCGCTGACTACAAGCAGAATACGGAAGCTGCCAAAGGCGACTTGTGGGATGACGAAGGCGAGTCCGACTATGGCTCCGTCAGCATTCCCATTAGCCGTATCGCTATGCGTGATTCCAGCGGTATCATTCCGGAATCTATGCTCCCTGCGTATATTGATGAAATTATGTTCGGCACGCTGAACACCTCGTCCGCGTCCGTGACCACATTTACCGTGGAGGAACTGGGTGGAACCGAAAAGGTGTTCGCTTCACCTACGCAGACTGGTTCCCAGCTGGTTCCGCCGTCCAACGCGATTTTCTACGATAATACAACGAAGGTTCAGTATCGTTGGGTTGAAGCGGCAAAAGATACTCGTGATGGAGAGGTGTTCAACGGATTCACCCCAATTCCGAACTCCAAGACGATTAGGTCCAATTATGGTCTTGATGTTTCTCGTAACGCGACGGAAACCTTAATCGACGCTAAGAAGGCCGATTTCTTCACGATGTATACTTCGGCCGGTCCGCAAGAGGTTGGTAATTCGTTTACGAAGTTCCCGTTTGATAGTGGGACTGGTAAATCTGAGAACTCCAATCTTACGGTGACCGCGTCTAGCGATAAGGTGACGGTTTCCAACTTGATTGACGGTGTCCGCTATATGGTGAACCTCCAGTTGTCCGCTACGCCCAAAACGCTGTCGTCGAATATCATCGACGTGTCGTTCAACTGTAGCACCGTTCCGACACAGGTGCAGCAGATGGATATGTCCGGACCGAGTGGCGCGGCGACAAAGCTGAATTTCGTGTGTTCGTTCCGTCTGAACAGTGGAACGACTGCCGATCTGCAGATCAAGGCAGAAGAGGCCATCAACGTGACGACCACGAGATTTACGATATTCGAGCTACTGTAAGATAAATTTTACAGCTGCGGATATAAAGATGCCGAGTATGAGAATGCTCGGCATTCCTATTACGGTGTACCAGAAGGCGCGACGGAGATTCCACTTGTGCTCATTTATGTCGTACAGCTTTACAGTAGACATAGCGATGTGGAATTCCGTCAATAGGAATAGGTACACCACTTCGATGATGTTTAAATACGGCTCGTCAAGCTTGGTTGTGTCGATAGTTCTAATCATACACAGTAAATTAGTTTTATCTGAGCCAAAGTGTCACCGGGACTTCGTTACTATCGATGTCCATATTGGCGACCGGCTGGAACCCATACTTGCTCAAAAGCTCGGTCGCGGATTCGTCGTCAGCGTCGGTTACGGTAAACACCTTCGTATCGGTAGCATCGATCTGGGCGAGCAGTTCATCGGCTATACCCTTGTTTAAATATTCATCCGGTACGGCGAAGAATTCAAGCAAGACACGACCGTCTAGGTTCACGCCAGCGTGGAGCGAATAAAGGTCTAGCGGCTTGAACCCCATATAGTTCTTCTGCGTAGGGTCTACGAGAGAAGCTACACCAACCGGAACGCCTTCTTCCTCGATGTACACCACCGTGACGGAGTTCAATAACCGGTCGACAACGTCGGGCGTGGTCGGAAGTCCGGGCTTCTGGGCTTCGGCGCGGACGTTCATACGACCGGAAATGATGTCGGCAAGCTGGTAGAGGACATCCTCAGTTATGTCACCGGGGTTCTTGACGAACGCCGAATACTTGGTCGGGTCGAGCGGCTGGGCTTCGGTCGGCTGGGTAGGATCAACCGAGTCGAAATTTTCCTTCAAGTCTTCGATGAATTCCATTAGTTGACCTCCTCGGTCGGCTGGGCAGCCGGTTCGGCTGCGGCTGTATGGAACATATTTTCAGATCCAGGGAGCTTCTGCTTTGCGCGGAGTTCTTGGTCGAGGCCGCGAGCGAACGCGGTAGCAGCTTTTTGAGCTGCTTCCTTCTGTGCGTCATCATCACCTTCGACATTCACCTTCATAGTGCCGTTCATAAGGGCGGCATAGATTTCTTGGGCTTCCTGACCGGACGGAGTCTTGGTCACGTCGTAGTCTTGGACATTGTTGGCTTCTTCGCGAATCTTCTGCGAGAACGCTTGCACCATTTCCGGAATGGTGTCTGCATTCAGGATGGCCGCTTGGTCGAGCGTAGGCTGGTGTCCGCCACCGGCGCAAGCGACAAGGAACGGAGCGATAGACAGTGCGGCGACCGAAGCGAACTTCTTCAGCTTCTGCTTGAAACTGTCAATCAAGCCTTCCATAATGACTGGGTTGTCCAACGCGCACTTACCGGCGGTAATCGCGTCGTCAATAGAAGTTCCCTTGCTAACGACAGCAACGACACCGTAGAGGTTCTTGGTGCCTACGGCGGACGCTTCGACGATGATGCCGTCGGAGACCTTGGTGCAGCGCACCGAACCGTTTTCGAAGAATACCTCCTTCTGCGAGTCGGTAATCGTGCCGCAGCTCTCGAACTGGGCTTTCTGCTCGCTCTTGAAGTAGATGTCCTTGATGCTTTCGATAATTGACGCGTTCTGGAGCGTCTTCATTTTGGTCAAATTGATGTAGAATTCGGCGTTCATAGGAACCTCTCTTTACCATTCTGCAGTTTATACGATTTGGGCGTGTTGCAAGATAAACTTCAATGTGCTATATTTCTATTTAATAGGATATATCCAAAATATGCCAAAAAGACTTACTTTTGATAACTTCAGGGACGGCCCGGTCTCGGTTCCCGACTTTGCTCCCGGCTGCTACGGTATGGATTTGACCATCCGTGGTGCTATGGACGACAGGGAATGGAAACGCTGGGTATCGATTACCAACGTCCCGGAACTTCGCGGTATGATGGGTAAGTACCGCAAGAAGAACGGTGTCGTGGGACTGCGCGACGCCATTATTGCCTTTTTAACCGAAAACAATATCGAGGTGTTCGATGCTTAACTTCAACAAGATTATTGATACGGATGACCTTTTCACCGTGTTCCGTCTCTGCATTATGTCCAAGTTTGTGCAGGGCAACGCTCGTTACCGTGAGTGCGCGGACAATACCGAATTCAGGTATGCGTCAGACGACCCGACGATCAACGCGTACGCCAACAAGGAAGGCAACCGATACACGGTTACGCTTCTCCGTGGCATCCTTATGTGGAACGGCCTTTTCGGACTTATCTGGGTGCTTGCCGATAATGGCCAGAAGTTCAGCGATACGCTGAAGATGGTACACTGGGCTTCGAACTATCTCCAGAACGATTTCGACGAAGAGATTCCGGAAACCATCTACGAGGATATGATTAACGGTTGCGGTATCAGTAACCCGAAGAAGCTCATCGACTCCTTCAACCAAGGCAAGTTTGAGCAGTGGCGTTCCAGTACGCTTGAAATCGCACGTTCCGTGCTCGCCCACGAGCTTGGCCACGTCTGCCTTGGCCACGTCGATGACAGCGGCTACGACGGCACGATTATGTCCGCAAACCGCAATATCGAGCGTCAAGCCGACCTGTTCGCTTGTTCAGTCCTCCAGTCCGGGTCTAACGTGCAGTCCGCCGCTATCGCCACTGTATTGAGCGAGCTTTCGCTCCTCTGCTTCGGTAACGGCGATGGCCAGCATACGCACCCGGCCTCCAAGGAACGTATAACCTATATGATGAAGAGTTTCGAAGGTCTGTTCGGTAGCCAGACAATGGGCGAGAAGCAGCTCCTCGCCATTATGGAAGAAATTCTCAAGGTTAAGGTTAAGAAATGAAATTGACACTTTCGTTGGGCATCCAGTTTATGATGAAGGATCGCGTGATGGATATGCCCAAGATGCTCCCGCAGCAGAAGCACGATTACCCGTTCGAAGTTTCCATTCCTATGGAACTCGAACCGTTCGTGACTGATTACGCCATCGCCGCGCAGACCGGTGCCGCCGCAAAATACGAGTCTCCGAAGATTGCCGCCCAGATGTGGCGACCGAAGGTTCGTACAAAGTATCCTGAAATGTTCAAGACGATTGACCAAGAAGGCAAGACGGTCAAGTTCAACGTGAGCGACGACAACATCATCGACGCGGCAATCTGTATGAATGTCGAGGATGTCATCGAAAAGTTCATCGATGAAAACAAGGACAAGATTGTCGACGACTTGAAGCTTGAGCGTCCGCACGAGACCGAGACTCACTATTTTGCAGACACCTTCATTCACCTTCTTGAATGGCACATCATTTTCGAGGAAGCCAATGCCGAAGAAAAAGCCTAGTGATACCCTTTACCTCGCCTTGAACAAGCCTTGGTTCGATATGATCAAGTCTGGAGTTAAGACCGAGGAGTACCGCGAAATCAAGCCGACCTATATCTCTCGTTTCATCAAGATGGACGAGCTGATGAAGTCCTTCCGTAACCACGGCGGACCAGATGACCGTGATTTGGCTTTCCAGAACGCGGTTGACCTTGGGTGCTGGATTGCATTCAAGAAGGAGTTCAAGAAGCTCGAATTGACTTGCGGCTATCCTAGCAAGGCTGAATCGTCTCGCCGCTTGGTGTTCAATAACCCGAAGATTCGAATCGATGAAGGCAAGCCGGAATGGGGTGCCGAACCGGGTAAGAAATACTTCGTAATTACTTGGGACGTTGAATAATCGGCCAAGTTTTAGCTTGAAACAGTCCTCCAGTTGGAGGACTTTTCTTATAAACTGATAGGAAACTAAGATGGGTTTCCTATGACCGAGAATCAGAAACAGTTTTCCGCGTTTATTGAAAGTGTTTGCCAGAGGTGTGGCTGTACCGAAGCTACGGAGGCTCTGCAGAAAGGATTTGCAGCCTTCTGCGAGTCCTACGACCCCTATGAAGATGCAGCTCGTAGCCGTGTGATTAACCAGCTCCGTGGCAACATTACCGTAAAGAAGCCGGACGGATCCGTCCGAGCCGCCAAGGCTCCTACCGTATTGGCACCCGAACGTCGCACCAAGGTAATCGGTCAGAAGACCCGTGACCAGATCGCCCAAGAAATCGATGCCGAACATCCTGAGTTCCGTGATGCGAAAGGCAATATGGCCGGTTTCGACGCGGTCAAGAACCGTGATGAAATGATTGCCCAGCGTATGACCGAACAGTTCGAGAAGAACAACGAGACGATGGCCAAACGCAACGCGGCTGCGATTGCCAGACTTCCGTATGAACAGGTCAAGGAAATGTTCCCGAATGCCTATATCAAGGTTCAAGGCGAGGTGTGGCACCGTAAGTACCTGAGAAAGGAAAAGGACAAGGCTACCGGTGAACTCAAGGTTACTGGCGCGTCTGGCGAATGGCTGCCCGAATTCGATTCTGGCAAATATACCGACCAGCAGACCGCTCTTACGGCGGCAAAGCGTCAGTTCTCGCCGGGTCACTGGAAGCTATTCACGGTTATTCCGGAACTGCAGCAAGAGATTCCGAACGTGATTCCTTCCGACGCATAAGAAAAAGTCCGCCACACGGCGGACTTCTTTAATGGTATTAGCGAACCGGACTAGGCAACAGCGAGATGGTGAATCGTGTTGATCTTGTCGGAACCGCTGTACACGACCTTCTGGAACTTCTTGGGACGGAGGAAGGCGCGAGCGATTGCGGACTTCACGGCCAAGTGGCGACGCTTGGAGCGGTCAGAAAGGTACGGGTCGAAAATTTCGATGCCGGACTTGCTGATGTAGGAAGTGATGAGGGTTCCGTTGATGCCGATAAGGCGACCGTAGTTGCTCACCTTGTAGCTTTCGTAGCCCGGAATGGCCTTCCACTTCTCGCCGATGTTCTTCTGGATGATGGCGTCCACGGTTTCCACGTTGATGTGGAGCATATTGTGGATGCGGCTGATTCGTGCGCTGTAGCCACGTTCGCCGGGGACTGCCTTCAGTTCGGCAGCCATCTTTTCGGCCATCGTAATGGTCCGGTTGGTCAGTTTTGCGTATTCGATCATAGTTTCCTCTCTGGTTGAATTTAGAACTAGAATGATGTAATTTTAGAAATAAGGAATTTTAATTGCAACTATGCACAATTTGGCTCAAAAACTCGATGTTTTCAACGTAATCCGCTTTAACCCGGAATATCACAGCTATACCTTTGACGGCCATCGTACCGTTTCGGTGACCCGTGTCACCGGCTCCGTCAACCCACCGTTCGACGAAATCGCTCGTTCGGAGGCCACTGCCAAGCGAATGCAGTCCGAAGGTCAAGACATAACCCCCGAACAGCTACGACGCCAGTGGAAGCTGGGAAATGTGGTCTCTACCGCTAAGGGAACCGCCGTCCATAACTATATCGAGCACGCCATCGCCCAGAAATTCCTCAAGTACCCCCTATACGACGTGATGCTGGAAATGTCCAGCCGTATGAGCCGTGAGGAAATGTTCCAAGATTTGTTTAAGGACACCCAGTTTGTCGCTGGCGTGGATCCGCAGATTTTCGACAAGCTGTTCGATGGCAAGGACCCGGTGTTCCCCAAGTATGTCAAGTGTACTGAACTGGTTGACAAGTTCATTGCCGACATCCGTGGCAAGATGATTCCAATAAAGTCTGAACTGGTTATCGGTAGCCCGAAGTATATGGTATGTGGAATGGTAGACCAGCTATTCTGGAACGTGAAGTCCGGACAGTTCGAGATCTGGGACTGGAAAACCAATACCAAGTTCGATACCGAGTCCAAGTATCACCTAGAAGAGCCTTGCAGCCACTTGATGCAGTGCAAGCTTGACGAATATTCCCTCCAGCTGTCTTGCTACAAGCATATGTTCCAAGAGATGACTGGCATTCCTATCGGTAATTGCTATCTTTGCTGGTTTAGCGAAGAACAACCGGCGTACAAGGTTTTCAAGTGCAAGGACCTTCAGACCGAGGCCGTTCAGCTCTTGAATAAGTTTGGGGCTGGTATCTAGTACATAATTTCATATATAAATGTATAGGAAGATATCGATAAAATAAATCTGCAATTATATAAACTTATTTATGAATTGAAGTTAGTAGGATTTCTTCAATGCCAAGAAAGAGTTTAGATGCCCTGAAGACGCTAAATCCTACACTAAGTGTCTTCGGGGCATTTCCTATTATATGATTACGACCGCCCAGAAAATAATGCTTATCGTAGACAAGAAGACTACAAGTACGTTGAATCGTGCTTGCGGTTGTGCTCGCTACGCATACAACTGGGCTAGGGACACCTGGTTTGCCAAGAAGAAAGCTGGACAGAAATCGGTTACGTGCGCTGAACTCCGCAAGGAGTTCAACGCACAGAAGACTGACTGGATGTACGAGAGTCCTAAAGGTGCGATGGATCAGGCAATCAAGAACTTCGTACTTGCCAAGAAGCGGCATTACGAGAATCCGGAACTATTCGGCTTTCCCAAGCGCAAGAAATACAAGTCGAAGCGTTCGTTCTACATAGAAAACGACCATGCGAGGATTGTCGATCCTACTCACATCAAGTTGCCGTTAATAAAGACACCAGTTAGACTGGCGGAGCCAGTCCGACCGGAATGCCTATCCGGTAAGATAAACAACTTCGTTGTATCCAAGGGAAGCAATGACCGTTGGTACATCTCGATATCCTATACTTACGATGATGCCAATAGTTTGTACGGAACTGGTGAGAATGGTCTAGTCGGCATAGATATGGGTATCAAGACATTGATGCAACTGTCTACCGGCGAATGCGTCGCCAATGATCATATCAATAAGCGACATTACAAGCGACTTAGACGATATCAGAGGATGATGTCTCGTAGAAAATACAATTCTACGCATTACAAGGACATCAAGAAGACTTTCGACAAGAAGAATGCTTATATCAAGAACTTCAGAAAGGACTTGATACACAAGGCTACTACCGAGATTGTAAAACACAATATGGTAGTAGCCATCGAGGACTTGAACGTAAAGGGAATGATGTCCAATCATAAGTTGGCGTCTGCTATATCGGACTGCGGATTCGGCATGATCCGTGGGTTCCTTGAATACAAAAGTGCCAAGTACGGAACACTGTTGCTGAAAGTGAACCGATGGTTCCCATCCAGCAAAACTTGTTCCGGTTGTGGATATACGAAAGAAAAACTTTTATTGTCCGAACGAGAGTTCATCTGTGAGGAATGCGGACTGGTTATCGACCGAGATACCAACGCCGCCATCAATATCCTTGCAGAAGCCGTGTTCAATGAACTATATAAGAGATTCAATACCGACATTGCCCGTCGGAAATTCACGCCAGCGGACTTGGTAGCTCTGGCCTCATCCCTTTCGGGATCTGGTGAATCTACCGAGGTCGATGCTCGCGGCTTACTTACCAGAGATGGTAGGACGGCCTCGGTGGACGGTTTCTTTAACCGTCTACGGAACCAAGTTGCTAACGTAACCGTAAATCGCTATATTTAAGTCATAGACAAATTCTGTCTATACTTTTATATACCTTTTATGAGGCAAGCAATGATGCGTAAGAAAGACAATGATTCTACAGCCGACCGTATCGGCTGCTTTGGCGAATTCCTCGAATTGATTGCGGAAATTATTGCCGCAATCTGGATCTTTGGAGACTAAGATGAACCAACCCAAACCGGAAGACATTATCCGCTCGCTCACGGCTGAGCAGAAGAAACTCTACGACACTATGATGGCCGACGAGAAGAAACTGTTCGCCGACTGGAACGGTTGCAAAGAAATGCACACCAACGCTATGAAGGTGCTGAACGACAAGAACATCGGACCGCAAGTCCGACTGTTCCTTATGGCTATCGCCAAGTATTGGTCTGGCCGCAAGCGTCTTATGGAAGATATGGTTCGTTCGCTTGGCAAGAAAAACTTAATCGACAAGTGGGTGTCCGATGGCGGAGAAGAAACGAAGTGAGCCGACAATCGTCGATGCCGTGGTGATGATTCTGGACAAGCCGACAAAGGTCGACGAGTCCACCAAGTCCGGCGGTAATATCTATCCGCAGTCTCTTGCGGAGGAGATTCTGCTTGAGATTATGACCGGGAAGGCCAAGTACGACATCGAGGAAGTGTCTCCGGTGGAACGCCGACTGAAAAAGAAGATGCCGTTCGAGGCGTGGACGGAACACGCTATGGCCGAATCGGTAGGCGCACGAATAGAGGACGGCAAGTTCATCATTTCGTTCAAGCTCAAGGCGAACAAGTACGGCAAGCTTCTACAAGATACTATCAATACCCACGGACTGGACAAGATCGAGTTCTACCCGGTCGGTGTCGGTACTCCGGACGAGAACCACATCGTACGCAAGTACAAACTATCCTACGTTACTTTTGAGGTTAAGAAATGAATATCAATGTGCTTATGACCATCAATGCCGACGGACATCTTATCCGTAGGAATATGTTCGCGCTCCCGACCAAGGTGTTCGAGTGCGAAGGTCTTCACAAGGTATTCGACCATCGTCTAGTGATGATACCGCAGACGATTCTGCCGAAGATGTACGGCGGTATGCCTCCGATGCAGTTCGGCCTGTTTACGTCACGAGTCCTAGTTGCAACGTCCGAGCGAGGCGCGGCACGATTGACGGTCGGCTTCCAGCAGAAAAGCGAAGAGTACAATGTAGGTGACATTACCATTATCGGGTCCCCCACGGTTACGGAAACCTTGGATAGTATGGGAATCGATTATAACCTGACCATCATTGCTCCACTCAACACGCATATTCCAGAGGAATTCTACGACGGGTTCGCACGCGACGGTTCCGACGGCGACGATTTGTACACGGTTCACTATTTTAAGCCAAGCGTCGCCGAGTTGAGCGACTTGAAGATATCGACACTCATCGATGGAATCGAGAGCGGTTCGGAACTGACCGAGGAGGAACAGTCTATCGTAGACCGTTTCGTCGGTGATTTCGCTAAAGCTTACGACAGTGAAATGTCTGGCGAGGAACCTAGTTTCGACCGTGTCGATTCGTATGACGACGGCAACGACGAACCAACTATGGACGACGAGATAGGTAAGGAAATCGGTAAGCTATGGCGAGCGGTTGAAATGACTGCATCCCAAGTCCGTACTTGCATCCAGAATACTAAGGAAGTTGCGGATGCGTATAACCATTTTAAGTCGGACTACGAGACCGAGAAAGCCGCCGAGAAGTATACGACTCCGGTTTACAAGGATATGATTCCAGTAAGAGTCACCACGCTAGAAGGCGAATATAGCGGAGTGGTAAACCAGTTCACTGCTCTGAAAAGGGAAACCGACGAAACAGTGGAATCTCTAAAGGCCGAGCTACGAAAGATGCGTTTGTGCTTTGCTGGGTTGGGACTTTTTGTTCTTGTATTTGCAATAGCAATTATGCTGATTAGATAAACTAGGATATAGCTGAATATCCGGTTTATCAATGACAACTAAAGAAAAATTTTTCGAGTCCGTTGACCGTATTTGCGCAGTCAAGAACCTTCCTAATGTCGCTATCGCGGTGAAGTCGCTTTATGAGGCGACTGTCGACCCCAATGACGCTACGCTGAACCAAGTCGACCTATCCAAGCTTTCCGAGGAACAGGTAGCCGAACTACAAGGCGATGTGACCAAGGTGGCCGAGGCCAAGAAGGCTGCCGATACCGCTGACGAAACCCTGAAGGCCGTCAATGCCGAGACCGCAGCCAAGGCTAATGCCGCTGCAGCCCAAGCCGAACAGGAAGAAGAACAGAAAAAGCAGCAAGAAGGTGTGTAATGTCTAACCAGTTCGTACAGCTTCTTGAAAGCCTCAAGGACAGCCCAGTCGCCAAGTCCGCTTTCGACTTGTACAAGTCGCTGTGCGAGGCCGACTATTCCAAACACCTGACCGTCCCGGCTGCCCAGAATGCAGTCACGCCGTTCCCGAACTACAAGAACATTATGAAGCTGCAGCCGACCGCAAGCTCCACGTCTCAAGCCGACGTGCAGACGCCTTACGAGTACCAGCCGTGCGGCGGTAGATGCTCGCGTGATCCTCTCGAAGATACCAACGAGGCGTTCAAGAACGACAATACCCCCAAGACGGTTAAGCTTAACTCCACTTCCAAGGTCAAGAACCTTATCAAGCAAGCGCAAGACCACCTACCCAAGCCGGTGGAGATGTCGGTGGCGTCTCTCCGAAGCGAGCCGGTTTCCGGATTCAGCACCAAGGCTACCTTTGCTGGTCCCGGAGCGGCTACCATCAATGGCGATGACGCCGGATATGGTGGCGGTAACGGCGGTTCCGCAGCCGCCGCGCCAGCGCAGTAGTCCAATAAAATGCGAAACTATATAAACTTGTGGGAAACAACACCTACAGGTTTTTTATTATGAAGGCATCCGAATATCTCACCCGACCGGAACTCGGTCTTACTAAAGCTCAGGTCGAATGTGTGACCAAGCTTGCCAGCATCTGTGGCATCGACTCTATGTTCGAAGGTATCAAGCTTGGCGGTGTGTCCAAGGCCATCGAACAGCCCAAGACGGCCACCAACACTACGACTAAATCTATTTTCGGTGACGAAGAAGAAAGTGAAGATGATGGCGTGGAAGCTCTCGATACGCTGTTGAGTAAATCGAATTATAGCGGCGTGAGCCAGTCCGACGATGACATTACCTCCAGCATCGACGACCCCTCTACCGCGATTCCCGACCAAGATGCGTTCGCCAACCAAGCTGGTGAAGACGCCGAAGCTGCTGCAAACGCAGAGCAAACTGACCGACTCGTTGAAGAGCTTGTTGGCACTATTGCGAAGATTTACGGACACGACCAAGTGATGGATTTGTTGACTGAATATCTCGAAAATGCGGACAAGGCTAACCAGTATGTAGACAGCTACATCGAGAATATGTCTAACAACCTTCGTTCGACTACCGGTAACGATATTGCAAAACGTCTGACTGGTTCAGATGACACCTCCGTCTCCGAAGTCACTATTAAGAAGCTGAAACGACTTTTGGAGATTTACAAGGAACGCAAGTTCAAGAATGACGACTCTAGCGTATCTCGTGCAATCGATGATCTCGTCAGTGCTATCGACTTCGGCGTTGAAGCATTTGACGCGAACGCTATGAAGGGTTATGGTCAGGGTGACGCCAATGAACAGGTTATGAATAGTTTGCTCGGTGCTCCGGCCGGACGAACCATTGGCAAGTCATCAGACCTTTTGAGCCGCCTCAAGCGTGACGCTCTCCGCAAGGCTATGGAAAAGCGTCGCGCCGCGACCGTCTAGCGGTTCCAGACCATTTATAGGCCGCCGACACCAGTCGGTGGTCTTTTTTATATGGCCAAATCATATAAACTGCAAAGTGTAGAAATATAGAGGCTTACCGATGACAAAACGTAATACTGGCGTACTTTGGAGCGTTACACAGAGTCTGAATGCCGACGAAAAGAAGATAGCCCAAGACAATATGGGTCTTGATACCTTGTATTCCGGTGCGAATACCGATAGTGCCGAAAAGTATGTCAAGCGAGTGTACAGGGATTCGAATGGTAAGATTGTCACCGTCCAGAGCGACACTATCTCGACTTTCAATTACAGCGACCCAAGTTCGGCACCTATTAACGGTGTCGGCGTCAAGGCGGCTATCGACTCAATTACCGTCAAGGTAGACGATGATACGGCTGCTCTTAACCGATTGATGGTTACTTCTAAAGAAGACGATGAAATTCTTAATGATGATTTCTACAGCGGCTTGAAGAAGGTCTCACCGTCTGGCCATTCGGAATATTCCTATGTGTCGGTGAACTGCGGTGAAGGTCTCTATATTAGTAGTTGGAGGGACGTAGGCACACCCGGCGAACTTCGCTTGAGCGAAGCCACTGTCTCGACTTATGGTGGTATTAAGATTGGTTACAGTTCCGATGGTGACAATTATGCTGTTGAGCTTGATCCGCAAACAAAACGAGCATATGTCTATGTTCCTACTAGTTCATTGGTTAACGAAGTGACTTGCTCGCACGACAGTGTAGGCGACCTTCGTGCTGACCCTGACCGTACCATCACTTATCTGCATCAAGCCACCAATGGACAGTTGTCCGCTACTTTCTCTAATATTTCGATTGACTTTACCAGAGTTCATCCTGAAACGTCGTCTAGCTACGTAGATGGGGAATTTGTAAATCTGTCAACTGCCGATGGCGGCAAGTTGGTTCCAGCTAGTATTGTAGCAGCTAGTAAAAACTCTAGTGCTCCAAGCCGTACGAGCGGACCGGTTACCGGTGACAAACTTATGTTCTGTTACGGCACCAGTCCCGAATATTGGTATTCGTCAACGTCGACGCTGTCATTTAATACGTCCAATACTGGAAAGTGCTTGACTCAAGCCGGTACGTGGGCTGACTTCAACAACTATAGCCTACCGCTTGCCGCAAACGGTACTCGTGGCGGTATTCAGATTGGTTATAGCGAGTCCAATAGTGGTAGCGCGTCTAACCGTAACTATGCTCTTAAACTTAGTAGCGAAAAAGCTTATGTGAACGTCCCGTGGAGTGATACCAAGAACACCGTAGGTGTTGGTAGTACCAACCCGTCCACTAATGAAGTTTTCGTGTTCCCATTTGTTCGTAGTAACTCTGGAACTAGCCAGCAGAGCTATACGCAGCTTAGTGCGGTTAACTTGCTTTCGGTTTCCGAAACAACCGATGCTACTGGCTATATGCTGAATTTTAATGGTTATACCATTCCTAAAATTAACTCTTATAATATATTTGATTCCGAATCGCTGTTAACCTATAACGACTTGAGTGGTCAGTTGATTAAAGCGAGTTCGTGCGGTAATTCGACTACGCCGATATACTTGGATAGTAATGGATGTCCTACTGCGTGTAGTATTGTACAGCCGTTTGCTTTGAATCGTAGTGCCAATAACAATTATGGCGACCAGTTACAGTTGAGCAGTACGGATAATTCATATGGTGCGGCGGTTAAGGTTCGTAAAGATTCTGGTGAATCTCCAATTTTCTGGCCGGGTAGTTCAATGCCTCAAGACCCAACAATTGGTTATTTGGCACCAAGAATTGGTAGTGGCGATGGCGGCAAATTCTTGGGTGTTAATAGTAGCGATAACACGGTTAGATGGCTGTCTGTTCCGGAAACGACGGTTATTGGTGGAGAGACTACCGTACCGACTGGCCGTATTTGGGTACCGCACTCGTATAGAGGAATTATTTTTGGCGACGGTTTTGAATTTACTCCGGACCTAGAAAAATATAATTGCTATGGTATTTCAGACAATATGGGTGTAATGGAAGGAATGTCGATTACTTATGCGCTGACTAGTTTGGCCGGTTCTACATATTCTTCTAATAATTGTGAGTTTTACAACCAGAATCGATTGTTGAATCCATCCGGAACTGGTCACTATTATGATACAGCCCAGCTGTATCGAACGGCTACGACTGGTACGTCATCTTCTACAAGTTATGTTGCGTATTCTACGTTACCGACTGGCATAAACCAGATGGATATAGCGGTAGTTCCTCCGCATCATTTCTTGTGGATGCACGTAATGATAAAGTGGTCTCTCGACACTGGTGGTTCTGCGTTCAGCGATAACAACGTATGGGTTAGTATTTCGATTCAAGATTCAGCTGGTACAAATGCTTCTCCGGGTTGCGGCGACTCTCGTTGCTTGGTAGACTCATATGAACGTGGTGTGTCGTCGGATAATTGCGGTGTGTATAGGCCGAATTATTCATTCATTGCTTACAATAACTCAGACCAGAATAAATATATACACTATTACCAAGGTGCGGCATCGCAACTGTGTGCAACAATATACAAACAAATGATCTTGTTCAAGGCTCCGGGGTATGGTGCCACCGACCAGCCGAATATGAAAAGTACATAGTACGATAATGTGATGAAAATCACACAATTCTGACAAAAATTAACTTTTTTAAGAAAAATGCCCCAAAACCCTTTACAACCGTAAAAATATTTGCTAAACTTTATAGCGAAAAACGAAATCCCACATTCAGTGGGGTTTCTAAACCAAGAAAAGAATTATGCAACACTCAATGCTGAAAATTAACCTCGAACGCAATAGTAAGTTGGCACCCGCTGCTGACCGTCCGTTTGCATATACGGGTTGCTGGGATGCGAGAGAGTTGCACCGATGATTTCCTTGAAGGTTGATGTTTGATGGGAACCCCGGTTGCAGCAAAAGGCAACCGGGGTTTTTTAGTACATCAACGAATTTTTCGGGCCATTAGCTCAGTTGGTAGAGCATCTGATTTGCATTCAGAGGGTCGTCGGTTCGAATCCGACATCGGTCCACTAAACAAGATAAGCTCGTGAAGCTTGTCGGCAGATTGACATTTCGGATAACCCTTTTTGCTTGCACCTCGCAAGGGGTGTAGGCGCAAACAAAAACAACTTCGGGCATTAGCTCAGTGGAAGAGCGTTCACACTATGTGAAAGGTCACGCAATCGAAATGCGTATGTCCATTATATGGGCCATTAGTTCAGTTGGTAGAACGCAACGCTGGCAGCGTTGATGTCATCGGTTCGAATCCGATATGTGTCCACTACTTTTTATGGGCTGCTAGAAGCACGGGCACTGCCTAGACAGATAGGAATGGGTTGCGGTTACCAGATACCAACGACGTTGTTGCCGACGCCGAGTATCAATGACGGAACCGTAAAACTTCCCGGACTGGGGTCTAGCGCGAGGCTGGTTCGAGTCCAGTTCGGTCCACTATGGGGGTATAGTTCAATGGTAGAATGCTGGCTCCGCAAGCCGGTGATATCGGTTCGAATCCGATTACGTTCCACTAATTTTATGGTCGCTTAGCTCAGTCGGAATTTAGAGCGTCACGCTACGAACGTGAAGGTCGGGAGTTCGAGCCTCTCAGCGACTACTAACAAACATTTTGGTCCCGTCGGCCAGCGGTTTAAGCCATCGCACTTTCTATGCGAGGACCCCGGTTCGAATCCGGGCGGGACTACTAATTTATATGCCGCTGTAGCTCAGTTGGTGGAGCGGTAGACTGAAGATCTACGCGTCGGAGGTTCGATCCCTCCCGGCGGCACTAACAAACTTATGGGTACTCTGCCGTTGAAATGGTAGTAGGATAAAGTCAATAGAACGCGGAACGATGACGGCCACCAACCGTTATATCTGAACGCTATTATGGAGACCTAACGAAATCTTAATTGGAGAGACGGGCGGGAGCTGGTAACTCTCGTTTCCTGGTTATCTAAAACCGTGGAATAGCTCAGGTTCGAATCCTGGAGGACCCACTATGCTTCTATATGTCAATGGTAGACGAGCAGACTCTTAATCTGTGGATCTTGGTTCGAGTCCAAGTGGGAGCACTAACAAATTATTGCGGTGTAGCTCAGTGGTAGAGCGGTTCCTTCATACGGAAATGGTCGTAGGTTCAAATCCTACCTCCGCAACTATGTAGCTGGGTGGTTAAACAATGTCGGAACCGACGAAGACAAGGATGGTCGGTATAAAGCACTCCATCAACATTAGAACCTAAAGCTCCGACGGCTACAGAAATTTTGGGGACGTGGCGAAGAGGCTTAACGCACCGGTCTGTCTAACCGGCATTCGCGGGTTCGAATCCCGCCGTCCTCGCTAGTATCGGCCAATAAGGATATGGCAAACCATATTAAACCTTGTCCGAAAGTGTTTCACTCGATTCGCCTAGTCGGTCTATGGCGTCTGCCTTACAAGCAGAAATAACCTTGGTTCGAATCCAAGATCGAGTATTACTTTTTATTCCACGGTACGCTAATTGGTAAGCGGCTTGCCTGTTAAGCAAGTGTATTGGGGTAAAACCCTATGGTGGTTCGAGTCCATCCCGTGGAGCTAACTTATAGGGAATTAGCTCAGCTGGTAGAGCCGTGGTCTCCAAAACCAAAGGTCGGGTGTTCGAACCACTCATTCCCTGCGAACATACTATCGAGTATAAAATGAAGTAATTTATGGTTTGTCGGGGGACAGATGACCGGCATCATTTGATTGATGTGCGGAAACACATCAATCTCACCCCGACAATTTATAAACTGAAGATAGAACATTGCCGGATGTTTAACGTGAATTACAATAGAATATACGCAAGTATAGTTTTACGTGCTCAAGCTGAGTATGTGGAACGTAAAGCTGGTAAGAGGTTTGGAAAATACTATGAATCACATCATATTATACCGAAATCTCTTGGCGGTGTAGATACCTTAGAGAATCGAGCATTATTAACGGCTCGCGAACATTTTCTGTGCCATTGGCTGCTAGTCAAGATATATCCAGTTGGTTCTGACGCACATAATAAGATGCTTATGGCGTTTTGGCGAATGCGGTCTGTAAGTGAGAATCACGAACGGTATGTATTTTCACGAGCTTATGAGAAATTGAGAATGGAGTTTGCTGGATATATTGGTTCTATAACCAAAATATCACAGTGTGGCGAAAAGAATTCAAGTTATGGGTCTAAATGGTATACTAGCTACGAGACCGGTGAATGTAAAACATTTAAAGGCGATGCTCCGGGTAAACCTTGGGTCGCTGGCCGGTATTTATTTAATGGTCAATCAACTTCAATCCAGAAATTTCTAGCAAAAAAGAATAAACCATTGAGTAAAAAACATAAACCGAGCATTAGAATACCAAGTGCCGAAAGTGTTGTACGACACGAGAAATCGTTAAATTATGCACGTAGTTTGTGGAATAGATATCATTATGGAAATTATTATCAGTTGGAAGAATTTGCAAATGTGTTAAAAATTTCGAAAGCGGCTTTATATCAATGGTTTAAAAAGTATATACCGATATTTACGACTGATAAAACGAAAATCAAACGTAAAAATTTTTCGTCTAATCCAGATTTAGTAGGAATTTATTATTGATCCACCTTAGCTCAGTTGGTAGAGTAGCGGACTGTTAATCCGTTTGTCCTTGGTTCGAGTCCAAGAGGTGGAGCTAACTATGCCAGTGCGGTGACGTTGGAGAGTCACGCCGGTCTGTAAAACCGGAGCCGTCGGCTTTGAAGTTTCGAATACTTCCACTGGCACTAAAACTTTTTGGAAGCGTCCCACAGCTGGTGGTGGAGTTGCCTTGAAAGCAACCGGCCGCAAGGTTTGGGGGTTCGAATCCCTCCGCTTCCGCTAAGAAGATTTTCCGGGGTATGGGCTAATCTGGTTAAGCCGCTTGATTTGGGATCAAGTATGTGGGGGTTCAAATCCCTCTATCCCGACTAAAAATTTAAACAACGTATCAGCGTGTACGCCAATTGGTAGACGGCTCGGTTCGGGACCGAGCAGCTGGTGGTTCGAGTCCACTCACGCTGACTATTTGGAAGTGTCCCACAGCTGGTGGTGGAGTTGCCCCGAAAGCAACCGGTCGTCAGGCTTGGGGGTTCGAATCCCTCCACTTCCGCTATGGGTCGAAGAGGAGCGTGCTTCCAAGGGAGCCAGATGTCTGATTCTGACCCTATCCTTTAACGGCAAGTCTCGACGGATTGTGAGCGTACGTAAGTGCAATCTGCTTGGTTTGCCATAACCATTTCTGGACGTTCAGAGGTCGAGACAGCTTCGACTGTCGCGACGGGGAAGTTCCGTCAGATTTCGTCCCACCGGACTAGGACGCCAGATTTGCCCAGTTAGCTCAGTTGGCAGAGCGATTGTTTCGTAATCAATAGGTCGGCAGTTCGATCCTGTCACTGGGCGCGAAGATTTTGCCTATTTAGCTCAGTTGGTAGAGCGGCTGTTTAGTAATCAGCGGGTCGGCAGTTCAAGTCTGTCAGTAGGCGTTATGGAGGGTTGGCAGAGTCCGGCTGATTGCATCTCGGTGCTAACGAGACAGGGGTAACTCCCTCACAGGTTCAAATCCTGTACCCTCTTCTAATATGTGGATGGTAGCTCAATTGGTAGAGTTCTGGCTTGTGACGCCAGAGGTTGCCGGGTCGGGGCCGGTCTATCCACCTACTGCCCGTTCGCCAAGTCTGTTCTAAGGCAG
>JAEEGL010780311.1_pt1 | contig 26437 bp, 21 predicted proteins | sample 9134231 | NCBI WGS metagenome assembly JAEEGL01 (sample SAMN16246548, study PRJNA631951) | gut metagenome | biome: gut microbiome; feature: rumen; material: fiber-attached | host: Bos | place: Iran: Karaj | collected 2018-10
CTCCGGATGATTTAAGAAAATGGGCTTACCGCCCGCCGCGGTCCCGTACTTCATGTCCTTCTCGCGAAGTCCGTAGTCCTTGAGGCCGATATCGGTCACAAGACCTGCTGCCAGACAAAGGTCGTAATTGTTGATCCTGCGCTCCGACGCCATCTCCGATCCGCCCGAAGCAAAGCGCTCAAGCTTTGCCCTGCGGTAAGGGGAGAGCATACGAGCCAGAGCCTCGCGGTTTTCCGCAAAGCTCTCGTCGTGCGTATCCACAATATAGACCTTCAGTGCATCCATTATCTTCCGCCTTCGATCTTTAATATTCCGTCATAATATGTCAAATCGCAGAACCCGCCGTCGGCGTTCTCCGCCGAATACCAGATAAATCCGTCCGAGTCGCCCTCGTCCGCGTCCACGGTGTAGCCCGCCTGCGCGACAAGCAGCGTATACGCCCTTACGTCGTCCTCGGTAACATCCTCGAATATCGCGTGATGCGCGCTGCCGTCCGAACTCTCGCCGTCGGAAGCAAAGTTCCCGCTCTCAAACCTCGGAAGCTCCGCAAGCGCTGTAACCGTCCAGATATGCTCCAGCCGCTCCGCAGTTCCCGAAGCATCGGGATAATAACCCGAACCGACTTTTAAGAAACCCTCGCCGTAATCGACCTCAACCGCCCAGTTGTCCGCGTTCATCGCCGAATAGGCAATGCGTGAAGCATGCGCGTCGCTCTTCGCTGCAACAGTAAAACCGGCCTCTTCGAGTTCTGTTATGTATGCGAGCACCTCATCGGAATCGACTCCGGCAAAGCTCGCTCTGTCAAATGTCTCTTCTGCCTCGTATCCGTGATACATACCGCCCGTAAACTCGGGGATCCATACCAGAAATGTCTCCTGCCAGTCCGAAGAACGCTGCGCGTCCGTTTCGGCACCGTCCGCAGGCGCCTTAGTGGGCGTCGGGGTCGCAGGCTCATCGCCGGGGCCCGGGGTGGGCTTCAGATCGCTTCCGGCGACAGAGGATGAATCATCGTCATCGGGATCCGTCTCCATCAGTGTGGGAAGCGGCTCTTCCGTGGGCGCCGGTGTCTCAACCGGAGTCGGAGTGGGCGTATCATCCGCGGGAGTCGGCGTCGCGCTCCCGGCCGAAGCGGCAGGCGTCGCGGAAATGTCCGCCGTCTGCTGCGTCGGCGTCGCCGTCGCATCGTCCGCAGGGTCTTTGGTCTTATGCGTACATGCCGAAAACGCGGTCATCACGATTACCGCCGCGGCACACAGGCACAGCCTTTTAAGATCAGGTTTTTTCAACATAAATCCCCCTGCAATCAATTTTAATAAAACGAAAAACCAAAAGCAAGCACAAATCACGCCTTTGCCGCAGGGCTTTTTCCAAGATTCGCGTCCTCGATCTCACCCGCCGCCTTCAGGGCGAGCTTCGTGATAACGGGACCGGTCAGTTCGTAGATAACGGTGCCGCAGAGGATAATGGTCTTGATCTGCGGTCCGTGGTCGGGAACTATCTTGAGTGCAGTCGTCGCAAGACCGATCGCCACGCCGGCCTGAGGCACGAGCGTGAATCCCAGATATTTCTGTATCTTCGCGGGAGCATTGCAGAGCTTTCCGCCGAGCGCGGCACCTCCGACCTTACCCGCAACTCTGAAGAGCACGTAAATTATTCCGATCACGCCGACCTGCGGGATCAGCGTAATGTCAAGTCCCGCTCCCGAAAGGAAGAAGAACATCATGAACAGCGGAGGCGTCATACGGTCGGCCTGTTCGAATATCTTATCGCTGACATTCGAGGTATTAACGAGAACGGCGCCGAGAATCATGCAGGCAAGCAGCGCGGAAAGTCCGAGCAGCTCCGAAATGCCGATGCACGCGAACACCATCGCGTAGGTGACCGAAAGACGGTTCCCGCGTCCGGTGAACCATTTTACAAGGAATCTGAACAGTACTCCGAATACTGCTCCGAGCAGGAGTGAACCTAATATTTCTCCTATAGGCTTAAGGATCGTCACAAGGATCGAACCCGCTCCGCCTGTCTCGATGCTCTGCGCGATCGCTACGGAGATTCCGAAGAACATGAGCGCGGTGGCGTCATCTATCGCCACAACGGCCAAAAGCGTTTCGGTGAGCTCGCCCTTTGCCTTGTACTGCTTTACGACCATCAGCGTGGCCGCGGGAGCGGTAGCTGCGGCGATAGCGCCGAGGCAGAGTGAGAACGGAACGCTATTGCCTGTGAGGATCAGCGCAAGATCGACCACAAGCACTGCACCGAGCGATTCGCAGATTGCGATCACCACGGGAGTCTTTCCGACTTTTTTCAGGTAGCTCAGTCTGAATTCGGCACCGATCGAGAATGCTATAAAGCCCAGCGCTACGGTCGGTATAAAACTCAGCGTGTCAACCGCATCTGCAGGGATCAGATTGAGGCAGAAAGGCCCCAGGAGCAGACCGATTATCAGATAACCGGTAACATTCGGAAGCTTTACAAGCTTCATGACCTTGCTCGAGAGCAATGCAAAAATGATCGCTATCGAGAGAAAGGTCAGTATATTGAGATTAAGATCAGGCAGCATTTTTATACACCTCTTTTAGTCTGCTTCGCTGAGACCCGATACGTAAGTTATGGGGATCTCAAACATGATGCCGGAATTGGGCTCCTTCAGGTTGATGAGTTTTTTGATCGTGGTACGTGCGTGAACGATCTGCTCGTCCTTCAATACAAATATCACAACCTTACAGTTGGGCGTTTCCTCGTCCTTTAACAGATGACGCAGCATGCCGAACATCGGCATATCCTCCATGTTCGCGAGCTGTTCGCCCATTCCGCGTCCTTCGAGGATCGTTCCTCCCCGGACGCCCTCTTCCGCAAGATTCTTCAGTATCTCGTCAAGCTTAGTGTCGTTTTTAAGTATTAAAGTAAGTAACTGCATATTAAAGCCTCCTTCCGCTTCGCTCCAGGCACCTGCAGTTTCGGCTCCGCCGAATTCTGCTTGCCTTTGCGCAGTAAACAGTTCTTATTAATATTTATACTTCGGGTGATTATATATCTTATTGTATCCATATTCAAGGGAAAAAACAGGGGTTTGCGAGGTTTTTGATAAAAAAGAGGATACGTCCCCATCCGGAGCCGTATCCTCTCACATTTTACAGCAATTATCAATCTTTGTTTGTCACGATCTCAAACTCGTTGTTGACGCCTTCACCGCAGTCGCAAAGCTGTGCAACAGCTTTCTCCGCCTCACGCCTACTCTTGAAATTCTCGCTTTCCGCTTTGTCGTAGGTGTTGATGAAATGGTCAGGCTTGATCTCTCTGACATAACCCTGCTCGCCGCTAAATCTGTTTGTCCACTTGATCTTCATAAAACACTACTCTCCTTTTGTCCTTTTTAACCCCGAACACCACAGAACAAAAGAATACCTTCCCAAACCTTAGGTAAGATGATAACACTCTGTGTTCCGTAATGCAAGAGCTTAAGTTTTTTGGAGTAGTGCGCGGACCCGAAAAGCCCGCTCAGTCCAGTATTTCCGCCGCTTCCTTCATCAGCTCGATAATGGGCAGATGCTGGGGACATACGTCCTCGCACTGACCGCAGGCAATGCAGTCGGACGCCTTTCCGTAGCGGCTCTTGAGGCCGTTGTAGAAGTTCTTCGAACGCCAGTCGTCGGGATATCTGCGCAGTGTGTTTATGGTCCTGAACACATCCGGAATACTGATGTTCATCGGACATCCGGGCGTGCAGTATTTACATGCCGTGCAGCCTATCTGGGGAATGCTTAAGATCTCTTTGGTCACTTCGTCGATGATCGCTGCTTCTTCGTCCGACATCGGCTCGAAATTCCTGAACGTTCCGATATTGTCCAGCATCTGTTCCTCATTGGACATGCCCGAAAGAACCGTCATTACGCCGGGAAGGGAAGCGACAAATCTGAGTGCCCATGAAGCAACCGAATCATTAGGCCTCTTTGCCTTGAACTTCGCCTCGATCTCGGGTGCCATGTTTGCGAGCATTCCGCCTCTTACGGGCTCCATAACAACGATCGGGATGTTTCTCTTGTGCAGGATGTTATAAAGTGCCTCGGAGCGCACTACGGGATTGGTCCTGTCAAGGTAATTCAGCTGGATCTGCACGAATTCAACCTCGGGATGCGCGTCAACTATCTCCTCGAGAAGCTCGGGACTTCCGTGGAAGGAGAAACCGAAATGCTTTATCTTTCCTGCATCGCGCATCTTCACGCCCCAGTTGAAGCAGTCGTATTTTACATATGTGTCGTAGTTTGAGCCGTCCTCGATCGAGTGGAGCAGATAGAAATCGAAATAATCCACGCCCGCGCGCTCGAGCTGCTCGTTAAAGATCCTGTCGACATCGCTCTCGCACTTGATCTGCCATGCGGGAAGCTTTGTCGCAAGCATGAAGCTGTCTCTGGGATATCTCTTTACAAGCGCTTCCCTTGCGGCAACCTCGGAATTGCCTCCGTGGTATACATAAGCGGTGTCAAAGTAGCGCTTATCCATCTCCATATAGTGGTCAACCATGCGGCAGACCTGTTCCATATCTATCGCCCCGTCCTTTTCGGGAAGGCGCATAAGACCGAAACCGAGCTTCGGCATCTTACTAAGATCAATACTCATACAGACCTCCTTATACCATCATCTTATAGATCTTCGTGCAGTCTTCTGTATCCAGCGTAACAAAGCCCGAAATGCTTCCCTGTCTTCCGTCACCGTAGCAGAGAGCCTCGACAAGCTTCGGGATATCCTCCTCTTTGGCTCCGAGCTCCGCGAAATTAAGAGGCATTCCGATCTTCTTCAGGAAGTTCTCGAGTGCCGCGATGCCTTCGAGCGCTGTTCTCTCGGGATCGTCGTAATCCATCTGGCAGCCCCATACGCGTACGGCAAGCTTCGCGAAACGCATAACATCATGCTTGTATACATATTTGAATACCGCAGGCATCGTAACCGCAAGTCCCGCGCCGTGAGCGCAGTCATAAAGTGCTGACAGCTCATGCTCGATATTGTGGCTGTTCCAGTCCTGGCTCCTTCCTACGCCGCAGGAATTGTTGTGCGCCATCATCCCGGCCCACATGATATTGGCTCTCGCCTCATAATTATCGGGGTTCTCGATAACTCTGGGTCCCTCGTGGATCATGGTGAGCAGAAGGCCCTCGATGAGGCGGTCGGTAACCTCGACTTCTTTTGAATTGGTCAGGTATCTCTCATGCAGATGAGCCATGATGTCCGTGATGCCGGCCGCGGTCTGGTAAGGCGGCAGTGTCTGTGTGAGCGCGGGATTCAGGATACTGAACTTCGGTCTGATCGCGTCTCCCGAAGCGCCTCTCTTAAACATGCCTTCTTCCTTCGTGATAACTGAATCGGGGCTTCCCTCGCTGCCCGCCGCAGCGATCGTGAGGATCGTTCCCACGGGGAGCGCCTGCTCGATACGCTTTCCGGTGTAAAAATCCCAGAAATCACCGTCGTAAACGGTACCCGCAGCGATCGCCTTCGACGAATCGATCGTGCTTCCGCCTCCCACGGCAAGAACAAAATCTATCTTCTCTTTTTTGCAGAGTTCAATGCCTTCGTAAACAAGTCCGCTCCTGGGATTCGGCTTAACTCCGCCGAGAACGGCGTAGTATAATCCCTCAGCTTCCAGAGACTTCTTAACGCGGTCGAGAAGGCCCGATCTTACGACGCTTCCGCCTCCGTAATGGATCAGCACCCTGCTGCCTCCAAAGCGTTTTACGTATTTCCCGGCATCATTCTCCGTATCTTTTCCGAACGCAAAAAATGTCGGCGAATAAAAAGTAAAGTTTTCCATTGTCCTCTCCTTTCACTTTGCCACTGCCGCAAATCTGTTCATATTACCATTTTATAATCCGCCGGCGAATATTTATATTTTTTTATTGACTTTTTTTGCCCGTTTTTTGTTATAATGTGGGTATGGAAAGAGCAGTCAAAGAACGTATACATTTTCATCCGCTTTCAACCATTTCCGTGACCGGTTCGGAAATTCCCGAGTCCTTTCCCCTGCACTGGCACAACGCAGCGGAATTCACGCTGATACTAAAGGACGGATGCCAATACCGCGTAAGCGACACCCTCTATGAACTGAACGCAGGGGATGTCCTTTTGGTATGGCCGCAGCAGATCCACGAAACCGTGAAGATACCGCGCGGCGGAGCGCTTTTCATCCAGTTCCCGTCGGTGATCGTCGAGAACAATCTCGACCTGGTCTCGATCTCCCGATTCCTCTACGAATGCAGGGCAATATATGCCAAAGATCACCCCGAACTCACGGATTTCATAAAAGCCAAAATTTGGGATATAAAGAAAATCTACGATTCTTCCGATGCACTTTCAGAAACAAGATGTAAACTGTGTATATATGACATACTCTTAAAAGTGGGAGAGCATGTCATATCCCTGGCCAAAAAGGACACGACCGCAGGAGACAGATCCGGCTCCGGCTGGAATTACATACATACCGCCTGCAGTTATATCATCGAGAATTCATCCGAAGATTTAAAACAGGCAGAAGTTGCAAAGCATCTGGGCCTCAGCAACTTCTACTTTTCGAAGCTTTTTAAACAATACATGCACATATCCTTCCCCACTTATCTGGCAAGGATCAGGGTAAAGAAGGTCGCGTCGCTTTTGCTCGACGAGCGCCTTTCGATCACCGAATGTGCCTTTTTATCCGGTTTTCAGTCGACGACCACCTTCAATAAGGTCTTTCGCGACATCACCGGATACTCACCGAGAGACTACAGAAAACTATATCGTTAGGAGGTCAAAGGATGGACCGGAAAAAGATCACGGAAAAAGCCGCAAAGCAGCTCGACTCTCTGTTCGAGGCGCTTTCCGTCGTAGCTGAAGATACTTACGTATTCCTGTGTGACATGCGTTACGACTATTCACGCTGGTCAAAGGAACTGGTTGAAGCTTTCAACCTTCCTTCCGAATATATGTACGGTGCGGGAGACATCTGGGAAGAATATGTTCATCCCGAAGACAGGCCTACATACCACAAGGGCGTCGAAGCCGTCTTCTCCGGAGAAATGGCAGGGCACGATATGCTTTACCGCGTCCGGCGGCCCGACGGCGAATATGATATCTGTACCTGCCGAGGGCTTGTATTGCCCGATCAGGACGGCAATCCCGTTTATTTCGGCGGCGCCATCCGCAATCACAGCCGGCGCAGTCATATCGACACTCTGACCGGCCTTCGCAGCCAGTACGGTTTCTTTGCCGATCTCGAGCGTCATATACGCAACAAAACGCCGATCCGCATAGGCCTGGCCGGCATCAGCAAGCTGACCGAAATCAACGAAGTATACGGATATCAGGTCGGCAACAAGATCCTTCAGCAGTTCGGACGTTACCTCATGGAGAATGTATCGAACAGGGGCGGCACATACCGTCTGGACGGATCCCGCTTTGCCATCATTTCCACACTGCAGAACGAGCAGGAACTGGCGGAATCCTACGAGGATGTCCGCGCGCATTTCCGTCAGGGCGTTAAGGTCGACGATTTTGAGATCATAGTCGAACTGAACGCGGGTATGCTCTCTCTGACAGACTTTAACGTGGACTACCAGACCGTGTACTCCTGTCTGAATTTCGCATACGAAGAATCAAAACTCAATAAACACGGCGACCTTGTCACGTTCCGCAGCGAACTGACCGAGGCCAACAGAAAAAGACTCGCGAAGCTTCATGCGATCCGCGAATCCATCGCAAAGGACAACCATGGATTCTATCTCGTATACCAGCCTGTAGTGGACGCGGTAACAGAGCAGCTGATCGGCATCGAAGCCCTTATTCGCTGGAAAGATGACGAATACGGAAACGTTCCTCCGGATATGTTCATTCCTTTCCTCGAAAAGGATCCTCTTTTCCCTGCTCTGGGAGAATGGATACTCGAGACGGCCATGACAGACGCGAGCAGGCTTATTGCTTACGTTCCCGATCTGATGATCAACATAAATCTGTCCTATGCACAGCTTGAGAAATCAGACTTTGCCAATACGGTCAGGAACATCATCGTCAAGGCCGGCTTCCCTCCGAAGCAGCTCTGCCTCGAGATCACGGAGCGCTGCCGCCTCCTCGACATGGACCTTTTGCGGAACGTTATCGTTTCCCTCCGCGCCGGCGGCGTGCATATCGCTCTTGACGATTTCGGAACCGGTTATTCATCGGTCGGTCTGATCAAGAACCTTCCTTTCGACATCATAAAGATCGACAGGAGCTTTGTTCAGAACATCGAAGCGGACGAAAGGGAGAGACGCCTGCTGAACAGCTTTACGGATTTGGCCCGCACCTTCGGCGCCGGCGTATGCGTGGAAGGCATCGAGACTTACGGCATGAGAAATATCATCCGCAATTACGGAGTCAACAGCTTCCAGGGCTTTTTCTACTCAAAGCCTCTCCCGATCGGGGAGCTTATCGAGAAGACCAAAAACGGCACTCTCATATCATCAGCACGGAGCAGATAAGATGTGTTACAGATACTATATAGGCAGCAAGGATCCCGCTCTTGAAGCGATCCTGCAGAAGACGCTCGCTTCGTCCCTGCGCGAAAAATTTGAAAAAGAATCGGGCCGCTCTCTCATTTCGGAGGGAGAAGTGCGCCCTACCGACATTGTACCGGTCATCGCTTCCAACAGGAGCGGTGACCGGTCCGCATTTCCGATGAAATGGGGATTTTCGATGCCGAACAGCAAAAACGCGGTGGTCAACGCAAGAGTCGAGACCGCCGCGACAAAGCCGATGTTTCGCGAAGCCTGGCAGCGCAGGCGCTGCATAGTGCCGGCTTCGTGGTATTTTGAATGGGAGCATATACCCGCCGGCGACGGCAAGACCAAAACCGGCGACAAATTCAGCATCCGCCCCGCAGGCTGCGACCATACCTGGCTGTGCGGCCTGTACACCTTTGAGCGCGATCTGCCCGTATTTGCGGTGATCACGCGGGAGCCCGGCGAAAATGTGGCGCGCATCCATGACCGCATGCCCCTGATCCTTCCCGAGGACAAGATAGACGAATGGATCCGTCCCGACATCACGCCCGAAACACTGCTGCCCTATGCACTTACAGATATGGTGCTCACCCCCGCTTCTCCGCAGCAGGGCTCTTTCGTTTAAACCGCACTCTATTCGGTCATCATACGGCGTACCGTGGCGATATCCTCCGCCGCTACTCCGACCGATATCAGATAGCTCTCGATCTTCTCGGACAGCGTTGCCCCGCCCGCAAGATCCACGGTATCCATGTAGGTCTGTATTATCGACTGTGTGCGCATACTCCCGATGTACCCGAAATTCGAAAACAGGAAATCGCGGAACAGATCTTCTTCGGACACGCCGAGCAGGCCGTTTATCAGGAACGCGACCATTCCCGTGCGGTCGGTCCCTATGCTGCAATGGAACACGAGCGGGTAATTCTCTTCTTTGCCGAGCACGGCGAACAGATCTTTAAGCTTGTCTTTGTTGAGCAATATGATATTTCCGCCCGAAACCAGCGGTACCGAAACATATCTTACATCGCTTCCGAGCGGACTTTCGGTGAGATTTCCGCTCTCACCGTCATCGGTCGTCCGAAGGTCTATCTCCGTCTTTATCCCGAGCTCTTTTATTGCTTCCAGCCCCTTCCCGGTAATGACTTTATCAGTCGATTCATCCGCATTGAACTTCCCCGACCTGAACATGACGCCCTGCTTTACTCTTCCTCCCGAAACTGTCTTCCAGCCGCCGACATCCCTTGCGTTGGTCACGCCGTCGATATAGAGGTTGCGCGGCGCGGTATCGGCCGTGCTGAATGAGGTGACATCGGTCTTTTTATCGCCCGAAGCTGCCCGGACATAGTATTTCGTACCTATCTTGAGATTATAGATATTTGCAGTCTCAGTATCCGACGCGTATTCCCGCGCACCGCTCATGTCTTCGTTCTCAGAGATATAGACGGTATAAGGCGCAGAAACGCCCTTGAACTTCAGCCCCACAGGCTGCGGGATACTCAGTTCTTCGGTGCCCTTCGCGTACTTTGTAAAGCTCGTGTAGGCGTCGTTTAGGTAATTCAGCTGAGTCTGGGTGTGTATGTCCTTTACGGTCTCTTTGTTCCCGCCGCCCGCGCAGGCGCAGAGGAGCAAGGCCACTGCCGCGGCGATGAGGGCCTTTACCGCATTATTTCTCTTTTTCTTTATGCTTTCCGTATTCATCTCAATACCTTTCCGATCTGTTTTTCATACTTCCGACAGGTTATTATTCTAAACTCTTTTGGCAATAATAGCAAACCTTTCGAACTTTCCCAAAAAGTAGTATAATGGCAAAAGTATCAAAGGGAGAACGACTGCGCATCTATGAAAAAACGCACATTTCCGGGATATATGAACGTTCGGAGAGCAATCTTTTTAATTGCTTTCCTTTTTGCCGTGCTTACGTTCCGTGAAAGTATAAAGGCGCACGCCGAAACGTCAGAGCTTCCTGTCATCAATATTACCTCCGACACTTCATACAACGATGTGCGAGACGACTATGTTGAGATAACCATGGAGCTTACGGCTCCCGGTCACCCTTCGGAAGAGCTCTATTCCGGCACCGCATATATTCATGTGCGCGGCAATTCCACCGCCTCTCTTTCAAAAAAGCCTTTCAGGCTCAAACTCGGTGAAAAATCCGATCTTCTCGGCATGGGAAGCAGCAGGCACTGGGTGCTCCTGGCCAACGCGATCGACCTCACGAACATCCGCAATCTTTCGCTGCAGACGCTTGCGGCACGCCTGGGGCTCGACAGCATGTCCTCAAGGCTCGTCGAGCTTTACTACAACGGCACCTATAAGGGCGTGTACGAACTCTGCGAGCATGTACGCATCGGCAAAACCCGCGTGGACATTTACGACTGGCCGGATCTTGCAGAAGACGTGGCCGACGCCGTAACCGACGCTTTCCTTGAAAAAGGGATATTTACAAAAGAGCAGGAGTCAGAGGCCCGCGCGGGGATCCGCGACGATCTCAAAAAGGATTACGCCTGGGCGGCAGACAACGACAAAACCTATTATCTGACCACGGTGAGAAATCTCGCGGGAAGGGACTACTGGAAGGTCGATCTGGCCGAATACTACGATTTCTCCGATGTGCCTTCCGCAACCGGCGGAGCGCTGATCGAGATGGATTTTTACCACAACGGCAGCGCAGACCTTAAGACCGCATACAAACTCCCGCTCTACATTACCTCTCCCGATTATTCGGAATCGGATTTTGATGCACTCGAAAGCTACCTTCGCGAATATGTCCAGGCCATGGAATACGCGATGCATTCCACCGATTTTGTATACAGGGAGGCGGACACGCACTACCGGAATTCGGACGAAGGCCGGTACAGCCGCAGCAGCGGCAAGCGCTCCGGCGCCTTCCATGTTCCCGCCGAATTCTCCGCACCCGCTTACGACGGCATGCACTATACGGATTTTGTCGATATCGACTCGGTCATCAACAATATGCTGGTCTGCGAGTTTTCCGACAACTGGGACTGCATGAAGAACAGCTTCTTCATGTACAAGGACATCGATACAAAGATAGTCTTCGGCCCCGTATGGGACTTTGACTGGGCCTGGGGCAACAGCATGTACCGCATCGATACAGCAGGAATGTGGAACGGCTCCTACACTTACGCCCGCAAATGGCAGACCACGAACGACTATTTCGCGAATGAGCAGTATTACCAGACACAGCAGTTCAACCGTCTGCTGATCAGGGATCCTTACTTTGTAGTAAAACTCTTCGAACGCTACCGTGAGGTACGTGAGGATATCATCCTGCCCTTTGCCGATGAATACGCGACAATGTGCGAATCGCTGAAAGAAGCGAACGGCAGGAATTATCTTCTCTGGGCCCGCACGGACAGCTCCGGCGGCGGTGCGGGAACTACCTACAATGAGCAATTAAAGCACACTCTCGACTTTATTGAACAGCGTACAGAATGGCTGGACGCCCAGTTTACCGACCCTGAAACACTGATCAATTCGCTCGGATATTATAAGGCGAGCGACTGTCTGAGTGCCGGAGAACCGGATTTCGTCTCATCCCCGGACAATGCGCTCATCACGGTGAATGTATCCGGCAGTATAGCAAAGAATACCGCTGCGATCTCCTTCCAGGTGAACGGGCGAAGCTTTATCACAGCTGAGGTTGCAGACGGAAAAGCCCTCGCAGAGATTCCTGTCGCGCTGTTTGCCGAAGATGCGGGCAGTCTCTCGACGATCGTCTACAGGGCTGTGGACCTGAACGGAGCTTATATTCAAAACCCGCGTGGCACCGTGACCGGAGTTTATTCCAATGCGCATTCCGGCTTTCTGATAATAGATGAGAGCGGGGCGGATACGGCCGATTATGCTGATAACTCCGGCGAAGGCAGTGATGGTTCCGGCAGCAAAGATACCGTAAAAAATGACGGTACCGGACATGATGGTAATACAAGCTCCGACATAACAGACACCCCGGAAAAGGGTCGTGACAATGCGGCCATTACCGGGAAGGTCCTTATGATCGCCTGCCCGGCCTTGTTGATCATTGCCTTCGTTACGGTTCTGATACTAAAAAAGAGAAAGTCATAAAGAATCGGGGACGGTTCTTCTGCCTGATGTTTCACCATGACAGAATAACCGTCCCCATAGCTTCATTGCCTGTTATGCGTTTCTCTCTTCAAAATCGCGGTCGATCTCTTCTTTCCAGGCTCCGCCGCCGAATACCGCCGACATATCGGCGCTCTTGCATTTTCTCGCGCGGCTTACCGCAGACTCGAGCACCTGATAGTTAAGCGCGGTTCCCGCTGCATCGCAGTGGTAGTTGGCTGTTCTGTCCCTGCTGATGCCCATGCTGCCGGCCACCTCGATCGCGTCGATATTGGCACCCAGGAACAGGAACTCCCAGTGATACTTTTCCTTCTGTCTCTCGATCATCTTTTTGACTTCTTTAACGGTATAATGCTTGCTCGCGTTCTCGAGTCCGTCCGTAGTGATCACGAACAGGGTCTTTGCCGGTCTGTCCTCTTCCCTTGCATACTTGTGGACATTGCCGATGTGATGGATCGCGCCGCCCACAGCGTCCAGGAGTGCTGTGCAGCCTCTTACAAAATACTCGTTCTCGGTCAGCTTCGGTACGTCGCCGATCTTTACCCTGTCATGGATCACGTCGCTCACGTCGTCGAAGAGTACCGTCGATATGATCGCTTCTCCGTCTTCCTTCTTCTGCTTCGCGATCAAAGAATTGAAACCTCCGATCGTGTCGGACTCAAGTCCGCCCATCGATCCGCTTCTGTCCAGGATGAATACAAGTTCGGTTAAGTTTTCTCTCATAATGATTACCTCCGTTTGTTTGTACTTGTTTGCTGTTTCTGAGGTAATCATATATCGTTGATCAACTTCCGTGGTCGCCTGCGGGGCGACATTTTTATCCGGTCACGCAGGCGCGCCCAGCATGGCCTCTCCGTGCTCAAAGAGCGCTACATTTATCTCGTAAATGTCATAGGCTTCTTTCTCAATGAAATACCGCACGATGAGATCCTGCCTGCTGCAGGGCGAGAGCGCATAACCGGCCCTGGAGAGCAGGTCCTTCGTATCGTCGAGGCTCAGCTTCAGCGCAACGGCGAGCGCCAGCGCGGTCGACTTGCTGGGGTTCTTCGTTGTCCCGCATTTAAGCTTTGAAAATGCCTTTCTGTCCAGATTTGCGCGCTTCTGCACTTCGACGTCGGTCATCCCTCTCTCGTCCGCGAAAGAGAATACGAGCTCCATAAAGGTTTTGTCAAGGTTCCCTATTACATCGTCAAGGCTTCTCTCGTCCCTTGCCTCTTCCATATCCGCACATGGAGCAGCAGCACATTCGAAGACATCGTACGTATGCAGGCTCTCTTCCCTTGCGGCATGGGCTTTTTTCTTAGGCGCATGGCCGATCCCGAAGAGCCCGCTTTCCCGCCTCCGGTCGAGGGCATTCCCTGCAAATGCCTGCGTTGCGGCAAATGCGGCTCCTTCTCCGGGCCTGCGGGGTATGGGATATTCCTCAGCCCGCTTCTCTTCGACATAATTATCGTTTATGAACGAGTCGATATCGCCGTAAAGCTCAGTCGACAGCGCGAACGCCTTCTCGTCAAAGACCACGAGCATGATCTCCATCTCGTGTCCCGCGAGGAAACTTTCGATCTCGGACAATGCTATGCGCAGGGCAATGCCTTTCGGAAATCCGTAGGAACCCGACGCGAGCAGCGGTATCGCGAGCGTCTCTATATCATTTTCCAGCGCAGTCTTAAAAATGCTTCCGTAGCAGCGCCTGATCACATCCTCTTCGCCGCTTTTGCCGTCCTTCCAGGCGGTCCCGACCGTATGGATTATATATTTTGCGGGAAGATCAAAGCCTTCCGTGATCGCTGCACAGCCTTCCGCGATCGCGCCGATCTCACTGCGTCTTGCCAGCAGCTTTTCCCTGCCCGCAGCCGCGTAAACCGCACTGTCCACGCCCGGACCGAAGCCCGGTTCGGGATTCGCGGTATTTACGATCGCATCGGCCTTAACCTTTGTAATGTCATTTCTTATTATCTGCAGAGGCATGTTTTGTTCCTCCTTCTTCTCCGTTTGCACGCAGTAATGATCGGTTCCGAACAGTAACATTGTAGCATAATCAGCGTCTGTATGCTATGATTTAACCATAAAGCATGCGGGAGGTACCTTCGTGAAGATCAGTATATTGTTTCCGGACCACAGCCTTAAATTCAGCAAGCTCAGCGACGAGACTTTCCATGACCTCGGTATGGATTCGATCGTAAAGCAGCTGACCCCGACCGAAAGTGAGCAGACCTATATCCGCAATGTGATGAGCATGCTCACGCCCGAAGCCGGACACGCTGCGTACCGCGGCGATGTTTTCGACGATATTTACAGGAATCCCGGGATGCGCAAAGAGCTCATGAAGCTGCTCGACCGCGTCAATTTCCTGCGCGATTACGGCAGCTACAAGCACGATCATGACCACGATCCGGGCGTCTGGGACCTCATGCACCGCCTCGACGAGATCAATGATTACATCAGCTGCATCGAAGCAGTCTACAGCTGTCTCAAGGGCGCCGACATTTCCTCCCAAGGCCTCGTCTCACTGCGCGATTATGTGGAGAAGCTCTACACCGACAACGGCTTCGGCGAGCTGAAGGAAGATATTAAGAATCTGCGCGCGGACACCGGGAACTTAAAGAGCGTGACCGTCGGCATCAATCTCAACGAGCGTTTCGAGGCCTGCGGTATCGGCATTATCTCGATAAATAACAAGCCTTTTACCAAATCGGGTCTCGTAGGCCGCTTCATGGACAAGGTGGTCGGAAAAGACCAGCTCCACGACGGCACCGACTGGGACGGCGATTACCGCTTTGACGAATTCACCGCAAAGAATCCGCTCGCATCGGGCAGGCTCCCCGTTATCCCTCCGCTCAGTCCTCTTGCGCTGATGACCATGAAGTCCATTTCCGAGGCCGACAATCAGGCGCGAAGCATCACGAATTACATGGACGAGATCACGGACAGGCTCCTGCGGCAGACTGTAAAGCATCTGCGCGATGTCCTGAATAAATACACAACGCTTACCATAACCGATATCACCGACCTCATGCCAGAATTCATTTATTACATCAGATGGGTCGAATACATTGAGAAACAGACCGCCGCAGGCTTTGCTTTCAGCAAGACTGTGCCTTCTGACCGTGGCATAGATGCGGACATTCGCGGCCTGTACAACCTGAAGCTCCTGGACGGCAAAAATACGGCCGACAGCGTGGTGACCAACGATCTGGACTTTTCCGAAGAGCACTGCCTGTATGTGCTGACCGGTGCAAACAGGGGCGGAAAGACCACGATCACGCAGGCCGTGGGGCAGGCTTTCCTGCTGGCGCAGGGCGGCATTTACGTACCCGGCACTTCGTTCTCCTTCTCTCCCGTCGACGCCGTATTCACGCATTTCCCCGCCGACGAGGACAAAACGATGGACCTCGGCCGCCTCGGAGAAGAGTGCAAGCGCTTCAGGGAGATCTACGCGAAAGCTACCGATAAGAGCCTGATACTCCTCAACGAGACCTTCTCGACCACCTCCTTCGAAGAGGGCTATTTCATCGCAAAGGACTGCGAAAAGGCCATTCTGGAGAAGGGCGTGCGCACCATCTACAATACTCACATGCATAAGCTCGCCGCCGAAGTGGACGAAATAAATGCCGCTTCGCAGAAACGCAAAGCGGCATCGCTTGTCATGCGCACCGGAGAAAACGGTGAACGTTCTTATAAAGTTGAGATCGCGCCTCCTGAAGGTATGTCATACGCGAACGATATCGCGAAGAAATACGGCGTGACCTATGAAATGCTGACCGAAACCGGTCGTTAGATCGCCTTGAAGCTGAATCTGAACACGAGCTTGCCCGAAGCGTCGATGCGGTACTCATCGTGGGTCCTTGCACCCCAGCTGTCATCTCCCGCTATTCCGAGCTGTGCGAGCGCTATGCGCACATTCGTGAAATGCGCGGGCGGAAGCTCGGTCGGATGAGTGGCTTCCTCGAGTTCTGATGCAGTGTAGTTCAGCGCGCGAAGCTCGAAGGTATCTTTGAGTTCTTCATTCAGGGCCTTGTCGACATATCGGCGTGAGCCCTTCACATCGGGCGCCGCGGTGAACTTGATGCCGTGGCCCTTCATATCGGTTACTGACGCGCGGCGTACGCCGATCTTGTTCGCGCACTCCTGAGGTACGAGGTACTTCGAGAGCTGCTCCGAAACCTTCGCGGTATAGATTCCGAGAGGATTGCCATGAGCGCGGTCCGAATACGACTCGCCGGGGCCGTAGCCGTACCATCTGAGATTATCGAAGTCGGCGTTGAAACGAAAATTCATTCCGAACACCGGCATCTCTATCATATCTTTTACGGGCTTAAACGAAAGCTCCGTATCAACCGTTCCGTCCGGATGTACAAGATACGTAAGCGAGCATTTTGTCTCGGGAACCGTAGGCATCGTGTATTCGTAAGCGGCCTTTAAGAGTCCGTTTTCCTGCGTGTATTTCAGATCCGTAACAGCAGCGTACAGATCCGCAAGCTTCCACTGGGCGTATCTGTTTGCCATTCTGCTGCCGCGGTCGTTATCGTTGGGCGCTCTCCAGAATGCGGGTGCGGGTATTCCCTCGATCAGTTCCCTTCCGTATTTCTTATACGAGGTCAGACCCTGCCAGCTGAATTGGATCTCAAAGTCCTCACCTCTCACGCCGCAGTTGAAACGCTCCGAAACAACGTAAGGACGTATGGGAGTACGTTCCGAACCTGCCTCGTCGATAGTATCCGAAGCCGCGGGAGTAAAGGCGTGCTGCCCGTATGCGACCTCTGTGCCGGCAGGTGCGAACAGTGTATCTTTATTTAATTTAAATTTAACTAAAACACAGAGTTCCCTGCAGGTTTTTCCGCTGTTTTTCTCTGCCTCGATATAATCAAGAATGCATCTGGGAAGAGTAAAGGTTCCTTCGGACTCCGGAGCCACATCGACAGACATGTCGGAATTGAGCGTCGGATAGCCGTCGTTCAGCAAAACTATACTACAGGTGTAGTCAGAGGTCCGGGTAAACAGACTGTAATTTATTATTTTAAATGTTAAATCCTGATTAAATACAATCTTAATGTTCTGGTAGTTGTATTTGACCTCCGGCATCTTCGGAGAGGAGGCTCTTTCCCTGCCTCCGACGGCTATTCCGTTGCCGCTGAAGTTATAGTCGCAGGGTCTGTCGCCGAAGTCTCCGCCGTAAGCTTCGAACTCATTTCCGAAGCGATCCTTCTTTGTCATCGACTGATCGATGTAGTCCCAGATGAAGCCGCCCTGATAGCGGGGCTCCCTGTGCGAGAGATCGGTGTATTTGTGCATGCCGCCGCAGGAATTGCCCATGGCGTGGGAATACTCGCAGCAGACAAAAGGCTTGTCCGGATGCTCCTTTAAGAACTTCTCTATGCTCGCAGCCTTCGGATACATCTGCGATTCCATGTCGCTGGAATCATTGTAGCGCCTGTCATGGATGATGCCCTCGTAATGTACCGGGCGGGTGTCGTCCAGCTCATGGAACAGGTCGTGCATCTTCTTGATATTGATGCCGCCGCAGCTCTCGTTTCCGAGAGACCAGATGATCACGCACGCGTGGTTCTTGTCGCGGTTGAAGATGTTGCGGACTCTGAAGAGTACGGCGCTTTCCCAGTTCGGATTATCGCCCGGAACGATGTTCTCTTTGTCCTTCTTTGTCATGTTCCCGAACGCCCATGTGCCGTGAGTCTCCATGTTAGTCTCGTCGATCACATAGAAGCCGAGGTTGTCAGCCAGCGCATAAACATAGGAATTGTCGGGATAATGACAGGTTCTGATCGCATTGATGTTGTTGCGCTTCATATTGATCAGGTCATGCCTGGTCTCGGTAAACGTGATGGCACGGCCCGAAATTGAGCTGAATTCGTGGCGGTTGACGCCGTTGAACACTATTCTCTTTCCGTTGATCTTTAAGAGCCCGTCGGCCAGCTCAAAGCGTCTGAAACCGATCTGCATCGGGATGATCTCGCTCACGATGTCATCAGCGTCTGAAAGCGTGATAACAAGCGCGTAGAGATACGGATCCTCGGCGCTCCAGAGTCTGGGCTTGCGCACATTGAACGAGAAGCTGTTCCTGCCTTTCTTAAGAGTCTTTTCCTTCGATAAAACGGTCTTCTTCGCAACACTCGCCGAAACGGGCGTGGGAAGCTCTCCCACTGCGTAAGGAAGCGGGATGCGCTCCTTATGATCAAATGAAACCAGCTCGAACGAAGCCTTGCCGGCTGCACCCGATTCGAGTTCGATCGCCAGTTCGGCGGCTGAAAAATCGTCGTTTAACAGAGTCTTGACCCTGATATCCTCCGCATGCACCTCAGGCTTGATATAGAGGACAACGTCGCGGAAAATGCCGGTGAATCTGAAGAAATCCTGATCCTCGAGCCAGCTGCCCGAAGACCACTTTGTAACGAGTACGCCGAGCTTGTTCTCACCCTCGGTAAGGTACTTCGTAAGCTCAAAATCGGAAGGAGTAAACGTGTCCTCGCTGTAGCCGATGTAGTGGCCGTTCAGATAGAGGATAAGCGAGGATTCCACTCCCTTGAACGAAATGAACAGACGCTCCGAAAGGAAGCGCTCGGGCACATAGAAATACTTTACGTATGCAGCCACGGGATTGAATACGGTCGGGATCTGTCCCTGCGCGATGTCCTCGTGTCCGTCCCAGGGATAAGCCGTATTTGTATAATGAGGTATTCCGAAACCCTCCGTCTCGATATGCGAGGGCACGCAGATGTCATCCCAGTTATGGCAGTCGAATTCGGGCTGCTCCCAGCCCGAGACCAGATTGTCATAATTCTTCTCAACGCAGATCTTCCAGGAACCGTTGAAATTCTCCCTGAAGTAGGTTGAGTTATTGACATTCTCGCGGCGAAGATGATCCCCCGTCATGCGCAGCTCTATCTCGGACTCCTCCGAGGGTGCAAAGTACTCCGCGTCGCAGTGGGGCGCAAGAGTATTGTCGCAGAAGAAACGGGGATCTGCGATCTTTGATCGGTAATCGAAACCGGGCATTTTAAATACCTCCAGAAATATATTTTAGATTTAATTATTAACGATCATTTTAAACGTCTGTTTAAAGTAAGGCGTGCCGTCGGGAAGGCGGTAGAGATAGTCCGAAAGGATATTGCGGGCGTATCCGGTATAGGTCACTTCGTTGATTATCTTCAGTCCCGCATAATCATATTCGTAGCTCGAGAACGAGCTTCCGAGCAGTACTTTTGAAGCGTTGCCGTACTCGAATGCGACCGGATTGAAGTCCTTCTGCGCTCCTGCCAGAGCCAGAAAAGCAACATACATTTCGTTGTACTGCTTATAGATATACTCTTCCTTATCTTCCGCTGTATACTCTGACTCAAATGTGACCGACTTCACATATCCGTTCTCGTCCGTCTCCACAGCATATTCGGGAACATCCAAGAAGGTTATCGAGTCGTACTTTACGATATGCGCGCAGTTATCATAGAATTCCTGTTCTGTTATCGCCCCTCTGTTCTTCGGGAGCTCGACATAGAGATTTCCGATCTTATCCGCTCCGCCGACCACCAGCAGTGCAGCGATCAGCAACACTATCCTGCCTCCCATATTTTCCTCCGGTCTTTTGATCGCAGTCCCGAGGTCCCACGGAAGGATGCGTCCTATACGGCAGTCCGCAAAGCTCCTGACCATCTTGAAAATATTGTAGATCGGGATCATAAAGCCCAGACCGAATCTCAGCAGCCTGAACGAGCGGACAAATGCGGCGTTCCAGCCGAGCTTATTGCCGTTAAGATCCGTTATCCTGACTCCTGTGATCCATTTGCCGGGAGTGGTTCCGAGCAGATGTATCCATACCGGCTCCACGGCCAGCATCACAAGATACAGGAAATACGCCCACGCTACCAGCGTATAAGAATTGGACATCGGGTCGAAGCCCAATACCAGCCTGCAGAACAGGTTCAGGATCAGCGTATAAATACCAAGGTCAAGAGATCTCGCGAAATACCTGAGTACCGGCTTCGGATATATGCCCGCCGCAAAAGCGGCAAAGCCGTCCTCGCGCACGGTATCGGGTTCCTGCTCTGCAACGGTCGACGTATCGTCAGCAAACCTGCCTCCGGCGGCCTTAAGCCCGTTTATATGCTCCAGATACTTATCCGGTTCGAGCGTCTCATATGATGCGCCGTCCCGGCATATATTCTGGCAGACGATGGCGCATTGCGTCGTATCGTCCGGATTGTTCATGACCTCTCTGATACGGTCCGACAGGGCATCCGTGAGTAGTATATCTCCGTCCTGCAGCCGCAGTATCGTATCGGTCGAAAGGCCCAGAACCCTCAGCAGCAGTACCTTCCTGTCTCGCGCGTCCAGGTCGTCATACTTTAACATTGACATAAAAAAGTTCCTTAATCAGTTAAATCAGAATTTAAAATTTTTGAGCAGATCTCCGAGCCCCGTAGCAACGGTTCCCTCGTCCGCATAGCCTTCCGCAGCGTCATCCACCGCGTCGTCGAGAACCTCGTCCTCGTTTCGCTCATTCAACGCGGTCATCGAAAGCGAGATCTTGCCGTCCTTTACGTCCATGATCTTTACGGTTACTTCCTGACCCTCTTCAAGAGCCTCCTTGGGATGCTTGATCCTCTTGCCGCAGATCTGAGATATATGCACGAGTCCGGTCAGATCCTCGCCGATATTTACGAACGCGCCGAAGGGCATCAGCTTTTCTACTACACCTGTAGTAATAATTCCTGTCTGCAGTCTTCCGATACGTCCCGCCTTCTCGGTCGCAGCCTTCCTGCGAAGCACTTCTTTCGCCGACAGCACGAGCTTCTTCGCGTCGCGGTTCACATCAATGACCATGACCTCCAGCTCTTTTCCGACAAATGAATCCAGATCCTCAACATAGGTCAGCGCCAGCTGTGAAGCGGGGATAAACGCCCTGATACCGTAGAGGAAGGTTGTAACGCCGGCCTTTACAGCCTCCGCTACCTTTATCTTCTCAACTTTCTCATCTGCCTTCGCGGCCTCAAGCTTGTCCCATGCAAGGATATTGTCCGCTTCCTTAAGTGACAGAAGGAAAGCGCCTTCTTTGTTCTCGCGGATAACCGTAGCCTTTACAACGTCGCCGGGCTTGATGTCCGCTTTGATCGAGAAGCGGGGATCGTTGGAAAGGTCCTCAAGCTTGATGATGCCTTCCGAATATGAATTCAGGTCAACCGTGACTTCAGTATCGGATACTCCGATAACCGTTCCGGTAACAATATCGCCGGGCATCAGCTTTCTGAAGGAATGAGCGATCTCCTCTTTGAACTCGTCCATCGAAGGAACCGGCTCGGGAGCGGGTGCTGCTGCCTCCGGAGCTGCCTCTGCTGCGGTCATGTTTTCCTGTTTGATCTCTTCTGACATATAAATACCTCCCTCATAACTCCATGCAGTCTTCCAGGTAACTATTCACAGCCGTCCGAAAACCTGCACAATTCATCAACATTAAATATATCCCATGCGGGTTTGCAAGTCCAGTTAAATATTGATAAAAACGCAAAGAGCGAGAGATCCGTCCGGATCCCCCGCCCTCCGCATTTAGCAGGACAGTATGAAAACTGTTAGTCGGCTATAAAATTATTTCTTCCAAGCGTCGTACTGCTTCTGGAACTCAGCGAGAACCTTCTGGTATCCTGCCTCGTCAAGAGCTGCCTGGTAAGCCTGGATAGTGGAAGCAACGTCTGCAGAAGCAACGCCGCCGGTCTCAAGACCGAAGCCGTACTGCTCGAATACGTTGCAGCATGTCGAGTACTCAGCCTCTACAGGTGTTCTGTCGAAACGGAAACCTGCTGCGCAAGAGGTGTTTGCACCGCCGTTGAAGCTCTTGTACAGATCAGCCTTGTTAGCGGGCTCATTGTCAAGAGGAGTAACGATGGTAGCCGAAGCCGACTCCCACATGGAGTGGTTGTACTTGGTGGAGTTCTGGGTTACCTGATGATTTGCATCATAGGTGAAGTCCTCACCCTCGATACCGAAGGTGTAAAGGTCAGCAAGATAGCTGTCGGTGTAAAGGAGACCGAGGAAATCGATACAAGCCTTAGCCTGTGCCTCGGTGCTGTTCTTGGTTACGCAGTAGCAGGAACCGAGAGCCGATGTGGAATGTGCCCAACGATCGGTAATCTTCTGCATGGTAACGTCCTGGCCGTAACGGGAATCTGCCTCGTCGTTAACGGGGATATCTGTCCACCACGAAACTGCCCAATCCTTGGACTGAGTTGTGGTATCGGTAGTAGCCTTTGCAGCCTCGTCGCCCGAGATGTAGCCTGCCTCTGCCCACTTAGCGATAAGTGTGCAGTACTCAAGGTATTCGGGAGTAAGGATGGTGTCAACTACTTCGTTCTTTGAACGATCTACAGCAACGAAGTTAGACTTCGAATCAGCTGTGAAGAAATCGAACTTATCAATGTAAAATCTGTAGAACATAGCGGTCTTCTGAAGAAGAAGGGGATACTTAAGGCCTTCAGCCTTAGCATCTGCAAGGATGCTCTCAAGGTCTGCAAGGGTCTTAACGTTTGCGATGTTCCAGTTGTACTTGTCGATGAGGTCCTGACGGAACATAAGATCGTAGCCTTCTACGTTGTCCTTGTAAACAGGAACGAAATAGCTCTTACCATCATACTTTGCAGCTTCCCACTGACCTGCGTCCATGGAGTTGTAAAGTGTCGATCCCTTAAGAAGATCTGTGATGTCGTAAACATAGTTCTGGGGAACCAGATCGTTGGTGCCGATGGTGCTCTCCCAAGAAGCTGTCCAAAGAAGGTTGATCTCCTTGTTCGCAAGAGCAAGGTTAGCCTTCTCGGTGTACTCACCCGAAGGGATGTCATGGATCTCGATCGAAACATTGATCTTATCCTTGATGTACGCATTGATAGCGTCCTGAACCTTCTTTACCTGTGCCTCGTCGGGGCCGCCCTCAAGATTGAAGCAAGCTCTGTAGAGACTGATCTTTGTTGTGCCGTCGCCCTTTTTGCCGCAGCCTGCAAGGCAGGAAACAGCGAGCACAAGCACGAGTGCTAAAGCAAGAAACTTTTTCATAAAAACTTGTCCTCCATAATTTTTTATATATATCCAAACAGGGACTGTCCCTGCCAGATACCGGTTTTAATGCGGATCAGCCCTTTACCGAGCCGACCGTGAGTCCCTTTACGAAGTACTTCTGGAAGAAGGGATATGCTACCATGATGGGGCCGATAACCACTACTACCGTCGCCATCGTAGCCGACTGCTGCGGGATCGTTCCGCCCATCGCAGCACGTACCGATGCGGGTACGTTGTTGTTATTCAGAAGGAACTCGATGCTCTTCTGGATGTTAACAAGAAGCAGCTGCAGAGGCTTCTTGCTGTCCGTGGTAATGAAGATCAGCGCGTTCTGCCACTCGTTCCAGTAAGCCGTAGCCATCATGAAGCCTACCGCTGCAAGAACGGGCTTCATAAGCGGAAGCGTGATCTGGAAGAAGGTCCTGTAATCGCCCGCTCCGTCGATCTTCGCGGCTTCCATCAGTTCCAGCGGAACCGAGTTAACTATATATGTACGAAGAATGATGACATTCATCGTAGATACCGAAAGCGGCAGGATCAGCAGAAGGAAGCTGTCCTTCAGTCCGTAAAGCGATGCGAATACCAGGTACGATGAAAGGATACCGCCCGAGAAAAGCATCGGGATCAGCAGATATACGGATAAAAATCTGGATAATCTGAATCCGGGACGGCTGATCGCATATGCGAACATACTCATGATGAACAGTCCGAAGAGTGTTCCGACAACCGTGATAAAGATCGTAACTCCGTACGAGGTGATAAGCTTCGATCCGTATTTGAGAACGGCGTTGATTCCGTTTGTGGACCATTTCTCCGGGAAGAAGCTGTATCCGTTTTGAACGATGCTCATCTCATCGGTGAACGCCGAAATGAATACGAGCACGATCGGAAGTCCGCAGAATAATGTGTAGAGCAGCAGGAAAAATCCTAAAATGTACTGCCCAATGCCCTTCTTTTTCTTCTTTTTCGAAGGAGCGTTTTCAAGATTTGTCTTTGCCATCTCAATGCCCTCCTTCAATCAGAATAATGCGTTCTCGGGTGCGATCTTGCGTACCAGACCGTTTGCTCCGAGCATCATCAGCAGACCGACGATTGACTGGAAGAAGGTCGCCGCAGAGGTGAAGCCCCAGTTCGGCTTGCTCCTGATCTGTCCGAGGATGTATGAATCGATAACCTGCGTCTTCGGATAAAGACCGCCGATATCTCTTGTTACCTGATAGAAAAGACCTGTATCGGACTTCATGATACCGCCGACCGAGAGCAGCAGCATAACGGTGATCATAGGGATCAGCGAAGGCAGTGTGATATGCCAGATCTGCTTCCACTTGCCCGCTCCGTCGATCTGTGCGGCCTCGTAGAGACCGGTGTCGATACCTGCGAGAACCGACATATAAAGAACCGAACCGTATCCGACGGAGTTCCACATCTTTACTACGGTAAGGATCGTAGGCCAGTAATCAACGCCCGAAGACTTATAATACTCAGTGTGAAGTCCGAGTACCTGATTGATGATTCCGGTATCGGGGCTTAAAAATGCGTAAACGATAAATGTAACCGCCGCGTACGATACGAAGATCGGAATGATCATGATCGTCTGCATGGTCTTCGCCACTCTCTTGAACACGAACTGGTCGATGGCTATCGCGAGAACTATGTTAAGGAATGTACCGATCACGGTAAAGATCACGTAGTACATAAGTGTGTTCTTCGTCATCGTAAAGAACAGCTGCTTCGATGCGCTCAGCACTTTGAAGTTTTTGAAAAGGGGATCCGCCCAGGGCATGGTGTAGAAGCTGCCGGCGGTGAAATCATATGTTTTGAAGGTCAGGATCAGTCCCGTCATGGGAATGTAGGCCATCAAAAGCAAAACCAGAAATGCGGGGAACGCCATAACAACATGCGCACGGTTCTTCCATGTGTTCTTCATGCGGTTCCTCAACAGAAACAGACCAAGGAAAACAACAGCCGTGATGGCCACGATCAGAATAAGAAACGTCAAGTTTTTTCCCTCCCCAATGTTTCGGCGCGGAATCGGAAACTTCACGAAAATGAGTTTCCGAATCTCCGAAATCGTTTTCGGTTGTTCGTAAAAAAATAAAACAACTCTCTCCTGCTTTGTTCATTTTAGACAAAAGATAGTTGTTTGTCAACGTATTTTTAAGAAATATTTTTTAGCACATGTTACAAAATGTAAAAAATGTCGGTATTTCGTGCATTATCGACATTTCTTTAAGAAAACGTTTTAGTATTTACTTAACCTTTTTTACCGAGGTGACGGTGAGTACATTGTCCTTCGCTTCGAATGTCACATCGTACACTGAAAACCGGAAAGAATAGGCTCTTTCCTGCGCTTTTTGGTAGGCCGGACGCGGATCCTGTGCCAGTACCGATTTCAGTTCCAAAGCCTCTTCGGGCTTCAGAACAGCGGTAATTTCCTCCGGAATCACGGCCTCGACTTTTGCGAATTCGTTTTCGTCGGTAAATCCGCCTTTTGCTTCCGGTCTGCAGTCCGCGTACGGGATATAGGGCTTGATATCAAGTATGGGCGTTCCGTTCATCAGATCTGCGCCTTTTACATATATCACGGGCCCGTCGGCAGTGTCATATTCCACTCCCGCAAGCTCCACGCATGAGAGTCCTATCGGGTTGGGTCTGAACGGCGAACGCGTCGCGAAAACGCCCATACGGGTATTCCCGCCGAGTCTGGGCGGACGGACCGTGGGCCGCCAGTCGCATTTGCTTTCGGACGCCGCTTCGGATCCGCTTTCCGC
>JAEEGL013339854.1_pt1 | contig 26437 bp, 24 predicted proteins | sample 9134231 | NCBI WGS metagenome assembly JAEEGL01 (sample SAMN16246548, study PRJNA631951) | gut metagenome | biome: gut microbiome; feature: rumen; material: fiber-attached | host: Bos | place: Iran: Karaj | collected 2018-10
CGGAGTTCCTGCAGATCCCAAGAAGTTCAAGTATGAAGAGGGCGAGGCTGTTAAGATAATCTTCGATCCTAAAAACAGGAAATTTGTTGATCTCGAAGGTTCTGCAACCGAATATATCTACGGTATCGCAGCTATCGTTTTAGGCGGATTCCTTTTGTTCTACCAGCTTAAGAAATTGGGCCTTTTCTGATACGTTTAACGCGAAAAACACAGAGCGCCGCTTCATTTAGAAGCGACGCTCTTTTTTGTGCTGAATTACGATCGTCTATATCAGATATAAGTGCCGAGATATGTGAAATCGTTGGGCTCTGAGTCGAGCTGGCATAAGAGCTTTACGACTTCATCAGAGTAGACCGAAGCCTCAAAATCGAGATAGAACATGAATTCGAAATCAGATCCCGCTATAGGGCGCGACTCGATCTTTGTGAGGTTAAGTCCAAGAGAAGAGAACTTTGCAAGGGTATCCGCTAAAGCTCCGGGCTTGTGGCCCAGCGAGAGCATGATCGACGTCTTGGATGCCCCGGGATAGATCCTGAGATCCTTGGTAATGCAGATGAAACGGGTGTAATTGTGATCGGTATTCTGGATGTTGACCGGGATCGCTTCAAGTCCGTAGAGCTCTCTGCAGTCAGAAGAAGAAATAGCCGCAACGTCACTTCTTTCAGAGTCTGCGACCATATTTGCCGCGACTGCCGTATTCAGTACCACGTTTATCTTTATATCCGGATGTTCTTTCAAGAATTGGCTGCACTGGCCTATTGCCTGGTTGTGCGAGTAGATCTCTTTTATGTCTTCGAGCTTTGTCCCCGGCTTAACCAGAAGCTGATGGTTTATCTTAAGCCTGTAGTCTCTGACAATATAGAATCTGTGGCCTGCCATGAGATCGTAGACCTGGGTTACCGAACCGTATGAACTGTTCTCTATCGGGAGCATTCCGTATTCGCAAAGGCCGCTCTCGACCGCCTGGAATACACCGTCAAAAGTCTTGAAATACATGATGTTCGCATTGGCGAAGATCTTGTCAGTTGCTATCTGTGAGTATGCTCCTTCGATGCCCTGGCAAGCTATCATGCCTGAAGAAGGGAAGAGCTTCGGAGTCTCTTCGACAGCCTTTTTTATACGGTCTGCCAATTCTGTCTTTGTACCGTATTCGGAGGTCTTATAGGAATGACTCATGTTGAAGAGCGCCTGGAAAAGGACTCTTTCGTAGCCGCTGATATCCTTGTAATCGTTTTCGAGACTGTTCAAAAAGCCTCTTTCATAACGTCTGCATTTGAGAGCGATCTCGGAATTCGGAAGACCTTCATCAGCTCTGCGGCTCGCGTCCAAACGTTCCTCCACGAGCTTTGCTATCTCGCGGTCGATCTCTTCGATCCTTGCACTTGATTCCTTCTGTGTCATGTTCTTCTCCTTTGCTGAAAACAAAAACCCCGCAGCTTGTCTCACTGCGGGGTTTAAATCCTCTTTTAATCTCTTCTCGGTCTACAGGCAGTGAAAACTATTCGCTCTTTGTGAGGGCAAAAAAAGTAAAGGCAAAGCTTGTAAACCAAAAATTTCTCATGAGCGGATTATACTACATTTTTCCGGTTAGTAAACAGCAACTTTGCCTCGGATTTCTGTTGTGTGAGACTAACCGTTATGTTACGCTTCCGAGACACTTTCGGGGCAAAGACCGAATGAACATGGCAAAAAGGTATACTCTTTACATGATTTTTTTAAAAGAAGAAAAAAACAGACGGATAAATAAAGCATTCATGGCAGTCAGAGTGCTGGCGGCTTTCGGCATTGCGGCGCTCTTATTCGCAGGATGCACCCCTGCCGGACAGACTAAAGAGCCGGAAGGAACATCTGTAACGTCTTCGGAGATTGCCGAAGAAAAGAGCAATTACGAAAAGTACGAGATCAAGCCTGTCAAGGTTGAAGACAACGTCAGCAGTTACGGTCTTGGCCCTGTTGATGACAGTGAGATCTCGCAGTACGCAGTTGATGGCAAATACGTATATTATCTTGCCCGCGTTGACGATAAATACGAACTCAAAAGGATAGACAGCGAAGACCCTTCAAGCTCGGGTATTGCCCGGTTTGAGTATAAGGACCACTATTACAATCTCTACAGGTACGCTCTGAGGATAGAAGATGCAAAAGAAGTAACCTTCATGGATCTTGAACTCAATGAGATCTGTAAGATCCCCAATGGCGACAGCTACGAAGAGATAATCCCCTATAAAGACACTTACATCGTAATGAACGGCGAGGAGCTTTTGCTGCTCAATAACGGTAAGTTAGAGCCTTTCAGGAAGCTTAAGCAGGGCAATTTCTCAATGCTGAGCAGCAACAGCTCTTCTGACAACACCTGGCTTCTTTTCAGCGATAACAACGAGTCCGGAGCTTTCGCGTTCTATATCTACAATGTCGGCGATGATAAGTATGAGGAGATCGCCGATATGGGCTTCAGCTACTATAACGGCGGGTTTTACGATTTTAATGCCCGAAGGGTCATGGTAAGGAGCCTGTCAGAGTCTCAGGGTCACGAATATGAAGCCCAGTATAAAGGCGCGCCTTTCAATACGTATTTCGACGGTCAGGCGTTCTATCTGGCAGATCCCGATGACATGACACTGAAATACTACGATCCCGCGAAACAGACAATCTGCCAGCTTTCTGAGCATGAATTCGGAAAATACGGCATAAACATCTTAGGCCTGCACGGAAACAAATTGTTTGTAGCCTTTGAACAGGACATATACGAAGTCGATGTAAGCGGGAAGGAAGCGATCCCTGTAGCCGAGTACACGATCATCCTTCACGGCATGATCGATGACATGGAGACTGAGATCAGGGATAAGTATTCCATCAATATCCTTACCGGTAAGAATGCGGTACAGCATCTGTCGTACAATATCAAAGCCGTACCCGTAGAGAACGATTGCAGGATCTATTATTCCATCAAGCAGATATACAAATACATCAAGCGTTTCGGGAGGGATTTCTTTACTGAATTCCGCTATGGAACCTCACAGGGTCTCTACATTCTCATGACAGGCAGCACTGAGGTTAATAATGACGGTGCGTCAATAGATGCAGGCGGCGTGGCCTTCAGAATGGAAGACAGGTTTTACATAATCCTGAACATCAATACCGATTACACCGGAAAGAACTTCTGTCACGAACTGATGCACTCCATGGAGCAGAATACGGACGGATCTTCTCTTTTCCCGGAATGGAAAAACTACAATCCGAAAGGATTCAAATATGCCAACAGCTATGCGGGCACTCCGGATTCAAAATATTCCCTGGACGGCCCCGACGGCTATGATATCTACTTTTTCGATGTGTATTCGATGACTAACGAACTTGAAGACCGTGCAAGGATATTCGAAAACATCCTCGGAGTCGAAAAGGATGAGTGCAGGATAAACGAGCTGCCGAAGCTGAAAGCCAAGGCGGAATATATAAGAGAACGCTTGTACAAGATGTATCCGGCTTTAAAGGATACGGATATTTTTAAGAATCTGGATGGGTGAAAATGAGAAACGGAAGAAGAAAACTGACAGGAATAACGCTGGCTTTACTTACGATCTCGGCAATTGCCGGAACCGTATCAGGCTGTGATAAGAAAACTGCGCCGAGTATTATCGAATCATCCGTAAGTCAGACGGAAACCGTACCTTCGGAGACAAAGAAGGATAACGGCAGATCCGGTTCTGTGACTTTAGGGGAGATGCAGGAGATCGCCGTTCCCTTCGGCCGTGTGTCTGAAAATGTCGGATACTACAAGCTCGGGCTGACAGCGAAGGACGCTCCCGATTACATAGTAAAGGGACAATATGCATACTGTCTTTCAGGTGCCGGCGGACAATATCAGTTCCGCAAGATCAACATCGAGAACCTTGAGAGATCGGCGCTTTGCGACATCACTGTCAATAACGGAACTGCAACGCTCCTTGATTTCGGTATCCGTTTCAACACCTATGACGCAACTATCTTCTACGACTTCAACCTCCACGAGATATACAGAACCATAAGGACAGTTGAAGAACCTAACCTTTTCCCTTACAGGGACGGCTATATCTTTAAAGAAGGCGCTGAACTGAGGATAATCCACCTTGACGAGGATAAGCCTTACAGAATGCTCGATTCACGTGAGTACAAGGTGATGGCCTATCACTCCACCGGAGATAACACTTATATAAAGCTCAAGAGCATGAAAGATCCGGAATCCGGAAAGTGCAGTGTTTATGACGTCAACAGGAACGTGTACTGGAGAAATCTTCCTGATAACGTTGAACTGTCAGATGCCGGAATGGTAAGGACCGCGGGAGGAAAATATATAGTCACGAGCTTTAAGAATCCCAGGACCGCTTCATTCCCGGGAAAGAATCCCTGCAGGCCCGGAAGCACGGTTTTCGACGGACTTAAGATGTTCTTCTTCGATCAGGCTGACAGAAAGATCAAGTACTACATTCCTTCAAGACAGAAGATCTGTGTTCTGTCTGAAGCGGAATTCACTGCAGGGGCATCTCTCAAAGGGCTTTACGGAAGTTATGTTTACGCCCAGTACGCAAGCAATCTGTATTTCATCGACTCCGCAGGTCTGAATGAACAGGCGGGCGATGCGTATAACCAGAAGATAAAGAAAGACCTTGCATTGCTTAAGAAAAATCTTGAGTTCAAATACAGGATCAAGATATTGAGCCGAAAAGACGTTATCAAGCCTGCTTCCAAAGATGCAAAGCTCGAAGCTCTCAATACCGATGTTGAAGTGTTGTACGCAATGAACAAGCTGAATGCTGCATTGATGAAATTCAACTACAAGTTCTTCGATGAGTTCAAGTGGACCAAGAAGGAAGGCATATGCGTACTGCTTTCGGGAAATATCGACGTTATCGATCAGAAGTCAGGAGTTGAAGGATATTCGTTCTCCGGCGACAATATTTATTACATTGCCATTGATGTCCGCAAAGGCGATATCCCGCTGACGTTCTGCCGCGAACTGATGCATACGATCGAAAGCAGGATGGCTAATCCAGATACTATCTTTGAGGACTGGAACAAGTATAATCCCGAGGGTTTTGCTTATTCCGAAATCAGCGCAGGCTCGCGCGAAGCGCCGTATGTTCCCGAGAACGAGGGAGATCCTTCAAAGGTTTATTTCACCGATTCTTACGCGTGCGCAAGTCCTTATGAGGACCGTGCAAGGATATTTGCAGCCATGTTCATGCCTGAAGCATACGGCAGGAACTTAAGTGATTATCCGTGCCTTATGTCCAAGGCGGCAGGTGTGAAGCATATCCTTCTGACTTACTATCCGTCACTTTCCGAATCGGAGGCGCTGAAGCAGGTAGGATGAGTATGATCAAGATAGTGGCACTGGACCTGGACGGAACCCTTCTGGATTCAAAGAAGCGGTTTCCTCCCGAATTTCCTTCCTGGGTAAAGTCTCATCCCGATACGGTCTTTGTACTGGCGAGCGGAAGGCAGATTTATGCGCTCCTCGAACAGTTCTCGGAGATAAAGGATGATCTTTGGTATATTGCCGAGAACGGAGCATGCGTATATCATGCGGGCGAATTCCTCTATATTGATTCAATGAAGACTTCCGATTCGCTTAAGGTGCTTGACGAGTTCCCCGGAAACGGAATCTGCGAACCTCTGGTCTGCGGCCTTGAAAGCGCATATGTCAGGAACTGCGGCGGTCAGGCAAAGGAAGAATCAAGTAAGTACTATGCAAGGATCGAATATAACGATGACCTCGCTTCGTGCGCAAAAAAGGACCGGATACTCAAGATTGCGGTCTTCGTGAATGATTTCCGTGCCGAAGAGGTGTATTCGGCATTGCCTGAACGTAATGACGGTCTGTCAGTCCTTCTGTCAGGCGACAGCTGGATAGACATAGCGAATTCCTCTGTCGGCAAGGGTGCGGCTCTCAGGGCGATACAGAGCAGGCTGGGAGTATCAAAAGAAGAGACTGCGGCATTCGGCGACTACCTTAACGATGTAAGTCTTTTCGAAGCCGCTGGTGAATCCTATGCCATGGCAAATGCGCATCCTGACCTTAAACAGATATCTAAGCACATAACGCGCTATACTAATGATGAAAACGGCGTTATGGAAGCGTTAAAGGAGATGAGTTGATGAGATTATTCAAGAGGGTTTTGTCGTTAGTGATCACTGCCGCAATGGCGGCGGGCCTTGCATCCTGTTCTGCATCCCCTTCGTCCGTGACTTCGGATACTTCACAGACCGGTGCCACAGAAAAGCTATTGGAATCAACGGGTTACGAGACTTCAGGGAGCTCCGCAAAAGAGAGTATCAGCCGCTTCGGCAAGGCGGTCGTAGTTTATTTCTCCTGCACAGGAAATACAAAGGATGTCGCGAACAAGATAGCATCTGCAGCGAACTGCAAGACATATGAGATCGTTCCGTCCAAGCCTTATTCGACCGAAGATCTGAATTACAAGAACAGAAAGAGCCGTGCCTCAAAAGAACAGAATGATGCTTCTTCAAGACCTGAGATAAGCGTGGATATTGCCGGCTGGGAGTCTTATGACACAGTGTTCATTGGATATCCTATCTGGTTCGGCAAGGCTCCGAAGATACTTTATACGTTTGTTGAAAGCCACGATTTCCAGGGTAAGAAGGTAATACCGTTCTGCACTTCCGGAAGCAGCGGTATAGGCTCAAGTGCGACAGACCTTGCATCACTTGCTAAAGACAGCGGTAAATGGATCAACGGTACGCGTTTTTCCGCAACCGTCAAAGCAAAAGATATCACCGAATGGCTTAACGCTCTTGTCGAGGCAGGGGAGATCTGACGGTTCAGTTCTTATCCGCTATTCCCGAGACATCATCGTAACCGGGTTTGGCTTTCTTTACGCCGAAACCTTCCGAGATCTTGACCTTTACGTCACCGTATTTTGTGGAGACAGTCTCTTCGTGACGGTCAAGAACATATCTGTCCTTAAGCGAATAACGTATGCCTATCGTCGTCGTGTTTTCAAAGACAAGCTTTGCGAACTTTTCCTTGTCTTCGGGTCTGCAGATACATGTTATAAGGATGCCGGGACGGTTTTTCTTCATTCCGACGGGGGTAGTGAAGACGTCCAATGCGCCCTGCTTCATTAAGAGCTCAGTAGCATAACCGATCTCTTCTCCGGTCATGTCGTCAACATTGCAGCAGAGCTCTGCGACTTTGCGTTCTGCCGTTTCTTCATCTGATTCGCCTATCATGATCCTGACGCAGTTTGCACGCTCGAAATCTTTCTTTCCCATGCCGTAACCGGTCTTGCTGATGCTCATGACGGGCATCTTTCCGAACCCTGATGCAAAATACTTCAGAAGTGCAGCACCGGTTGGTGTGCAGAGCTCGCCTCTGACTTCGCCGCCGTAAACAGGTACGCCCTCAAGGATATGTGCTGTTGCGGGTGCAGGGACGGGAAGGATACCGTGAGCGCATTTGACCTCACCGCATCCCACGTGTATCGGTGAGACGATAACCTTATCAGGAGCGATCTTCTCCATGAGCGTGCAGAATCCCACGACATCAGCGACAGCATCCATGGTGCCGACCTCGTGAAAATGGATCTCGGTGATATCACGTCCGTGTGCCTTGCTCTCAGCTTCAGCTATCAGCTTATAGACCGCTATAGCATCTGATCTAACCTTATCGGAAACATTCAGGTCGCCGATAATATGCTCGATATCGTGAAGCGAGCTGTGATGATGGTGATGCTCGTGCTCATGGTGATGTTCATGTTCGTGTTCGTGCTCGTGGTGATGCTCATGCATATGTTCGTCTTCGGTCACTCCGTTGACGGCCACTTCCGCATGAGTTCCGGTGATCCCGCACTTTACCGAAGGAACGAACGAATAAGACACTCCGGGTATACCAAGGGCATTCAGTGTGTTCTCGCAGCCCTTAACGTCACCTGTTGCTTCTGCAAGAGCCGCGGTTAGCATATCGCCGGCTGCTCCCATGTTGCACTCGATGTACATTATCCTCATTTTGCGGTTCCTCCGATATGATTGATCATGCTGGCAAGATATCCTGCTCCGAATCCGTTATCTATATTAACTACGCTGACGCCGCTCGCACATGAATTAAGCATTGCAAGCAGGGCAGTAATGCCTTCGAACGAAGCACCGTATCCCACGCTCGTCGGTACGGCGATGACCGGACAGTCGGCAAGACCTCCGATGACGCTTGCGAGCGCTCCTTCCATGCCTGCAATGGCGATGATGACCTTCGCGGACATTATCTCTTCCGAATGGGCCAGAAGTCTGTGAATGCCTGCTACTCCTACATCGTAGATGCGTGTAACATTGTTACGCAGCAGTTCGGCGGTCACTGCTGCCTCTTCAGCGACGGGAATATCTGATGTTCCCGCTGTCGCTATGACTATCTTGCCGGAAGTGTCTGGTTCCGGTACTTTGCCGCAGACTCCGATCCGTGCTTCTTTGTAGTAGGTGAGAGGGGTGGTGACGAGCCTGGACTTTTCTTCCGAGAGCCTTGTGATGATGACAGTCTCCTGTCCTGCCTTGAGCAGACCGTCAGCTATACCGGAGATCTGTTCAGGAGTCTTGCTCTCACCGTAGATAACCTCGGCAGTGCCCTGCCTTAAGGCACGGTGGGTATCGGGTTTGGCAAACCCAAGATCTTCAAAAGGCTTCATCTTGAGGCTGAGTTCGGCTTCCTCAGGCGTCATCTCGCCTTTTGCAACCTTAGAAAGAAGAGTTTTTATGTCATCCATTCAGCACCTCTTTAGCTTTTCTGTATCTAGAATAACATCATCAAAGCTGATATAAAACGCCCTGCTGTAACAAGCAGGGCGCACATTAATTATTTTTACCGCGCGGCATTACTTATGTGCAAGAGCTGCACGGATCTTGCCGTCGGGATCTTTTACCAGAAGGACGATGAGCCAGATGATAAGACCCAATGCAACTACTGATAAACCGAGATAAGAGTCGTTGATCATGTCAGAAGCCGCAGGTGCGAAAAACTCAGCAGGTGCTTCAATGTACTCAACAACGGAATCCACGAGCCACATGAGAGAAGCTCCCCAAAACATAAGAGCAAGGGTTCCGAGCTTACGGTCAGCTTTTACGTTGTACCATGCGATCGTGGAGATGATGGCGGCAAACGCCGTTATAAGCAACGTCATGTCAGGCTTCCTTACTGTCAGGCACAACGGCAGGATTCTCGGCTTTGATGTTCTTTTTCGAGATCGAGATCGAAATACATACCATCGCGATCCAGGCTAATGTAACGAGAACTGCCATAGCAACACCGCTTGTAGCCATCTCGCGAAGCATCTCGGAAGCCTGTTCGGGTGTAGCGGCATTGGTCAGGAAAGGGAACCAGGGGGTAACCTCGCCGTGCCATACGTGCTCGAAAGCGAGCAGAGCGCTTCCGCCCCAGAGCATGTTGTTGAGCCAGTTCATACGCTTGATAAAAGGGCTCTCGATGCCTTTCTTGTCTGCAACTGCCTTAATAACAGTAGTAACGATCGCTTCACCCGTAGGTACAAGAAAACATGCCATAACACGAACCTCCAAGATAATGGTTATTAAACGAAATGATAGCTTATTTTACTGTGAAATAACAGTTCGTGCTTTTAATATAGTTAGATAATTGTCAGTTTTTTGTTAGCTTTTTGCTGTTTTTGTGTTTGCACTTTATTTTAATTTTATTTTAAGTTCGCAATATATGATAAAATCACCATTGGATATACTTGGAAAGAAAGGGATAGTTAATGAAATCACTTAAACTCAGATCAACAGCCGCGTTGGCGGCATTTGCGGTCGGCATGACCGTGATCTCAGGTTGCTCGGGTATCAAGACTCCGGACGGCCTCACGGCAAAGGCAGTGGCTTCATCATCTGCTTATGAGACTACGACTGCCGCAACCGCTGAAAGCACCGGCGAAACAACGCAGTCTAAGCATTCTACGGAAGAGACTAAGACTGATGCGACATTTACCAAAGACACTTTCAATGCTAAAAAGGAGGAACTTATCAAATCCGGGAACGCAGTCGGAGTTACTTATCTTGGCGAATCCGAGAACGCGGCTACACTGGAAGTTGTCCTTTCGCAGATGGGTGTCTCAGAAGACTTGACCGGCGCGGATGCGAGCCGTCTTATTGACTGCGGAGGTACGGACATCTGGTTTCTCTGCTTTAGTGATGATGTCACGAGCGTCAGGATCATCCTGGGAGATGAAGAAGACGGCCCCGAGCTGTTAAAGACAGAAAACCCGGGATATGTTTTCATCAGGTGTGTAGGTTCGGGTGAAGTCCCCGCCTGTACCGTGATAACAGAAGGAAAGAATACCGGCTATACGATCTATTATCCTTTCATGATCGGTGGTCAGATCCTTCTTCCCAACGGAGGCGGAGTGCTTAACCAGAGCGAAGGCATAGAAAGCTTTATCGATGAATACGATGGTACTGATAACAGCGAAACAACAGAGGAGGAAATGCCATGAACACAGTAAATGATTTTCTTAAGCAGGCCGGAGTTTATTATCTTGCTACGGTAGAAGGCGATCAGCCGAGAGTAAGACCTTTCGGAACAGTCAACGTTTTCGAGGGCAAACTCTACATCCAGACCGGAAAAGTAAAGGATGTCGCAAAGCAGATCGCTGCAAATCCCAAGGTCGAGATCAGCGCTTTCAAGGACGGAAAGTGGATACGCGTAGCAGGCGAGCTCGTTGAAGATGACAGAATAGAGGCCCAGCAGTCAATGCTTGACGCATATCCTGACCTTGGCGGAATGTATAAGGCAGGAGACGGGAATACCGTTGTTTACTATTTCAAGGACGCAACGGCTACGATCTCCTCATTTACCGAGGCTCCTGTCGTTATCAAGTTCTGATATGCTTGACACCGCATTTATTTTAGTTTATTAAAGGTATATTTGATTTTTCGAAAATGGAGGGATTGTTATGTTCTGTAAAAAATGCGGTTCCGAACTTCCTGAGAATGCTACATTCTGCGGAAATTGCGGAACTCCTGTAGAAGCTGCGCCCGCACCTGCAGCTGAGGCAGCTCCCGTCGAAGCAGCACCCGCTGCGGAAGTTGCACCTGTTGCAGAAGCTGCTGAACCTGCAGCTGAAGCAACTCCTGCCGAGGCAGCACCCGTGGCTGAAGCAGCACCTGTTGCTGAAGTTGTACCCGCACCCGAAGCAGCACCTGCAGCTGAAGTTGCACCTGCACCCGTAGAAGCAGCTCCTGTTGCTCCTGTTGCACCTGCACCCGCTCCCGCAGCTCCTGCAAATGCAGCAGCTCCCAAGAAGAATAAGTGGCTTCTGCCTCTTATCATCGGAGGTTCTGCGTTTGTTCTCGTTATGATCGCCGTTATCACCATTGTCGTTATCCTTGTCAACCGTGACACAAAGATCGACCTCAACGAGTTCACAAGCTTTGAGTACACGGGTTACGATACAGTCGGCAAGGCTGCTTTCAAATTCGATTACGACAAGTTCGAAGAACAGTACGGCAAGAAAATCAGATACACCAGAGAAGGCAAGCTCGTCTATGGCGGTGATTATGAGGCGCTCGAGGCTTTCGAGAAGCTTCTCAAGAGCTATACAAGAAACGGCCGTACCGTTGCAGATAAGCTCTCCAACGGCGATACAGTCGATTTCGAGTGGAGAAGTGTACTTATCGAGGCACTTGCTACGTATTTCAAGGTTGAGATCACTGAGACAAAGTATTCGGATACTGTTAAGGGTCTTGACGTTGCAAGCGTCGTTGATATCTTCAAGGATGTTTCTGTCGAATACAGAGGCATCGCTCCTTATGCAACTGCATCCGTTAAGGCAGGCGATAACCCTTACGGTCTGCGTTTCCGCCTTGATAAGAACGACACTCTTAATAACGGCGATACTATTACCATCACCACTTCACGCGGATCAGATCTGAGCAGATACCTGCTCGAGAACTACGGAGTTCTTCCTGCAACTGAGTCCAAGACTGTTACTGTTGACGGTCTTGCCACATATGTTCAGAAGCCTGAGGATATCTCTTCCGACTTCATGGCTAAGCTCCAGGCACAGGCTGATGCTACTGTTCAGGCACGTCATGCAAAAGATATCACAAACAATGACGAGACTCTTGTAAGCTCCGAGTGCATCGGATATTACTTCCTTACAAACAAGACAAGCAACAACAGGTCTTCAAACAACCAGATGGTATTCGTTTACCGTAATGTTGTTCACAACACTCATACTTATAACAAAAAGTCTTATTCAAAGGATAACGTCTTCTACAGCTACTGCTACATCAACAACCTCACTACCCTTCCTGACGGATCGAGCAGCGTTGATCTGAGCTCTTTCAGAATGTACACGAGCAAGAACGTTAAGTTCACAAGTACAGTAGGTTACAGAAGCTGGTACTACTATGGCTTTGCCGATATGGATTCTCTTAAGAATCAGGCAGTCACACGTTATATCGATGAATTCGATTATGTCGAGAAGATCGATCAGTCCAAGGTTGGCGGCAGCACAGATTCTTCCAAGCCTGAAGAGACTTCTGAGACAAAGCCTGCCGAGAGTTCAGCACCTTCCGAGTCCTCCGCCGAGAGCTCTGAAACATCTGAATCAAAGGCAGCATAAGAGTCAGAAACTGACAAAACCCGTGAAAGGCGCCTCAAAGGGGCGCCTTTCGTTTGTCTTACAGCCTGATTACATCTTTGTAACGTTTGATTTCCTTGACATATTTCTTATTACTGTGTATAAATTTTGAGTTATTATTTATGAGTATCAATTTGACTCAATTGGAGGAGAGCCGATGAAGAAGATGAGGATAGCGGCCGGTTTCATGGTACTTGCCATGACTGCAACGCTTTCGGGATGCGACAGGATACTGCCGCCTCGTGCTACGGCAATGACCACCGAAGCAACAGTTGCCACTACTGAGATCACGACCAAACCCACAAAGGCTACCTCTGAAACCATTCCGACGTCAACAGAACCCAAGACACCTACAGAAAGCCTTGTCGGCATCTGGATCGGTGCCAATTATAACTCCTATCCCGGCGGAATCCTTGAATTCAAGGAAGACGGTTCTTTTGTATACAGAGAGTTAAGGAAAAAGGCAAAAGAAGACGTCGATCCCAACCTTGAGATCAGGACTTCATACAAGTCTAAAGACAAGGATGAGCATACATGCACGGTCGATCTTTCGGCCAGCGGTGATAAGAAATTCAAACAGCTCGAGTGCAAAGTCGACGGCCACAAATTGAGGATAACGGGACTTCCTTATGCAGCCGAAGGAATGTATTTCGACTTCTTTAACAACAATATAGATTCCGCTCCGAAGTCCAGGGACACACAGCTTTACGGCGAATGGGTCTTCACGGGTAAGAACAACAAGAAGGTTGCGAATACCGAAGACGAGAGGCTTGAGATCTACGAGGATAATACCGCAAAATACACGAGCTATCTTCCCAATGACAAGAAGAAGGAGAACCGCGGTAAGGTTGACCTTCTCTATAACGTTGAGTACAACTGGGACGGAGGCTACATGCTTATCCTTTGGGATAAGGTAAGCGGCAATCTTTACAAGGTTTACGATTCATATCTTCTGACCACTACCAAAGTCAGATTCTTCACGCTTGTCGATCCTATTTCGGGAAAGATGACATCTCAGGAGTTCAAGCATCCGTTGCCTTCACTCGAAGACACGACCACACCTGTTGAGACTTAACGGTTTTCAGACTGAATCAGTAAGGCTCTCCGGATAACGGAGAGCCTTTTTCTTGGTGTATCGGATGTATAATGCGGGTTAATCGTCGGTTACGTGAGCAAAAAGGACGAAGATTATCTTGCCTGTTCCGTCTGTTACGAACTGCAGTTTTTTGCCGTCCTTAATATAAATGATGCCGAGTTCCTCAACGATTGAGGGTTCTCCGTAAACCTTCTTTGCATCGTCCAATGTCTGACCTATCTTTATGCCGCCGCAGTCTACGGAATCATCTCGTACCTCGATAGTATTGACGACTATCTTACCGTTCTTTTCCTGCGCGTAGATAATAAATGATTTGTAATCGTATGTGTAATCGATCCCGACGTATGCGCATGACGGATTCTCGGTGTATGTGTAATCTTTTCCGATAGCTTTTACGATAGGCTCGGTCTCTTCATCAAGATCTATCCTGACACCGTTATAAGTAATGTTGAAGCCGTTCTCGGCCGTGTTCTTGCCGTTGTCCGGCGATGCCTTGTTTTCAGATGCGGCAACTTTGGTCTGACCGCCGGATATTCGTTCCGGTGTTGTATCTTTTGAGGCAGAACATGACGTGAACATCAGCGCAATGCTGAGCAGGACAGCTGCCGGTACTAATCTTTTCATTTATCTCCTCCTGTATCGATATAAGATGATATCACAGTTATTTTGTCGCACGGGCCGGATATTTGCTCTTCTTGAATCTGTGGTGGTAATCAAGCTGTGCGTCGGTAAGCTTGAAATACAGTTTCGGATGATCTCTGAAAGGCGTGGCGTCACAGTGATACCACCCTCCGTCCATATATACCAGATTCCAGAAGTGTCTGGTGGTAACAGGATAGCGGGATACGATCATGTTCCTGATACCTGCTTTGTTAAGAAGGATCTGACAGGTGTAGGCATAGACACGGCAGTTTCCGGTACGCTTTGTCAGACCCTGGTAAGCCGCTCTTTTTCCGGTCAGCTTTGAAGCGTTATGAACGTAGTGGATATTTTTGTGTACCCATTTGAAGATAGCGCGTGCCGTCTCGACATTGCTGCCCCTTCTAAGCTGTTTTGCGAGTTTTGCGGCGATCGCGTCAACGTTTTTATATGAACCTGATGACTTTTTGGCTTTCTTTTTTCCGGACGGTTTCTTTGCTGCCGCCTTTTTGGTTACGGTCACGTAAGATTTCGCGGTTGCTTCGTTGCCTGCGTCATCTTTGGCTATGTAAGTTATCTCGTAGGTTCCCGGCCTGGTTATATCGAGCTTACTTGCATCTACACGTACGGGAACGTTCTTGGAGATGTTATCGGTCGCATAAACACCGGCAGTCAGGTCAGGGGACTGGCCCTGTTCCATGGTTGAGTCAGACACTCCGAATATTACCGGAGGGGTTGTGTCAGCAGTGACTACGAATCTTGCCTGAACCGTGGAGGAATTACCGTAGCTGTCTGTCAGACGAATAGGCGCATAAATTATCCCGCCGTTGCTGATATCAGGTTCGTTAACGTATTCGATGGAGGAAATGCCGCTTAAGTCATAAGCATTTTCGACCATTTCCGAAGCCTGGGGAATGTCTTCGTAGGACCGGATCGTTCTTGTAACGCCGTCTGCTTTAGGGGCAACGGTGTCTTCTATATGAAGCGTTACAGTCTCAGTGAAAACGAGATCGTAATGAAGTATGAGCTTATAGACCGAAGGAACTGATGTGTCTATGGAAGACAGATCAGTTATGAAGCTTGCTTCCTCAGGAGCCTTGCGGAAAAAGCTTTCCACCGTGATCGGACTTCCTGCTTCGATAACCGCTTCGCGTATCAGATTGGACCTGGAATCGCGCATGGAAAACAAAACAGTCATAACTGCTATTCCTGCGCAATAAGCCGCCTTTAAGAATGATCCTAATCTTTTACTGGCCAAAACAGTGATCCTTAACCCTTAATATATTTATATTATATTGCCTAGGAGAGTTTAGTATCGTGGCAAAATCTTGTCAAGAAAACCTAAATGCTCACGAACATTTAAAGTCTTTCAAGTGATATTATCTGTATATTGCCAATCGAAAGGGATATTTATGGCCGAGACAAAGAAATGCCCCAAATGCGGAGGCACGATACATAACAAGATAGGCGGCATGTATATCTGCTCACAGTGCGGTAGCGCTATCGCGGAAAGTGACGTTATCTTTGACAGCGGTTCATCGAATGCAGGCTCACAGAGCTCCGGATCAGACTGGAGTTATACAAGCTTTGAAAACGAGTCTTCCGGACCGGAGCAGACTGCAACCGAAGGAAAGGACTGGGGTTACAGGAGCTTTGAATCAGAGCCTGAAAAGAAAAACGAGAAGCCAAAGAAAGCTCCGAAGTTTAAGAAAGAAAAGGTCAGGAAAGAGAGGAAAAAGAGAGAACCCAGGCCGAAGGTACAAAGACTTAAGAGGATACGTGATTTCGATATCACGAAGATCGATTTTACCCTTTGGTGGCCGATCATAATGTCGGGTATTGCAGGTATTTGCTTTACCCTGATACTTATACTTATGCTCGTAAACAAGTTTAAGTTTATGGTCTTATGGGTCCCGTTCCTGTGCATATCAGCCTATCTGATGTTTTCGCTTATCTTGTGGCCGGTATTCGACAAGGCGGGAGAAGCACCTTGGAAAGCCTTGGTGCCTGTATATAACAGCTATACACTTTATGAGATATCAGGATACAAGGGATGGATGTTCTTCCTGACATTGATCCCGACTGTCGGACAGCTTTTGGGTTGTATATTGGGAGTGCTTACTGCGGTCTCTCTTTCAAAGAAGTTCGGAAGAGATGTCAGATGGGGAATAATCTATCTTTTCCTTTTGTTTTTCATAGGTTGGGTCATGATCGCAGTTACGAACATGACTTATAACAGGGCAGCCGGACATCAGAAAGACATGTCGCCCTTTCAGATGTTCTGATACAGGAGGTCTGATATGTTCTATCAACAGCCGTATTACGTACCGCAGCAGTATCAGCAGGCTCCTCTGCCGAAGGAGGAATTCAAGGGAGGTTTTCACCCTTTTTATATCTGGCCGATAATAAGCATTTGCCTGACCTATGGATATATCATCTTGTTTTTTATCGCGAGCAATTTTCTGAGAGACTCGTATAAAGACACGGGGCTTTCAGTATCACAGTTCGCTTTTTTGTTCTTCCCGCTGGTCATTACCATAGCAAACACCGCGATCGCTGTCATTTGCTACAGGAAGACTGACAGAAGATTCTTTCTCGGCGCGTCACTTATCATCAAGTACGGACTTATCCCGTACTTTATTGCCGGCGGCCTGCTTATTGCGATATTTTTCCTTCTCATCTTCACCCCGGTGGTAATAATGATCTTTGTCTCTCCGCCGATCATTATCGTCCTCAGCATAATCGGCTGGATTTCGCTGAGCGAGAGTGCTCCGTTCATGATCGTCTATTTCATCAAGGCGGGCAGGGAAGGTGTCTTCAAAGGCAGGAACGGCGGTAAGGCAGGCAGTATAGCTTTCCCGATAATCGGTTCGGTCATGCAGATGTTTTTCTGTCTTGATGTTATAGCAGCCGTATTTGCATGCTTCAAAGAGAAGCGTCACGTAAAGCTTACGATCACGGTCCTGGCAGCACCTCCCGTCATCTTCGGAATATTGATGGCGTTGCTCATCGGCACCAGCGCGGTAAAGTGAGACAGACATGCAGGATGTGAACTTACCTGATCAGACGATCATCATCTTTGCATTGGCGTTTCTTCTTGCTGTTGCCGTACTGGTAATGGCGTTCTTCGCTTATCTGTACAGGAGACAGCAAAGACAGCTCATGAAGCAGGAAATGATGTACCGCGAGATCGCCGGAAGACGCAGGATAAGGGCGGCCGATAAGAAATATGTTTTCGAGCGTGACAATTACACATGCCAGATATGCGGAATGTCCAAGGATTATATGGACAGCTTTGAAGAAGGATTAGGTGATTATCTTCTGCTTGAAGCCGATCACATACAGTCTGTTATGCAGGGCGGAACAGGAGATGACGTGGATAATCTACAGTGTCTTTGCTGGCGCTGCAACCGCAAGAAGGGCGGAAGAAGGACAAATGAAGAAGTCTGGGATATGATAGATTACGGGGTCGACTTTTTGGAAGATGGTGATGAGGAGTAAAGTAAATGGACAAGCGTAATAAAATATTATATTGCTTGTATTTCGGTGTTTTCTTGATCATATGGGTTTTGCTGTTTTGGAAATGCAGATACGGTTTCCCGCTTGATGAGACCTTTTATGTTTTGTTCTGCTACCGCTTTATGAATGGTGACATACCGATCCTGCATGAATGGAATCCGACACAGGTCTCCGCTGTATGGCTTCATCCTTTTGTATGGCTGTTCTATAAGTTCTCAGGCAGCAGCGAACAGGTAATAATCGCTTTCAGATATCTGTTTACTGCAGTTTGGGGATTGTCTTCTCTGTTTTTGTTCTTCAGACTGAAGAAGCTTTCGCTTCCGGGTTCGGCTGCCGCATCGCTGCTTTTCCTTATCTACGTGCCATATGGCCAGCAGGCTCTCTACTATAACACCATAGGATTGATCACATTCACTTGTTCGGCGGCGATCATAATAACTGCTGAAAAGAACAAGAACATACAGTATGTTATCGCCGGATTCTTGTTTGCGGTCGCCGTTACATGCTGTCCGTTCCTGCTGTTGCTTTATATGATCTTTTTTGTTGCCGCGATCGTCTCTTTGCTGAGAAAGAACAAAGAACTCTTTAAGCTCTTTTGTTTTGTTACGCTCGGAACGATACCGGCTGTTATCATCTTCTATTGCTACTACATCCTGCCGTCATCGATCAAGGAGTTTGTCGGTGGACTTCATTATCTTATGGAAGACAGGGAGCATCAGTTTACTTACCTGGGAAAAGTCATAGGATTCTTCAAGAGCATAATAAATTCTTCGATCGCTGTTAAATATGTAGTTTTGCTGATTGCCGACGCAATACTTTTTGCGTTACTGAAGAAGACTGAAAAAGTAAGAATTTCAGGCCTGATCGTTACCTGCGTTTCGGTGATCGCTTTGGATGCTGCATATTTAATGGAAACGGGAACATCAAATTTCAGCGTTATGTTTACACCGTTATTTGTTGGTCTTTATTGCGGATTGCTGACGAAAGACCAGAGTGCGAAAAGAGTATTCCGCTTTATGTGGCTTCCGGGACTGATATATATGTTCTGCATTAACATTTCATCAACGGTAGGATTCGATGCAGTTGTAATACCCGGATTGATCTGTACTTTTGCATCCTGCTTTTTGGCGGTGTTATTCTGGAAAGAGAATACTGCTAAGGAAAATAAGGGCAAAATAAATAAGCTTGCCGTTTTTGCGGTTATGGGTTTGTTTTTGCTGACTTTGGGTTCCGAAGCATTTGCCAGAAGCACCTTTGTCTATGGAGCCGGACGGCTTGATGATCTGACAGCGAAGATCGAACAGGGACCGTACAAGAACTTATATTGCGCTCCGAAAACCTATGAAAGATACTCTGCGATAGTCCGTGATCTTGAACCGTTAAAGGCGGATGGCTCAAAAAAAGTTCTGTTGTTAACGAATTATTGGTTCTATCTTGATATCAACAGTAAGCCGACAACAAGCTCTTGTTATTTCCCCTTTGTTGATGATATCTTCCTGGATCAGCTTGAAGAGTATTACCAGCTGTATCCCCAGTTCGTTCCGGATGTCATTTATGTTGGCCATAACCATACTGATTTGCTGGAACGTGTTAAGTCATACGGCTATTTCGGAGAACAGACTGAACTCGGCGGTTATATCTTGTACCGTAAATAAACTGTCTTAGCTGTTATATCAGAAACAGTAGAGCAGTGCGGCCATCAGGCAAACGTAAACTGCGACAAGTACGATCAGTGCTTTGTCATGAGTCAGGATCTCTACCGGGTCTCCGTCGTTATTGATCTCTATGTCGAGATTGTATTTCATCGTGATCATGATAACGAGCGGAACAGTCCATACAAGACGGTCTGTGCCATAGTGTGCGATAGTCGTACTGTCAAGGCACCAGAGCGCATAGCAGGTTATGGTCAAAGCAAGCATAATGGTCGTTCCTTTGTCCAGGAATCCCACGGTGTATTTGTTGAGAACCTTTCTTGCGGACTTTTCGCCTTTGTTGACAAGCTCATTTCTGCGCTTTCCGAGCGCCATATAAAACGAAGTGACGATAACGGTAAGATAAAGCCAGTTTGAAATGGTGATGTTGGTTACAAAGGCGCCGTACATCAGCCTTATGAGGAATCCTGCTGCGACACATGAAACGTCGATTATCGGTATGTGCTTTAGATACAGACTGTAAAAGATGTTGATTATCAGATACGCGGCCAGGTATATGCTTCCGAACACAGACTGCCGTGGAAGGAACACAAAATTGATGGCACATGCGCATATCAGGAATAAAACGATAATGACGATCCCGGCTTTGACCGAAACGGCACCTGATGCGATAGGTCTTTGCGATTTGCGGGGGTGATTGCGGTCCTGCTCTATGTCACGTATATCGTTGAAGATATAGATGGCGGAAGATAAAAGACAGAAACAAATGAATGCCAGGATACAATTGATGATCTTTCCCGTATCACTAAGAAGAGTTCCGCTGAAAAAAAGCGGAAGCACTATGAGAAGATTCTTTACATAGTGATGAACTCTAAGAAGCTTTAAGTATTTCATTAATGGATTCTCCGGTGATCAGGGTCTGTCGTAACTATAATTTGCTCTTAATTCATTTGTTTGTATACACATGAGAGTAACCGTCAATGTAATATCAGTTGTCGGTCTTCGGAGAATCTCCGTTCTCCGCGCGGTAGCCCTCAAGCGAAGTGATCTGATCGATCAGCGATGTCGGTATGAAAAGGTTCAAGGGTCCGAAAGCGTTGAGAACACAGCCGTTGATGCCCGGATCTGCAGCAAGATGAACGATATCCGGAAATCTGAGAATCACAGTCTGGACCTTGCCGTCACTGCCTTTCGGGGCATCTGCCCATCTTCCCAGTTCAACCCAGTCGGTAAAGACCGCAAGAGTCGTTTTCCCGGGATACTTGTTGTTTGCAAGTGTAGGAAAGCTTACCTGTGTCTGTTCTTCGAGCGTTGCGGTTCCGTCGCCGTTTTCCGAAGGCTGTTTGCTCATAATGACAGGCGAGAGGAAATGAGCATGTGCGAGCGCATAGACGAATTTACTGAAATACAAAGGATCATCTCTGAAACGGTCGCCGTAAAGAAGTCCTAAAAGGAATGGATTCTCAACTGCCTGGTTAACATCCTTGCTGACCCATGGACGTATGTTTGTGACGACACAATACTTATCGATCTCGGAGGGGCTTATCCCCAGCAAAAGTGCTATCGGTCCGTCAGTGCAGGATCCGGGGTGTTCTGTGCCCTTATCGGATACGCTTTCAAGCTGCTTGATCTCGGTTAAGAGTGTCTTTCCCGTATGATCGATAACATAGACCTCATCACGCACCCTGACGGTCCCGTGAACTGTGCCGACGACCACTGTTATGTCGTCAGCTTCAAGATGATAGCTGAACTTGTCTTCCACGAGATAGACAAATCTTCTGTCCGTGTTGTTCTCCATTTGTCCGCAGGGCCTCCTTTTCGATGAAGCAGGATGAGTAGTATTTTAGCATAACTTGCTAATGACCTTTCCGTAAATTAAAATATAAAGCCGCGTACGCGTATAAAGGAAAGCTGATAGTGAAGCAGAGGAAAGCAGACAGAGGAAGATTTATCTTAACGTTGCTGGCGGCAACTTCGCTGGCATTGTTTGCTGCGACCATAATCGGACTTGTCTATTTCTATAACCGCGTAAACGATTACAGTTCCGGCGGCAACGTTCAGATAAACAGCTACAAACACGTTTATGCCTTTATAGCCGATGATACGGATGATGCGCTCTCGAACAGCCTTTACAGAGACCTGGTCGAATACGGAAAAGCCAACGACTGCTTTGTTGAGAGGATTGGAAGCGGCCTGACTTCAAACTACTCGAAGAACGATCTTTTCAATATCGCTATCTATTCGAAGGTCGACGGAATAATCGTTCAGGGCGACGGAACAAAAGAGACCGATGCGCTTATCGAGAAGGCCGATCAGGCAGGTATTCCCGTTGTAACTGTTCTCACCGATAACAACAAGTCGGTAAGGAAGAGCTTTATCGGAATGAACGACTTCAGCGTAGGAACCGATTACGGCACACAGATATTAAATGCCGCGAGAGACAGCAAAAAGCAGTCGGGAGAGATTGTGTCTGTCCTTGTACTGATGAATTCCCAGTATTCCAATCAGAACACAATCCTTACTGCTATTCAGGAAAAGGTTGCCACAGCAAATCCGGTAGGTCCGCAGATAAAGCTTACAACAGAGACCATTACGAGCAATACGGCGTTCAGCATCCAGGAGAACGTTAAAGACCTGCTTGACAGCTTTACCGTTCTTCCGGACGTCATAGTCTGCTTAAGCGATATCAACACGAGAAGCGTTTACCAGAGCATTGTCGAGAGTAACCGTGTCGGCAGCACGAAGATATTAGGCTACTACGATTCGGATACTGTAACGAAAGCGATCGAGCGCGGTTCTGTATACGCAACATTTACGGTAGCAACGGAACAGATGGCAAAGTTCTGCGTTGACGCACTTAACGAGTACAAGGAAATGGGTAATGTCAGCGCTTATTTCAGCACGGATTACGAGCTTATAACGATAGATATTCTGGCAGCAAAGCAGCAGGGCGCAAAGGGCAAAAATGAAGAAACTTAACTCATACTTCAGAAACCTCAAGCTCAGGCACAAGCTGGTTCTTGTGTTTCTGCTCACTACGCTTATCTCTTTGGGGATCAATGTCTTTGTTTACGTTAACCTCAACACTATCGTTAACAAGATGGACGCGGTCTATTCAAGTAACGATGTCTTAAACAGCATTTCCGACAGCCTTGATAAGATCCAGAACAGCCTTACCGGTTATCTCGAGTCAAAGGGAACCGATGAGCTCGAAGCGTACTATAAGTATTCCCAGGAAATGATGGAACAGTTAAGGGAGCTTAACAGCCAGCCTACCGACAACAAGAGTAAGCTTACCGAACGCAATATCAGAAAGATGACCGAGAACTACCTGACTGTTGCGGATAACGCGGTATCGGCAAAGCGAGGCAGGAACATCATGGAGTATACAAAGCGCTATGAGGAATGCCAGCAGCTTTACAACTACCTGAATGTCTATATCTACAGCCTTAACAACGAGCAGTTCAAGAACAATTCGGAGAACTATAAGGCATTGATGGCTTCAATCCAGTATTCCGAGGTCTTGTGCCTTTCGATCTTTGCCGTTGTCTCGGTAATGAACGTTCTGTTGATCATAATCATGACGGGAAGGATCACGATGCCTCTTACCACACTCTCGGAGAAGGCTATCGAGATATCCGAGATGAGCCCGGAGAAGGTCGATCCGCTCGAGATAAGATATAACGACGAGATCGGAACCGTTACCAAAGCATTCAATCAGATGCTTTCGAGCATCAAGGAATATATCAGACGGATCAGGGCTCAGATGGTTACGGAAAGTGCCATGAAAGAAAAGAGCCTTCTGATGGAAAACCACCTGAAGGACGCACAGCTCAAGTATCTTCAGGCGCAGATCAATCCGCATTTCCTGTTCAATACTCTTAATGCCGGGGCGCAGCTTGCCATGATGGAAGGCGCCGACAGGACAAACGAGTACATCAGGAACATGGCTGATTTCTTCAGATATAATGTCAAGAAGGACAACGAAGTCGTTAAGATCTCCGAGGAGATAGGACTTGTTGACAGTTATATATATATCCTGAATGTAAGGTTTTCGGGCGATATCAAGTTCCGCAAGGTAATTGACGAGACGCTTCTTGACGTAAGAGTTCCGAGTATGATGATCCAGCCTCTGGTAGAGAACTCGGTAAAATACGGAGCACACGATTCGGATGACAGCGGTGAGGAGACGGAGATCGTTCTCTCACTGTACAAAAAGGATGATATGGCCTGCATCGAAGTCAGTGACAACGGCCCGGGTATACCCGAAGAGACGGTCCAAAGGATACTTGCCAGGGAAAGTGAAGGAAATGATACCGATGAGACCAAGGGAATCGGATTAACCAACGTTATTTCCAGACTCGATCTTTTCTATGACGGCAGGGAAGGCGTGGAAATAATCAGCAGTGTCGGCGAAGGCACAAGAATAATCATCAAGATACCGGTGGAGTAAGAACATGTACAGAATAATGCTTGCAGACGACGAAGGAATAGTCATAGATTCTCTTAAGTTCATCATCGAGAAGAATTTCCCGGGTGAATGTGAGATACAGTCGGCTAAGACCGGAAGGAGCGTTATCGAGCTTGCCGAGACTTTCCGTCCGGACATAGCTTTCATGGATATCAGAATGCCCGGTATAAACGGAATAGACGCGATGAGAGAGATCAAAAAGAACAATTCAAACATCGTGTTCATTGTCCTTTCCGCTTACGATAAGTTCGATTACGCAAAGGAAGCGATAAATCTCGGTGTTCTTGAATACATTAACAAGCCGTTCGACAAGGGCAGGATCATTGAGGTGCTGCATAAGGCGATGTCGGCGGTGGATGCTGAGAGAAAGACCAGAAGAGAAGAGCTTGAGATAAAGGAAAAATTCGAGACCGTCATGCCTATAATCGAGAATGGTCTTATCCAGAATCTCCTGTTCCGCGAGCACTTCAGAGAAGATATCGATAATTACATGAACCTGCTCGGAATAACTGAACAGTTCGGCTACATGATGGCTATCGTCAGCGGAAGCGAGCAGATCGGAAACTATATGAAAGGCGCAGTTCCCGCATCGATCGAGCTTCAGAATAACTATTCCGACTTAAGGCTTATCATCGAAGACTATTTCCACGGTGTAATAGGTTCCGTCATGGGCAATAAGCTGCCCATCCTTGTTCCTTATGAGAAGGCGGACCTTTCATATAACAAGAGATCCGAGATAGTCGAAAAAGCAAGACAGATGTCTCATAAGCTCGACTCGCGTTTCGGTATCAAGTTCAGGATCGGTATCGGAAGCGTACGTCCTATGGCAAATGTATCCGATTCATACAGTGAGGCGATCGCGGTTCTCGTCCGTTCAGAAGAACGCGTGGCACATGCGGATGATGTCAGTGTCAGCTGCGAATACGATGAGAGTTATCCTCTTCAGTATGAGAAAAGGCTCTTCGCAGCGGTAGAGGCAGGCCAGGTCGAGGAATCTACGGATGAGGCAACCAGATTCTTTGACTGGATGAATAACAGCTCCGGAGGAACCATCTCAGACATAAGGCTCAAGACGCTCGAATTCGTTCTTTGGGCTGAGCGCCTTGCATACAGCAAAGGCGGACATGTCTACCACTTCCGTTCGAGGAGCGAATACCTTCCCGAAGTCTGCTCGATCGAGAATCCCAATGAATTAAGGCTCTGGTTCGTAAAGCACATCGAAAAGGCCGTCATGATGATCAATTCTGCGCATGAGGACAAGACCGCGAGCGCAGTTGATAAGGCGAAGGACTATATTGATGCGAATTACAGCAAGGATCTGTCGCTCGACGATCTTTCAAGAAAATTCGATATCAGTCCTTACTATTTTTCCAAGCTTTTCAAGAATAAGACCGGTGTTAACTTTATCGATTATCTGACCAATATCAGGATAGAGAAAGCTAAAGAGCTCCTTGCGGATACCGATGCATCAATGAAGGAGATATGCTCGGAGGTCGGATATGCCGATCCGAACTATTTCTCGAGGATATTCAAGAAAGTGACCGGCGTCACACCCACGGAATACAAGGAGGTAACGCACAAATGAGAAAAAGAGCTTTAGTTGCGCTTCTCCTGGCTTTTGTATTGCTCTTTACGGCATGCAAAAAAGAGGTTAATGAACCCGGGAATGTTAAGCCTACAAAAGAAGATTCCTGCACTATCGGAATGAGCTTTGACTCGTTTGTTATCGAGCGCTGGATCAGGGACCGTGATGTGTTCGTATCTACTGCGAACGGCCTTGGAGCTGATGTTAATGTCCAGTCTGCCAATGGCGATGTCGAGACCCAGATAAAGCAGATAAAGTATTTTATTAAGAGTAAGGTTGATGCAATAGTTATAGTAACCATTGATTCGGATGCCCTGACTCCGGTTATCGAGGAAGCTGAAAATGCTGGTATCCCGGTTGTCTGCTATGACAGAATAGTCAGGAATGCCGGCTGCAGCCTTTATATCTCGTTTAATAACGAAGCCGTAGGCATGTCCATGGGCAACGGGATCTGCAAGAATATTCCGGACGGCTCCGACATCGTCAAGGTCATGGGCCCTAAGACCGATTTTAACGTTGAACAGGTAATGAACGGCTTTGACAAAGCGTGCATGGATCATAACCTGAATGTTCTCGCAAGCTGCAACTGTGATGAGTGGAAGCCTGAGATAGCTTATGAGTTTATTAATAATAATATAGATACCGTAAAAGAAGCCGAGGCCATAATGTGCGGCAATGACGCGCTCGCAGGTGAGGTCATCCATGCTTTGGCAGAGCGCGGTCTTTCGCGCAAGATCTTCACTGTCGGGCAGGATGCCGACCTTGAGGCATGCCAGAGGATCGTTGAGGGAACCCAGCTCATGACGGTATATAAGCCCGTGGAGAGACTTGCCGTTC